>Ga0335081_10002226_pt1 | contig 30498 bp, 29 predicted proteins | sample Lox_Sample_35_FD_206713 | JGI IMG/M metagenome (GOLD analysis project Ga0335081, IMG submission 206713) | Soil microbial communities from Loxahatchee National Wildlife Refuge, Florida, United States - Lox_Sample_3.5 | ecosystem: Environmental > Terrestrial > Soil > Wetlands | place: USA...
CGCGCCTGAGGCCGAGCGCTTTATCATTAGCCGCCAATTAGTTCTAGTTAGCAGCCAAGCGGTACCTGTTAGTCGCTAATGGGTTCACGTTAGCGAGTAAGCAGTACCCGTTCGTCGCTAATGGGTTCACGTTGGTGAGTAAGTAGTACCCGTTCGTCGCTAATGGGTTCACGTTGGCGAGTAAGCAGTACCCGTTCGTCGCTAATGGGTTCACGTTGGCGAGTTAGCAGTACTCGTTCGTCGCTAATGGGTTCACGTTGTCGAGTAAGCAGTACTCGTTGGTCTCCAACAGGTTCTTTTTCCCAAACTGAGGCACCATTTCCGGCGGCCCAGGCCACCGGTCTTGGGGGACAGGTGTATACTCTTCTGGAATTAATCTTGAGCCGCCCATAGGCAGTTATACAGGCCGCATAATCACCAGTTAGCCCGTTCTTTGCACAACAAGGAATCAATGAACGCGAATTTTCCAACGTCAAATCCCGAATTGAACGCCATATTACATGAGTTTGTAAAAAGTGTTCAAGAAATATTAAAGGATAATTTTGTCTCTGCATACTTGCAGGGTTCTTTTGCCATTGGTGATTGGGACAATGACAGTGATGTTGATTTTACAATTGTCGTTGAAAACGATATTTCCGATACAGATTTACAAGCACTGCAAATCATGCACGCACGAATCTACAATTTAGAATCTGAATGGGCTAAACACTTTGAAGGCTCTTATTTTCCAAAAAACATTATAAAAAGTGGGAACTACGCCAACAAGGGACTTTGGTATCTTGATAACACCTTCAAAGGACTTTGGTATCTTAATAACACATTCGACAAATTAGCCCTATCAAACCATGATAATACACTGGTTGTTCGTTGGGTCGTGCGTGAGTACGGAATAACTTTAGCAGGAATTCCCGCTAAAGAATTAATAGATTTTGTGCCCGCTGATGATTTGCGAAAAGAAATACTGACCACAATGCAAGAATGGGGTAGCGAAATTATTTCTGGTCAATGGAAAATGGAAAATAAATGGGCGCAACCTTTTGTGGTGTTAATGTACTGCCGCATGTTACATTCGCTCAATACAGGCAGAATAGCATCAAAACTATCTGGGGCACAGTGGGCTAAAAACACTTTAGATAATCGGTGGACAGGTCTTATTCAACGAGCATGGGATGAACGTCCTAATCCATCTTTAAAGGTTCGTCAGCCTGTTGAAGTAAGTGAAGTGAAAGATACAGTAGAGTTTGTTCGCTTTGCCCTTGAATTAGGTCAGTCCTGTGAGTTACAAAGTCTGGTGTTTCCTCGATCATGCACGGGCTAACAAAGCGTCCCTGAAGGGCTCAGGGATAATCCCAGAACTTCGCTAGGATGATGCACTCTATCTCGCTGCGCAAACGCAAACTGGTGAGCTTATATTGGCGCTTTCTTATCCATCATCCCCTCCAGCTTTGCTTTCACCGCAGGCCATTCATTATCGAGAATGCTGTAATACACCGAACTGCGATAATATCCATCAGGCATAATCATATTGTTGCGCAGGACGCCTTCTCTCACCGCGCCGAGTCTCTCAATCGCTTTCTGTGAGCGCTCATTGCGTAAATCGGTTTTGATTTGAACACGAATGCATTTCAGCTCTTCAAAGGCATGGCGCAATAGCAGATACTTGGCCTCGGTGTTCACCGCCGTGCGCTGGAACTCCGGCCCATACCAAGTGCCGCCGATTTCCAAGGCGTAATCCTTCGGATGAATATCCATGTAGCGCGTCGCACCAGCCACACGTCCGGACGCCAGATGGATCACGGCGAACGGTCTGTCCGTGTCTCGATTCAATATTTCCCGCACCCAGCCGCGAATATCGTCCTCGCTCCGCATAAAACCATACGGCAGCCAGCGCCAGATATCATCGTTCACTCCGACCGCGGTCAAGCCAGGCACATGCGCTTCGCTCAACGGTTCGAGCCGAACAACCTTGCCGGTCAGCGTGACCGGATTCACTTCCATCATTTCAACCACTCCTCTTCTGTTTTATTTTGCGTTGGCAGATAAGGCATCTTCGGTCCTTCCATGCCGAGCAACTGACTCAAGGCGGCGCGCATCGCAACCCGGTCATCCCATGGATATTCGATCACACCGAAGCACATGGATTGCTCATGACCTTTTCCGCACGAAAGCACGATGTCGCCGGGACGCGCCAAGCTTAATGCAAACTTGATCGCCTCGCCGCGATCTGCGACGCGCCAAAAGGTCTCGCCTTCGCGTCTGCCCTTTGACCTCGCACCGGCCGCCATTTCCCCGAGAATTTCCTCCAGCGATTCCGTGCGCGGGTCTTCAGCGGTCAGAACCGTCAAGTCAGCCAGCCCGGCGGATGTCTCCGCCATCATGCGGCGCTTCTCTTTATCGCGCAATCCTGCCGAGCCAAAGACGGCAATCACGCGCGGTTCTTCTGAACCGCGAAGTTCGCTAAGCTCGCCAAGATTTAAATCTTTCTTCGCGTTCTCACCTGCACTTGCGTCAGGTGCAAGTGTTGCGCTCTTCGCGGTTGAAGAAAAAAGCATTCTTCGCGCGGCTTCCAACGTGACCTTCAAGGCGTTCGGTGTGTGAGCAAAATCAACAATCGCCGTGAAGTTCTGACCGAGATCAATCCGTTCCATGCGTCCTGGCACGCCTTCCAGAGACGCAATGCCTTGTGCCGCAATCTCCGGTTTGATTCCAAGCCCAATCACAGTTGCACTTAACGCCGCAAGGATATTTGAAACGTTATATTCTCCAACTAATTTACTCTTAATGGCTATGCGTGCGCCATTACCAACTGCCATGAATTGACTCCCAAACGGAATATATCGAATCTCTTCCGCACAAATATCCGCGCTTGATTCGATTCCATAACTGACTTTTCTGACTTTGGTGATCGAATCGAGATATTCATACGAGCGGTCATCGCGGTTCAATACAGCGAGCCGCGGATTGCCCTGTGGCTTCGGTAATGTTTTTTCAAGCGATGTAAACAGTCGCCCTTTCGCGGCGCGATAGTTTTCATACGAGCCATGCTGGTCGAGATGTTCGTGCGTGATGTTCGTGATCACGCCAATGTCGAACTCGCAGGCATCTACACGGAATTGCGCCCAGCCATGCGAGGTCGTTTCCAAGACAACATGCGTTAATCCAGCTTCGACCATGCGCGCCAGATAATGCTGGACATCATGCGCATCTGGTGTGGTGACATGGAAACCGGTGTCTAAAACTTCATCGCCGATCACGGCATTGACCGTCGAGATCAAGCCTGCTTTGATTCCGGCGGCCAACAAAATTTTGTAGATCAAATTACAAGTGGTGGTTTTGCCGTCTGTGCCGGTGACGCCGATCACTGTCAGGCGCCGCGCCGGGAAATTATGGAAAGATGCTGCGATCCAGGTCAAAGCTTGACGCGTATCTTGAACCCGGACATACGGAAGCTCTAACCCACTTACATCCTTTTCGCCAACAATCGCGACCGCGCCGTTCTCAATCGCCTTCGAAATGAAGTCATGCCCATCCAATGCTCCGCCCTTTATCGCGACAAATAAATATCCCGGCTTCACAGCGCGGCTGTCAATCGCAATGCCTTCGATTGCAAGATCGGGCAATTGCTCGGGAAAGTGAGAAATGGAAAGTTCTTCAAAAATCGTTCGAAGCGTTTTCATCTTAAATAAAAAGGGCTTTGGAATTCTATCGCCAAAACCCTCTCAAGTGAATATTGAATGTCGGCTAGGATGATTGGTTGATAATGGCTTCATATAGGAGTTGATTGAGCCTGCGCGCGTTCCATCTTGTTCTTCAGCCACTTCAACCGAAACGTCTCTTCGCGTTCGCGTTCTTCGAGCGAACTCACGATAAACGCAACCGTTTCTTCATATTGAGGAATAAAAATATGCTGAAGCGCGTTAACGCGGCGTTGTGTCTTGCGAAGTTCGCCGGCCAGCCGCCAGACTGTTGTCACGAGCATGGAAAGTTCCGGCGTCTTGATAACCACTTCGCGAAATGCAGCGGCGGCTTCATCCAATGAAGCACTCGTACCGCTTAAACTGTAAAACATTTTGGGCATATCGCCGCCGGCCTCAATGACAGGAACCGCCACGCCCATGATACCGCGCAGCTTGAGATGAACATCCACCGTTTTGTTCACCGCGAGAGCCGCCCACTCCACCTGGTCACTGCCCATTGCCAGGCGCGCCTTCTCCAACGCACGATACGCCGTTTCCAAAAGTTTCCATACTTCCTTCTGAAGAATATCGGCTTCATGCGCCACACGGACGAGTTCCGTGGTCAGGACTTCGCGTTTGCGATCCAGAATTTCATATCCTTCGCGCGCAAAACGAAGATCTTTTTTGACGCGGATCAGATTCGTGCGGGTCGGCGCGACATTAATGGTCGGCATCTTCACCCTGATCCGCAGGACTGTTGCGCGTGTAATATTTCTTGATCTCATCCAGGCTGACGCGGGTCAATTCTTCCTTGGGCAACGCGGAAAGTAGTTTCCAACCGATATTCAACGTTTGTTCAATCGTACGATTCTCTGTGAGCGATTGATTGACAAACTCGCGTTCGAAGGCGCGCCCGAATTGCAGATATTTTTTATCGACATCTCCCAACTCTTCTTCGCCGATGACCGAGGCCAGGGCGCGTACGTCCTGCATGTGAGCGTAAGCGGCATAAAGTTGCGCACCCCAGTGTGGATGATCTTCACGCGTCAGTCCCTTGCCAATGCCATCTTTCATCAAACGCGAGAGACTCGGCAAAACCGCAATCGGCGGATAGACGCCTTCGTGATCAAGATCTCGTCCGAGGGTGATCTGCCCTTCGGTGATGTAACCGGTCAGGTCGGGGACGGGATGCGTGATGTCATCGTTCGGCATGGTCAGGATCGGGATCTGCGTGATCGAACCTTCGCTGGTGCGGATGCGTCCCGTTCGTTCATAAAGAGAGGCAAGGTCACTGTAAAGATAACCCGGATATCCTTTGCGGCTCGGCACTTCGCCGCGGATATTCGAAATCTGACGAAGCGCTTCACAATAGTTGGTCATGTCGGTCAGGATGACCAGCACGTGCATCTGTTTTTCATAGGCGAGATATTCAGCCAGAGTCAGCGCAGCACGCGGCGTGATCAGACGCTCCACCGGCGGATCATCTGCGAGGTTAAGGAACATTGCCACGCGCGTCAACGCGCCGCTTTCCATAAACGACTTGCGAAAGAATTCGGCCACATCATGCTTCACGCCCATTGCCGCGAACACAATTGCAAATTGTTCCGACTGCGAAGCCTGCGCGCCGGCTACTGCACCCAGCGTTGCCTGACGCACGATCTGCGCCGCAAGCTGGTCGTGCGGCATGCCCGCGCCGGAGAAAATCGGAAGTTTCTGGCCGCGCAGGAGCGTATTCAAACCATCAATGGCGGAGATGCCGGTCTGAATATAATCGCGTGGATAGACGCGCGCCGTCGGGTTGATAGGCTGCCCGTTGACGTCAGCGAACTTATCGGTGAGCGGCTGCGGACCACCATCCATGGGATTTCCCAACCCATCGAAAATACGCCCGAGCATTTCTTCTGCAACCGGGATGCGCAGCGTATCGCCCAGGAAGCGGATGCGCGTACCATCAATCGAGAGGCCTGTCGAACCTTCAAAGATTTCGACCACGGCCACCTTTTCTCCAATTTCCAAAACGCGGCCGCGGCGTAGATGATTCTGCGAATCGCGAATCTCAACCACTTCATCGTAACTGACGTTGGCCGCACCTTCCACAAAGAGGATCGGACCTTCGACGCGGTTTACGCCCAGGACTTCCTGTCCGCCTTGTACAATTACTTCGCTCATTGGTACTCCGCATCCAATCGACTCATCTGTTCGTCGATTTCTTTTTGAATATCATCCATCTTTTCCAGTTCTTCATTCGGCACCAGGGTCTTCATACGAATCAAGGTATCCACACCAGGTAAGTTATGGATGATTGAAATCGGTGCGCCATGTTTGACGATCCGGAGTGCGCGCTCATGGAAGTGAAGGATAAGCTGGAGCATACGCACCTGTTTTTGAAGGGATGAATACGCGTCCACTTTATCCATGGCGTTTTGCTGGAGAAAACCTTCGCGAATTAAACGGGCGGTTTCCAGCACCAAACGCTCATCATCCGGCAATGCATCAGGTCCGACCAGTTTCACGATCTGCGACAAGCGACTCTCTTCACTCAAAATTTCCATAGCGTGATTCCGCATGGCCAGCCAATCAGTGCCGACTTGTTCGCGCCACCAACCTGCTACATCTTCAAGATATTCGCTGTAACTATCCAGCCAGTTAATGGACGGGAAGTGACGCGCAGACGCCAACGATTTATCCAGCGCCCAGAAACAACGAATAAAGCGCTTGGTGTGCTGCGTGACAGGCTCTGAGAAGTCACCGCCGGGAGGCGAGACCGCGCCAACGATGGTCACTGAACCCTGGTGGCCGTTCATTGTTTCCACAAATCCTGCGCGCTCATAGAACTCGGCGAGACGCCCAGCAAGATAAGCCGGATAACCCTCCTCAGCCGGCATCTCTTCCAACCGGCCCGAGACTTCACGCAGCGCTTCCGCCCAGCGCGAAGTTGAATCGGCCATCAACGCCACATGATATCCCATGTCGCGATAGTATTCAGCGATCGTGATGCCGGTGTAAATACTGGCTTCGCGGGCCGCAACCGGCATGTTGGATGTATTGGCAATCAACACCGTGCGTTCCATCAACGGACGATCATTGCGCGGATCAACCAAGTGCGGGAACTCCTGCAACACTTCGGTCATCTCATTGCCGCGTTCGCCGCAACCGATATAAACAATCACTTGCGCGTCTGCCCATTTGGCAATGCTATGTTGCGTCACGGTCTTTCCCGAGCCGAACGGTCCAGGGATTCCAGCTGCGCCACCCTTCGCCACAGGGAAGAATGTGTCTAATACGCGCTGACCGGTAATCAAAGGTGTGTTCGCGCTGAGACGGGATTTATAAGGACGCAACAGGCGCACCGGCCAGCGTTGCAACATGGTCAACTCTTTTTCTTCTTTGCCGATCTTTAATCGCGCAACCGGCTCCTCGATGGTATAGTCGCCGGATGGCGCAACCCAGCTCAAAGTCCCAGAAAGATCGGGCGGGATCATGATACGATGCTCGAAGGTCTCGGTCTCCATCACGATGCCGATGATCGCGCCGCCATTGACTGCATCGCCGGCTTTCGCTGCTGGAGTGAATTTCCAGCGGTCTTTTCGATACAACGGATCCAACCTCATCCCACGCCCGATAAATGACCCCGATTTCATTTCGATCACAGGCAGCGGACGCTGGACTCCGTCAAATATGCTTTTCAATAAACCCGGGGCGAGCTCCACGGAAAGAGGCAGGCCAGTGCCGAAGATCGGTGCACCTGTTTTCATGCCCGAGGTTTCTTCGTAAACTTGCGCGGTGATAATGTCGCCGTTCAAACCGATCACTTCACCAACCAAATGTTCCTCGCCGACTTCAACCAATTCCAGCATGCCTACACGGCGCGAGCCGCGGGCGCGAACCACCGGCCCATTGATCCAGATCACAGTTCCGATCTGCTCACTCATAGCTTCTCTCCCATCAGGACATGATATACCGACGAACGGAGCGCGCTTTGCAATCGACTCAAGCGAGTCTCCAGGGTGTTGTCATAATGCAGGCGGCCTTCAGAAGCATCCACCACCACACCAAGACCACTTTCAAGAGGTTTACCCAATGAGATCTGCGCATTGAGTTCCTTGGAGATTTGTTCGAGCACCTGCGCTTTGAGGGGTTTCAGAGTCGCATCATCCGCATGGACTTCAGCTTTCTCCGCTTTCAACTGAATCAAAGCTTCCCGGAGGAGTTGAGCCACGTTCTGATCATAATCAGAGCGTTTTTGGACCGAAGGCAACCTTTGCCGTGCGGCATCAAATACCTCATCCAGAATTTTTTCACGATCTTCCAATTGCAAGGTGCGGGCTTTCAATTGAGCCGTTGCAATCACCTGACCACGCAGGCGTTGGGCCTCAGCGCGGGCGCGTTCAAGAATAACTTTGCTTTCAGACTCAGCCTGTTCTTTGGCGCGCTGACGAACCACATCCGCTTTTGTTTTTGCGTCCGTTCTTATTTGTTCAGTCTCGGCCTGTGCGTCGCGCAAAATCGCACGGGAGAGGGCTTCAATATTTTCTTCTTCAGGTTTCATAGCTTAATTTCACCTATCCATAAAAAGCAGCCAAGAAAGAATCATAGTTTGATGCCAATTGCCCGAAGGACAACATCGCCCAGGGAAGGCTCATCCGGCGATACACCATCCGGCGATGGAATCTCAACGACCAGCGGAATCGTGCTGTGCAATTTTAGATCATCCATGCGAGCTTGAACCAGTTTAGCAACATCCTGAATCACCAAAATAATCCCAACATCCTTCGCCGCTAAAGCATTGTCAAGGGCCTGATTGACCTCATCAGGCGTTGTCACTGCCTGGCCGTGAACACCCGCGAGGGAGAATCCCAATACAGCCTCGGGATGACCGATCACCAAGACCTTCATCTTTTCCTACGTGTACAGAACGAGAAATGCGATGAGCAGACCGTAGATGGCAATCCCTTCTGCAAGACCTACGTAGATGAGCGATATACCCAGGAAGCCCGGCTTCTCAGCCACCGCGCCAATCGCCGCCGCGCCAGTGCCGCCTACGGCAATCCCCGCGCCGACCGCAGCCAGGCCCGTGGAGATGCCAGCGGCTAGTGAAGCATAGGGATCGGTTGCAGCTCGCAAGGATAACCCGGCTGCCAGAACTGTCTGCGGCGAGAACAGCCAGACCAAAGCACCGCCCACAACCATCAAAGCGATCATGGCATTATAACTTTTGAAAGCCAGCACGAGATTCTTGGTAGTCCTCAGCGAGTCCTTGCCGAATCGATTGAGAAAATATGCAACCATCGGGGCGACAGGGATAAGTGTTGCGAGGATCACGATAACGATTTTGAACATCTTTTTCTCCTTTTATGAAATAGAAGATGATAGCAAATGTATTTTAGTTTTTCTGTGCGCTGGGAAGGGCCAACGGCTCATAAGGCGCGCCGCCGCCGCTGAAGAATTTGCTGAAGAATTCGTAGAAATGCAGACGCATGGTTTGAATGAACACAATGAAGCCTTCCATGAGTATAACGACAATATTTCCGATCACAACCACAACCCAATAACCGATTCCCGTGTTGGCGCCTCCGCTCGCCAGGCCCGCAAAGACAAAAACTGCCAGGCAGAAACCAGCGTGAGCCACAGCAAATGCGCCAACGCGCACGTAAGACATCGTATTACTGAAAATACTAAGGCTTTTTTCGAACAATTCGGCGGCAGTCTGCACTACGTACATTCCGACTCCCCCTTCGATCAACGGACGATGGCCTTCAACCAAGCGCTTCAGCGGTTCAGAAAGTATGATGCCCGCAAAAACTCCCAATATGATCAGGACAGTGAACACCCAAGCCGGTATAGGAAATCCCCTCAGAAAGAATGTTGCCAGCAGCCCCAGCAACGACCAATACAGCACTAAACCAGCGAGGCCATTCGAATCAAAGAACAGCCGGCCCCAGTCCCGAGCCCGCCAGGCATTATAGAGATTCAGTAAGAAACCAATACTGAGCAACACAACTCCCACGCCAACCGCAAGGCCCAGTATCTCAATAATGTTGTGCAGCGGTTGCAACCAAATGAATTGTTTGAAGAATGGAATCCCCGGCAGAACGTCATCAAATGCGAAAACACTGCCGAATAAAAATCCAAAGATCACTCCTGAAAGACCACAAGCGGTCAGAAGACCTCCCAAACTTGCCATGCCGCGTAAGGCTTTTATCTTTTTGCTGGATAACAACCAGCCGATTGCCGCAAGCACAAGCCCATGACCCACATCGCCGAACATCGCTCCATAGAGCAAGGGAAACGTGACCGCGACCACAATGGTCGGATCAACTTCCTCATACCGGGGCCGGGCATAGGTATTGACCAGCATTTCAAACGGGCGAAGCAGACTTGGGTTACGCATTGCAACCGGAACATTCGCGGGATGTCCAGCACGCGCCATTGGTATTGCCTCGATCAAGATTTCTTTCGATGCATTTTTTAACCGCTGAGTCAGGGATTGCAAATCCGAAGTTGGAACCCAGCCCACCACCACATAAGTGTGACGAAGCTGACCAAATCGGGCAATGGCTTCTGCCGTCATTCGGTTGACGTGAACATTCCATAATAATTCATACAATTGGCTCTTGTGGACATCAGCCAATTTTGCTAAAGCATCATCAAGATCGGATATTTTCTGTTTCGACGATTCGATCTCCTTATGAATCGATTCGGTGACCTTTGCCGGGGTCCCTTCAAATTCTTCCGGCAGAACGAGAGGATTCAAATATGCGCTTTTGACCGCGCGGTCGATCACATCAGAATTGCTGCGCGAGCCCAAGATCCACACAACCGGCTTGTGAGCATCCTCCTTTAAAGTAAAGAATACATGAGGAACTCTCGATAAACTTGTTTCCAGCCTGCTCATGTTCGAAGCAGGAATAATGCCGGGCACCGAATATAAATATCTGGATTTCCGCAATGAACCAACCTCGACATTGATACCGGCAATCGGTTCCAATTGATGGAGCTGGTTTTCCAGTTGTTCCAGCCTCTTCTTTTCATCCGTCCATTGATCGCTTGTCGTCTTGACATTGACCTCGATGCGTTCCACAACCGACCGCATCGCATCCAACTCTGCTGTTGAATCAAAACCAAACGATTCGGAATATTCCTCTTTGAGACTCAATAATTGCAAAATCACTTGAATACGGCGTTCCAGCGCGGAATATCCGGCAGACTTTTCCTGCCAGGTGTTTGGTCCAGAGTTTTCCAACCCCAAATAGGTGCTGTCAATCTGGTGAAACACTCCGCGATGTCCCAAAACATTCGTTACAGCCAAAAGATCCTTGGATGGAACAATCAATTGAACTTCAGTCATTGCTTCCGGAAAGAACATATCATCTCCACGCAAATTAATAAAATAATCAACCCATATCCTGATCCAAAACGACCGCGAATCCCTAGTTGAGTAGATTGGGTTTCAACAAAAACGGGCGATATTCATCGTCCGGCATGTTCGAAGACTTTGCTTCGATCAAAACGATCAGGTCCTGTACTTCAAGATCGCTCATCACTAGAAAAGCAAGCGGGATTCCGATATGGAATGGGTTTCCTACAAAAGCCAACAAGCATTGGTTCATGATCTGACGCTTCAATTGGAACTCCAATTTGGGTAACCCGGCCTGAGATTCCTCAAGCAAAACATTGACATCACTGATCATCGGATAGATGCTCATGATGATCGGGGCAATGTCCGCTCCTGCTGCGACGGCTCGAATATCCGAATCATGGACTCGATATCCAAAGGGCAAGGTGTAGTTGATGACTTCCTCTTCGGAAAGTTTGTGATAAACGCGGTAACGTATCGCCCACATTAAATTATTCATATCGAGCAATGAGCCGATGATTTTCACACCATACTGACGATCTTGTCCCGTCAGCTTTCCTGCTTCCGACCACAAGCGGCGCCAGTAATTTAAATCCAGAGCCACTTCCAGCGGAAACAGATTCTGTTCGGTCGAGTATCTTTTCATCGCGAAAGATGCGGCTTCCTCGTAAGGTGTTCCGTGCAATAAATCTACGGCCGCGGCGACACTGCCCGATTCGATCATTAGTTGCACAGGTAACACAGAATCGGATCCAAGAGGAAACAGCACTTCACGCACTTGATCCCAAAGTGTCGATTCCGAATTCGAAGCGTGGGCTGATACAAGTCCGCGTAAGACCGCCTTTAAGTTGCCTAATTCAAAATAACGATACAACTGCTTCACCAATGGGCGGGTCTCAACTGGCGTCATCTGAATCACACTGTAATAGGAAGCGGCCAGTTTCCTTTTGATCTGGGTGACCACGCGCCTCGGAGCAATATCCTTATCCTTGAGGCTGTCAAGATAAGGTCCATAGGCGGTATTTTTGAGTAAGCTCAACAACGATGCGAAGTCGGATGCCTCGCTTAACTGCAAGACATCTTGCGGTGTGAGCAAATCCCCGTACATTGCCCTTACTCGCGAGCTGATTGCCGCGTATCCTGAAACGCCGCCTGGCATGAACTATTTCCCGCTCACAACACGATCAAGAATGTAATTGACTGCGCGGTCAAAGTTCTTCTTTGCCGCTGTTTCCATCTGCCTATTCTTTTCTTCGGCTTCAGCGATGATGCGAGCAGTTTCCTCTTCGGCTTGCGCCTGCGCCACAAGTTCTTGGGCCTTGGCCTGTGCCTCAACGCGAGTCTTTTCGATCAAAGCCTGTGCTTCTTGTTCGGCTTGTACGGGTAATTGTTGAGCCTCACGAACAGCTACGTCGTGAATCTCCTGGGCCTGCTTTTCAATTTCAAGTACTTGCTGAATAAGTTTCTCATCCATCGTTCGGCTTCTCCAAGCTTGGTGATTAGTGAGCAACATTGTAAGTTAAAAGTCTCCAATAATCAAGTGTCAGGTGTTTTGAAGAGTGGTTAAAAGGACGAACTTTCGCTCAAAATTCTAGGGCAAATTGTCAGAAAGCCTGCGATGTGTGCGTTTCCACTAAAAGAGATTCAAAGCCGCCGCGTTCGAATAACCAAACCATGGAGCAAAAACCGTGCCAAGCAAAATCACACCAAGCACCAACACAATCAGGGCAATCGCATAAGGACGTGTCAAGGCTATCGGATTTTTGTCCTCATCCTCGTTCTCCATACGATAGAGATAAACATACTTCATGACATTCAAATAATAATATACGCCGATGATCGAATTCAGGATGCCGACAATAACCAACCAAACGTAACCAGCTTGCATGCCAGCTGCAAATACAAAGACCTTCGCTACGAACCCGGCGAAGGGCGGTATGCCCGCCAACGACAGGAAAGCCGACACCATGATCAACCCCAGCAATGGCGAGCGACGACTCAACCCTTTATAACTTTCATACTCATCCGAGCCAACGACGCGTCCAACTGCTACGACAACTCCGAAGGCAGCAAGATTGGTCACGATGTAAGATGCCATATAAAATACCACACTGGTAATTCCCAGCTTGGTCACCGCGACAATGCCAATCATGGCATAGCCGGCATGTGCGATGGAAGAATAAGCCAGCATTCTCTTGATGTTTTTCTGCGGCAAAGCCAGCAGGTTGCCAACGGTCATGGTCACTGCCGCGAGTACTGCAAGCGCCGACATCCAATCTATCGTGAAATCATGGAACACTACAAGAAACAAGCGGGCGATCACGGCAAAGCCCGCGGCTTTGGACGCAGTCGAAAGAAAACCTGAAACGGGAGTCGGCGCGCCTTCGTATACGTCGGGTGCCCAGAAATGAAACGGAACGATCGCGACCTTAAAGGCGAGACCAACGATAACAAGAATGATCACGCCAAAGATAACGGGAGCCGCTATCTGTCCGGCTTTGAACGCATTGGCGAGGGCGTAAAGATTCGTGGTTCCAGTAAATCCATACAGCAGGCTGAATCCATAAAGCATCACTGCAGATGTCATCGCGCCGAATAACAAATACTTGAGACCCGCTTCCGTGGAGCGGTCATCAGACAGCATGAAGCCCGCCAAAACATAAAGCGGAATGGAGGTCGTTTCGATGGCAAGGTAGAGGAGAATAAGGTCGGCGGCAGAAGCCATGAGGCACATGCCGATCGTCGAGGCGAGCAGCAAGACATACGCTTCGCCGCGCCGACCCAGCTTTTCGTGATCCATCAAGAAGAGAGCTGTCATACCCGCGCCAAAAACGAAAAGCATCTTAAAGAAAAAGCCGAACCAGTCGAAGCGAATCGTATTTCCAAAGGTCATCGTCGGATCGCCGGGACGACCAATCAAAATACTGATTATCAAAACAGCAAGCAAACCGCCAGCCGTCAACCAGCCAAGATTGCGGCGGCGTTCTTCGTTCCAAAAAGGTTCGATGACCAGCAAGATCACGCCGAGGATAAGGATCAGAGTCTCAGGGAGAATTGAAAGAAAGGCTGTAGATGTAAACATTTATGCAACTCCCAACAATTGCAGGATGTGGCTGACTCCTGTTTGCATCATCGGAACCATCAATGCCGGGAATAAACCGAGGCCAATCAGCACCAAGCAAAGTATAGTGATCGCCACTTTATCCATGATTGTGATATCGGTCATGTGACCTTCGAGTTTTTCCGGCATCTGCCCATAGAAAACCTGACGGATATTCCGCATGATATACGCCGCCGTGATAATAATCGAAATGCTTGCGATCACTGCCACCAGCCATTGTGTTTGCCAAACACCGAGAAAGATTGGAAACTCCCCGATGAAGCCAGAAAAGCCAGGCATGCCCATCGAAGCCAAACCACCGATGATGAAACCGATCGCCGCAAATGGCATGATCTTAGCCATGCCGCCCAGTTCGGGAATTTGCCGCGTGTGAGCGCGGTCATAAATCATGCCAATGATAGCAAATAAGAGAGCCGTCATCGCACCGTGCGAAAACATTTCCACGCCTGCGCCCGCCAAACCATTGCGATTGAGCGTAGAAAATCCTAGCATGACCAAGCCCAAGTGTGAAACAGACGAGAAACCGACCATGTATTTGAAATCGGTTTGAACGAACGCAATGATTGCGGCATAGACCACAGCAACAGCGGCACACAACATAATCAGCCAAGACCAATGTTGGGCACCTTCCGGCATCAGCATAATGGCAACGCGTAACGCAGCGAATGCACCCAGCTCCTTCAACACACCGGCATGGAACATTGAAACCGCAGTTGGCGCGGCGGCATATCCATCAGGCGACCAGTTGTGAAGCGGCCAGATGCCGCCCAAAACAGCAAAGCCAAAGAAAACTGGCAGGAACCACAAATTCTGAAAAGAAGCGGAGAAGCCAGCTTTCTCAAGCTGAAGCATATCGAATGAATAAATTCCGGTTGTCTGGCCTGCCACCCAATACATTGCGAGCGCACCCACCAACGCAACCACTGAACCGATAAACAGGTATAACGTTAATTTCATCGCCGCGTACTCGCGCATCGGGACCCAGCCCCAAATCACAATCAGTAGATATACCGGAAACACGGCGAGTTCATAGAAGAAGAACAGCATGAAAAGGTCGAGCGAAGCAAACACGCCGAACACGCCGCTGGCAACGAGGAATAGGAAGGCAAAGAATTCACGCGGACGATCTTGAATACCCGTGGAGAGATGCTTTTGTTCATCAAAGTCTCCCCACGAGATTAGCACGGCCGTAAACATCACCACGCCGGTCAATAAAACCATCGGCGCGCTCAGGCCATCCACGCCAAAATGCAGGGTGACGCCCAGGGCCGGAAGCCAGCTATATTGCTCAACAAATTGATAACCCGTCATTTGCTGAGTCAGATACTGGATATAAACCCACAGGGATAACAGCAAAGCAACCGTCGCGGCGGCCAATGCCACAGCGCGCACTTCCGTTTTCCGCTGGGCGGGAATCATCAAAATGATCAGCGATGCTACCACGGGAGTGAAAACAATTATGCTTAACACGGGAAAAGTCATCATTACCTCTTAGAACAAGTGCATCACAGTTTTGTTAATTACATCCAAAATCCACGCCGGCCAAATGCCGATTGCCAGAATCAAAGCCATCAGCGGAGCCATGACGACAATTTCACGCGTGTTGATCTCGGTCAGCTGATGTTCGCCGTGTGCCCAGTGCTCATTCATTGGGCCATGCAAAACTTTCATAATCCCTTTCAAAATATACGCGCCGGTGAATAACAAGCCGAGCATCGATATCGCGGTGTATGGAGTCAGCAAAGGATACGAACCTCGCACAACCAGGAACTCGGAAACAAACCCATTGAGTCCGGGCAAACCAAGCGACGCCATCGAAGTAAAGATCAAGATGCCGCCATAAATCGGAACGAGCGGGAACAACCCACCAAACTCATCGAGGTTGCGTGTATGAGTCCGCTCGTAGATCACGCCCACGAGGAAAAACATTCCAGCCGCGGATAAGCCGTGATTGAACATCTGCAGAATCGCACCGTTCATCGCAATTCTCGCGTCCGCCGTTCCGGACGCCATAGCGGCCGCGGCGATACCGAGAATCACAAAGCCCATATGGTTGACCGAGGAGTACGCCACAAGTCTTTTGAAATCTGTTTGGGCAAAAGAAGCGAAGGCACCAAAGACAATGGCAGCGGTGGCCAATAGAGCCAATGCGGGGGCATATGCTTTCGCCTGATCCGGATAAAGCGGCAGAACGAGTCTCAAGAATCCGTAGGCTCCAAGCTTCAACAGCACGCCAGCGAGGATCATCGAACCGGCAGTTGGTGCTTCGGTATGCGCGTCAGGAAGCCAGGTATGGAACGGCCAAATCGGAACCTTGACGGCAAAAGCAATCACGAAACCCCAGAAAACTACATCCTTCACGGTCGCGATGGGGAAGCCAAGCAAAGAGCCTTGAGCGGATGTCCATTTTGAAATAATGGTAGCCAGATCGAAGGTCCCGAAGAGCGCGCCGAGCAACTGAATGCCAAGCAATAATCCGAGTGATCCACCCATCGTATAGATCATGAACTTGAGCGAAGCATAATTCCGGTTGGCACTGCCCCATTGATTGATGAGGAAGTACATTGGGACCAGGCCAATTTCCCAGAAGACGAAAAAGATCAGCAAGTCGAGCGCCATGAAAACGCCGAGCATGCCCGTCTCTAGAAACAGGAACAGCATCATATATGGCTTGACGCGGTCGGTTACGCTGAACGAAGCAAGAATGGAAAGTGGTGTCAACAGCGTGGTCAACAAAACCATCGTCAATGAAAGACCATCGACTCCCAGATGCAAGGAAGAACCAATAGACGCATACCACGCATATTGTTCTTGAAATTGAAATCCGATTGCATCGGGTTTGAATTGAATCCACAAATAGACCGACATCGCAAACGGGATCAAGCTTGCTACGAACGCAAACCAGCGTAGAAGTTTGACCTCATCCTTTGGCAGGAAAAATATCACCACCGCGGATAACGTAGGGATAAACAAGATCAGGCTGAGAAGATGGGAACTCAGAAAGTCCATCACATAACTCCTATCTGGCTACACAATCACCAGAAGGTAATAAAGCAAGCCTGCGATCGCCAGCAAGACGATCAACGAAACCAGCATATATTGCTGAATACGCCCGGATTGGATTGGACGCAAGTTGCGACCGAACCATTGTGTGACATGAGCTGTGCCATCGCCAAAAAATCGGTTGATAACCGGAAGATCAAAGTAATTGCGAATGATCGAACCAATACCGTTTGCCGCTTTGCCAAACAAATGCAGGATGCCATCTATTAAACCTTTATCCATCCATTGATAAACAAAGGTCTCAGCGAACCAATAAGCAGGTTTGATCAACACAAAACTGTAAAATTCGTCAATATAATATTTGTTCTTGAGCAATGGGATTTGGAGCTTATCCTGTTCCGCCACAGTCACATTGCGATAAGCCAGCCAGCCAAAGAACAAGCCACCTAACGCCACGACCAGTGATGTTCCAAACACAATCCAATTGAATGGGGACTCGGCTGGCATGACCACCAGCGTGCTTCCGACAAATTCATGGAACCAACTCGGATTCAGATGCAAGCCTAGAAAATCCTGCGGAATACCAACCCATCCATAACCGATTGCGAAAACAGCTAACACAATCAGCGGGAGCGTCATTGTCCACGGAGTCTCGTGTGCATGTTTGGCCTCTTCGGTGCGCGGCCCGCCCAGGAAGGTCAAAGTGATTTGGCGCATGGTATAGAACGCGGTCAGGAATGCGGCAACAGCCAATGTAACGAATACAACGAAATTCCCATTGCTGAATGCGCCGGAAAGGATTTCATCTTTCGACCAAAAACCCGCGGTCAAAAGCGGGAAGCCGGATAAGGCAAAACCGCCAATAAGAAAAGTCCAAAACGTAATCGGCATCTTTTTTCGCAGGCCGCCCATATTGAACATATCCTGCGGATCAACCTTATGGTCGCCAGTATGCAAAACTCCATGCTCCATTCCATGAATGACCGAACCGGAACCGAGGAAGAGCAATGCTTTGAAGAAGGCATGAGTCACTAGATGGAACGCGGCGGCGACATACGCACCCACGCCGAGCGCGGCGATCATGAAACCGAGTTGTGAAATCGTCGAATAAGCTAGAACTTTTTTGATGTCGTTCTGTGCGACCGCAATTGTCGCCGCGAAGATAGCCGTGAAAGTTCCAATAAAGGCAATCACAGTCATCGTCTTCGGATCGAGGCTGATGAGTGGGAACATGCGAATGACCATATACACGCCCGCCGAAACCATCGTCGCGGCATGGATCATGGCGCTGACCGGGGTTGGACCTTCCATCGCGTCCGGCAGCCAGACATGCAACGGGAACTGAGCCGATTTACCAATGGTCCCGATGAAAAGCATGAGGCCAATCAAGCCAGCCGCTGAAAGCCCAAAGATGGGAGTTGGAACTGTCGCCAACGTATGCAAAACCTGCGGCTGGAAAATATCGCGATACGAGAGCGAACCAGTCGCGCTATAAACGAAGGCGATACCCAATAACATGAATACATCGCCTACGCGTGTGGTCATGAAAGCCTTGACCGCTGCGTTGCGCGCCGATTCTTTTCCATACCAAAAGCCGATCAACAGATACGAACACAAACCCATGATTTCCCAGCCTGCAAACAACGTCAGCAGGTTATCGGAAACCACAAGCGTGAACATACCAAACGCGAATAAGCTGATGAAGGCAAAGAAGCGCGAATACATCGGCTCCACAGACAGTACGTGATGACCATGCTCATCGGTTGCGCCATGAGGCGGCAGGCCTGCGACATCATGGTCGCCTTTTGGCTGTCCGTAATTATGGTAGCCAACGCTGTAGAGGAAAATCATCAGCACGGTCCAGGCAACGAAGAACAAGACCACTGCGCCGAACGGGTCAATCTGCACGCCGATTTTGAGCCAGGTATCCGCAGTTGGAATCCAATTTATGGACGAGGCAAAAGGAGTCTTACCCAAATCCGGAGTGCTAATGGCACGCACAAAAACAATCATCGCACCCAGCCAGGAAAGCAGAGCCGCGCCGACAGCCACACTATGGCTGAGCGCCTTATTCCGATTCGTAAATAACACAATCAAAAAGAATGCAAGGATAGGCGGTAAAGGAATGAACCAAATCAATGTCTCAATCGTCATGGAACCTCCGCAAGATCCTGAAGGTTTCGAAGCCCTTTAGGATCTGCAATTTTTTTTTACCACTTCATCAAATCAAGGTCGTCGGCGATCACCGTATTGCGTCGACGGTATACCGAAATGACCAGCGCTAAACCAACCGCCACTTCCGATGCAGCAACTGCGAAAACGATAACTGCAAACACCTGTCCCGCCATCTGCGAAATGTCACCGTAACGCCAGAACGAAACCAGATTAATGTTCGCCGCGTTCAACATCAATTCGATGCCAAGCAAAATCGCAACCGCGTTTTTGCGGGAAAGCACGCCAAATAATCCAATGCTAAACAATGCCGCTGAAATAATGAGATACCAGGAAAGCGGGATCATCAAAACTCCTATTTCCGAAAGTCCCCAGAATGGGGATTGAATGCGATATAAACCGCGCCGACTAATGCAGCCAGCAACAAAACCGACGCGACCTCGAACGGCAAGACAAACGCATCCGGCGAAATCAATGCCTTGCCCAACTGCCCCACCGCATCATAACTCGACGGGAAATCGGCCGCGGTTTTCGAGAAGCCATTCCAACTCTGAAGCATCCACAACAATCCGCCAAAAGTCAGCAAGGCGATAATCACATTCAGCCACCAGCCACTGTTTAATTGTGGACCGTGATCGCGAATTTCTTTGCGAGTCAACATCACCGCGAAGATGAACAGGATCGCAATCGCGCCGATATAAACCACCACCTGCACCACAGCCAGAAAACTGGCATTGAGGATGGCGTACAAAACAGCGACACCAAATAAAGTCACGATCAGCCACAACGCGGCATGAATCAGATTGTGAGTCGTCACAACCATCAATGCCGAGCCGAGAATCACCAAACCGACAATCAGAAAGAAAATTTGCATGGCAGTCATGTCGTTCTCCTAACGATGTGCTGTCGCAGTAGCTGGGGCAACACCTTCAGTTTTTTGGCGTTCGCCCCGGCTGTATCCGCGCAGAATCTCAACGATGATCCAGCCGAGCAAAACATTCGTCAAGAGCATGCCCAGGATATAGACTCCGGTCGAAGTGCCGCGCAACAGCGTATTCATCAAAGCAGTCAACATCAATAAGACAAATGCCAGTGGGGTCAGGAATTTCCAGTTGAATGCCAGCATGTGATCAATGCGGATGCGCATCATAGTGTATTTAATCCACATGATGACCCAATAACCAAACATCGCTTTGGCGAGTAGAATAATCACCGCCACCAGTGGGCCGAGATTCTCCAACCCAAAGAAATGATAACCGCCGAGGAACAGAATCGCCCAAAAGCCGCCGAAGGTGAAGGCGTGCAAAAGTTCGCCCGCAAAGAACAGACCAAATTTCATACCGGTGTATTCGATATGAAAGCCTGCCACAATTTCCGATTCAGCTTCGTTCAAATCAAACGGCGAACGACCTAATTCCGCGATGGCCGCGATCATAAAGATGATGGCCGCCATCGGGGCAAGCACCACATACCAAACGGTTTGTTGTCCCTGCACAATCTCGTTCATGCCCATCGAACCCGCCAAAATCGTCGGGATGAGCATCGTGGCAATCATCGGGATCTCAAACGAAATCAGAACCGCCACCTGGCGGAATGCACCGATTAAGGCATATTTATTATTCGACGACCACGCCGCCATAATAATGGAAAGCGTTCCAATCGATCCAGCCGCGACGATGTATAATGCTCCGACGTTCAAATCCACGCCAAAGATCACGGGCGCAAGCGGTATGATCGCCCACAACAACAGGACTGACATCATCGATAGAATCGGTGCGAGGTTATATACGACTTTATCCGCACCGGCTGGAGTAATATCTTCTTTAATAATTAATTTGATGATATCCGCAAAAGGCTGAAAGATACCGAATGGCCCAACACGATTTGGTCCCAGCCGGTCCTGAAAGCGCGCCACAACTTTGCGCTCCACCCAAACCAGGAAAATATCAAACACCATCATCAATGAGATCAGCAAGACCACGCCAATTAGTTGGATGATCACACTGGCTATCCAACCCGCCACTCCCCAACCTGTCAAAAGGCTGGTTAGCCAATGAGCAATAAAATTAACAGGGTCATACCAAAAATTCATGGACGCTCCTCAACACAAAGAAAAGGCTGGAAGGGTTAAGCCTTTCAGCCTTTAAATACCAGCCAGTTTAAACCCATTCCAACATTCCCTTGCGCCAGGCATAAACCAATCCCGCGATCAGGATGAGAACGAAGACAATACCCTCCAGCACCGCAAACAGAGAGAGTTTGCCAAGCGATACCGCCCATGGGAACAGAAATACTGTTTCCACATCGAAGACTAAAAACACGAGTGCAAAAATATAATACTGGGCTTTGAACTGGATCCAGTTCTCACCCACGGTTTCCATACCGCATTCATAAGTGCTCTGCTTGATTGGGTTGTTTTTTTTCGGCGAGACAAGCCAAGAAGTCACGAGAGCCGCCACCGGAATGAGCGTTGCGATCACAAGAAACAAGCCGATGTATAACCAATCGTTTTGCATATTTGCTCCAATAAAATATTTCACTCGTGCCAAAAAGCACGGGCAAAATTGTACCATTAATAACACGAGAGAACACTCATCCGCGTCAATATTTTACGTGATTTTCGTCATATATTTGCTCATGCAAATATATGACTTAATCAGATTTCTTCAATCTGCCATAGAGCCACTTCACAATAACATCTATAAAAGGAAATCCCAAAACAACACCGACGACCAAACCGATCCCGCCCGCGGCGCGGGCGGCGCCACCTGAGAAACCGAAAAAGTTATTCGCAACAATCTGGATCGGTTGAGCGGATACCGTTTGCTGGCTTTCCGCTCCGCTGATTTTATCCACGAAGCGCAAGTAGAACCAGACTGTTCCTCGAAACGTTCCAACATTTGTGGGTCGAACATTCCAATAAAAAGTTACAGCCTGACCCTGCATTAGTGACTCGCTCTGAATATCTGGCGGTTGAAAATTCAATCCCGCAATATCCAAACGCGCTTCAGCAAAAACATTCTGCGTATCGTAAACATTTGGAACTTGCACGATCTTCCTGCCGACGATAATTCCCTGCACTTCCGCCGTTGGTTTGACGTTGTCCAGTGTATCCACCCCGAGCGTCAAACGAATCACATCCGAGTCGCCAACGCGAATGTGAGGCGGATAGTCCAAAGTCAATCGCCGAGATTCGGGAAAGTCAAGTTGCGGAACAGCAGTCGGCGCGCTGGTTGCCTGGCTGCCGATGATTAATGGCAACTCTTCCGCTGTCGGTGTGAAAACAACAGCCGCTCGAGTATTTACTTGAGTAATCTGAGTTTGTTGTGAATCAAGCGGTGGGGCAGACCGGATGGGAATTACACCCAAACCGCAGGCGAGGCTTGCCGCAATTAAAATTATTCCTGCTAATAAGAGCCAAAAGTTTCGACGCAAAGCTACCTTCGGCGTCACATGGCAATCATTATTCTGCGACCTAATTTTTCAACATTATAACGGCTTGGTACGAGCAGGTCACTTGAGATTTGTCGCCGATCTTAGGAAGCTCGAGGAATGGATTATTGAAGGTGTCCATATTGAATTTTGTATTACCAATCATTACCCGAATACGAACCACCGAGCCGAGGAAGGTAATGTTCTCGATGCTACAATCAAGTTCATTTCCTCTCTTGCCATCGGATGCGAAATGCAATCGTTCAGGACGGATCGCGATCGTCACCTTCTCACCCTTTTGCCGTTCCTTCATATCCTCTGCCGATTTCAATTCAATTCCATCTATTGAAATTAAGCCCTTTGATGGATCGGTTATTTCTGCGCTTGCCGTGTTTAAAGTACCAACAAAACTAGCAACAAATGAGGTTTGTGGAAAGTTGTAAATCTCAAAAGGAGTTCCGACTTGCTCTATCTTGCCTTCATACATAACGACGACCCGATCAGAAATGGAAAGCGCCTCTTCCTGATCGTGCGTGACGAAAACGGCAGTGATGCCCAGTTTCTTTTGAATGGCGCGAATTTCCGCGCGCAACTGGACGCGGATCTTCGCATCCAAGGCAGAAAGAGGTTCATCCAGTAATAGCACCTGCGGATGATTAGCAAGCGCACGCGCCAATGCTACACGTTGTTGCTGTCCACCTGAAAGTTGATAAGGATACTTGTTTGTATGTTGTTCAAGGCGCGTCAAACTCAGCATTTCACCCACGCGCTCTTTAATTATGGACTCTGGTTGCTTATGGATCCTTAATCCAAAACTAATATTTTGAGCGACCGTCATATTGGGAAACAGCGCATAAGCCTGAAATATCATACCCGTATTTCTTTGATTAGGCGCCTTATTCGTAATATCCACATCATCCAATACCACTGTACCTGTTGTCGGGATCTCAAATCCGGCAATCATGCGTAGGGTTGTTGTTTTGCCGCAACCCGATGGTCCAAGAAAGGAAACAAATTCGCCTTTGGCTACTTCAAGATTAAAATCTTCAACAGCCGAGGCACCAGCAAATTGCTTTGAAATTTTGGAAAGCATCAAATGGGTCATGTTTTCACTCTTCAACGATTTAGTTTTAGTGTCCGCCAGCAAGTTGCGTCTGCTGACCGCGACCGAAAAGACTGATGATCCCCATACACGCCCAAGTAAGAGCAAAACTAACAAGCGTAGCTGCTGCCGGCTCATAGGCTTTTTGTTGGATCAAGAAAGCCAGGAAGGGAGCAAAAGCCGGCTTGGCAAGATATTGGGCCAAAATGTACTCGCCCATCACAATAGAAAAGCTAACAAAAGCACCGTTCAAGATCGCGACACTTATGTTCGGAAGAATGATACGAAACAAGATGATTCCCCAACCCGCGCCCAAGCTTTGTGCCGCTTCCGTTAAGGTGCGAACATCGATGGAGCGCAAACCCGTATCGATGGAGCGATACATATACGGCATCGATAACACTGTATAGCCGGCAACAAGCAGGGCCGGGCTATTCACGATCAAAAAGGGAGGCTGGCTAAAGGTCCGCACCAATCCAAAAACAAATACAATTGCAGGAACTACAAATGGAAGCAGGGTGACAAACTCGACCGCAGTCCGAAATTGCGGCACCCGCAGGCGAACCCAGTAAGCGGTAGGAACGAAGATCAAGATTCCAACTATAATGGTGAGTACCCCCCAAAGAACCGAGAAGGAGAAGCCTTTTATAAAGTCGTTGTCATTGAAGAGCTGCTGATAAGCTAGAAAACTTAAGACCCCACGTTGCGCACGCAGAGAGAATAAAAAAGTGGCAACCAGCGGTAGAAAAAAATAGATAATACCGAGGATCATCCAAAACCAAGACCATATCACGTTGCCGCGCTTCATCGCAACCACCTCTCTGATCGTCTTTGGAGCACAGTGTATCCAGTAATTGCAACAGCCATGACTACCACCATTCCAAGGGCTAGTGCATACCCCAACCCGGCGTCACCAAGTACATCACCTCGCAACTGGTCTCCAATCACAATGGTCACTAAATTGATTTGACCGCCTGTGAGTGCCTGTGCGGTTGCAAATGCTCCAAAGGAGTTTCCAAAGAGTAAAATCATCGTGCCCAATATGGATGGCAAGAGAATCGGAAAAGCAACGTAACGCCAGTACTGAAAACCAGAGGCTCCCAAATTCTCTGCGGCCTCGAGCCATTCTCTTCTCAAGCCGTCAATCGCTGGTGCAATTACTAATACCATCAAGGGGAATTGGAAGTACATGTACACTATGCTCAACCCCCAGAATGTGTAGAGTTGGAAGCCGTGGAAATACGGATTGTACCCCATTGAAATAAGCCAACCTGTTAACACTCCAGCTGGACTAAGCATGGCAATAAACGCAAAGGCCAGCGGCACACCAGCAAAGTTCGATGCCACACCGCAGAAAGTCATCAAGCTCGACCGCATGAAGGGAGGCAATCCACCACGGATAGCCGAGTACGCTAGCAAGAATCCGAAGATGCCGCCGCCTAGCGAGGTGATCAAACTGATCTTGATGCTGATCCAGTAGGCATTTATCAGATTGGGATCATGCAAAAGATGCACGAAGTTTTGGAATGTGAATAGATGGGTTTTTGTATCTTGAAAACTCCTCACTGCTATCGTTGAGGAAGGATAAAGCAAAAACATAAATGCAAACAGGAAAAAGGGCATAACTCCGAGCCATGCCCATGAAAACTTGGAAGGAGCGGGACGCGCCGATGGCGCGTCCCGCTTTACAACATTTAAAGCAGTCATCATCGATTACGGAGCAGCTGTCGGAATCGCCACACCAACGGTTGACAACCAACCACCAGTGATGAGCGTTTTTGCAGTGGTCAACTGATCGACAGTGGGCGCAACCGCAGCAGCCAAAACTTTCGGATCCGGCAATGTTTTCAATACGTCTGCAGGAACTGCGTTGCGCGAGATCATATCAGCTTCTGAAACGACCGAAGCGCCGCCCTTAATCCAAGCTAATTGGCCCGGGTCAGAATGGATAATCTCCATCCACACTTTAGCACAATTGGGATGCGGTGCATACGCACTGATCGCTTGAACATAAGCGCCACCGATGCTTGGAGATGGGTAATCGATCTCAATCGGAGGATTCCCGTTGAGGGATTGCTGATCACCGATGGCGTTGTAATTCCAAGCCAATTCAATCGGGGTCGCACCTTGTGCAATGGTACCAACCTTGGCGATCACTGGGACAAAGTTGCCTGCCGCGTTCAATTTCTTGAAGAAATCAAGACCAGGCTGGGCATTATCCAAAGAACCACCATTCGCTAGCGCAGCGGCATAAACAGACATAATCGCCTGATTGGATGACTGCGGATCGCCTGCCAAAGCCACCTGACCCTTGTATTCAGGATTGAGCAGATCGGACCAGTTTTTCGGCGGATTCTTGACAACGGAGGTATTTGTCTCAATTACCATGATGCCGTAGTAACCGGTTGTCCACATGCCATTGGAATCAGAGGTAGCAATGCCTAATGTAGTGGCAGGTAGTTTGCTCCAATAGGAACCCTTATAGGGCTGGTAGTCGCCGGCAGTTACGCCCTGCGCGCCATATGCATAACCAACATCCACGATATCAGGAGCCTGAGGACCCTTATTGCCCTTGTTAGCTTCGATTGCGGCGAGTTCATCAGCTGAACCTGCGTTAGGATCCAGAGAGTTGAGCTGAACGCCAGTCGTGGCTTCGAAATCTGCAAAGATCTCGCCATAGTTTGCCCAGTTGGGAGGCGTAGCGATGATCGTTAACATGCCTTCAGCTTTGCAGGCAGTCACTAAATCGGCGGGCACACTAGAAACTGCTTGACCAGTGTAGCCTTGGGCTACACCAGTTCCAGCAAATGGGCCTGAAGCTGCAGGGGCAGGTGTGGCCGCGGATCCGCATGAGGCGAGTAATGCACTCACCACAAGCAGAGACAGAACGACAAGCAAAGTCTTTCTATTCATACGTTTCTCCTTTTCTCCTTATCGAAATTTTCAGCAAGAGCTATAAGCCCTTTCTGTTAACATTATATACCTGTAACATAGATTAAATCAAACATTAAATAGATGTTAACCGATTAAGAATTACAAGTTGTATGTATAACTAAGGCAATGTCATTTGAGATGAAGTAATTTGTAAAACGTATGTGACGCGCAAAACAGGCCAAAACCCCCAAACCAATAATGCAATCGAGACTGTGAGAAGAAGTATGCTCAAAGTCAATCTCAATCTTCGCATGCCATATTATATACCAAATAACTAACATGCCTTATGGTATTATTGCCTTTCACTTAATCAAGAGGTAATATATGCTAGACCGTTCCAAACGCAAGGATCACGTATTCCACAACTTAATTGCGCAACAAGCATCATTCACTGTTAGTGGGTTGATCCTCCTATGTAAATATGTAGAGGCTTAAAGTTCCAAGGTAGTGGAACAGCTTGCGCTCAAAGTAAAAGAAGCTGATGAAGTGCGCCGCACCGGGATCGATGAATTGAACTGCACCTACATAACATCGTTCGACCGCACGGACATCTTCACCGCGCTTAGCTTGGAAAATAATTTCGGTGTGTCGACCGGACACAGACAACGCGCGAAGGCGCTCCAAAACAATGTCGAGCAGGTTTATCGGGAAGCCATCGCCGACTTATTCAGCAGGACGGAAAACATCAAGCATGTAATGGAAATGTTAAAGATGCGCAGGTCCATCGCCATTTGAGCGACACTGCAGATCGCGGGGATGAAGCCGCGAACGTCATCGCCACACAAGTGGTCAGTTCGGCAATCATTGGGTCGGGTGCTTCAGAACGATTTGGAAAAATTCGGTGGAGCATGGCCAATTCAATTCTGATTTCATGGGCATTGACGATCCCCGCCAGCGCCGCACTGGCCGCCGGAATTTATTGGTTGTTGTTGAAGGTGACGATATAAAAGAAGAACGAGCTTAGCTCGTTCTTCTTTTATATCAACTACCTGATTTGTTTCGCGGCGCGCAGCTTTTGACGCGCAATCGCTGAACGAAATATCCGATCAAAGAATCCGTAATAACCATCCTTGTCGTACAAAATCATATAATCAGCAGGACCATATTCTTCGGGAGGATATAAGATTCCGCAATTCGCATTGATCTCCAAAATATATATCCCACCCTGCTCGTTCACTCGAACATCACAGCGTCCGTATCCGGTCCCGCCTGCGGCGAGATACATTTGACGGCCCGCCTCTTGAAGTCGAGAATAAAGAAACGGATCTTTCACCTCCCGAAATTCAAACGGAACCGAATAATCCCATTTGATATCGGTGTGCCAGAAGTCGTCGCCGGGCGGAAAGATCAATTCCGTGGGCGGATACACAAACGGATTGCTGAGATCATCGGGATTATCCACCACAAAGACATTGTATTCGCGTCCAACGATAAACTCCTCGACGCGCGCACTTCCGAAAATGGACGCTATGCGTTTGAACTGCGTGTGCAACTGTTCGAGATTCTCGACGCGCGAGTCACGCGTCATTTCAATGCTGCTATAACTTTTTGGATGTTTGACCATTAACGGAAAGTGTAAATTCTCAACGAGGCTATCCAGATCATCTTCGTTCGTGACGTGATAACCTTTTGCAAATCCGACTCTATATGTTTCAGCAGCGGATTGCATTTCTTCGCGCGTCTGATCGTAGAACTTGCTATCGGAACCTGTGAAAGGCATGTTCAATTCTTCCATCGCTTGGACGACATCCAAACCAGGGTAATCTTCGTCCGAGGCGCCGTCGCATAAATTGAAGAATACATCGAACCGATTTTGATCTCTGATCGCTTTCAATTTATCAAACACAGGTCGACTCAATGTGATCATTTCCCATTCACACGGATAATGCGCGATAAACTCCGCAGGAGTAAAGCCCCACGTCTCATCGTCATATAAAACACAGGCTCGCATGGTCACCTCTTTTCTTGAGTCGAACCTTATCATAAAAAGTTTTTCTACACAACCCCATTAGCCAAATTGGTTGTAAAATCACACATAGAGATTACGAACGAAAAGACAAACTGTTTGTTTGGTCATGATGGCATTTGATCGTGAAGATAAAGAGATTCACCGACAATAATAATTAGGAGTCTCATGCCCACCTACCCACCCGAACCCTTCCGCATCAAAGTCACCGAACCGATTCGACTCGTTCCGCGCGCAGAGCGCGAAGCGAAATTAAAAGAAGTAGGCTATAACCTGTTCTCGATGAAAGCCGAAGACATCTTCATGGACCTGCTGACCGACTCCGGCACTGGCGCAATGAGTCAGAATCAATGGGCTGCGATCATGCTCGGCGATGAGTCGTATGCCGGTGCGCGCTCATACTATCGTCTCAAAGCCGCAGTCGAAGATGTTTTCGGCTTCAAGTATTTCGTCCCAACGCATCAGGGACGCGCTGCCGAAAATATATTGTCGGCGTGTTTGGTCAAGCCCGGACAATATGTTCCGAGCAACATGCACTTCGACACCACCGATGCTAACATCCGCGCCCGCGGCGGTCGCCCCACCAATCTCGTGATCGATGAAGCCTTCGATCCCGCTAACCCACATCCATTCAAGGGCAATATGGACATCGTTAAGCTCAAAGCCTTCATCGAAAAGACCGGCGCGGACAAGATTCCATTTGGCATGGTGACCGTCACGAATAATGCAGGCGGCGGACAACCGGTCTCGATGGAAAACCTCAAAGCGATTGCAGATGTTTATCATTCGTACAAGATTCCATTTTTTATCGACGCGGCGCGCTACGCTGAAAACTGTTTCTTCATCAAACACCGTGAACGCGGCTATGAGTCGAAGTCCGTTAAAGAGATCGCGCATGAAATGTTTTCTCTCGCGGATGGCATGACCATGTCGGCAAAGAAAGACGCCATTGTCAACATCGGCGGATTGCTGTGCATGAACGATGAATCGCTGTTCCAAAACGTGAAGAATGAATTGATTCTGCGCGAGGGCTTCCCAACCTACGGCGGACTCGCGGGTCGCGATCTCGATGCGATGGCAACCGGACTTTACGAAGGACTCGACGAAGCCTATCTCGCCTATCGTCTGGCGCAGACTGCCTATCTCGTGGCGCGCATCAATAAGGCTGGCATTCCTACCATCCAGCCTGCCGGCGGACATGCGGTTTATCTCGATGCGCACGCCGTGCTTCCTCACATTCCGCAAAGCGAATTCCCCGGTCAAGCTCTTGCAGTCGAACTTTATCGTGAAGGCGCGATCCGCGGAGTGGAAATCGGCTCGGTGATGTTCGCTTATCCCGATCCTGATTCGGGAAAAATGATCTATCCAAAACTTGAGCTGTTGCGATTGGCAATTCCGCGCCGAACTTATACACAGACTCACATGGACTATGTCGCGGATACACTCGCAAAAATTAAATCTCGCACTTCATCCATCCGCGGATACAAATTTACGTATGCACCGGAATTATTGCGTCACTTCACTGCAAGGTTTGAACCGTTATAGTATGTCGAGGCGAGGAGTTGCTCGGCAGATTCGAGGCGGACCACAGATCGTCGCGAAGGTGGTTTGCTTTTCAAGTACGGTGTCGCTTTATTAACAACATGACTCGCTGGCTTGATCCTCATCCGATAGAAATCCCCGCTTCATTCTCTGACCTCAATCTGCATCCGCTTATCGCGCAGACTCTCTTCC
>Ga0335081_10002227_pt1 | contig 30494 bp, 29 predicted proteins | sample Lox_Sample_35_FD_206713 | JGI IMG/M metagenome (GOLD analysis project Ga0335081, IMG submission 206713) | Soil microbial communities from Loxahatchee National Wildlife Refuge, Florida, United States - Lox_Sample_3.5 | ecosystem: Environmental > Terrestrial > Soil > Wetlands | place: USA...
GACGTGGCAAGCGCCGCAACTGAAGCCGACCATCTCCATGCCCTTGGCGCCGGCATTCCGCGACCGCGCCACAGTCAGGCCGACCGGCATTCCGTACGGATTCGTGGCGCTCTTGCCATCCGGCAAGAACCCGAAGCGTTCCATGTCATCGAGGAACGGCTTCCCGGTCTTGACGCTCTTCACGTTGGCAAGCAGCACATAAGGCAACAATTCGCTGCCTTCCGGCAGGTGATAAAACTCCGCGCGCTCGGCCGGCGTCCATCCATTCGCCAGGTAATTGACGGTAGGAGTGTTAGTCTCGGCCTGCTCGGGTTTCTTGGTGGAACAGGCCAACAACAGCGTAAGAGAGGCAGCGACGGAGAACGAACGCAGAAACATCTGCTAGATTATATGCCCGCCGAGCGTGAATGAGGGGCGCTGGACCCGAGACGGTTCTCAAGCGGCGCCGCGGACGGGGTCATGGGGAGCCCTGATGCGGCCCACGAAACGATCATCCGCCCCCGGCCACTTCATTTGACAAGCCTTCCCCGGCGTCCGTATGATAAAAATTCACTAAATTTCCTCGATCCGGCGCCCCATATGGGGCCGCCCGCTCGCGCCCAAGATGGCAACTATCACGTCTGCTGTAAACTGGGACACGAAATATGATTAAAGTCGAAGGCTTAACCAAGCGATACGCACGTACCGTCGCGGTCGACAACATCTCCTTCGAGGTGGAAAAGGGACAAATCGTAGGTTTCCTCGGCCCCAACGGCGCCGGGAAGACCACCACGATGCGAGTTCTGACCTGCTTCCTGCCACCGACGGCGGGAACCGCCAACGTCGCCGGGTTCGATGTCCTCGAGAACCCCATAGAGGTGAAGAGGCGCATCGGCTACCTGCCGGAAACGCCTCCGCTTTACCCCGAGATGGAGGTCATCGAGTACCTGAAGTTCGTCGGACAGCTCAAGGGCATTTCTTCCGCGGATATCGGCAGGCGCGTGGACGAAGTGGTGGAGCGCTGTGCGGTGGGCGACGTTCGCATGAAGCTCATCGGCAAACTTTCGAAAGGCTATCGCCAGCGTGTCGGCCTGGCGCAGGCCATCATTCACAACCCCGATGTGCTGATCCTCGACGAACCGACATCCGGGTTGGACCCCAAACAGATCATCGAAATCCGCGAGTTGCTCAAATCGCTGGCAGGCGAGCACACCATCATTCTGAGCACGCACATCCTCTCGGAAGTGGAGCAGTCGTGCGAGAGGGTGATCATCATCAGCCAGGGAAAGCTGGTGGCCATAGACTCGGTAGCGAACCTCACGAACCGGCTGCGGGGCTCGGAAGCGGTCGCTCTGGAAGTGGAAGCCACGGGCGGCAGTCCAAATCCCACCGAAGTGCAGCAACGCCTCGAACAGGTTTCGGGCGTCAGCCGCGTGATGATGAAGGATTCCAAGAACGGCCGCCTGACGTTTGAGGTGGAAAGCCTGCAGGGCCGCCACATCCGCGCCGACCTGGCGCGCACGGTGGTGACCTCAGGCTGGAACCTCAGCGAGCTTCGCGCGGTGGGGCTCAGCCTGGAAGACATCTTCCTACAGCTCACCGCCACCGAGAAGAAGGCTGAGGATTCCATAGAACCTGCCGCCAAACAGGACGAAGGGGCCAAGAAATGAAGAACGTGCTTCTCATCTGCTTCAAGGAATTCAAGAGTTACTTCGTTTCGCCGATCGCGTATGCGGTGATGGCGCTGTTCGGGCTGATTTTCGGTTTCGGGTTCTACACCGCCACGCGGGACATGGTGCAACTGGGTTTCCGCGCCCAGATGATGGGCCAGTCGCAGCCCATGAGCGTGAACGAGCAGGTGATTCGCCCGCTGCTGGGTTTCGCCGGCACCATTGCGCTGTTTCTCATCCCCATGATCACCATGCGGCTGGTGGCGGAAGAGAAGCGCAACGGCACCATCGAACTGCTGCTCACCTCGCCGGTGAAGGATATCGAGATCATTCTCGGGAAATGGTGCGGCGCGATGCTGCTGTATCTTTGCGTGCTGGGGATGTCGGTGCTCAACATCGCCATGCTGTTCATGTGGGGCAAGCCCGATCTCAAACCCGTGCTGGTGGCATACCTCGGATTGATGCTGCAGGGCGGCTGCCTGCTAGCTATCGGGACCTTTGTGTCCACCACAACCAAGAATCAGATCGTAGCTGGAGGAGTGACCTTCTTTGTCAGCCTGCTGTTGTGGCTACTGAGCTGGTTCACGGCCTTTGACACGACCGCCTTCGCTTCCGTGATCAACTACCTCTCCATCGTGACCCACATGGAGAATTTCAGCAAAGGCGTGATCGATTCCAAAGACGTGATTTTCTATCTTTCCATGATCTTCTTCTCGCTGTTCCTGACCTCGCGATCCATGGAATCGCTGCGGTGGAGGGCGTAACATGGCTTCTAACTGGATCAAAGCAAGACAAACCAAGTACTGGACGTATGCCGGCACTTACATCGTGGTGATCCTGGGGGTTCTGGGCGCGGTGAACTTCCTAGCGAACCGCTACGATAAGTCGTACGATTCCACGGCCAACAAGCAGTTCAGCCTTTCGGACCAGACCATCAAGGTTGTGAAAGAGCTGAAACGCGATGTCCATGCCACATATTTCGGCGACACCGCCAGCTTCGGATCGGTGGGCGGCGCGCGGGATCTGTTGGATCGTTACGCGGCACTGTCGCCCAAGTTCCACGTCTCGTATATCGACCCGGAGCGGAAACCGGCGCAAGCCAAGGCCGCCGGTTTTCGTTCCGATTCGCCGGTGCTGATCGACAGCGGCCTCCGCAAGGAAGGCGCCAAGAGCCTGTCGGAAGAAGAGATCACGGCCGCGATCATCCGATCGCTGAAGTCCGGCGCGCGCAATGTGTGCGTGCTCAACGCCGCCAATGAACACAGCATTGACGACACTGCATCGGGCGGGTACTCCATCCTGAAGCAGTTGGTGGAGCGGGATAACTACTCGGTGAAGACGATCGATCTGAAGCCGGCGGCGCCGGATACCAGCAAACCGCTGGCGGTCGGCCAGGCGCCCGCGGCGTCGTCGGTGGAAATCCCGAAGGACTGCACCGTGCTGGTGGTCGGCGGACCGCAGTTGGACTACACGCCCGCCGTGGTGAACGCGATCAAGGCTTACGAGGAAGGCGGCGGGCGCGAACTGATCATGCTCGACAACGTCTTGCGAATCGGACGCAGCGAAGCGGCGGCGGAGAACCCCGAGTTGACGAAGCTGCTCGCCGATTGGGGCGTCACGGTGAACAAAGACCTGGTTCTTGACCTGAGCGGCGTCGGACAATTGTTCGGGCTGCCGCCGGAAGTCCCGGTTTTGCTTTCCTATGATTCGCACCCCATCACGCAACCGCTTACCCGCGTGCCCACGGCGTTTCCGCTGGTCCGATCGCTCGATATCAAATCGGGCGACAAGACTTCGGTTTCGAGGCTGTTCGGCACCAACGAAGAGAGCGTGGCGGTGACAGGCATCGGTCCGGGCGGCGCCATCGACCCGAAGAAGGGCAAGAAAGGACCGCTCACGCTGGCCGCGGCGGGGACCTATAGCGGCGCGACTCAGGGCCGGTTTATTGTGGTGGGCACTTCGCTGTGGGCGCAAAACAGCATTCTAGGGTCGCGCTCGCTGGGCAACCGCGACCTGTTCGCCAATATGATCAACTGGCTCTCGTCGGATGAGGACCTGATTTCGATCCGACCCAAGATGCCCGAAGACCGCCCGCTGAACCTGACTACCCAAAAATTGACGAGCATCTTCTGGCTGAGCTTCATCATTTTCCCGCTCGGCGTGGTTGCCATCGGCATGGCGACATGGTGGAAGCGGAGGTAAGCGATGAAGCCGAAGGGGCTCCTGGTTGCGGTGGTTCTTTTGGCTGTGCTGGGGGGCCTGATCGTCTGGTCGAACAAGAAACAGGCCGCCTCGGCAAGCAAATCTCCGACGGACACCACCACCAAGCTGCTGACGATTCCGGACGACCAGTTTCAGGAAATCCGCATCAAGAAGCTGACGGACGAGGTGCAGGACCTGAAGCGCCAGGACGGAAAATGGCGCATCGTGCAGCCAAAGGAGTTGCGCGCCGACCAAGACTCAGTCAGCTCGATCGTTTCGAATTTGTCGTCGCTGACGGCAGACAAGACCATCGACGACAACGCCGCGGACCTTCAACCGTACGGCCTGAACATGCCAACCCTCGACATCACCATCACCAAGAAGGACGGCAAAACCGCCGAGTTGCTGGTGGGCGACAATACGCCGACGAGCTCCGGCGCCTATGCCATGCTTCCGGGCAGCAAGAAGGTCTATACCATCGCCAGCTACGTCAAGACGAGCCTCGATAAGACCATCAACGACCTGCGCGACAAGCGCCTCCTGACCTTCGATTCCGACAAACTCACGCGCGTGCAACTGGCGGCCAAAGGGCCGGCGGTGGAGTTCGGCAAGAACGCCAAGAGCGAATGGCAAATCCTCAAGCCGCGGCCTTTGCGGGCTGACAGCTCGTCCGTAGAGACGCTGATCGGCAAGCTGCGCGACGCGAAGATGGACGCAACCATCTCCGACGAAGACGCCAAGAAGGCCGCAGCCGCGTTCGCCTCGGGAACCAAGGTGGCGGTGGCCACGGTGAGCGATTCCTTGGGCGATCAGACTCTGGAAGTGCGCAAGGACAAGGACAAGAATTACTACGCCAAGAGCTCCGTGGTCGAGGGCATCTTCAAGGTGACGAGCGATATCGGCGACGGCCTCGACAAGGGCCTGGACGATTTCCGCAACAAGAAGCTTTTCGACTTCGGATTCAGCGATCCGAGCAAAATCGAATTGAAGACCGCTACTTACACCAAGAGCGGCGACAAATGGATGGCCGGCGCCAAGACCATGGACAACTCCACCGTCCAGAACCTGATCGACAAGCTGCGCGACGTGGCGGCCACCAAGTTCCCGGACCAGGGCGGCGGGGACCCGGTTTTCGAAACCACCGTGACGTCGGATTCCGGCAAGCGGGTCGAGAAAGTGACGATTCGCAAGCAGGGAACCCAATATTTCGCGCAACGCGAGAACGAGCCGAGCATCTATGAACTAGACGCCAAGGCAGTGGAAGACCTGCAAAAGGCGGCGGCGGATATTAAGGAAGCAGCTCCCGAACCGGTAAAGAAAAAGTAATTTGCAGCAGGCTGCCGGCCGGTCGTGACAGCGTTCTGACCCATGAACGGTCTCCTCACCGACCTCTACGAACTTACGATGGCCGCGGCTTACTTCGCGGCCGGTAAGGTTTCGGAGAAGGCGGTGTTCGAGTTTTCCGCGCGGCGTCTCCCCCCGCATCGGAACTTCGTGCTGGCCGCCGGCCTCCCTCAGGTGGTCGACTATCTCCTGAACCTCAGTTTCACTCCGGAAGAAATCAGCTACCTTCGCGCTCTCCCGCAGTTTCGCCAAGCGCCGCCGGCTTTCTTCGACTATCTGGCTGGTTTTCGATTCACGGGCGACCTGTTCGCCGTTCCGGAAGGCACGCCACTGTTTCCCGGCGAGCCCTTCCTCACGATCCGGGCGCCTATGGTGGAGGCGCAGATTCCGGAGACCTACGTTCTTTCGGCAATATCATTCCAGACCCTGATCGCGACCAAGGCTGCGCGCTGCGTGGCGGCTGGCGGCAGCCGTCCGATCGTCGAGTTCGGCACGCGCCGTGCCCACACCCCCGAAGCTGGAGTGCTGGGCGCCCGCGCGGCCTACATCGGCGGAGTCGCCGGCACCAGCAACACTCTGGCCGGCTATCGCTATGGAATCCCCGTGATGGGTACGGCGGCGCATTCGTGGGTCATGTCCTTCGCCTGCGAGGCAGAGGCGTTCCGGCACCTGCAACGCGCCCTGGGCGATGCCGCGGTGCAATTGATCGATACCTACGAAGCGCTGGAGGGCGCGAGGCACGCGGCCAAGATTGGCTCCCCACTCTGGGGCGTGCGCCTCGACAGCGGCGATTTCGCGGTGCTCTCCCGCCAGGTGCGGGCCATCCTGGACGAAGCCGGACTCCGCGAGGCCAAGATCATGGTGAGCGGCGACTTGGACGAGTACCGGATCCGAGACCTGGTGAAGGCTAACGCGCCGATCGACTCTTTTGGTGTAGGAACGCAACTGGCAACATCCGCCGACGCCCCTACGCTGAGCGCGGTCTACAAACTGGTGGAACTGGAGATCAGCGGCATCCAGCGTTTCACCGCGAAGTACAGCGAAGACAAGAATTCCTGCCCAGGTTCCAAACAGGTCTTTCGGGATGCCGCCCGCGACGTCATCGCACGATCCGGCGAATGCGGACGGGGCGAAGCGCTGCTACGCCCGGTCATTCTGGGCGGCCGGCTGATCGAACCGCTGGCGACCATCGAAGAGGCCCGCCATCGTGCGGATGAGTCTGTCGCCAATCTCGCGCCGGCTTTGCGACAATTAGAGGCTGCGGACCCGTGGCCGGTGATCTACAGCCGCGAGATGCGCGAGTTGATCGAGCGGACTCGCCGCAACCTAATCGGATGAACACTGTTTTCTTTGACGTCGATACGCAACTGGATTTTCTGTTCCCCTCAGGCGCGCTCTACGTGCCCGGCGCGGAGGGGATCGTGCCTGCCGTCGCCCGTCTCAACCGCTTTGCCGCCGCGCACGGCATCCCGGTGATCTCGACGGTCGACGCTCATGCGGAGGACGATCTGGAGTTCTCACAGTGGCCGCCGCATTGCGTAGCCGGCACTACCGGACAGCACAAGGCCGAGGCCACGTTGCTCGAACGGCGCGTGGTGATTCCCAACCGGGAGTGCGAATTCGATGTGGCGGGCGCCCAACAGATCATCGTGGAGAAGCAGACGGTGGACGTGTTTGAGGCCCGCAATCCGTCGCGCATTCTCGAGTTGATGAACGCGGATCGTTTCGTAGTGTATGGCGTGGCGACCGAGATCTGCGTGCGTGCCGCTGTCCGCGGACTGCTCAAGACCGGGCGGCCGGTGGCGGTGGTCACGGACGCGGTTCGCGCCTTGAGCGATGAGGCTTCGCGTCTGGCCCTGCACGAGATCGGCGCCATGGGCGGCACGGTGGCCGGCATCGGTGAGATCTGCTGAGTGACGAGATGGACGCCCTACCTAGAAGTTGGAGGAACACGTCCGAGGTGGCGTCAGTCGGCGTTGTGGTGGAAGCCGCGGACGAAAACGCGCGCGGCTTCTATGTTCACCACGAGTTTCAGCCACTCCAGGATCATCCACGCAAGCTCTTTCTAGCGATGGCGATCATTGAACGGGCGTTCAAGGCACGCTAGTGACACCGTTCGGATGCTCGCCCGAACGCGCGTCCGCACCCGGACATCGCGCCACGATCTCGAAATTGCTGCCCCGGCGGCGCAGGGCTGGCGCCTTCAACAGCCAATCGTCCACTAATCGCGCGGCCCGGTAGCCCCATCCCCAGCCGGGAAGGAGTCCCGCGAGCGGTGAGGACCCGAAATCGTAGATTTCCACCCGCGCCTCGAACCCAGCCCCCTGGAACAACTGGCGCGTCGGCTCCGGCTCGAGTTCTCGCTCGTCCGGCGTCTGATAGCGCTTCATCAGCCCGGGAATCAGCCGGCGTCCGACTGCTCCCGAGAGGCGCCTGTTGCTGGGATCGAGCGAATAGAACACGCCGCCCGGCAAGAGCAGAGCTTTCACGCGCTCCGGCAATTCCTCGAGCGCTTCGTCCGGTAAATGGTGGAGAAAGAAAATCGCGATCACCGCGTCGTAGCGGCCCGACGCTTCGGTCCCCTGCTCGAAGCTGGCGTTGGCGATGCCCAGCCGCTTAGCGTCGGCGCGCGCCTGGCGAACCGCCGCCGGCGAGAGGTCCACACCCACTACCTCTGCCACGTGTGGGGCCAGCAGCAGTTCGGTGTCGCCGATCCCGCATCCCAAACTGAGCACGCGTGAGCCAGCGCCAATCTCTGTCAGCATGCGGATTCGCGCCACCATGTGCCGCCGGAGCGCGCGCACGGCCGGCCGCGCGAAGTGCGACTGGGCAAAGCCCGAGTACAGTTTTTCGTGATATTCGAGCTCGCGGACGAGCACGTCCCCCCGGGACATTACGCGGCCCGGCGCGGGCTGCGGAGCGCCATCCAAGTCACGAAAAGAGAGGCCGCCAGCATGGACCCGTCGCGCAGCAACGTCCACCTGGAAATCGGCTCGCCAGGGCCGAAGCAGCCGCAACTGATGTCCTGGCCCTTCAAGACCGCGCGCACCATGGCGCCAAAAAAGATCGCCAGCAACAGCGATACGCCCGCGGCGGAGATCCGCATCCAACGGCCGGCGATCAGAGCCAGGCCGATCACCACTTCCAGCCATGGCAACGTGCGCGCCACGGGCTCGACGAACCGAAATGGCAGGATGTGGTACGAATCGATGCCCATGGCGAACAAAGCCCAGGGCGCGCGCAGCTTGACGTATCCGCCGTAGACGAAGACCGCGCCCAGCACCACTCGCAGCGCCACCACCGTCCAGAGGAGAATCTTATTTCGGGAGAAAGCCATCGATCATCGTTTTCAAGAAAGAGTAGTTGGGCGCCCGCGGGAGGGGATACCGTTTCGAGCCGGCGGTGAGGATCATAGTTGGCGTCTCGTTGATTCCCGCCGCCACGCCTTCCTGATATTCGCTCTCAATCTCCGCGAGAACTCCGGGGTCTTTGGCCAGCGCCTGCACCTTCTTCTGCTCCGCCGGCGCAAGCACTGCCGACACACACCCCCAGACGTTGCCTCCGATTGCCCAGGTGCTTTGATTGGCGTACAGCGCGTCGGCCACCTGCTGGTACTTGCCGATGCGCGCAGCCGCCGTGGCGTAGCCAAAGGCTTCCCTCGAAAACTGGTGGCCCGGGCCGGTCAAAGGATAGGCCCGATCGATCACGTAGAGCTTTCCCTGCACTACATAATCCTTCATGAGCAATGGCAGGGTCTCTTCGTGCAACAGTTTGCAATGGGGACAAGTGAAATCGCTGAATATTTCGATCCGAACCGGAGCAGTGGGGCTACCCAGTGTTTTGCCCTTATCGATCTCCGGAGTCGCCGCTACACACGGCAACACCGCCAGTAGCACAGCTACAACGAGCTTCATACTTCCTATTCTACAAACACTCACTTGGGAAGCAGCGAGTCGAGGTAAGACTTGAACAGGGCGTAGTTGATGGGCCAGGAAACGGGCTGGCTTTTCCCCGCGTGGGTGACCCACAGGGTGGGAGTGCCGGTCACCGGCACGAGTTTACCTTCATCCAGGTCGGTCTGAATCTCGCGCTGCACGGCCGGATCCTTGAGCAGCGATTTCACCATTTTGGCTTCGGCCGGCGTGAGGACGCCATTCACCACGTCTTCCACCTTGCCGCTATAGAAGATGTTGGTCTGTTGGGCGAAGAGGGCGTCGGCCACCTTCTGGTACCGGCCAACCCGCGCCGCCGCGCAGGCGAATTCGGCGCAAGGCCGGCCGTAGGGATGTCCGGGCAACGGAAAGTAGCGGTAGATGACGTACACTTTTCCGGGAACGACGTAGTCCCGCATGATTTGCTGGAATTCGTTATCGTGAAACGCCTTGCAGCTGGGACACTGGAAATCGCTGAACACCTCGATCGCCACCGGCGCCTTGGGATTGCCATAGGCGTTGCCATTGATATTCGCGGTGGAACCGGCCAGCAAAACCGCAGCGGCAACCAGCGCGACAGCCAAAGCCCTCATAGCGTTTATTGTAGTGCACGATAATTTAACATTTGCCGTCTTTACAACTACGGCGTTGAACGATATAGTTAATCACGATCTAGTGGAGGACGCCATAGATGGCCCAAACCCAAGCCCCGCTTACGCCCGCCTTGTTCCAGGTTCTGGTCGCGCTGGCCGATGGCGACAAGCACGGATACGCGATTCTCAAGGAAGTGGAGGAGCAAAGCGCCGGAGAAGTGCAACTTTCCACGGGCACGCTGTACGGCATCATCAAGCGGCTGCTGGCCGACGGCCTGATTGTGGAAGTGCGGCGCCGGCCCGCGCTGGAAAATGACGACCAGCGGCGCCGTTACTACCGCCTGACGGCGGAGGGCCGCGAGGTTGCCGTGGCGGAGGCGGTGCGCATGGAAAAGGCGCTGGAGCGCGCCCGCACGAAGCAACTGCTGAAGGTCCCCAAGCCCGCATAGCGCACGGAGGCACACATGTCCCAAACCAAACAGCCACTGGCGGACCGGTTCTTCCAGGCACTGCTGCGTCTTCTGCCCTTCGATTTCCGCAGCGAATTCGGCGCGGATATGGAGGAAACATTCCGCGCGCAACGCAGTAATGTCGAGCGCGAGCGTGGCTTGGCGGCCCTGCTGAGAATGTGGTGGGCCACCATCGCCGACATCGTCCGCATGGCCCCGCGCGAGCACGCCAGCGTGCTTGCCCAGGACACGAGCTACGCCCTGCGCATGATGCGGAAGAATATCGGCTACACCATCTCCGCGATTCTGATCCTCGGGATGGGCATCGGCGTGAACACCTCGATTTTTAGCGTGGTGAACTCGGTGCTGCTCAAGCCGCTGCCGTATGCGCAGGGGGACCGGCTCGTGTCCTTGCGCCAGCCCGAACCCAAACTGGGCATCGACGACATCGGCTTCTCGCCCATGGAGCTGGCCGACTACCGCGCGCAGAACCGCAGCCTCAGCGGCATCGTCGAGTATCACAATATGACCTTTACTCTGATCGGAGGCGCCGAGGCGCACCGCGTTCGCACCGGCGTGGTTTCCTACAATTACTTCGATCTCTTCGGGGTCAAACCCGTGCTTGGCCGCACTTTTGTGGCCGATGAGGAACGCCCTGGCGCCCCGGCCGTCCTGATGTTGAGCTATGAATTCTGGAAGCAGGTGGAACACGGCGATCCCAACATCGTCGGCAAGGTCTACCAGATGAACGACCGGCCCCACACGGTCATCGGCGTTCTGCCTCCAATCCCTCAGTACCCCAACGAAAACGACGTCTACATGACTTCGACGTCGTGCCCCTTCCGGTCCAGGCTGGGCAGCCTCACGCAACGGCGCGGGTTTGCGATGAACCTCTTCGGCCGGCTGAAACCCGGCGCCACTCCGGATATTTGCCGGGCCGATTTGCGGACGATTTCGGCCCGCCTGATGAAGGATTATCCGAAATTCTACAGACCGGACTCCGGGTACTATGCAGATGCCTCGGTGCTGCGCGACGATCTGACCCATACTGCCCGCCCCTTGCTGCTGACGCTGCTTGGCGCGGCCGCATTCGTGCTCCTGATCGCCTGTGCCAACGTTGCCAACCTCATCCTGGCCCGCATGGCGCGCCGCGAACAGGAACTGGTGATACGCACCGCCGTGGGCGCGGGCGCAGGCCGTCTCTTGCGCCAGCTCCTGACCGAGAGCCTGATTCTGGCCTTGCTGGCGGCCGTGGTGGGAATCGCTTTCGCCTCGGGCAGTCTCAAGCTCCTGACCCAGTTTGCCGGCCAGCTCACGCCGCGCGCGCGCGAGATCGCCATCGATGGCTGGGTGCTCTCGTTTGCCACTCTGTGCGCGACCGGGACCACGGTGTTATTCGGTTCCATGGCAGCTTTGTACTCGCGCCGCGACGTGGGCTCCGGTTTGAGGGACGGCGCGCGCGCGGGGGTTGATCGCGGCCGCCAGTTGGCCCGCAGCGTGCTGATCGCCGCCCAGGTAGCTTTCTCATTCATCCTGTTGATCGGGGCCGGCCTGATGATCCGCAGTTTCCTGGAGATCCAGCGCGTGAACCCCGGCTTTGTTTCGCAACGGGTGCTGGCAGTGGGGCTCAACCTCAATTTCACCCGCTTCAACACCGGGCCCATCCGGATTTCGGTGGCCAACCGCATCCTGGAAAAGATCTCGTCGCAGCCGGGAGTGCTGTCCGCTGCTATTTCATCCAGCTTCCCGATGGATCCCGATGATGCGGGCATGGGCGGGATGCGAACGACTTTCCTGGTCGAAGGGCGATCGCAGGAGGAAACCGAGAAAACCCGCCCCGTCGCGTCCTTTCGCACCACGAGCCCGGATTATTTCAGAACGCTCGGCATCCCGCTGCTCGCGGGACGCACCTTCACCGAGTTCGACCGGTTCAGCAATTTCGATAAGCCCGATACCGAGATGGTTGCCGTGATCAGCCGTTCGCTGGCGCAGAGCCGGTTTCGAGGGGAAGACCCCATCGGCAAGAGGGTCTCCTTCGACCGCGGGGAGAGTTGGGCGAAGATCGTGGGCATCGTCGGCGACGTGAGGGAGTTTGGGCCCAACCACGACGCTCCCGAGACGTTTTATTTTTCGCTGGGGCAGACCCCGTTCTTTGGAAGCTTGCTGATGCGAACCATGGGCGATCCCAAATCGGCTCTCAACCAGGTGCGGCAGGCGATCCGCGCAGTCGATCCCCAAATTGCCATTACGGAATCGGAGACTCTAGAACAAGCGCGCGCCGACGCGGTGGCCTCGCCGCGCACCATCACCCGGCTGTTCGGCGTGTATGCCGGGCTCGCCCTGGTAATCGCGGTGATCGGGATAGGCAGCATGCTGGCGCTTTGGGTGCGGCAGCGCACGCGCGAGATCGGCGTCCGCATGGCGCTGGGGGCCAGCCCGGGTGACATCCTCCGCAACGTGATCTGCCAGGGAATGCTCCTGGTTGCGGCTGGGTTGGCAGCGGGCGCCGCCGGTGCAGTGGCCGTCACGCGTCTGATCAAAGCGCTGCTATTCCACGTCCAGCCGACGGACACCTACACCTTTGTCCTGGTATCGGCCTTGCTTTTGACGGCTGCCTTGATCGCCTGCTACGTTCCGGCAAGACGCGCTGCCCGTATAGACCCGCAGGCCGCCCTGCGAGCCGAATGACCGGGCACCAGCTCAAGCTCGCGTACCGGCGCCGCTACGATTTCGGCGGAATATTCTGGTTCACCCGGAACAGGTTCGCCGGATCGTACTTCGCCTTCACGGCCTGGAGCCGGGCATAGTTCGGGCCGTAGGTTGCCTCTACGCGCGCCGTGCCCTCTTCCATCATGAAGTTCACATAGGCGCCGGGAGCGGAGTGCGGATGAACCGCGTCCCAGTAACCCTTGGCCCAGTTCGTAATCTTGTCTCTGTTTGCCGGGTCCGGGTCAACGCCCACGATGACCTCCGCCCATTTGCTCGTCCGGTAGCTGAACGCCGTATCGCCCGGACCGACGCGGTGCACCGCGCCGTTGATCGGATAAAGGTGCATCGTCGAGAACATGGAGGGCAGGTTGGAACCGTGTTTCACGTGGGCGGCGATGGCGGCGTCGTTCAGATGGTCGACGAAGTCGGCCTTCCAGTACCATTGCATTCCCGGCGTGTAGAGGCCGTCGAAGAGGCTCTGAAGCATCGGAAATGGCATGGGCCCGACTCCCGAGAGAAGCGGCTTAGCCCAGTTCTCCGCCGGCTTGAGGAGTTCGGCGGTCCGCTCCTGGCTGGCCGTCGAGCACCAGACCACTCCGCAAACCGTCCGCATATGAAGCAACGCGGGAAACAGGTCCACAGGCGGCACCACCAGGAACGCAAAAAAGCCTGTGATCTCCTCCGGCGCGGCGGTGATGAACTGTTCGTACGCTTTCATCACGGCGGGCGCGTCCTCCAACGCCCAGAAGATCGGCCCGGCCATCACCGTGCTCACCTCGTGAAGCCGGAAGGTGAAGGAGGTCACAACGCCGAAGTTCCCCCCACCGCCGCGCACCGCCCAGAACAGATCCTGACTCTGGTGCTGGCTCGCGGTCACAAAGCTGCCGTCGGCGAGCACCATGTCCACCGACAGGAGGTTGTCGATGGTAAGGCCGGCTTTTCGCGACAGATGGCCGATCCCGCCGCCCAAGGTCAGGCCGCCCACTCCGGTGGTGGAAATGATGCCGCTGGCGGCCGCCAGACCGAAAGGATGACTTGCGTGATCGACGTCGCCCCAGACGCATCCTCCCGCTACTTGCGCAGTCTTGGCTGCGGGATCCACGCGGACGCTGCGCATCCGCGACAGGTCGATCACCAAACCGCCGTCGCAGCTTCCCAGCCCGGGACCGTTGTGCCCGCCGCCGCGGACGGCGAGCAGGATGTTGTTTTCGCGTGCGTGGTTCACGCAAGCCATCACGTCGGCAACGTCGACGCACCGGACGATTACCGCCGGTTTCTTGTCGATCATCGCGTTGAACAATTTGCGAGCTTCGTTATAGCCACCGTCGCCGGGCTGAATCATCTCCCCGCGCAGCTTGGCTTTCAAGGCGCCATGGTCAGTTGTCATTCTGTTCCCCTCGTCACGGAATCCGCTCGCATGGGTAGGACTTGGGTCCCGCGCGTAGCGGTTGTAACATGCTAATCGATCTCAGGGCGCCTTTTCAATCCCGAATTTTCCGTCAGGCCACGATGGACACCGGCGTCCCAAACTCTTTCTCGAGCCGTATCCGCGCCATCTCCCCGGCCTCGGGAGCGTTGTCGATGCCGATCCACCGCCGTCCGCAGCGCTCGGCGGCCACCAGCGTGGTTCCGCATCCGCAGTAGGCGTCCAGCACGGTGTCGCCTTTGCGGGAGCAGGCCAGGATGATCCGCTGCACGAGCGCCTCCGGTTTCTGCGTCGGATACCCCACCCGTTCCGCCGATGAGGCCTGCAGGGAATTGATGTCCGCCCACCAATCCTCCGGCAGTTTGCCTGCGTCCAGGTAGTATTGGTAGTAACGAGCTTCGCCGCCGGCATTGCGCGTTCCGTAGACCAGGCGGTATTTCCTGCCGTCTTCCCCGGTGGCCAGCCTACCTCCAAAGCTCTGCTTGCCGCTGCGCATTTCCACGCGCACTGCATTCACGTCGAAATGGTACCGGTCCGACTTGCTGTAGAAGAAGATGATGTCGTGTTTGCGTCCGAACCAGTTCTTGCTTCTCCCGCCGTGGCTGTAGCACCAGACGATCTCGTTCCGGAAACTGCCGCCCTGCGGGCAGAATATACTGTCCAGGACCAGCTTCAGGTAATGGCTGGCGGTAGGATCGCAGTGGAGAAACAATGTTCCGTTGGGCTTCAGCACGCGATGAATTTCGATCACTCGCAACGCTACGCTCACCAGGTAGGCGAGCAGGCTTCCTTCCCCCAGCAGCGGACGAAGACCCCGAAGCAGCCGGCCCGCCGCGCCGCCGATTTCATCGAAACCCGCCGCCGCGCGCTCGTCCCATTCCCACGTGTCCCTGAAGCCCGCCGTACGCGAGCGTGCTTTGTGGTTCCGCCTGGTGTGGAACGGCGGATCGATATAGCACAGATCCACGCTTGCATCCTCGACGCGCCGGCGCAGCACTTCCAGGTTGTCGCCGCAGTACAGCCGGTTCTCGCCCGCCATGACCCAACCATCCAAGCATAACAGCGCGCGGCGCTGTAATCGTGCTTAAATTAAGCCATCGAGCGAAAAGGAGATTGCAATGTATTTGAGACTGTTCCTAGCGGCATTGGCAGCAACCACCCCGGCCTTTGCTCAGGGCAGCATGGGCGGCGGTCAGGACACCGGAGGAATGGGCCGCGGAGGCCAGGACACGGGCCGGGGCAGCGACATGGGCGGCATGGGCGGAATGGGCGCCATGCGCCCGCGCAAGCAAAGTAAGTTCGAACAGATTTCCGACAAGCTGAAACTCAACAAGGACCAGCAACAGGAGTTCCTGACTATTCTTCAAGTGGGCGCTCAGGATTCCGCCAACGTACGCCAGCTATTAGTGCAGGGTCGAAGCGCGCTGGCCTCCGCCATGGTGGAAGGAAAGAGCACCGACGAGATCGGCCAGATCGTCAAGGCCTACGCTGCAGCGGAAGCGCAGATGACCACCTTTGAAGTGAAGGCATTTCAGAAAGTCTATGCCATTCTCAAACCCAACCAGACTTCCAAGGCCCCGCAGGCGTTCGAGCTGATGGCGGGGATCTTCGAGCCACAACCGAGCGGCGACCGCGGCATGGGCGGCACCCAGGTCCGAGAGAGAAGCGGAAGGTAAGCATACGGGAGATCTCATGTTCCGAAAAATACTGGCAGTCGGCGTGGCGTTAGCCAGCCTGGGCTTCGCGCAACGCGGTGGCGGCGGTGGTGGCAGGGGCGGCGGCAGCGAGATGGATACGGGTGCACCCATGATGATGGCTGTCCCGACCAAGTGGGACAACATATCCAACGCCCTGAACCTGACCAAGGATCAGAAGAAGGCCGTCAGGACCATGCTGGACGACGGCAACAAGGAGGCGGCATCGCTGCGCGATCAACTCGCCAAGACACGTGCCGCGCTTGCGGACGCGTTGCAGGCCAAGAAGAGCGATGACGAGATCAAGCAAACGGTCGACGCCTATGCCGCCGTGGCCGCTCAGATGTCACAGATGGAGATGAAGACTTTCGCCAAGATCGTCACCAGCCTGGATGAAAACCAGAAGGCCAATCGGGCAGGCCTGGCGATCGTCTTCAACACGATGAACGGCATCTTCCGCAACAAGAACTGGAACGAGGATTAATATTAGGCGAGCGTCCCCCGGCGCGCCTGCGCGGGTCTGGATTGCTGGGCGCCGGCGGCAGGACCGCCGGCGCTGTTCGTCGCGCTTATCTCGGCGCTCCCGAAGTGGCCAGCGTCCGATAGGGTTTCCCGACCTCCTGCGCGTCCACCACGGCAACCGCGGCCACGTGGACGATGTCGTTCACTTCCGAGCCCCGCTGCAGCACGTGAACCGGCTTCGAAAGCCCGGTGAGCAGCGGCCCGATCAGCTCGCAACTCCCGATCCGGTGGAGTAGCTTGTAGGCGATGTTGCCGGCCTCAAGGGTTGGGAAGATCAATACGTTGGCTCCGCCCTTGAGAGTGCTGAACGGATAGGTTTCGTCGACGATGCTCGGAACAACAGCCGTATCCGCCTGCATCTCGCCGTCGATCATCAGCCCTGGCGCGCGCTGCCGCACCAATTCCACGGCGTGCCGCACTTTGTCGGCCAGCGGATGGCGCGTGCTACCAAAGTTGGAGAACGAGAGCATGGCGACGCGCGGCTCCTGGTTGAACCGCCGCGCTTTTTCCGCGGCCATGATCGCGATCTCCGCCAGGTCCTCCGACGTCGGCTCGATATTGACCGTCGCGTCGCCCAGGAAGTAGATATCGCCTTTCGGCGTAATCAGCACGTACACGCCCGCCACCTTGCGTAGTTCAGGCCGAACGTCGATTACCTGAAGGGCAGGGCGGATGGTATCGGGATAGTGGGTCGTCAGGCCGCCAATCAGCGCATCAGCCTCGCCGAGCCGCACCATCAGGCTGCCGAAGGTGGTGTGGTTGAGGACGGCCTGCTCGGCTTCCGTCCGCGTGACTCCCTTGCGCTGCCGCAGGCTGTAAAACTCCTCGACGTATTCCGACAGCCGCGGGAACTTCGCCGGCTCCACGATCTGCGCGCCGTCCAGGTGCAGGTGCAGTTCCTCCACCTTGGCGCGGATCTTCTCTGCGTTGCCCAGCAGGACGGGAGTCGCGATCTGTTCGTCCAGGAGTATCTGGCACGCGCGCAGGATCTTGCCTTCCTCGCCTTCCGTGAAGACCACCCGTTTGGGCTGCTTCTGCGCTTTGTGGATCATGCCCCGCATCACTTCGTGGGCCTTGCCGAGACGCTTCTCCAGTTCTTCGCGGTACTGCTTGATATCCACCGGCAGTTGCGCCACGCCCGTTTCCATGGCTGCCTGCGCCACGGCGGATGCTTCCCAGATCAGCACGCGCGGATCGAATGGTTTCGGAATGATGTAGTCCCGGCCGAATTCCAGCCGGTCCACGCCATAGGCGCGCAGAACGGAATCCGGCACGTCTTCCTTGGCCAGCGCGGCCAGTGCATGCGTGGCGGCAAGCTTCATGTCGTCGTTGATGGTGGTGGCGCGCACGTCCAGAGCGCCGCGGAAAATGAAAGGGAATCCCAGGACGTTGTTTACCTGGTTGGGGAAGTCGGAACGCCCCGTGGCCATGATGGCATCGGGACGGGCCTTCAACGCCACATCGTATGGAATCTCCGGATCGGGGTTGGCCATGGCGAAAATCACCGGGTTGGGCGCCATCCCCATGATCATGTCCGGCGACACCGCGTTGCCCACCGAGAGGCCGAAGAAGACATCGGCGCCAACCAGGGCTTCGGCAAGCGTACGGGCTTCCGTCTTGCGGGCGAACCGCGCCTTGTAGGGGTTCAAGTCCGTGCGGCCGTCGTGGAGTACGCCCTTGGTGTCGCACATGGTGATGTTCTCGCGGCGCACGCCCAGGCGCACGTAGTGCTCGGCGCAGGAAATGGCGCTAGCGCCCGCGCCGTTGAACACCACCTTGATCTGGTCGAGTTTCTTGCCCACGATTTCCACGCCGTTCACCAGGCCGGCTCCGGAGATGATCGCGGTGCCGTGCTGGTCGTCGTGGAAGACTGGAATCTTCATGGTCTTTTTCAGGGTCTCTTCGATGTAAAAACATTCCGGCGCTTTGATGTCTTCGAGGTTGATGCCGCCGAAAGTGGGTTCGAGAATCTGGCAGGTCCGGATCACTTCCTCGGGGTCCAGGGTGTTGAGCTCGATATCGAACACGTCGATATCGGCGAAACGTTTAAACAGAACCCCCTTGCCTTCCATGACCGGTTTGCCGGCCAACGCTCCGATATTTCCGAGGCCGAGCACGGCGGTTCCGTTGCTGATCACCGCAACCAGGTTGGCCTTGGCGGTGTATTTGTACGCGAGACTGGGGTCACGCTCGATTTCCTTGCACGGAACGGCCACGCCGGGGGTGTACGCCAAGCTCAAGTCGCGCTGGGTACGGCAGGGTTTGGTCGGAACGACCGAAACCTTCCCCGCAGGGGTTATCGAATGGTATTCCAGGGCATCTTCAGGGCGAATAGTCATAAGAGCCTTTCAAGACAATTATACGCAATTGTCTGATTTTTCAACACCCCTATTATAGCCCCACGCACTCGTGGGGTGAGCCTCCGGCTTGCCCCGAGAAGGCTCCGAGACGGCTTGCGCAAAGACGGCTCGACCGGGTCCTGCTACCATATGCGTGAATGCCAAGCGACCTCATTCTGGTGACCGGGGCGGGCGGTTTTATCGGCGGCGCGATGATCGCTGAATTCCGCCGGCAGGGTCAATGCAGTCTCCGCGCCGTCGATATCAGACCGTTCGATGAGTGGTACCAGCGCTTCCCGGACGTTGAGAACCTGCAACTCGATCTCAATCTGAAGGAGAGCTGCGAGCGGGCCGCACGCGGAGCGCGGGACGTGTACAACTTCGCGGCCAACATGGGCGGCATGGGCTTCATCGAAAACAACAAGGCCTTGTGCATGCTCTCTGTGCTGATCAATACGCACATGCTGGAGGCGGCGCAGAAGTCTGGCGTGGAGCGCTACTTTTATTCGTCGTCGGCATGTGTCTACAACGCCGACAAGCAGCGCGACGTTCACAATCCCGGCCTCAGGGAAGAAGACGCCTACCCGGCCATGGCGGAAGACGGGTATGGGTGGGAGAAACTGTTCAGCGAGCGCATGTGCCGCCATTTCAGTGAGGATTACGGGCTATACACGCGCGTCGCCCGTTTCCACAACGTCTATGGCCCGCATGGCACCTGGGATGGCGGCCGCGAAAAGGCCCCGGCCGCTATCTGCCGCAAAGTGATCCAGGCCAAGGTATCCGGCAAGCACGAAATCGTGATCTGGGGCGATGGAACCCGCACCCGGAGCTTCATGTACATCGACGACTGCACCAAAGGAGTCGAACTGATCATGAACTCCGGCATCCTGGAGCCGATCAACCTCGGCTCTTCCGAGATGGTATCGGTGAACCAACTGGTGGATATTGTCGAGGACATTGCCGGGGTCAAACTGAAACGCATTTACGACCTGGACGCGCCCAAAGGCGTGATGGGCCGCAACAGCGACAACACGCTCATCCAGCACTATTTGAAATGGGAGCCGAGCATTCCTCTGCGCGCAGGTCTGGAGAAAACCTACGCCTGGATCTACGACCAGTATCTGGCCCGCGAGCGCACTGGACACGCCGTAGGCGTGGTGTAAACGGCCATTCCAGCGCCGGGCGTGCTACCGTCGGTACATGCTGTTCATGATCGTGGAGCGATTCAAGAACCGCGACGCCAGGCCCATCTACCGCCGTCTTCGCGAATCGGGACGCCAGATGCCGGACGGGCTGAAATACATCGACAGTTGGATCGAGCCGAATTTCGACCGCTGCTTCCAGCTCATGGAAACCTCGGATGCGCGCCTGCTGCAGCAGTGGATCCTGTGCTGGAACGACCTGATGGAATTCGAAATCGTCCCCGTGGTTCCATCCAAGGACACCCGCGACCTGGTTGGGGCGTCCACGAAGGACAGCCTCGCACCTACGGAATAAGCACGAAGATCCCCCCGGATGTTCTATACAATAAACGCCTGGAGGATCTCCATGCGCAAACCTTTTTTCGCATCCACAGCGATTTTCACGCTTTTGGTCCACGCCGGGCCTGCGCAGCAGCGCGGAGGCGCCGGCGCAGGGCAGCCGCCCGCCCGCATTCCGACGATTGAAGAGCGTACGGCCGGCATGCAGAAGCTGGACGGCTACTTCCCGCTCTATTGGGACGAGCGAACCGGCAGCCTCTGGCTCGAGATCCCGCGATTCGACACCGATTTTCTCTACACCGTCGGGCTCGCTGCCGGCCTGGGCTCGAACGATATCGGCCTGGACCGCGGCGGGCAGGGCGGCGGCCGCCTGGTCTCGTTCCAGCGGGTCGGCCCGAGAGTCTTACTGGTGCAGCCCAATGAGACCTTTCGCTCGTCCAGCGCCAATCCGGCGGAGCGCCGCGCAGTGGAGGATTCGTTCGCGAGATCGGTGTTGTTCGGGTTCACCGTTGGCGCCGAAAGCAATGGCCACGTGCTGGTGGATGCCACTGACTTCTTCCTCCGCGACGGCGAAGGCGCCGGCAACACCCTTCGTCCCGGTACCTATCGCGTGGACCGGACCCGTAGCGCTGTCTATATGCCGCGCACCAAGGCGTTCCCCAATAACACCGAAGTTGAAGTGATCCTCACATTCGCCAGCGAAGCGGCCGGCGGGCGCGGAGGCGGTGGAGGCGGCCCGACGCAAGGCCCGCCTCCCATCGGAACGGGAGCTCCGGCAGCCGGAGGCGGCGCCGCAGCGGGCGGCGGACGGGGAGGCGGCCTGTTCTCCGGAACCGTCGCCAGCGTCTCTCCTTCGGCCGAAGCCGTCACGCTGCGCGAGCACTATTCGCTGGTCGAGCTGCCTGACGGCAACTTCAAGCCCCGCTACGACGATCCGCGCGCCGGCTACGGCGGCCTGAACTACGTCGATTACTCGGTCCCCATCGGCGAACCCATGGTTCAACGCTACATCCACCGTCACCGCCTGGAGAAGAAGGACCCCAACGCGGCCATCGCCGATCCCGTCAAGCCCATCCAATACTGGGTGGACCCCGGCGCTCCCGAGGACGTGAAGAAAGCTCTCCTCGAGGGCGCCAGTTGGTGGAACCAGGCGTTCGAAGCCGCAGGCTTCCGCAACGCCTTCCAGGTTGCGGTTCTGCCCGACGGCGCCGATCCCATGGACATCCGTTACAACATGATCAACTGGGTTCACCGTTCCACCCGCGGCTGGAGCTCCGGCGGCACGGTCACCGACCCGCGTACCGGCGAGATCATCAAGGCCACCGTTACGCTCGGCTCACTCCGCGACCGCCAGGACTACCTGATCTTCGAAGGTCTGCTCTCGCCTTACACTACGGGCAAAGAGAAGCCGGAGCTGATCTACCAAACCGCGCTGGCGCGCATCCGGCAGCTTGCCGCGCACGAAGTCGGCCACACGCTCGGGCTCGGCCACAACTATTACGACAGCACTAAGGGATGGATCTCGGTCATGGACTATCCGCATCCCGCCGAAAAGCTGCGCGAAGACGGCACGATCGACATCTCGGGAGCCTATCCCGCGCGCATCGGCGATTGGGACAAGGTGGCGATCAACTACGGGTACCGCCAGTTTAGCGGCGGTGACGAACCGGCGCAGCTCACCAAAATTCTCGACGACGCCTGGGCGGAGGATCTTCGTTATTTCACCAACCAGGACACCGACACGCACCCGCGAGTGGACCAGTGGTCCCACGGCGTGAACCAGGCCGATGAGCTGACCCGCATCATGAAGGTCCGGCGCGCCGCGCTGAACCGCCTCGGCGAGCACACCATCCGGAGCGGCGCGCCCATGGCCACCATCGAAGAGCCGCTGGTTCCGATCTTCATGTATCACCGGTACTCGGTGGAGTCGGCGGCATCCATGGTCGCCGGTCAGGATTTTATCTATGCCATGCGCGGCGACGGAAGAACGCCACTGAAGTGGGAATCCGCAGTCAACCAGCGCAAAGCCCTGGACGCGCTGGCCGCCACGCTGAAGCCGTCCGAGTTGACCGTGCCCAAGCAGGTGTTGGACGCCATCCCGCCGCGGCCGCCCGGGTTCGGACGCCACCGCGAGCTTTTTCCGCGGACCACCGGCGCCGCCTTCGATCCGTTCAGCCCGGCGACGGTTGCGGCCGACGTAACGGTCGGCTTCGTGCTACAGCTCGACCGCGCCGCCCGCATGGTGGCGCAGCACGCGGTCGATCCCGCGCTGCCTGGTTTGGAGGAGGTCATCGACCGGCTGACGAAGGCGACGTTCGACTCTTCCGCCGCGACCCCTTATGAAGCCGAAGTGCGCCGCGCCGAGGAGCGGGTACTGGTGGACCGTGTGATGTGGCTGGCGACGGGCGCGCCCAACGCCCAGGTCCGCGCCATCGCAGCGTACAAGGTTTCGAAGTTGGCGGGACGGCTGAAATCCGAGCCGGCCACCGCGAGTGAGGCCGATCAGGCCCAACATGCCTTGCTGGCCGCCGACATCAAGCGCTTCCTGGACCGTCCCGCTGACACCGCGCGTCTGCTGCCGGCGCCAGATGCTCCCCCGGGGGCGCCCATCGGCGAGCCCGCGTTGGACTGGCTGGCACCCGTGCCCGGCGCCAACTTGGCTGTCTTCGATCCCCAACACAGGATATTCGAATGGCAGTAATCATCTCCCTGCTCCGCGGCGTCAACGTCGGGGGCCATAACCAGATCAAGATGGACGCGCTCCGCGCACTTTATGAATCCTTGGGGCTGCGGGACGCGCAGACCTACGTCCAGAGCGGCAACGTGGTTTTCCGGACCACGCAGAAAGACCTTGTTGCGCTCGCCAGGAAGATCCAGAACGGTATTGACCGAATAGGCGGCTTCCGTCCCGAGGTCATTCTCCGTACTGCTTCGGAGCTGAGGAAGGTGATCGCACGAAACCCGTTTGCGGCGCGGCGCGATATCGACCCGAGAAAATTCCTGATTCTCTTTCTCGCCGAGGAACCAGGCCCCGAGGCTCGCAGCGCGGTGTTGGGCATCAAAGCCGATCCGGAAGAATTCCGGCTCGACGGCCGCGACGTCTACATCTACTATGCCAACGGCTTGGCCCGCCCCAAAATGCCGTGGATGGCGGTTGAGAAGATCGTGAAGATCCCCGGTACCGGCCGAAACTGGAATACCGTTAATAAGCTGGTGGAAATGGCGGAGCAGCTGGAAGCGAAGGAATGATGCTGCCATCAGAGACAGACACGCACACGCACCGTACCCACTGTCTTTTGGCCGGCGATTGAATCTATACTGGCCCTAAGCGGGATCGAGCCGCAATGGTCCCGCAGGGCTGCTGCATGTTTCCGTTCACCACCCTGGTCAGTTGTCCCCGGAGCCGTGCCGGAGAGTGGAACTTTCGCTTGTTCGGCGTGCCGGTTCACGTGAAGTTCTGGTTCTGGCTCAGCCTCCTGCTGATCGGCGCCAGCGACGATATGGTCGCCGTGCTGATCTGGCTGGCGGTGTGTTTCGTCTCCATCCTGATTCATGAATTGGGACACGTTCTGGTGTTTCGAATGTTCGGAGAAGATGCGGAAGTGGTGCTGTATGCGTGGGGAGGGCTGGCCGTTCCGCGGCGCGGCATCCGTGGCACCCTGGCCCAGTTCGTGGTTTCGTTGGCCGGTCCCCTGGCCGGGTTCGGCGCCGCCGGGCTGACGCTGGGAGTGGCCCGCTGGTCGGGCGCAACCCTCCATCTGGGCCACCACATGTTCATCCCCATGCTCACTGCCGTGCCGGCGTTGTCGCACGGCTTCGAGTCGCACCCGCAGACGTACCTGTATTGGTCGATTCTGTTGAACGACCTGCTGTTTGTGAATTTCTATTGGGGACTGGTCAACCTTCTGCCGGTGTATCCGCTCGACGGCGGCCAGGCTACCAGAGCTGTAATCGAACAGTACGACCCAAGGTTCGGCCGGCGGCGCTCGCTGCTGCTCTCGGCCATCGTGGCGGCCGCCGTGGCGCTGCTTGGCATCGCGAACCACAATCTTTACATGTTGGTGATGTTTGGAATACTCGCTGCAGCCAGCGTACAGGCCTTCGACGAGCAGCCCCGGCCGATCGTGCCGCGTCCCTCCGGTTCGTGGTGACGAGGCGCGGGGCGCTACCTATTCAAATCGAAAAGACCGCGAGAGCAGCCACAGCCCGGCCACCGCAGCCGCGGCCAGGATGCAGACGTGTGGAACCACCGTGGAAGGAGGCGCGGCAAAGTTCACCAGCTTGTGCAGCGCATCCATCGCGAGGCCAGTTGGCAGGAAGAGCGCCAGTTTCTGCGCCCACAGAGGCGTGACCTCAATTGGCCACCAGCACCCGCCGAGCCCGGCCAGCACGTTGCTCAGGATCACACCAAATCCGATCACGCTTCCTTCCGTGCGGCCCAGATTACCCAGCAACATTCCCAGCGATGCAGCCAGCGCCCCGTACGCGAATAGAACCGCGCCCACCGCCGGCAGGTTCGGGCTCCAGTGAACATGGAACAGAACGCTCCCCGTAATCATGGCAAACGCAATCTGGATGAGGCCGACGGCCATGCGCGCACCCCATTTGCCGGCGACCACGGCGCCGCGCGACATGGGCGATGAAGCCAGGCGGCGCAGGATGCCCATGTGGCGCTCGATCGTCAGAATGACGGCGCCGCTGGTGAACATGACCAGAAGCGTGAACATCACCATCGTGCCGGGGACCGACTGTTCGAAGCCCGTGGGCGGATCGATACGCTTGCCCGCCGGCTTCACATCCAGCGTGATCGTGCGCGGCATAGCATTCAGCTCCGCAAAACGCTCGGGTGTCGTTGGACCATTGCTGCCGACGGCGATCAGATCGGCCAAGGCGGTGTATACCGCTCGACTGATGCGAACCTGGTCATAATCACCCTCCAGGTCTTCGCCGGTCCGGCTGAAACGGACTTTCATCGGCTTGCCAGCCAGCACTGAAGCGGTGAACCCCGAGGGGATTTCCAGCCTGCGCCGGGAGGCGAGAAGATCCTCCGGCGCCGGGTTGCGGAAGACGCGGTAGTTTTGCGCCTCGATGCGCTGGATCAGTTGGTCAGCCAGGAAACCGGCGTCAGCCGGAGCGGCGACCGCAATCGGATTCCGGCTGTCAGCCGAACCCGAGGCACTGCCGGTGATCGTTCCAATGAAATAAAAGAAGACCACCGGCATGAGGAACGTCCAAACGATGGTCTCACGCCGCGTCAGCAGATAGCGGGCGTCCATGCGTGCCAGGAAAAAAGCGTCGCGCAGCATAGGATTCCTCACACCACAAAGCCGCTGCGCATGCGCCGCAGGGCGAGCACGAAGGCCACGGCGCTCACTGCTACCAGCGCGGCGACGGCAATCGCCAGTTGCGAGGCGGCGGCCGAGCCCGCGAGGATCGCCTTGAACTCGACGATGGCCCATCCATTCGGAGTGAACTTGCCGATCCGAACCATCCAGTCCGGCATCCATTCAAACGGGAAGAGGCAGCCCCCGATCAGCGACAGCGGGAAGATGAGCAGGTTGGCCAGCACATTGGCCGCGCGCGCCGTTGAGGCGATCAGGCTGATCCATAGGAACAGCAGGTAGAACGCCGCGCCCACGAAGACCATCCAGAGGACCGCGGCGGGCAGGTTCGGAACAGACATGCCCGCAATCTGGCGCGCGGCCACCAACCCCACCACTGCGACGATGGCATACACGGCGGCAACGAACACCAGCCGGCTGGCCAGGAACACCCCCAGCGGCACCGGCGACGCGGCAAGGCGCCGCAGCGTGCCGATCAGACGCTCCTTCCATATGTCGCCGGCCAGGCTGCTGGAGATGAACAGGAGGCCCATGAAGATCATGCTCGGCAAGAACGTGGCGGCGAAGCTCAGCGTCTGCCTCTGCTCGCGCACCACCTCGGTATCGAGGTCGATCAGACGTGGATTGAGGTATTTGTTCCAGGTGGTCATTGCGAGGTTGACCGAGGCGCCCAGGCGGGAAACCATGTCGGCGGTGGACGAACTGGCATCCAGGGCGCGCAACTGATCCCCCGCCGCTCGCTGCAAATAGAAGGCGGCGTCCGTCATAATGGATATGCTTTCCTGAGCGATTTGCGGCAGGATGCGCTGGCTGGGGTTGGTGAGGAGCTGCAATTGGCACGGGCTGTTTTGCAGAAACGCCTGCTGCAGGCCCTTGGGAATGATCAGGAAAGCGGAAGCATCGCCACGGCCTATCTGTGCCTGGCCCTCTTCGCGGCCGACCTTTTCGACGGTCATCATCTTGCTCAACGGATCCTGGTTGAAAGCGCCGGTCAGCAGGTTGCTCGCAATGCTCTGGTCCTCGTCGTCGATCAGCAGGCGGCCGTGAGGGGTGGCCGGGCTGCGTCCGAAGATGAGGCTCATCAGAACGGCCAGCACCAGCGGAATGGCGATCGCGGTGCCGAGTGAAAACGGGTCGCCGCGCACGCGGCTCCAGTCTTTGCGCAGGCTGATCCAGAGGAACCGCATGGCTATTCGCGAAGCTCCTTGCCGGTGAGCTTGATGAACAGGCTCTCGAGGCTGGGTTGGGTCAGGGTTGTGCCCCGAACGTCGGCTCCCGCGGATTGGAGGGCTACGAAGATGGCGGGCAGGCGGCGGGAGGCATCCGTGAGCGAGAGAACCAGCAGGTTCTCGTCGGACTGCACCACCTCGATGCTGTCGATATGTTGGACCGCGGCCTTGGCGGCTTCGGGTTGAAAGGTTCCCGAGAGCCGCAGCAGGTCGCGCTGGGCAAGCAGGGAGCGCAGCTCGGCCAGGGTGCCTGCGGCGATGATCTTGCCATGGTCCACGATCGCCAGCCGGTCGCAAAGAGTTTCGGCCTCTTCCATGTAGTGCGTGGTATAGAGCACGCAGACGCCGGCTTTGGCTTCGGCGCGGACAAGGTCGAGCAGCCGCACGCGGCTCTGCGGATCGACGCCCACGGTAGGCTCGTCCAGCAGCAGGACCTTGGGAGTATGAACGATGCCGCAGGCGAAGTTCAGCCGGCGTCTCATTCCTCCGCTAAAGCGTTTGACGGGCTCTCGGGCGCGGTCCTGCAAGCCGGTCAGTTCGAGCACTGCCTGGATGCGCTGGCGCAGGAGCGGGTTGCGCATGCCCTGCGTGCCGCCCCAGTAGGCCAGGTTTTCCGTGGCGGAAAGGTCGTCGTACAGCGATACTTCCTGCGGGACGACTCCCAGGACACGCCGCGCGGCTGGCCCGTCGCGGATGACGTCATGGCCCATAACCCGGACACGGCCTGCGGTTGGGGTAAGGAGACCGGAAATGCAACTGATCGTGGTGGTCTTTCCCGCGCCGTTGGGACCCAGGAGGCCGAAGATCTCACCGGGGCGCGCGACAAAGGAAACGCAGTCCACGGCGGTGAGGTCCCCGAAGGATTTACGCAGTTGCTCGACTTCGATCATGACTGGTGAGGCCAAAGTACCACGCGTGACGTCCGGGGTGGGAATCGAAATGACGAGCCGCCCGGATTTCGGCTGGAAAGAGGGTTTCGGGGGATGAATGGTTTCGCAAGCGGCGCTCCCAGGTACAATCGGGTCGTAGGAGAGTGGAGACGGCAATGGAGGAAACGGTGGACGCAGGAACGATCCGAGAATCGGAGGAGGAATTCGAAGCGGCTTCACGAAGCCCGCTGGAGCAGCGTTTCCGCTACGCCTTCATTCACACATACAAGCCGGTTCTGGACGACACCCCTTATCGTCCTTTTGAGACCACGGCGGAGTATCGCGAGTGGTGCGAGAGAAACCTGCCGGATTGGTTGGGCTATGGCCGCCTTTGATTACGTGGCGCAAGCTAAGAGCTTGCGCCACGTAGGGACGCATGGCCGCAGTGCCGTAAAGGAATGTCGGCATGAGAGCCGGCACGGCAGCGCGAGGCGCTGCGTCACGCTTACATCGCTCCCACCGCCGCAGCCCGTTCTTGCGACTGATCGAGAACCATGGCCTGCAGCGATTCGAGGGCTTCCACCACCCGTTCGATGAAATCGTCCGTACGAGCCATCGCCCCGCGCATCGATTCCATGCTGGCGGTGTGCGCCTTGACCGTCGACGCGATCGCGCTGACTTCGCCGGAAAGCGATACCTGCAGGTCCCCGATTTCGCGCCGCGCGCCCTCGGTGAATTGCTCGAGGGCCCGCTCGGAGTTGGCCGAACGCTCCGCGACGGCCGCGATTTGGGCTTCGAAGTTGGCCAACCTCTCCCGCACCATGTTGAGCGTGTCGGAAGCTGCGTGAAGAATGGTGCTCTGCTCGGCGTGCAGCCGCTGCATTTCCACCAACACCTGTTCCTGCTGCTCCAATCGCGCCGTCGTTTTCGCCTCCAGTTGGCGCACTTCCGCCCGCAGCGCCGCCTCCATCTGCTGGGAGCGCGACACCCGGTTGGACTCCGCGCCTTGCGCCGAGATTGCCAGCAGCTTGACCTCCATCTGGACCTGCTGCACCCTTTGCCACCGTTCCGCCGGATCCTTGGCCAGGCAATTGAAGATCACGCGGTCGAGCGCGTTCTGACCGGTGGGCGGCGGCGTGCTTTTGGCGATCGATTGCGTCAGCGCTTCGGATTGCTCCCCCGCAAAAGCCGGCCGGCCAGTCACCATTTCATACAGCACCGCGCCGAATGCGAAGATGTCCGTGCGCGTATCCGGCGCCTGGCCCTGAAACCGCTCGGGAGCGGTGTAGGGCGTCAACTCTTCTCGATCGCAAGACTCGGCGGGAAGCAGGTGCACTCCGGAGTCTTCAAGGATGATCGAGGCTGGCGTCAACGCGCCGTGAGCGTAACCCTTTTCATGAATGCGGCGCAAGGCATTGCAGATTTCCAGAGCGCGTCGCATTGCTTCGGACGCTGGCATTCGGCCTTCGGCGAGGCGTTGGGATAGAGACTGGGGTTCGGTGGGCATGAGAGGGCTTCTCCGACGAAGCTCCAGACTACCCGATGTTGCGTGCATGTCCAAGCCCCCAAAGGAGATGGACGTACCGGTGGTAACGTTCACTTTGGTTATGGAGGGTCCAGGGGTTACAACAGCACTAGCTTCGCGACTGTGGGAGTATGACAGGTGGACGGCGCAAAAGGAGGCGTTGCGATGCCGATTGAATCTCGCTTGATTGACGTCCCGGCAGGGCCGGACGCCGCTACGTTCATTCCGGTGACAACCATACGAGGTTCGCGGCCTGGCCCGGTGCTGGCGCTCATCGCCGGCAATCACGGTTATGAGTATCCGCCTATCCTCGCCCTGCAAAGGGTGCGAGGCCAGATCGATCCTGCCGAGCTGACCGGTACGATCGTCATGGTGCACGTGGCCAACATGCCGGCGTTCCTGGGCCGCATGGTCTACTTCAGTCCCGTGGACGGCAGGAACCTGAACCGCGTCTACCCGGGGAAAAAGGATGGCACGGTGTCCGAGCGAATCGCATATGCCATCACCACCGAAGTGATCGAGAAAGCCGACTACGTGCTCGACCTGCACTGCGGCGACGGCAACGAATGGCTGAGGCCTTACGTGTACCAGGCGGTCACGCGCGACGCCCGCATGGACGAAGCCGTCGCGCGCCTGGTGATGGCGTTCGGGATCGATCACGTGGTTGTGGACCGCAACCGGCCCACCGATCCCGCCCGATCGGTCTACTGCTCCACCACGGCGATCACGCGCGGCAAGCCGGCCATGACCATTGAGAGCGGCTCCTTGGGAAGAACGGACGACGAGTCGATCGAACGCATCGTGGCGGGAATTCATGGCGTCCTGCGTGAACTGGGGATGCTGCCGGCCGGCCCGGCGCCGCTGACGCAAGCGGTCTATCTGGACCCGGCGGAGGTGCTGACCAGCCCGGAGACCGGCCTGCTGTACCCGCACGTGGCTCCCGACCAGGCGGTCACCAAGGGGACGGTGCTGGCGCATATCACCGATTTCTTCGGAAAGCGCATCGCGGAAATCACGGCGTCTCTGGATGGGTTGGTGCTGTACATCGTGACCACTCCGCCGATCACCAAGGGCCAGCCTGTCGGATGCGTGGGCGCGCCGCGGAAGTGAGTGGGATAACGCTCCTGCGTTGTCCCGGCGAGCGGAGCTCGCCAGTGGGCCAGCCCCGGTCCCACCGCGATGCATCTAT
>Ga0335081_10002228_pt1 | contig 30487 bp, 29 predicted proteins | sample Lox_Sample_35_FD_206713 | JGI IMG/M metagenome (GOLD analysis project Ga0335081, IMG submission 206713) | Soil microbial communities from Loxahatchee National Wildlife Refuge, Florida, United States - Lox_Sample_3.5 | ecosystem: Environmental > Terrestrial > Soil > Wetlands | place: USA...
GCCCTCGCCGCAGGTTTTTGGTATCGGCCACCTGGACAACGACCCCGGCCCGGTCGGTAAGCAGCATGTCCCTCGTAACTTTTTCGTCTTCAGACATGGGTACGAGGCTGTTCACACCGGGCGTGTCGATCACCAGGGTACGCGTCTTGTTCAAGAGTGCGTTTCCATAGGTCACTTCCACGGTGGTACCGGGATAGTTCGAGACGGTAACGTATTTGCCCGTAAGCAGCCCGAAGAGCGCGCTCTTGCCCACATTCGGATTACCGATCAAGAGAACCTTATTAAGACTGGAGTCGCGATTGCGTCCACCGTCGCCAGAATCCTGGTTGTTCATTATGAGCATTTCCTCCGAAATAGGCACCTTATCATTTCATAACCGATAGCCGCCATGGCCCGAGATCACAAACGCACTCCGTAAGGCTTAGTTACTCCATCTTCTTCTGACAAACTGCGCATAAGCCATACAGTTCCAGTTTGTGACTTTGTACTTTAAATCGGTTTTTTCTTGCAACGTCCTGCTGAAGTGCTTCAATGCGTTGATTCTCGAATTCTATGATTGTGCCACATTTTGTACAGATGAGGTGATCGTGATGCCCGTCAGAGACCTTGTACTCATAGCGCGTGAATCCATCTTCAAACCGTCTCTCCTCCGCGAGCCCTGCGTTGGTCAGGAGCTTGAGCGTCCGATACACCGTGGCGTAGCCAATGCCGGGATGGACTTTTTTCACATGTTCATAGAGTTCTTCCGCACTCACGTGTCTGCCTGCGTCCACAAAGATTTGAAGTATCTTGTCTCGCTGCTGGGTCGACTTGAGCCCTTGCCTCGAAAGATATTCCGCTAAATGTTCAGAAGGTTTTTTCCGCATATCATGATATTGAAAACCAATATCAATTGCTTTTATACCATGGTGGGCATCTAGTGTCAAGTGTTTTTCAACGGCTTTTCTGTAAAAAAGGAAAGGCCATTCCATGGATCGGAACGGCCTTGTTCTTACGTTCAGTTTCTGCAATAGTTCTTAAAACCGGGTTTGCTTGTCCCTCTCCTGGTTCCACTTCACCCAGTCATCAGCGTCAGCTTTGGGATCGAAATCCTGCGGTTGCGATGCTACACCCTCCGGTGAAATGGTAACCTGCTGGAAGGATTGTACGATCACCTGCCACTCCTCCATAGTCACTTCGTGATACGGTGGAGGCACCTCGTGCGGCCCGGGAACGGGAACCGGACCTGAAACCTCCCTTGGTGGCTTCCCCGATTCTTCTTTCGGCGGGTTGGCCACATACACCGTTCCATCATAGACCTTGACCACTGCGCTCTTATCTTCTTCCACATTCACCCGGTACACGGTTCCCCTCACACCGGCGACGGCGTTACTGGTTCTAACCTCGACTGTAGAATCCGGGGTCACGAGCTTCTTTACGTTTGCCCAGAGTTTTCCGACAGCGAGATTGACTTTGACACTTTTGTTCTCGGTCTTGCTATCGTAAAGCACATCATCCATGACCAGACGGGATTTTTCCGCTAGTCTCATAACAGTTCCATCGGGAAATCGAATTTCCATCCTGGAATTCGCTCCCACCCTGATCTCCTGTCCTCTCGTGAGCTTGCTCCCTTTCTTGAGTGGGATCTCGGCTGGCGCTCCCTTGGTGAAGACGTGGGCGGTTCCTTCGATCATGGTAACCATTGCCTCGGTGTTCGCCGCCGGTTCTTCTGCTGCAGACGCGAATGAGAGACACCAGAGCGTTATGAGCAAGGCAGCGGCACCATATATGAAGCGCTTCATCATGGGATCATCCTTTCAGGCACTCCCGCACCATAAGCCATCACTTCTCGCTCAGCTTAACGACGTCTCCCGCCTTGAAACCGGTGCCAGAAGTCGGCCTTGCAATGGAGAGATCGGCCTGGTCACCGAGGTCATTCTGTTGCACGATCGCCTCACCAATCAGGTTTTCCGTTGTTCCGAGCTTCATTTTGGTCACCGGATCAATGATATCCTTGCCCGTCCTGAAGACCTTGAGTTTGTCCCCAACGTTCAAACCGGACCTCTGGCCAGCATTGATGTACAGGTTGTCTCCGTCGATCTGGGCGATCCGACCGTTCCACTTCTTAGTGCCGAGTTTTTGCATCATGTTGACCATGGCCTTGGTCAGGGCGTCCCGAAGGGCGCCGTCGCGAAGATCGGGGTCGTATCCTGCTTTGGAACCCATCCCGAGAACCCTGCTTTCTGATTTGGAATAGATTCCCGCGCCGGAATCAGCCATGAGCTGTACTCCCGTGGTCGTATCGACAATGCGGTAATCCACCGTGACTCGCGCGATTTGTTTCTTGCTTTTCGCCACAAGGTAATCGGAACCTTCTTCTGTTTCGGAATAGGCAGTCACTGCGCCGGTCACGATCGCATTCAGTCCCAGCACCTTTCCCATCTCGGCAGCAGTGTCAGGATTGACCGCCCCCGTTGCGCCCATGCGCTGCTGCGAGAGGATGGATTCCATGTCCTGCTGTGGAATGACGATGAAACGGTCGGTATTCTGCAGGATGGTCCCCAGAATATCGGCGGCAGCTTCTCCAATCCCCAGCACCCTCGAAGGGGTCTTGTTCTGGAAATTGACCACGCCTACCCGGAGTTTAGGGCCTTTATATTCCGAGACGCTGCTCGTCGTTTTCAGCTGCCTTGAAGTATCTGTCAGGGTCGTGTCATTTTTGACAGCTCCTGACGTCGTGGGGCCGCAACCACCTATGATGGGCACGACCGAGACCAACAGCATGATTGCCAGTGTCAACCATGAACCTCTTTTCATTGTGTCGCCTCCTTGTGCTCGCATTCTGTGTTCTTATACATTATTTCTTATTCGGCTCTGAAGACATCAAATCCATGATACTCTTGGCCTCCGCATAGCCATCCGGTATCTCGAACAACGAGGCGCGAGGAGTCCTGAGGACGATGTGCCTCAGCTCCGTTGTTATTTTGAAGTCTTTATTCTCCACTTCGCTCTTAATGGTCATGCCGTCGAGATCTCTGGCGTTCCAGATAAAGCCTTCCTCGACCCTCCCATCCTTATAGGTGATCCGTACCTTGAACTTGTCAGTCGGATGCTTATTGACAACCTCGCTACCTACTATGGTCCTCTCGATCTGGGGTTTTTCCCTTATTTCCGCATTTTCCTTATGAACCATGTATTTCTGGCTATTGGGATAAAGGGTATAACTGATATTCTTATCGCCCCGACCGATCATGACCACCTTGCTGAGCGGGGACTGTGACGCCCCTTTCATCATCCCTGACATATCCATGTCCATCCGAATTCTGTTCCCTGCGATCGCTATCGGGGTTTCCATGTTAATGGGCTCGTTCCTGCTCTTATCAAAAGAGGTGGAGAAGATGACCGCGGAGAAATCCCGTTTTCCTTCCCAATCCATATACCCGAACGATGGTGGTTCGGGCATCTTGATTTCAGGAACCGTAATCACGGGCGGCGGTAAAGTGGCTACATCAACCGGGCCGGGCCCCCAGGGTAGGTTATCCGCGACCCTTCGTACGAGCTCGGATGATTCATAGTCAAGATGGATGCCGACGGCTTTGGAAAAAAGCTGAGCCCCGACGCTATACGCCAGAGAACGCCCGACATTTTTCTCGTTGGTGGCAGCGCTCTCGATGGTCACCCAGGGAACATCTTTTTCCTTGGCATCCGCCGCACGGGCAGCAAGAGCAACAGCGCTTCCCGATGTTCCTGACATTCTCACTTCCGACCTTACCCCGAGCCCCCGTTCCCAGACTGTCTGGCCCGTCATCGCGTTCACGAGCTTGAATTTCGCTCTGACCTTTTTAACGTCCAGCAGGCCTGTTGTTGTCTCATCGAAATCCATGAGCGTTCCATATAATAATCCTTCAACGCCCAAAACCTCGCCGATTTTCTGCGGTGTTGTCAACTCCAGCTGTCCACCGAGATTGATCCCCATTTGATCGCGGAGTATCTGGTCTGTTTCTTGCGTGTTTTTTACATAATAGGATTTATTTTCCAGGGCCGCGATCATCTTTTTTCTGACAACATTCGGACCATCGACATCCAAGGTATCGTTTTTCATCGGTAATACGGCCACTCGTTTGAGGGGGTTGCTGACATCCCGATATCGCGGTATGGGCCGGGGTGGTACGCATCCTGCTAACACGATGAAAACAAAAAACACTATGTAAAACCGCGATGCGGCCCTTGGCATGAACATGCTCCAGATAAGTTCAGGAAAAATATTTTATCACAACCAAACCGGTCGCGATCACACACAGCCCGAATATGTTCTGTTACTTCCTATCACAAACAGGCCGATCATGTCAAGAATCATTGCCGTGACGAAAAATGCACCGAGAATAATCACGGTGACGTTTTTTCGCGAATCAGGGGATCAGTAGACAATGATGACCCTGCAATACTGCAGAAAATCGCCTTTTCCGGACATTTGCCGGAGTGCCTGCGCATCAGCCTGGCCGATTACGACATCCGTTCTCGCCGCACCGGACGCGTTCACCCCCTTGATGACGGCCGGGTTGTCGGTCACCCGAAAATTGTTCGTGGCGGCATTTACATCTTTCGCATAGCCGGCTACGCCTTGTTCAACGGCATTCGTTCTGGTTACGACCTGACCTACGTAGATTTCCTGGCCCTGCTGATCGACTATCTTCGGCAACAGTGCAGGCCTCAAACCCAGCCCTCTGCCGTCTATCACCAGTCCGGTGGCGACGCCGCCTTTGAACGCCACCGTCGGCTGACCCTGCGGTGCGGGAACGGGCTGAACAGGCTCAGGCTTTGACGGTTCTGCTTTCTTTTCGGGTTGCTGGGGCTGTGGTGAAGGCTTCGGAGGCTCTATTTTTGTCTCAGGCAAAGCAGGAGGCGCTGGTATGGTCGGTTCGGGTTTCAGTGGCTCTATCTTTTTTTCTGGTGCAACAGGCGCCGGTTTCTGAGGAACCGGGATTATCGACGGTCTGCCGAACGAGTCCGGTACAATAGCATTCAAAAAAGCCCCTCTCATGGGCATTGCTACAAGCACTTCGACCGAACCGTCCGGCATGTACTGGGTGTTCACGATCCTGGCGCCCTTGACGATTCCCTCCACCCTGGTCCTGATCACGTCGCTCTTTACTATATAGTTCTCAACAACGGTTTCAGCGTCAACACGGACCCCCTTGACGGTTTCAAGCAGGTTTCTGAGCGCTACTACGTATGCCGCCCGTTCGGCCATGGCTCGGGCCTGGGCCGCATTCCCGGGAAATACCGGAGGTGCTCCGATCCCCTTCGCATAGACTTCTCCGACTGTCCAGTTGATCGCGCCAGCGGCCGTGGTCTCTACCGCATCCGCCAGGCCGAAGGTCTGTGCCCACAAAGATCCAGAATACAGAAGACAAAAAGTAAGGATAAAAACATTAATGGGGTATTTTTTCATTCTGTCCCTCAAGCTACTATGTCATGAAATAGGAAAGACAAAAAAGACGCAGGACTCCTTCAAGACCATTTTCCCTTCACATTATTTTACCATAGGTACAATAAAATCCATCAAGGTTTCTTTGCCTGCTTCCACCTGGCCTGTACGCGATGTCTCCCTATTGCCCGTCATGACAGATACTTTGTATTGACCAGGGGCAAGACCTTCTATTCTATATGTGCCGTCTTTTTCGATGGAAACGCCGTAACTGGTGTTCCCGTCACGATAGAAAACGTCGCCATCCTCAATGGGCCTGCCCGCCGAATCTGTAACTTTTCCCTTAATGCTACCGCCCGGATGCAGGGTAAAATTCAGCCGGTATACTGTCCCCTGTTCTATCTGAAGTTCTTGGGACGACTTTGCAAAACCAGGGCCTTTTAGTTCAACCCGGTATTTCCCCGGGATCGTCAGTGCCGCGGCATAATGGCCGTCAGCGAATGGATACGGCGTACCCCTGCCGTCTTTCCATAAGACCGCAGAACCTTTTTGCACCGGGGCGCCATTAGTATCGGTTACCCTGCCTGTTACGAGCGCCGAATGCTGAACATCGTCCAGACGCCTGCCGAGCCGCTTCTCTTTCGGTATAGGCAGTTCATCGACCATTACGGACTTATCCTCTTCCTGAAAGATGGTGTAGAATGTGGCCTTGTCAACTTCCAGATAGCCTCCTTTGTACGCTCCCGGCATTTCCATTCCGTCGAGGTGAAGAACGATATGGAATGGATCTACGAAATTATGGGAATGCTCGGCATCGGAAAATACCCATCCAGTATCGGGATAGTATATCTCCAGATAGGCGTGGAAGCCGCCGTCATTGACTTTAACACCCCAATATTCTTTTGAAAAACCCCAATCATATCCCGGCGGGAGATAGCCGTGGGCCACGCGAGCGGGGATGCCTGCCGCTCTGAGCATTGCCACAGCGAGATTGGAGTAGCCGACGCAATAGGCTTTTTTGTACCTCAGCGCCGAGAGTGCATCTGAAGGCGTTGAGATGCTCGTATCGAATGTCAGGTTGTCCGCAATCCATGATAGGATTGCGTTGGCCGCTTCATGGGCGTACCGGCTGCCACGAGTCACGTCCTGTGCAAGGCGCACGATTGCGGGGTCATTGGACTGCCGGTCACGTTCCGGCACAAGGTACTGCATTACAGACGGAGGCATAACTCCACCCTGAATAGGATACGGAACACGGGTCTTCATGGGGTACATCTTGGAGGTCACTTGCACCCGTTTGCTGAACTCGTCCTGACTGATAACTTTCTGTTCGGATGATTCATTGGAATAATCGGGAATAAAGGCTACTCCCCGTGGATTGACGATGTCATAAACAACGGTGTGCTCGCCGGAGAGTACTTTCAGTTCGGCGCCGGCAATGCCTGGAAAACAGATTCCGGCAAGAATTATCATTGCGAATAGAGGTCTGTTCATCATGACATCAAAAAAGCCCGCCCCGATATATGCGGGGCGGGCATCGGTAAATCCGATTAGAACTTAAGCTGGTCCTTAAACTCCCGTATCGCGAGCAGGGCATCAGCGCCCGACACGGGGTCATTCGGTTTGAATTCACCCGTCGCCTTATCGGCCTCGATAAAGCCTCGCGAGGTCACGACCATGATGGCATTGAACGCGTAATGGTCGTTCCGCACATCGGGAAAGAGCGACGTCGTACCAATGTACTTCGTGGCGAGCTTCTCGTCGCCGGAAACCTTGATCAGAATGTCTTCAAGCATGAGTGCGAACTCCGCCTTCGTAATCAGCTTGTCAGGCTCGAAGGTGTGGTTCGGGCCGGCCTCGAGGCCCCGGACCTGGAGCTTGAGCACCGTTTCGATGCTCGGTTTGAGCCAGTTGTTTTCGATATCCGTGGCGGGTTCCATCTTCACCGTCGTCTCCGGCGAAAAGCGGGTTGATGACTCGGTTGGTGCCTTGAAACTCGTATCATAGGTCTTCGTTCCCCGCTTGGTGAAGAGTTTCTCCAGGTTCATCTCCTGGTCGAAGAGTGCTGCGATATCGGCCCGGTCGATTTTGTCGATGAGGGCGATCTTCTTGCCGATCTCAGTTCCGGGAGCTGCGCGCTGAATCTTCTGGATCAGGGCCCACTCTGCATTGGCTTCTCCGACGAAGTCGCGATTCATGTCGAGAACAGCGCGGAACATCGTCGCGGCTTTGTCGAAATCGAGCGCCATCTTGTAGCACATCCCCATGTAGTAGTGCAGTCGCGGGTTGTTCGGCTCCTTCTCATTGGCAGCCTTGAATTCGTGCTCGGCCGATTTGACGAGGTCATTGACCTGCTTCTGGTCCTTGGCCATCTGCATTCCGTAGAGCCTGATCATGCCTATGCGGGATTCGATGCCTTTTTTCTCATAATCCTTTGCTTTTTCCATGTTCTCATAGGCCGGCTTAAAGTCGCCTTTTTTGCCCAAGGTGAGGCCTTTGCCGATATAACCGAACGGAGATTTCGGGTCAAGGGCGACTGCGCGGTCGAACTCTCGCATCGCGTCATCCAGTCTGTCGGCGTCCAATGCCTTCAGACCCTGATTATAATGATACTCGGGCGTGTCCATCACCGACATTGACGGTGCGGCCTTGGGCCCGCAACCAGCAACCGCAGTCAGCGCCGCGAGGGCAGTTACTGCCAGTATGAGGCGTTTCACCACTGTAAACATTGCCTACCTCCCATCGTTATTCTCGAGATCGGCCATACGGGCTGATCCTCTTACCATCGCACGGCTTGCTAATCGACCAGAATGATAACCCTGCATTTTTCGAGCATGCTCAGATTCTGCGATACGCCCTGGAGCATGGCTGCATCGGCATTGCTGATGACCGTGTCCACCCTGCCATCGCCGGAAACCTTAAGCGCCTTTACCATAAGCGGCTTATCCGCCACGCGAGGATTTGCCTGAGCAGCAACGGGATCCTTCATATAGCCGACCATGCCTTCCCGCACGGCATAGTCCCTGTTGATCCATGCGGAGCCATAGACCTCCTTGCCATCCTCATTCAGGATCTTGGGCGCCATAGCGGGCCTGACGCCGAGACCACGCGCGTCCACGATGAGACCAGTATAAAGTTGTCCCGTGGTTCCCGGAACAGATGTGCCAGGCAACCCTCCAGGAGGTGTCAGAGGAGTTTTTGGGAGCAGCGATTCAGCCAGTGCTCCGGTAAGCTGCATCCCGACGGTGACCTCCACTGATCCGTCAGACATGTATTTTTTATCCATTACCGTGGCGCCCTGAATGATACCATTCACCTGTGTTTTGATCACATCGCTCGTGACGATGAAGTTCTCCACGGTCGTAGTTGAATCCACCCGTACGCCCTTCACTGCTTCCAGCAGATTGCGGTACGCGACGACTTGCGCTGACCTCTCGGCCATCGCGCGCGCCTGAGCCGGGTTCGCTGGCTGGGCCGGAGGTGCGCCGATGCCAACCGCCGTTATCACTCCCGTAGTCCAGTCCACCTTGCCTGTGCTACCGACGGGATCAATTACATCCTTGACCGTGCCTACAAGCTGTGCGTAGGCGCTGCCGGTAATGAGAACGGAAAATGTTATGACGACTGCGAAAAAGCCTGCTCTTCTCAATGACATTTTTATACCTCCCTTTATCGTTATAGTATACATCAGTTTACGTTATAATATTTTCAAATATTTCGATGTTTACCTCCTCCACACAGGTGTTTATATTAACAACTATTTCATATACGGGCTTTTAAGTCAAGGTAATATTCACCTCTGAGAACCGTCACGGGGGCAAAGGGGAGGATGGTACGGGGAAGACATGTGAAAACTATACCCAAAGCAATATTACTTGTCAAGATTGCCCGAACCGCGTGCAGGAGTACTGACCGGAGGGATGTATCATCTTGCTCCGAAGACTCGGTAAGGGAAGAGTAACGGCTGATTGAATCCTCTTTGGCGCGGTCTTGTTCTGTGGAGAGGAATAGCTTTAACATCCTCCCCGACTTTCAGGCCGGGGAGGATGTCAGAATCAAACTGCTTCCCGTCATGTCCGCTGGCTTCTCAATACCGAGGAGATCAAGCACGGTCGGGGCCACATCGGCGAGAATGCCGTCTTTTCTGAGATTGACTTTTTCCTTGATCACGATAAACGGCACGGGGTCGGTTGTATGGGCCGTGTGTGGCTGTCCAGTCGAAGGATCCGACATCATCTCGAGGTTACCGTGGTCCGCAGTAATGAGCACGCATGCGCCCGCTTCCTGCGCGGCGCGGAACACCCTGCCCAGGCACTCATCCAAAACCTCAACTGCCTTTATTGCAGCCTCAAGCACGCCTGTGTGACCGACCATATCAGGGTTTGCATAATTCGTCAGAATAAAGCCATATTGTCCCGATGTGATGTTTTTGACAAGTGCATCGGTGATTTCCCGTGCGCTCATTTCAGGTTTTTTATCATACGTAGCGACGTCGCGAGGAGACGGGATCAGTATCCGGTCTTCCAGCGGAAACGGGGATTCTTCTCCGCCATTGAAGAAAAATGTGACATGTGCATATTTCTCGGTCTCGGCGATGCGGAGTTGTCTCACCCCGTGTGAACTCAAGATCTCTCCCAGAATATTGGTAAGCTTCACAGGTGCAAAGGCTACCGGCAGGGAGAAGGTCTCATCATACGTCGTAAGACAAACGAAGGAAGAGAGTTTCGGGAACGTCTGCCGTTTGAAGCCCTGGAATTCGGAGTCGGTAAGCGCCCGGGTGATTTCTCTCGCACGGTCAGAACGAAAATTGCAGAAGATCACCGAATCCCCGCTCTGCATCGTGGCAAGGGGGCGGTTCGTTTTTGGTTTAAGTATGACAGTCGGGATCATAAATTCATCGGTTCTTTTGTGTTCGTAGCTCTGTTTCACCGCTTCGACGGCCGAATACTTCCTAATGCCCTCTCCCATGACCATGGCCTCATATGCTTTTTGCACGCGCTCCCATCGTTTGTCCCGATCCATCGCGTAGTAGCGGCCCGAGACCGTGGCAATTGCGCCGATACCGATTTTAGAGAAATGCTCCTCCAGCATGGTAATGAACTCTATGGCGCTTGAAGGCGGCGTGTCCCTGCCATCAAGAAATGCGTGGAAATATACGTCCGTGATTCCCTGCGCCTTCACCATGTCAAAAAGCGCGAAGATATGGTCAAGACGGCTGTGCACTCCTCCGTCCGAAAGAAGTCCCATAAGATGGAGCGTTCTGTTGGACTGCTTTACGGACTCCATTGCGGAAAGCAGGACAGGGTTCTTGAAGAATTCCCCATCTCTGATCGCTTTGCTGATGCGAGTCGAATCCTGATACACGATCCTTCCCGCTCCGAGATTCAGATGACCGACTTCGGAGTTCCCCATCTGTCCGTCGGGGAGACCTACGGCCTCGCCTGAAGCCTGGAGCTGGGTGTGCGGCCAGTCTCTGAGAAAACTTTCATAGATTGGGGCACGCGCCTCGGCGATTGCATTTGCCTTTTTGGCCGTATTGATTCCCCAGCCGTCCAGAACGATCAACACTACCCGTTTATCGAACATCCAAACTCCTTATCCCATGAGAAAGTTCAGATCCGGGGATCACAATCTCACATAGCATCTTCATACGAGTGAGTAAATAATGTGCAAAACGGTCTTGGGTTACCTATGGAGCCTGTCTGTTAGAGAAGCATAATGCGTGGGATTTACTGCTTTTAACAGGTCTTTTCGAGATTCACGCCCAAGGTGTTCCACTTGCCGCAGTTCGGGCAGCGGCCGGACCAGTCTGTGGTTCGCAGTTTGCAGTTGGAACACACATAGGGAATGATAATCTGTTTTCGGAAACCGAGCGCTTTTTTGAATTCTGAGGCGGCCAGTCCCAGAGAGCCTCTGCGCAAGTAGATGTTCCCGAGCAGTTTGTGTACATCGGGAAAATCCTTATCTCCCCAGTCCACGGAGGACAGGATATCAAATGCCTCGTCGACCATCTCAAGACGATAGTATAGCTTCCCGAGGAAAAACGTGAGCGTGATGTCTTGAGGCTTCCAATTGACAGCTTGTTTGTAGATTTCTATCACCTTGCCTGGCTCCCCCTGCTTTAAATAGAGATCTTCAAGACGGTGGAGCAGCAGGGTCGAGGACGTCATCTTATATGCCTTTTCCCAGAGCTCGGCTGCTTCCTTGACCTTATCTTCTTCAAGGTAAACCTCACCGAGTCCCAGATAGGCTGGGATAAAATCCTTGTCGAGCTTGATGACACCGCGAAATGTTCTCCGTGCACGTTCCCGGTCTCCCGCCTCGAGCTGGGAACGGCCGAACTCGTACTTGAACCCGACGAGTTTGCGGTGTTCCACCTCCTGTTCAGACGGTGAGAGTGGGTTGGCTAGGAGTTGGCGCTGTGTCTCGTATAGATCCTCCCAATAGTTGAGTCGCTGGTACAAATCGCGCATCCTGATCAGGGCAGTAAGGTTGGATGAGTCTCTGGAGAGGATCTCTTTATATACCTTAAGGGCCTCGTCATAACGTTTCGCCTCTTCATAATCAGCTGCGAGAGAGAACATAACTTCCTGGTTGTCACTGTCCAGGCTCAGGGCCTTCTGATGCAGAAGGATGGCTTCCTGCGGATTCTTCTCGCGGAGCAGACCGATGCCCATGCGGAGAAGCGTGTCGACGTGGTCTGGATCGATGGCGAGCACCTTCTGAAAGAAGCTCATGGCCTCGGGGTTTCGCTTTGCAAGCAGGGAGTTGAGACCTTTGGTGTAAAGTTCCTGAATCTTGGAACGTTTCTTCTGCTCGCGCTGCACGCTGAGACCGCGGAGGAACCGTTTAACATCGCGCAGCAGGTAGAGGATGAAAATGACCCCAGCCCCGATGGAGAGTGAAATGAGAAAGAGCGTCGACTTGGAAATCTCGTAGGACTTGGAGGGAAGGAGGTGGAACGTGATGATCTCCTGATTGAACTCCCTCAGGAGGACCACGAGTACCAGCAGCAGGATTATCAGAATTGAAACGAAGAATCTCATCCCTGATCCTTTCTCATATAGAAATAAACCCGATCGGGCGGTGGATAACCGGGGTGCCGACCAGTCTTAGTGGTGATATGTCTTACCCTTGATAATTGTAAACGCCCGGTAGATTTGCTCCAGCAGCACAAGCCTCGCCATCTCATGGGTGAGTGTCCAGCGGGACATCGCAATCACCTTGTTCGCGCGCACCGTAACCTGCTCATCCAGCCCCATTGCACCACCGATTACGAACACTACTTCCCTCACGCCGGACTCCATGATAGCGTTCATGAATCCTGCAAACTCATGAGAAGTGAATTCTTCTCCCCGCTCATCCAATGTCGCCAAGAACGTTCCTTCCGGGAGGGATCTGAATATCTTTTCGGCTTCCTTCTTCCTCACGATCGGAGCATTTTTAAGGTCCTTAATTTTCTCCTCTTTGAGCTCCAGCATTTCTATGCCTGCATACGGCTTCAGGTATCGCAGATATTTCTGAATCCCTTCCTGGATAAAGCGTTCCCTGGTTTTCCCCATGCAGATGATGCGCAGTTTCATGGAGTGGTGCCCTGCAGGGCCTTGAGCCGGGATGTAAAAGGCACCTTGGCGGCATCTCCCCAGAGCTTCTCCAAGGCGTAATATGCTCTGGTCTGCTCATCGAAAATGTGTACGACGAAATCTCCGTAGTCCATGAGCACCCAGCTCGATTCCGCCTGCCCCTCTATATGAGAAGGATGAGCTCCGGTCTTCGCGAGAGTCTGGCCGATCCAGTCTGAGATGGCAGATACCTGCGTGGTATTGCTCCCCGAACAGATAACGAAATAATCGGTTATGTAGGTGAGCTCGCGGAGGTCGAGAATAATGATATCGAATGCTTTCTTGTTGTCCGCAGCCTCTGCGCACAGCTGCGCATCTTCAAACGAATTATGCATATAACTTGTTTTTTATTATATAGTTTTCGACGGCTTCAGGCAAGTGATATTTAACGGTCCTGGATTCACGGATTCTGTTCCGGATATCGGTTGATGATATGTCGTAGAGAGGGATCATTTCCATGCAGATATTGAAACCTTCCGGCTGGAATACCGCGTGCACCAGTTCACCGTTGTCCAGTCCCGCAAGTTCTTTGGCAGTCCCTTTCATGAAATCGATTTTCGCGAGGTCGGCAAACCGGTAGCCTGGTCTCGAAAGCACAACAAAACTGCACAGCCTGAGAAGCCGCTCCCATTGATTCCATGTCCGGATTTCAAGAAATGAGTCAAGACCTGTAATAAAGTAGAATTCCGTTTCCGGATGCATCGTGCGCAATGCCTTCACTGTCTCAACGGTATAGGACTTTCCTCCGCGCTTTACTTCGATGTCAGAAACCGTAAAGTGAGGATTGCCGGCAGTCGCAAGGCGCACCATTTCAAGACGCTGGATGGCCGACGGCATGTCTTCTTCGTGCTTGTGCGGAGGAAGATAGGAGGGAATGAACAGAACCCGCTCCAGCTTTAATCTGTCACGGATCTCTTCCGCTGCTGCAAGATGACCATAGTGTATGGGATTGAATGTACCGCCGAGGATGGCGAATTTCTGTGCCAATTGCTCTCCTGATGATCAGTCTGAAGAGTTTAGAGAGCCCCAAGCGTTTATTAAATTACTCACTCGTCTCTCATCTCCCATAGACGCTTGACCCATTAAACTCTTGACTACTTTCTGATTTGTCCGTTCCCGGACACAATAAACTTGGTCGATGTGAGCTCTTCCAAACCCATTGGCCCGCGAGCATGGATCCTGGTTGTTGATATGCCGATCTCAGCACCGAGACCGAACTCAAAGCCGTCGTTCAGTCGCGTGGAGGCGTTCACGAATACAGCAGAGGCGTCGACTTCTCGCTGGAAACGGCGTGCATTTTGGTAATCATTGGAGATAATGGCTTCCGAATGCTGCGACCCATGCGCTGCAATATGCTCCATCGCAGCCTCCATGCTTTCGATAACCTTTACGTTCAGGATCAGGTCGTTATACTCCGTGTCCCAGTCCTTGTCCGTGGCCGCCTTGATATCGGGCACGATCGCCCTGGTCTTCTCACATCCACGGATCTCGACGCCGGCTTTTTTCATCCGGCCGATGATGGCTGGAAGGAATGTTTTGGCCACGTCCTGATGCACGAGCATTGTCTCCATGGCATTACAGGTGCCCGGCCGCTGGACCTTGGCGTTGAAACATATTTCCTCCGCCATTTTGAGATCAGCCTTGCTGTCAACGTACACATGGCAGATGCCTTTATCGTGCTTGATGACCGGTATCGTTGAGTTGTCCGATACCATACGTATGAGCCCCTCACCGCCGCGTGGGATGATGAGGTCGATGAATTGATTGAGTTTGAGCATTTCCATGACGCAGGTCCGGTCGGGGTTCTCGATGAATGAAACCGCTCCTTCGGGGATACCTGCTTCAGCACCTGCCTTTGAGAGCACCTCGACGATTGCGGTGTTGGAATGCACAGCCTCGGAGCCTCCGCGGAGCAAGACTGCGTTACCGGATTTGAGACAGAGCGCGGCCGAATCCGCAGTCACATTGGGCCGGGATTCATAAATGATGCCGATAAGCCCGATGGGTACGCGCATCCTGCCCACCTCCATGCCGTTCGGCCTGCGCCACATCCTGAGCACCTCGCCCACGGGATCCGGGAGCGCCGCTACCTCACGGAGGCCGTCTGCCATGGCTTTGATTCGATCGGGGTTCAAGGTCAGCCGGTCGATCATGGCCTTTGACAGCCCTTTCTTCTCTGCCGCCGTCAGGTCCTTTTTGTTCTCGGCGATAAGTTTATCAGCTTCCCTCTCGAGCCCCGCCGCCATTTTGAAGAGCGCATTGTTTTTTATTTCGGTCGAGATGTTGGCCAGCGACCGTGATGCCGTTTTGGCCCTTTTTGCCTTTTCCAATACATACTGCTTGATATCCAAAAGTACCTCCTGTCATTTGCATGATTATTTCGAGAGTTTACCTGCCTTCTCCCTCAACTCTCTTTCATCCTTGATCTCGCCGAAGGCGACGTTCTTCACTATTCCATCCGATCCGATGAAAAATGTTGTTGGTAGAAATCTGACCCCATAAGTTTCACCGACCTTGCCATCCCGGTCGCACAGGACAACCGGCTTGTTAACTTTCAGTTCAGCGAGCAGCGTCCCAATCGTGTCGGGATCTTCTTTGAACCCTACGATGACGATCTCGATGCCTTTATCTTTCATCTCATCTACGAGCGAGTTGATGATCTTGAGCTCGTTTCTGCACGGCGTGCACCAGGAGGCAAAGAAGCTCAGGATAACGCCGTTGCTGTTCTCTTTTTTTGTTGGGCCCACAAGGTCGCTCAGATAAAAATCTTTCTCTTTGATGTCCCGGAGCGAGAACATAGGCGCAGGATCATTGACCGTGAGCGCAAAGGCTGAAGAGAAGAGCAGGAATTGCAGCAGCGTAACACATAGGATTTTTTTTATTCTCAACTTTCGCATTACCTCTTTTAATTTTCATTGATGCGACAGTATTACCATATCATCCCGGTGGATCACCTCATCATAGTCCTTATGCCCGAGAATGGGCTCGATCTGTGAAGTCTTGAGTCCCTTGATCCTGTCAAGATCTGTCGAGGAATACTTGGTGAGCCCTCGCGCGAACTCAATGCCCTTGAGATCGACACAGGCCACGCAATCTCCTAACTTGAAATTCCCTTCCACCCGGACCACACCGCCAGGCAGAAGGCTTTTCCCCTTACTCACGAGCGCTTCGCGCGCTCCATTATCAACTACGACTTTGCCGGCTGTACAGACTGTATATGCGATCCAGTGCTTGCGACTATGCTGCTTCTCGAGCTTCGGCAGGAAAAGCGTGCCAACCTGCTTTCCATCGAATAGTGTCTGGAGAATACCCGGCTTTTTCCCGTTCACGATCACCATGGGCGCGCCGAAGGCGCCGACCTTCTTCGCGGTCATGATCTTGGAACGCATGCCGCCCGTGCCCACGAGTGTCTGCGCGTCCCCAGCCACGCGCTCTAGTTCTGCTGTAATCTTCTCGACAACAGGGACAAGCTCCGCGGAAGGATCAAGCTTGGGATCAGCAGTATAGAGGCCATCGATGTCAGAGAGAATGACGAGCAGGTCAGCGTCGGCAAGATGTACGACCATGCCCGAGAGGTTGTCATTGTCGCCGAACTTGATCTCGTCCACGGATACCGTGTCATTTTCATTAATGACCGGAACAACGCCGTAACCGAGCAACGTCTGGAGCGTGTTTCTCGCATTTAAAAATCGGGTCCGGTTCGAGAGATCTTCACGTGTCAGGAGCACCTGGGCGACCTTTCTGCCATATGCGCCGAAGGTCTTCTCATACATCCACATGAGGCCCGACTGGCCGATGGCCGCCGCAGCCTGTTTCACCGAAAGCGGCATCCCCTTCTTTTTGGTGATACCGAGCTTTGCGAGGCCTGCAGCTATCGCGCCCGACGAAACGAGGAGTATCTCCCGGCCCTGCTCCATGAGAGCCGCGATCTCCGATGCGAGCCGCCCTATGCGTGCTTCATCGAGCCCCGATTCGGACGATGCAAGAACCGCGCTGCCGACTTTAATAACGATCCTGCACCTGTTCGCAAAAAGCGATTTGCGGTCGAGAGTGATGGGCTTTTTCATAATGAAAACCTGGCCAACATCCATCTTGCGGAAAGCCGCTCTTTATTTCTTAACCGGTTCGCGGCGTATGATCCAGTCCACAGCCTCCGCAATATTAGCCGCGGTATAGTCAGGGTCCGGGACGTAATCCGGTCTTTTATTCCCCGGATCATCGGGCGCAAAACCGCTCATGACCAGTATAGCATGAACACCCGCCCGCTGTGCAAGCTCAACATCACTCCACTTATCCCCGATCATAAATGAACGCTTGATATCTATATCGAAGTCCATCGCCGCTTTGTCGATTAAACCGGTCCCCGGCTTTCTGCAATCGCAGGCCATGGTATAGTTCGCATTGCCTGCACTGGGATGGTGCGGGCAGTAATAGATACCATCAAGGACGGCTCCCTCCTCCCGCAGCATATTGGTGAGACGCTCATGCGCCTCATGAACCAGGGACTCCGGGAAATATCCCCTGGCCACTCCCGACTGGTTCGTTACGAGGATCACCCTGTAGCCCGCGTGGTTCAGACGTTTGATCGCCGCACCAGCTCCGGCGATAAGACGAAGCCTGCTCAGGTCTGTGAGGTAACCCACTTCCTCATTCACCGTACCATCTCTGTCGAGAAACACCGCCTTGTTCATAACCTTTGTAATAATACCTCTTCCCACTCATTGTTCTCAACTATATTCATCTCGAGCCTGAGCGCCCAAATGCCATCGGGGTGCCAGGGTTTTAGCTTCACGGCGTCCTTCTCCGTAGTGATGATCATGCTGACTTTCGCCTCCGCAGCCTTCTTAAACAGTGCCGTTACCTCAGATTTATTATAGGCGTGATGGTCAGGATATGCAATCTCTGCCCTTATGTCGGCGCCGAGCGTGCGGAGGAGCGTTGTAAACGATGCCGGCCGTGCAATACCCGAAAATGCGAGGACGGTTGTCCCTCGAAGCGCAGTATACGGCCTGGTATCACCGGATGTAATGTCGGTGATGTCTGCAGGAACCTGCCGCGCGGTGAATATTCTTGCCCTTGTGTTCCGCCGGATGATGCGTTTGAGCTCCTCCAGTCCCTCCTCTTTATCCGCAGCGGTAATGAGTACGACATGCGCCCGTGTGAGCGCGGTGAGCGGTTCTCTCAATACTCCTGCGGGAAAAAGCTTCCCGTTCCCGAACGGGTCGACGGCATCGACCAGCACGATGTCAAGGTCCCTCTTTAAGCGGATGTGCTGAAAACCGTCATCAAGAACGACAGTATCGGTGTCGAACCTCTGTTGTGCGAAAACAGCGGCCATATACCTGTCACTGCCTACGACAACCGGGACGCCCGAAAGCACGGAGCTGATCAGAACGGGCTCATCCCCACCCTTCTTCGCGTCTGCGAGGATGTTCCGCCCGTCAGAGACGACCACGATGTCAGACTCATTTTCCCTTCCGTATCCTCTGCTTATGACTACGGGATGCCTCTGGTTCTTAAGCAGCAGTCCTGCTATTTGTATCACCGTCGGCGTTTTTCCTGTGCCACCAAGGGTAATATTGCCGACAGATATAACCTTCAGCGCCAGGCTTTGCCGTCGAAACAATCCGATGGCATAGAACATGTGGCGAAGACGGATGGCGAGGGCGTAAAACACAGAGAGCAGCCGCAGGAACGCCCCAACGGAAAGTGATTTTTTCCTCCCGTATATGACGTCTTTGATATAAGAATGCGCTTTAGTTTTCACGTATGAGCTTGCAGACAGCGTCGATCGTCCTTTTCGTTGCCCCGGAATTTGCCTCGATTACTGTGAACGCCTTGCTCCCGATTTGCCATGCATTGTTTTTGTCTGACAACAGCTTTTCGGCCTGAACATAAAGTTCATCCTTATCTTTAACGAGTATACCGCCGCCGGCAGAGATAAGGGCCTCAGATATTTCTTTAAAGTTAAACATATAACGGCTGAAAATAACAGGTTTTTTCATTGCCGCAGGTTCTAGGAGATTATGGCCTCCGACCTTGACGAGGCTGCCACCGACGAAAGCAAGGTCACAGATACCGTAGAATGAACGCAGTTCGCCGATGGTATCAAGAAGAAGCACGTCTTTGATTGTCCCTTGTAACCTCGTTCTCCGCTGACATTCATACCCTGCCTTGTTGATCAACCCTTCAACTTCATCGAACCTCTCCGGATGACGTGGGGCAATGATAAGAATCAACTCAGGGAACTTTTCCCGCAATCCCCTGAATACGTCAAGCAGTGCGACTTCCTCCCCCCGGTGTGTGCTTCCCGCGGTTATGACCTTACTGCCTTTTGGTATCTGGACAGGGCTTGGCTGATTCGCCGGAATCTTCTGGTCAAATTTGAGGTTTCCCGTGACAATCACTCTATCGAGCGGAGCACCAATTTCCTTTATCCGCGCCGCATCATCTGCAGACTGCATGCAAAAGAGGGATACATTCGAAAAAACCTGGCTAAAGAATTTTCTAAATTTCATGTAATTCCTGAACGAGCGCGGAGATATCCGTCCATTGATCACAGCCGAAGGGATGTCCGCCCTCTTCAGTTCCCGGAAAAAATTGGGCCAGAGCTCCGTTTCCGCCACGAGCACGATAGCAGGGTTGATTCCGCGTATTACTCTGCGCACGACCCATGGGAAATCAAAGGGGAAAAAGAACACTGCATCGGCCTCCGGAACCCGCTGGTACGCAGTATGATTGCCGGTGACCGTGACCGTGGAGAGAATCAGCTTCCTGGCGGGGTATTTTTTCTTCAGTTCGCGGATGAGAGGATGAGCGGCCATGACTTCGCCCACTGATACGGCATGCACCCAGATGGGCCGTGTACCCTGGACTACCTTTCGGACCCGCTTTCGTATGCGTCCTAACTTTTGAGATATGCCGCCGCGGTACTTCGGCACGGTGATAAGTTTGAATAGAATGACCGGGGACAGGAGAAGTGTCAGCAGGACCAACAGTATATTGTAAAGAATGTACATATCCAGACCCTCTACGAAGCTTGCCGGTGAAAGTACGCATCAGCCCGGTTCATCACGCTGTTCAGGGCGTCCGTCAGTTCCTTTCGCTTGGACTCAAGTTCGTCCGCTTGTATCCCCCGGACAATGATAGGTTCTCCATACACGACCACACCTCGCGTAAAGGGCACAGGGAGCATGTATTTGTCCCATATCTTTTCGAGAATCCAGAACCGTTTCGCGCTTGTTGAGGCGGGAATAATGGGCTTGTTCAGTTTACCTGCAAGATAGGTTATCCCCTGCTTTACCTCGTAAATGGGGCCGCGTGGACCATCTACGGCGAGAGCAATGTTCTTGCCTTTTCGCAGGCCGTCGACCAGTCCGAGGAGCGCCCGGTCGCCTTTCCGTTTGCTCGAACCACGCACTACATCAAACCCAAAATGCTGCAAAACACCGGCCTGGATCTCACCGTCGCGGCTTTCACTGGCTGGAATGATAATTCCGGAATTGCGATAGTTATGGAACAGCAGGAACTGCCTTCCATGCCAGAACGCATAGATGACATTATTTCCGCCCGCTGTCAGCCGGTCGGATATTTCCTTCCCTACATACTGCATCCGTATCGTCCTGCTCCAAATCGAGATGAGCACCCAGACGATATATGATAATACTTTCCCCCTGATCATTCTATTATCCTGACCGATGGCTCGTCCCTGAATTGCTGGTCATATAGGTTCTTGTATTCGCCCCCCCGTCTGAGAAGATTCTCATGCCTGCCTTCTTCGACGATCCTGCCGTTTTTGAGGACGATGATGCGGTCCGCGTTCATGATCGTCGAGAGCCTGTGCGCTATCACGAAGCTGGTCCTGCCCTCCATGAGCACGTCAAGGGCGTTCTGCACCTCTCGTTCTGATTCAGTATCGAGTGAGGACGTAGCTTCATCAAGAATGAGAATCGGGGCGTTTTTAAGAAGTGCACGGGCTATGGCTATCCGCTGACGCTGACCGCCAGAAAGCTTCACCCCCGATTCACCGATGGTCGTATCATATCCTTGGGGAAGTTTGCGGATAAAATCATCGGCATATGCTGCGCGTGCCGCGCTGACAATACTATCAAAGGTTATTTCGGAATGGCCGTAGGCGATGTTGTTCTTAATGGTATCGTTAAAGAGAATCGTCTGCTGCGTAACGATGGCGGTACAGGACCGCAGTGATTCAATGGTAGCGTTCCGGATATCCAGCCCCGCTATGATAATCGCTCCATCGGTGACGTCGTAGAACCTGGGAATAAGGTTCACGAGCGTGGTTTTGCCGCCTCCGCTCTTGCCTACGATGGCGATGGTCTCGCCGCTATGCACCGTCAGATTGATGTCCTTGAGCACATAATCTTCCTCATATTTGAACGAAAGATCCCTGAACTCTATGGTCTTGAAATCATGCGGAACCGAGATCGCACCGGTTTTGTTTTTGATCTCAGGCTCGGTGTCGAGGACGTCGAAAATGCGCTTCGCCGCGGCAATTCCATCTTGGACGATGTTGTTGATACCGTTCATGTCCTTAAGCGGCCGGTAGAAAAAGACCAGGGCACCGAGGAACGAGAAAAAGTCTCCTACTGTCATGATATTCCACACAAGAATTGCGTACAGCGCGTAGAGAATGACAAATGCGGTTCCGATCATGGAAATGGATTCCATGACGGGATGTGAGAGTGCACTGGTCTTGATGGACCGCATCAGAGAATTAAACAGTCCTTTGTTTCGGTCGGCAAACCTCCTGCTCTCGTAATCCTCCATGCCGAATGCCTTGACGATCCGGATGCCGGAGATGGTCTCGTGCAGGTGCGTAGTGAGCTCGCCCATCTGTTCCTGCATCTGCGTGCTCACTCTTCTGAATCGCCTGCTGAATTTCGAGAACGCGAAGCCTGCAAACGGCAGGACGATGATGGAAAAAGCTGCGAGTTTCCAGTTGAGATAAATGATGTATCCTGTCAGCACCACCATCGTTAGAATGCCCTGCACAAGGCTCGATGGGGCTCTGGTCAACGCACCTTGCACCAGGTTGACGTCGTTGATGATGCGAGAGATTATAACGCCGGTAGGTGTTCTGGTAAAATATGAAAAAGAGAGGGTCTGTATATGGGAATAGAGCCGGTCTCTGATGTCGTTCACGACCTTCTGCCCCACATACCCCATGAAATAATCACGGGCATACCAGGTGATCCCTTTCAGGATGCTGACGATAATAAGCGCTGGGGGCAGCAGGAGCCCCAGCTTAATGTCCTTGCCGATAATAACTTTGTCCAGAATCGGTTTAATGAGATATGTTTGCAGAGCGATCATACCGCTGGTAAGCAGCATGAAAATGGCCGCCCAGATGAGCCGCATCCGGTATGGTTTAAGGAAGACTAATAATCTTTTATAGATTTCCATGTTTTCTTATGCCGCATCCGTAAGTAGTTCCAGAACGACGTCAGCTGCCCTGGACGAAGCGCCTGCATTGCCCATTTGAGCCCTTACAGCGGCGAGGCCGTCAGTGATCGCCTTGTAATAATCTGGATCACGCAGCATCTTCGATACGGCATCTGCAATGTTCTGCGGTGTTGCATCCTGCTGTATGAGCTCAGGGACGAGCCGCTTGCCTGCAACGATGTTGACAAGCCCTACATGATCTACATGTATGATCAAGGTGCCGATGAAGTACGACAGCCCGGACATGCGATACACGATCACCATGGGTACCCCCATGAGCCCTGTCTCGAGCGTGGCAGTTCCGGAAGTCACGATGGCTGCGTCCGATGCCCTCAGGGTGTCATATACTCTGCCGTCGATAATAGATACCGCAACGCCGCTCCTGTCGACATGGTGCCTGATGAAGTCCCTTTCGAGCGTGGGAGCCACCGGGAGTACAAATTGCAGGTCTTCGAACATCGTCTTAAGCTTCCGTGCGGCTTCAAGCATATCCGGCATGAGATGCATAATCTCTTTTTTCCTGCTTCCCGGCAACAGTGCGATCGTGCGCCGCGCGGGATCAAGTCCTAGACATTTCCTCGCATCAATCTTCGAATATCCTGAACGAACAACATCGGTAAGCGGATGACCGACAAACCGTACATCCACACCAGCAGCCTTATAAAGCTCAACTTCGAACGGAAAGACGACGACAACGGCGTCGATGATCTCGGCGATTTTCTTTACCCTTCCTTTGCGCCATGCCCAGACCTGGGGACTTATGTAATACAAAACAGGTATGCCGAGTCTCTTTGCAACTTTTCCCAGCATAATATTGAAATCCGGAAAGTCGATAAGTACAAGAAGGTCAGGCCGGTCTTCCTTTAAAAAACTTTTGAGTCTGGAGTAAACCCGGTAAATGGCGCCGATGTGCGTCAGCACCTCGGTGGCGCCCACGACCGAGATCTCGGAGGCATCGGCCAGCATCCGCACTCCAGCATCCCGCATTCTTTTACTACCCACGCCGAAATAAGTCAGGGAAGGTGCCTTCCTTCTCAGCTCATGAACCAGGTTGGCGCCATGCAGGTCGCCGGAAGCCTCTCCGGCGATGATCAAAATTTTTTTCATAGATCGACGAGAGGCCGTGATGCCATAGCCTTTTTCACAGCATCTGCCACGCTCCTGATCTGCTCTTCTGTGAGTTCGGGATACATGGGCAGCGACAGCACGTCACCCGCTGCCCGTTCCGTGACCGGCAGGCTCCCCGGCCCCATGTTGAGGTCTTTATACGCCGCCTGCAGGTGCAGAGGCACTGGATAATAGATCATGCTCGACACTTTCGCAGCATCGAGCGCCTTTTTTACCGCATCCCTGTTCTTGATCTTGATGGTATATTGGTGATAGACATGTTTCGCCCCATTCATTTCGCGTGGCGTCTCGATACCAGGAACGGCAAGATTTTTGTTGTAACGCATGGCATTGTCTCTGCGTTTTGTGTTGTATTCGTCAATATGTTTGAGCTTGACCCTGAGTATTGCAGCCTGCACTTCGTCCAGCCTGCTGTTAAACCCGATTTCATCGTGATAATAGCGCACTCGACTACCATGGTTCCTGAGACTGAGCATGCGCTCGGCCAGCTTGGCATCATCGGTGATCACCATGCCGCCGTCGCCGTACGCGCCGAGATTTTTGCTCGGGAAGAAACTAAAGCAGCCGAGATCTCCAAAGGTACCGGTCTTCTTGCCGTTGAATTCCGCTCCAAAGGACTGCGCACAGTCTTCGATGACCCTGAGCCCGTGCTTTTCCGCAATCTGCATGAGACCGTCCATCTTCACAGACTGCCCATACAGATGGACAGGGAGAATGGCCCTGGTTTTCCTCGTGATCGCTGTCTCTATCTTGTTAATATCCATATTGAACGTATCGGCATTGATATCCACGAAGACCGGGACGGCACCGATGTAGGACACCGCTTCGGCCGTGGCTATGAAGGTAAACGGCGTCGTGATGACCTCGTCGCCCCGCTTGATACCCGCCGCAAGCAGCGACAGGTGAAGGGCATCCGTACCCGAGGCCACGGCCACGGCATGCTTCACGCCATGATATGCGGCAACTTCTTCTTCGAAGGCTTTCCCCTGGGGGCCAAGGATGAAGTGGGTGCTCTGGATCACGCTCAGGACAGCGCTGTTGATCTCGTCTTTGATGGACTCGTACTGGATCTTAAGGTCGACCATGGGTACGGACATGATAAAAAACTCCTCTCTATGCTGCAGGAACGAACTCGGTGATTCCTTTTTGGATGTTTTCCGTAATTTTCTGCGCCAGGGCAAGCGCCCTTCTACCCTCAATGGCCGAGACCAGGGGACGCGCACCTGTCTGAACGCAGAGCACAAATGCCCGCACTTCCTCGCCGAGCGTATCACGCCTCCCGGTTGAGATGTCAGTCATTACCAGTTCAGGAACCGGATCTCCACTCTTGCGCGACACGACGGCCTTCTGCGATTGGTAATCCGACGTATACACGGCCTCGCCGTCGAATACCCGAAGCAGGCGTTTTTTTTCCTCGGACACCCTGCTTGCAGTAACATCGGCGATGCATCCGTTCTGGAATATAATCCTTGCCGAAGCGGAGTCGATCTCCTGAGTTATAACGGACGCACCTGCTGCGCTCACCTCGCGTGGTGCGGAACCTGCCAGATCCATGATAATATCAAGGTCATGGATCATTAGATCAAGTATCACGTTCACATCGGTACACCGTACCGTAAATGGAGCCGACCTCTCGGCAGTCATATACCGCGGAGCTTTCAGAAGGGCCTTGACCGCGGTCACTGCCGGGTTGAATCTCTCAATATGCCCAACCTGAAGGACCAGCTTTTTCCCGGCTGCCAGCTCGATAAGTTCATCAGCCTGTTCGAGGGTCGCTGTCACGGGTTTTTCGAGCAGGACATGGATGCCATGTTTCAGGAACTGCTTCGCAATATGATGGTGGAAGACCGTGGGAACGACTATGCTCACGGCATCCACCTGTCCGAGTAATTGCGCGGGGTCAGAAAAAGCGAGGGTGTTTAACTTTTTTGCAATCTGCGCAGCGCGTACCGGGTCTGTATCGACAACGCCTGTCAGCTCGGTGTCCGGTATGGTTGCATATTTTTCCGCGTGAAACTGGCCCAGATACCCGACACCTATGACACCGACCCTGACTTTTTTCATGCCGTACCCTGCGGATTTTGTATTGCAACAATCGTTATGCCGGCCCGATCGGCCTCCCGGATGACTGCTTCGCGCTCGATTATGATGGTTTTGTCTGCTTCGACGGCAAGGCATGAGGCCTTCACCTGCTCCATGGTGTTTATGGTTTGCGTGCCCACGGCAGGGAGGTCGAACCGAAGGTCCTGCTGCGGTTTGCACACTTTAACGACAACCGCACCCCGGCCGCAGAGGAGTCCGCCGCGACGAATTGCCTCATCCGTGCCCTCGATGGCTTCCACCGCAAGCACGGCCTGGTCCTTGACCACCACCGTTTGGCCGATGTCGAGCCTGCCGATCTCTTTCGCCATTTGCCAGCCGAACTCGATATCCTGCTGTTCATCCTTTGACGGTCTCCGTTTCGTCAAAATGCCCGGTGATGCCAGAAGACTGTCGAGGTAGAGCGTAGATTCGCGCACGGTGATGCCCTCGGACTCGAGTTCCCTGGCAAAGGCACGAAGGATCGAATCGTCCTTTTTGTGGATAACCTTGGCGAGCATGGCCACTCCGCGGAGGTCGGGCATACCGCCACTGAACATGCGCGTTTTCTTGATCCCGCCTGCCATCAGGACATCCGTCACCCCTTGCTCCTTGAAAATCTTGATGAGCTTCCCGAGTTGTCCCACGTTGATCCAGAAGATGGCATCCACCCACTGCGCAAGCTCGGGGAGTGTCTCGCCTTCATGGGCCACGGCGATAACCTGCATGCCCTTCTTTTTTGCAGCGCGGGCGAAAGCGACGGGGAACTGTCCGTTCCCTGCTATTAAACCTATTTTGTTCATCGTCTTTGGTGTGCGTCGATGATCCCTGACTTTTCTTAGCGAGTTACTCCCCGCTTTGACGAGCGGATGAAGTCAACGAGCAGGCGGACTTCGGCCGAATCGGGAAACTCATCAAGCGTTTTTCGCAGTGCCTCGTCCTGCATAAGCCCTGACCGGAAGATTATCTTGTATGCCTTTTTGAGCGTTGCGATGACCGCGTCGCTGAAACCCTTCCGCTTTAGGCCAACGAGATTCAGTCCGTAGAGCCGCGCCCTGTTCCCTTGGGCAGTGACATAGGGCGGGATATCCTGACCCACAGCCGACTGCCCGCCGATGATTGCATACTCCCCGATTTTGACGAACTGATGTACCGCCACGATGCCGCCCAGGATGGCATGGTCGCCGATGATAATGTGCCCGCCGAGCGCCACGGAGTTGGCCATGATGATGTTGTCGCCTAGCTTGCAGTCGTGGGCAACGTGGGAATAGGCCATGAGAAAATTTTTATTGCCGATCACCGTCTTCCTGTCCTCTTTGGTGGTCGCCCGATGTACCGTTGCACACTCCCGTATAACATTGTCGTTACCAATGATCAGATAGGTTTCATCATTCCGATAGCCGATATCCTGGGGCGGTGTCCCGATGCTGGAAAAAGCATGGATGTGGTTTCGTTCACCAATCGTGGTCCATCCCTCGATCAGCACATGAGATTCGATTTTCGTATCTTTGCCGATGGACACATGCTCGCCGATGACCGAGTACGGTCCGATCACCACGTTTTCAGCCAGGCGCGTCTTCGGATGTACTATTGCTGTCTCATGAATATTCACTCACTTCTCCCGTATCAAAAGAATCACTTATCCACGATCATGGCCATTAATTCCGCCTCTGCCACGACCGCACCATCAACGAGCGCCTGGGCCTTGAAACTCCTGATATTCGATCGTGATTTGATCAAATCGAGCTCGAAGCGAACCTGATCACCTGGCAGAACAGGTTTCCGGAATTTTACCTTGTCAATGGTCATGAAGTAGATCACCTTCGTCTTTATATCCATCCCTGCCGCTTCCGCCGTTCGCATGGCGAGGACGCCTCCCGTCTGTGCCATTGCCTCCAAGAGCAGGACCCCCGGCATGATGGGGTGACCGGGAAAATGTCCCTGAAAAAAGGGCTCATTGATCGTCACATTTTTGATCCCTACAACCCGCTTGCCCATTTCCATTTCCAGTATCCTGTCGACCAAAAGCAATGGATACCGGTGAGGAAGGATATCAAAAATCTCCTGAATGCCAATCATCGATTCTCCCCCTTTACGTGCCTGATATTTTCCCCTTCAATTCCTGAAGCTCTCTCTCGAGCGCGCTTACTTGTCTCTTGAGTTCGGGTAATTTTGGAAGAACTGCCTGCACCTTAAGCCAGTCCTTCATCGGCATGGTATAATATCCGCCGACCACCTGTCCCGGAGGGACGTCTTTTATTATGGCCGAGCCCCCCGCGGCGATCACGTTGTCACCGATGGTTATATGATCCGCCAGCCCAACCCGACCGGCAAGGATCACGTAGTTGCCGATCGTGCAGCTTCCTGCTATTCCCACCTGCCCTGCGAGCAGGCAGTGCTCGCCGATCGTGACATTGTGAGCAACTTGCACCAGGTTGTCGATCTTGGTGCCCTTCCTGATTAGGGTGTTCCCGAGCGTTGCGCGGTCGATGGTGCTGTTGGCCCCGATCTCGACATCGTCCTCAATCACCACGCCGCCGACCTGGGGAATCTTATGGTGCTTTCCGCTATCCGTCACGAAGCCGAAACCATCACTGCCGATGACCGCCCCAGCATGGATGATCACCCGCTTGCCGATCCGTATGCCTTCCCTGATGCTCACATTCGGATAGATGATGGAGTCATCATCGACCATCGAACCCCTGCCAACGTGGACACCGGGGTAGATGATGACCCGGTCCCCGATCCTCGCGTCATCGGCGATCACCGCATAAGGATGGATCGAGGGGTCCGCGCCGATGACGACGTTTCGGCCTAACGCCGCCTTATCGCTAATGCCGAGAGGACGGTACGGCATGACATAGAACAGTTCGAGCACCCGTGCAAAGGCAAGGCGTGGATTTTTCACGCGGAGCAGAGGCAGATGCATCTCGGGCGTGTCCAACGGAACGAGCACGGCCGAAGCACGGGACTGTTCGAGGTCTTTCAGATAATTCTTCCCCGTGATGAAGGTAATCTCGCCTTCGGACGCCTCGCGCACGCCTGCAGCACCAATGATGTCGGCGTCCCCCGGCCCTGACATTGCCGCGCCCAGTATGTTCGCCAGCTCTTTCAGCTTCATGATAAACCAATTTTGCCCGAGGCACCTTCCCCAGGCCTACTTGGTGACCTCCTCCTTCTTGTCCATTTCGACAATGACCTGGTTCGTCAGGTCCAAGTCCTCATCGGCGTACAGGACGGAAGGAACTTCAGCCTTCGAGAGGATGTTGATGGTCTTGTTCAGCACCAGGGAGACCTTTTCCTTTTTTGCGATCTCCTTCAGAACGACCTGCATCTGTTGGTTGAACTCTTGCGACAGTTCCTCATTTTTTTTGCTGATCTCCCCGCTGAACTCGTTCCGTTTTTTATCGAAATCGTTGATCTTGCGGCTGATCGTCTCCTCTTTTTCCTTCTGCGCTTTATCGTTCAGCATTTTGGCCTGCTTCTGTTTATTATAGTCTTCCTGCAGACTCTTGATCTCATCAGCATCCATGTCCAGGATCTTCTTGCGGCTGTCGTAATATTCGCGGACAATGCCCTGGTACTTCTTCCCCATCTTTGTTTTGTCGAAGACCGCTTGTGAATCAACATAGGCGATCTTTTCCCCCGCCGCCATAGCGCTAACCGCTATGAAGCACATAGCTGCAACTATCACTGCGATTTTCTTCATGACTGCCTCCTGTATTTTTTATACCGAACTTATCTGGTTCTCCCAGGTATTAAAACAACGTCCCGATGTTGAAGTCGAACGCGCTTGGCTGATCTGTGGGCTGTTTATGTAGAATGAATCCCCATTCGAACCGGAGCGGTCCGATCGGAGAAAGCCACCAGAAACCAAATCCCCATGCTTGCCTCAGATCATGGAGGCTGATCCTCGTCGGCTCATTTGGCTGCTGGCTTACCAGCAAATCGTCGTCGAAGGCACGGCCGACATCATAAAAGAGCACACCTTTCAGGCGTGCGGCGGGAACGATGGGGTAACTATATTCAAAATTGAAGATCAGCTCCTTGTTTCCGCCAACACGGTTGCCGAAGTTATCAACGGGTCCGGCGGTACCATACCGGAAGCCCCGGACCGTACCGCTGCCGCCAACGAAGAACCGTTCACCGATCGGGATGGGCTTGTCAATGAGAGACACAACATATCCGATCCTCCCTCGGGCCAAGAACACCGTATCCCAGGGCAGCGGGAAGTACCAAGCGGAATCAGCCACGGACTTGATGAATTCAGGATCGCCTCCGAGCGGACCGCCAGCGAATTCCACAAACGCGGTATTTCTCGACCCCGTTCTAGGGTCGAGATAGAAGTCTCTCGAATCCCTTGTCAGGGACGCCGTCACGGCGCTTGTAGTAATAATCGTTCCATAATTCTCGAGTTGTTGCTGCAACGCGTAAGGTATAGGAGTTACAGTGATGTCTTTGGCTTGCGATTGATCCAGGCTGTACCGGATCGAGCCTGAAAGATATTCATTAAAGCTCTTGCCCGTACCGAGCCCAACGCCGTCTGTTAAGAGAGTATAGCCGTCATATGTCTGCTCCTGACGATAAACATCCACCCTGCCCCATATCGGCTCGTCAAAGAGATATGGCTCCATGAAGCTCAGCATGACTATTCGGTGCGTGCCGCCCCACTGTGTCTTCAATTTCAAAAGTTGGCCGCGTCCGCCGAGGTTGCCCTGCGTCACCTCGACGATCGCCATGAGCTTGTCCACGGAGCTGTAACCGCCGCCCACACTCAACGTCCCGGTCA
>Ga0335081_10002229_pt1 | contig 30486 bp, 28 predicted proteins | sample Lox_Sample_35_FD_206713 | JGI IMG/M metagenome (GOLD analysis project Ga0335081, IMG submission 206713) | Soil microbial communities from Loxahatchee National Wildlife Refuge, Florida, United States - Lox_Sample_3.5 | ecosystem: Environmental > Terrestrial > Soil > Wetlands | place: USA...
CGCAAACGGGATTCTGAGGCTCGCCGGATTTGAAGCCATTTCGGGAGTCGAATTGGCACATTCACAAGAAGAGCTGCGTCTCTTGCTGGCCCAGGACAAGCGTGTTTCTGCAACGAGCAAAGACATTGTGCTCAATGCGATGGACTTCAGGCGCAAACAGGCCCGACACGTTATGGTTTCGAGAAAAGAAATCGTGGCGCTTTCCCTCTCGGCACCGATTCGGGAGAATGTAGAAATCATGCGCGCGCACAAGTTTTCACGGTATCCTGTGTACAATGAAACCATTGACAATATTATCGGCGTTGTTCACACCAAGGACATTTTCCGGGCCGAACGCCATCTGAAACCTGATTTCAAACTTGAGGCGGTGCTCCGCGAGGCCATCGTTCTGCCGGAGACGGCTTCGCTTGAGAAAGTCCTGGAAACGATGTTGCAGAAGAAAATTCACCTGATACCCCTTGCCGATGAGTTTGGCGGAACGGCAGGAATCATCACGATGGAAAATGTTCTCGAGGAATTGGTAGGGACTATTCAGGATGAATTTGACAAGGAAGCGCCGGAGATCGTCAAGGTGAGCGATGCGGAGTTCCTGGTGGATGCGGATATTACAACAACCGACATTGAGCGTCTCCTCAATAAGGAACTCTCACCCAAAGAGATTCTCTCCCTCGGGGCTTTTGCGATCGAGCACTTCGGACATATTCCGAAAAAAGGCGAGAGATTCAAAGTAAACAGCACAGAATTCATCGTTGAAGCGATCAACGATCGGGCTATCGACACTATGAGGATCCGCACCACCCCGCCTCAAAAGACGAAAGAACGGAAGAAATCGTCAAAGGATTAATCTTCCATTGCACCGTTCTTCATTCATCCTTCACTGCGCAAATTCATAGGCCGGAATTCTTGAGCCATCCGTTGAGGTCCGGGACTAGCGTTCCATCGTGGCGTCACGAATTTTCTCCCGTCGTTCAAGACAGACTTGCGGAAAGGAGGGGATGGTGTTGCCGAAACCGAGTTCCCGAAGTCTTGCGAAACCGGACTTAAGGGTACACTCAGTGCGCGGGTCTTTGGATGTCCCGGTGTTCCAGGTCGATTCGTTCTTCATCTGGAAGGGAAGTCAGGACGAAAACTTCCTCGAGCCTGACGAAATCAACACTCGGCGTCACAATTATGGACTTAAAGAGCGTGCCCGGTTGTGCTTCCACATCCCCTACGATGCCGATACGGATGTCAGGAGGGAATGTACTGCTGTAGGATGAGGTAATAACGACGTCGCCCGTCTTCACGTCGAGCGTCTTGGCGACATTCTTCAGGAACAAGTTCTTGCCGTCCCACGCAACAATGCCGTCGACTCGACTTCGTTCGATTTTTGCACTCACGCGGAAGTCCACATTCAGCAAGAGATTGACAATTGCGTAGTGCTTGCTCACCGAGACAACGAGCCCGACCAAGCCGCCGTCCCCAATGACGGGCATGAGCGGCTTGACCCCATCAGCCTCTCCAATGTCGATGGTCAGCGTGTTGCGAAGGAGCGTGAGATTCTTTCCAACCACCTTTCCAGCAACCACGTCAAAGGGTAACTGTTCTTTCAGGCCCAACAACCGTCGAAGACGAAAATTTTCGAGTCGTGCGTCCCGCAATCGGCTCGCTTCATCTGCAAGCTCAATATTTGCGCGCCGGAGGATTTCGTTCTCTGATTCGAGGGAAAAGTAGTGCGGAATGAAAACGACCTGCTCCTGCAGCAATCCGAAGGTTATGGTTGCCATCGACCGCAATCGTTTCATTTGTGGATTGTCATTCAGGGCGAGGAGGGCCAGCGATGCGGCCAGGAGTCCGGCAAGAACTGCATACTCTTTGAACTGGAACAGGATATCGTAGACTCGCTGGAGCATTGATTACGAGCAACATCGGGTGGAGAGTGTGGAGGAGGAAGGCTGACGCGAATCTTCGGCGTCAGCTGCAGCTCTGAATCCTCGATGGAAATACTTCATGCTTGTTGGGTCAACGGAATCTGGATCCGGACTGCAGAAGTAGCGTGCCAGTTATCCCTCACCTAGTACCGCCTGCTTCGCAGAAGGACTTTCGAATAGTGGCTGAGATCTTCGAGGACTTTTCCGGTTCCTCGCACGACGGCCGTCAGCGGGTCTTCGGCGACGTGCACCGGAAGGTTCGTTTCCAGCCGCAGGCGCTCGTCGAGGCCTTTGAGGAGAGCTCCTCCCCCCGTCAGCATAATCCCGCGGTCGAGAATGTCCGCCGACAGCTCCGGAGGAGTGCGCTCGAGCGTGATCTTCACTCCTTCGACAATTTGGGCGATCGGTTCGTTCAGTGCCTCGCGGATTTCGACGGAGCTCACTTCTGTCGTCTTGGGTACGCCATTCACGAGATCCCGGCCTTTCACCTGGATCGTGATTTCCTCTTTCAGCGGCATGGCCGATCCCACCTCGCACTTGATGGCCTCTGAGGTCCGCTCACCGATCAGGATGTTATGGTTCCGTTTGAAGAACTGAATGATCGCGTTGTTCATTTCGTCCCCCGCGACCCGTCGCGATTCTTCGTTGACGATGCCGGAAAGGGCGATAACCGCAATTTCCGTCGTGCCGCCTCCGATGTCGACAACCATGTTGCCTACCGGTGCATCCACGTCCAGGTTGACACCGATGGCGGCCGCCATCGGCTCGGCAAGCAGATGCACTTCCTTTGCTCCAGCGTGTTCAGCTGAGTCGCGAACTGCGCGTTTCTCGACCTCCGTAATTCCGGATGGTACCGACACCACGATTCTCCTGCTCGGCACCCAGCTGACACTGATCTTCTTAATGAACTCCCGCAGCATACCCTCAGCGATTTCAAAGTCGGCAATCACGCCGTCTTTCATCGGCCGGATGGTCCTGATATCCTTGTGGGTTCGTCCCAGCATTTCCTTCGCATCGTTTCCAATGGCGATAATCCGTTTGGTGTTGCGGTCGAACGCAACGATGGATGGCTCGTTCAGGATGATGCCTTTGCCTTTCATCCAGATGACCGTGTTGGCTGTGCCAAGATCGATGGCAAGGTCGGCGGAGAAGAGTGAAAAGAGTCCCATGGGAACGATAAGAATTAGAAAAATGAATGCCTGAAGTTACGAGTTGACAACGTGAAAAGAAACATACGAATACGGTGTCCGCCAACTCAGTGGCGGAAATGGCGGATTCCCGTGAACACCATCGCGACGTTGTGTTCGTCGGCCGCCTTGATCACATCCTGGTCGCGGACGGACCCGCCCGGCTCGATTACCGCCGTTGCACCGACGTTGACTGCCTCCAGAAGGCCGTCGGCAAACGGGAAAAACGCGTCGGACGCGACTGCGCATCCTTGTAGATCCAAACCGGCCTCGGCGGCTTTCATCGCCGCGAGTTTCGAAGCATCGACCCGCGACATCTGACCCGCCCCTACACCGAGCGTGCGATCGCCACGGGCATACACAATGGCGTTTGACTTGACGTGTTTCGCGATGTTCCACGCAAACAGCATCCCGGCCATTTCGTCCTCGGTCGGTGCACGCCGGGTGACCACACGAAGTCGATCCCGATGGATACGGTGCTGGTCCGGGTCCTGAACGAGCAGACCACCGGCAACCGTGCGCACATCGAGTTCCCGGAGGTTGCGAAGATTGACAACCTGCTGCATGATGCGACGATCCTTTTTCTTTGTCAGAAGATCCAGCACGCGCGGCTCGAAATCCGGCGCGATGACAACTTCGAGGAAGATCTCGTTCAACGCCTCTGCCGTCGCCATGTCAAGCGGTCTGTTCAACGCAACGATGCCGCCGAACGCGGACTTGGAGTCTGTCGCAAGTGCGTTGGCATAGGCCTCCGCAAGTGTGGAGGCTGACGCAACGCCGCACGGGTTGCCGTGCTTCACAATTGCGACCGTCGGATCGTTGAATTCCGAACAAACTTGCGCTGCCGTGTTGATGTCCAGAATATTGTTATACGACAATTCCTTGCCGTGCATTTTTTTGAAGTACTCATGAAAGAGTCCGTACAGGGCCGCGGCCTGATGCGGATTCTCGCCGTACCGAAGGTCCTGGGATCGGCGGAGCGAAACGGTGTAGGTGTCTGGAAAACCGGTCGGGGGAGTCAGACTCCGCAGATAGGAGGCAATGACGGAATCATAATGTGCAGAATGCTGGAACGCCGAGCACGCGAGTTGAAAACGGGTCTGTTCTGTAATGCACCCGTCGTGCGACTGCATTTCTTCGGCAATCACACCGTAAAGATCGGGGTTCACGATCACAGCGGTATGCCGGAAATTCTTTGCGGCCGCTCGCAGCATCGTTGGTCCTCCGATATCGATATTTTCGATTGCGGTTTCAAGCTTCACATCGTCGCTCGCGATCGTTGATTCGAAGGGGTAGAGATTCACCACCACGAGGTCGATGGATTCAATTTCGTGCAACTTCATCTGTTCGATGTGCTGTGGATTGTCAAGCACGGCGAGGATGCCACCGAGGATCTTCGGGTGCACGGTTTTCACGCGTCCATCGAGGATCTCGGGGAAGTTCGTCACGTCGGAAACGGGTGTCACTTCGAACCCGGCCTCCTTCAATGTCTTGAACGTTCCCCCAGTCGATATTATTTGCACGTTGAAGCTTTTCAGAGCTGCCGCGAGCTGAATAATGCCCCGTTTGTCGGACACGCTAATGAGCGCCCGGCGGATTTTTAGCAACGAGCCGCCGTTTTGGCCGGCATGCGGGCTCTGACCGATCATGGGGATCCCTGCGTTTGTTATTGTATCCAGACTTTTCTTCCTTCGACGTGGACCCGGTTGCCGGCAAACGCGGCGAGGGCCTGTGGATAAATCTCGTGCTCAATCGGCAGGATTTTTGCCGCCAGAGTTTCAGGAGTATCTTCCTTTGATATTTCCACGGCTTTCTGCATTACAATCGGACCGTTATCGTACTTCTCGTCGACGATATGTACCGTCGCTCCGCTAATCTTGACCCCTGCGGCCAGGACGGCCTCGTGCACGTGAACACCATACATCCCTGCGCCGCCGAACGATGGAAGCAGTGCAGGGTGAATGTTGAGAATTTTGTTCCTGAAACGGTCGATGACCATTACAGGGACGCGCTTCATATATCCTGCGAGGGCGATCAGATCAACGCGATGACGCGCCAGCAAATCCAACAGCTGTTCCCCGTAGGTCTCTTCGGAAGAAAATTGCTTTTGACTGAGATGAATGGCGGGAATATTCCGAGAACGGGCAAGTTCCAACGCCCCGGCGTTTGAATTGTTGCTCACCAGGAGCGATACGCGAGCAGGCAATTTGCCGTCATCAATAGCCTTTAGAATTGCTTGAAAGTTCGATCCGCGACCTGATGCGAAGACAGCGATGTTCATTCAATCGACAGCAAGCGTTGGTCCCTTCAACGACGAGACAAGGTAGTGAGAAGTTGAAGGATAGTCAATAAATGCCACCTTCCGGCAGTGTCCAAATTCAGATTTGGTCCGGTGGTGTCGGGAGACCGTTCTACTGGATGCCTAACAGCGGCATTTCCTCCCGACACTTGCTGCGTTTCTGTCGGTACGCCCGCCAACGGTTCGACTTCGCTCACCGTGACGCCGGATAGATATCTCCCGACAGCACAGTGCAGGACATCACCCCCTTCCTTGATTGTTTCTTCCATAATAGAGATATTGTGCCGTCCCATTCTTCATCGGTGACGGATGAAGGCACCGCATTGACCACTCGGCTGGTAATCAGAGGAGGATTCCATGAAGATTCTATTGGCGGCAATGATCTTGTCAGCTCCGCTCTGCTCGTGGCGTCTGCAGGCACAACAACAGGGCAAGGACTGGGAGGCACTGTTCAGAGAAATTCCGAAGAAAGAAAACATACGTGAAAACGACCGGCGGCTGTCCGCACGTCCTCACCATCTTGGATCCGCCTACGACAAGGAGAATGCCGAGTGGATACTTTCGAAGTTCAAAGAGTGGGGCTTCGACGCGAAGATCGAAACATTCGACGTCCTCTTTCCGACCCCGAAAGAACGTCTCCTTGAGCTCGTCGAACCGAAGAAGTTCACCGCCACATTACAGGAACCTCCCATTGCGGTCGACCCTACCTCGAATCAACAGAGTGAACAACTTCCCACCTTTAACGCTTACTCGATTGACGGCGATGTGACGGCACCGCTTGTATATGTGAATTACGGAATCCCAAGAGATTACGAAGAGCTCGACAGAATGGGGATCTCGGTGAAGGGAGCGATTGTGATATGCCGGTACGGAGCATCGTGGCGGGGAATCAAGCCGAAAGTTGCCGCCGAACACGGTGCGGTTGGCTGCATCATCTATTCCGATCCCCGCGACGATGGATTCTTCCAGGGAGATGTCTTTCCTGGGGGTGCATACAGGAACGATGAAGGTGTCCAACGGGGAAGCGTGATGGATATGCCGATCTATCCGGGTGATCCGCTAACTCCGGGGGTCGGTGCTACCAAGGATGCTAAACGTCTTGCCCTTAAGGATGTCCCGACGCTTACGAAGATTCCTGTCCTCCCAATTTCCTACGGCGATGCCCAGCCTTTGTTGGAAAACCTTGGGGGTCCGGTTGTCCCGGCGTCGTGGCGCGGCGCCCTTCCGATTACCTACCACGTCGGACCGGGGCCGGCCAAAGTACATCTCAAACTTGCCTTCAACTGGGATTTGAAAACAGTGCACGATGTCATCGCGATGATTCGCGGATCCGTCTATCCGGATGAGTGGGTTATTCGTGGAAATCACCACGATGCGTGGGTCAATGGTGCCGAAGACCCCGTCTCGGGAATCTCGGCCGAGTTGGAAGAAGCCCGTGCACTCGGCGAGCTCCTGAAACAAGGGTGGAAGCCAAAGAGAACGATTATTTATTGCGCGTGGGATGGAGAGGAGCAGGCCCTTCTGGGCTCGACGGAATGGGTGGAGCAGCACGCCAAGGAACTTGAGCAAAAGGCAGTCCTTTACGTCAATTCCGATTCGAATGGACGGGGATTCCTCGGTGTGGAGGGATCGCATACACTGGAGAAATTTATTAACGGCGTCGCGAAGGACATCCAGGATCCTGAAAAAGGGATATCCGTCTGGAAGCGGAGTCAAATGGTCCGCCTCTCGAGAGCGCAATCGCAGGAAGATCGGAATGAAATCAGACAGCGACCCGATCTTCGCATCGGTGCCCTCGGCTCGGGTTCTGACTATACCGCCTTCATCGACCACCTCGGCGTTGCTTCGCTCAACCTCGGCTACGGCGGTGAGGATGGCGGAGGAATTTATCATTCCATTTACGACGACTTCTATTGGTACACTCATTTTTCAGACACTGATTTTTCGTACGGTCGTGCGCTTGCCCAAACGGCCGGCACCGCCGTTATCCGCGTCGCAGATACAGAGCTTCTCCCGTTCGACTTTGCCGACTTTACCGATACCATCAAGCGGTATCTCGTAGAGATCAAGAACCTCCACAAGTCGATGCAGGAGGAAATCCGGGAGCAGAACAGGGAAATCCAGGAAGGCATGTTCACGGACGTCTCAGATCCCAAGAAAGTCTACGTGCCTCCCACAGTCGAAGAGGTGCCGCCGTACTTGAATTTTGCTCCTTTGGACAATGCAGTCGACATGCTCTCGCGCTCAACAGAGCGATTTGAAAAGGACCTGGGCAAGCTGAAGCAAGATGGAAATGAATCGCTGAAGGGAGACCTTCTCAGCGATCTCAACGAAAAGCTCATGATGAGCGAGAGAAAACTCACGAGCACGCAGGGGCTCCCGGGGAGACCGTGGTTCAGACATATGGTCTACGCGCCGGGGATGTACACCGGCTACGGCGTGAAAACGATTCCAGGAGTGCGCGAAGCAATTGAACAGAAGGAATGGAAACAGGCGGACGCTCAGATTGTCCTGGCGGCCGATATCTTTGAAAACGAATCCAGTCTCATTGACGCTGCCAGCGCCGATATCGAAAAAGCGATTGGGGTGCAGAACGGTGAGTGATTCGGTTTGCCTTGAAGGAAACTGTAGCATTGAAAGAATCTGAACAGAAGAAGGAAGAAGAAGAGAAAAAGAAAGATGAGGAAAAAAAGGAAGAGCCTCGCTCTACACGGCTTCAAAAAGCCACTGCGATTCTTCTGTTTTCCCTCATCGTGTTCGTGGGGATCGATGCGTACTTCAACAACTGGAGCATCGTTCGGACGCTCGTCTCTCTGAATACGCTCCAGCTGAAGGATAAAACCGGCGCTACGTGGGACCTCATGGCGAGGCACGATTTTCAGATTCTCAGGATCAAAGACGTTCAGCACGTGGCAAACGCCGATAGTCTTCTTTCCTTCGATCGACCCTACCGGGAAGCCGGCTACTATCGTCTCTATTTCCGCAATTCCGACTCATCTTCCGCGAGGCTGCAGCGACTCTACCAGGCACTCTTAAAATTCGACTCTACACAGACTGTGAAACATACGGTCGACGATGCGGAGCGGGCCTATCAAAACTTGCAGCGTATCCTCCATCCCGGCCAATCGGCTCCGGTGGATACCGGCAGCCGCAAGCAGCGGGACTCGACGAAGAGTCTCGTGCAAGGGAATCTCGAGCTGGGATCTGGGAATGAGACCTCCTCGATCATCAGGAGATTTGTATCAAACCCGCAGGTGCTGATAGGGGCGGGAATCGGGATCTTTGCTTCGGCCGGTGTCGACCTCCTACGCGGAGATGCGTATCTCGCATACTCGAAAGAGGACGTCTTTCGATTCGATAGCATCGCGGTCGGTTCGCAGGTTGGCTTATGGGAAGGATCGCCGATCGATATTCTGTGGGCGTTTGCACCGAATGACACACTGGCGCAGGGAAGGAAAGCAGAGAGCAACGAGCCACCGAAAAAGAAGAAGTGAGGCACGGCGGGCAGAAAGCAGTCGTGAACCAAGGTCAACTGCTACTTGGTGAAACCACTGAAGTGGTTAACCCACATACGTCGTAGCCAAAAGCCACGATTTAGGTCATGGGTAGTACCTCAACACGGTTTAGAATGAACGGTTTTAACCGTTTGCAATTGTAAAGGCTGCAGACTTCAAGGGCGAAAGAAGAGATGAGAGGTTGAAGCATCGTGATGCGTCCTTCTAAGGGGGGGTAACGGAAGGGGGGGATCCTCGGTGCACGGGCAAATGAAAAAGATACAGTCGCTTTCCAACCGCAGAAAAGATTTTCCTTCCTTGACACGAAAGCTGGGCGGAAAACCGCTCGTCTACTTTGACGGTCCCGCAGGATCGCAGGTCCCGGAGAAAGTCATCGACGCAATCGGATTGTACTACAGGCAATCCAATGCCAACACACGTGGCGTGTTTGTTACGAGCGTCGAAACGGACCAATTGGAAGAGGCTGCGAGGGGCACCGTTGCCGAATTCCTCGGCGCGGATAACAGCCGGACGATTTCGCTCGGCGCCAACATGACTACTCTCAACTATTCACTCAGCAAAGCGATTGGCAGAAAGCTCCGGAAGGGGGACGAAATCGTTATCACGCAACTGGATCACGAAGCGAACCGGGGACCGTGGCTGGCTCTGCGTGATCAAAAGATAGTCGTGCGCGAAGTTTTGTTGAAGCAGGACGGCACGCTCGACTACGCCGATTTCCGTCAGAAGATCAACCGACGCACACGGCTCGTTGCGATGGGGTTGGCTTCGAACGCATTGGGCACGGTGAATGACGTTGCCCGTGTTCGCGAGTGGACACACAATGTCGGCGCGTGGCTCCTGGCCGACGCCGTCCATTATGCCCCGCACTTTCTGGTTGATGTGGCGTCGTTGGGTGTGGATTTTCTGCTGTGTTCGGCATACAAATTCTACGGACCGCACGTTGGTATTCTTTACTCGCGGGAAGGGCTGCTGGATCAACTGGAGACGGATCGTCTCAAGACCCAGGACCCGGGCGCGCCGTATAGGATCGAGACGGGGACGCTGAATCACGCTGCCATCGCGGGAGTGAAGGCTGCCATTGAATACATCGCAGGCGTTGGGCGGGGCAAGAGCCTCCGATCGAAGCTTGCGGATGCTTTCAGCACTATTCATCAGCATGAATTTGACCTCGCGCGCGAAATCTACGAAGGTCTGAAAAACATTCGCGGTATAACGGTCTACGGACCTTCGTTTGAGACGGCGATTCGCACGCCGACAGTGTCGTTTACCGTGGACGGATTGACGGCAGAGGACGTGTGCAAGAAACTCGGCGCCACCGGAATCTGCGCGTGGGATGGTCACTTCTATGCCATGCGTGCAATCGAAGCGCTTGGACTTCTGGACAAAGGAGGTGTTACGCGCGTCGGTGTGTTGCTCTACAACACGATGGAGGAGGTCCGACGTTTCCTGAAAGAGATCAAGCGAATAGCCGAAAGTTCTTCCAGGCTACTCTAAATATTCTTTTCTGCCGCCGTCGGATTACGCTCTTCGTCGCGCACGCTCATTTTTCAGGCCTCCAACCATCCTTTCTTTTCAGGTTGTTCCTCTTGATTCGCGAATCTTCCACGTTTCCGCAGCATCCAATAATCATGAGGGAAAGACCATTTGACTTTTTCTGGCTGCCAATTTTGAAAATGAGCTGAGATTCTTATCTGCTGATTTCGATGTTATGAAGTAATTCGTACCATGAGATGAGCGGTCCTCAACCTTGGTGAGCGTCGGGAGGTAACTCCCAACGCCACAAGACTGTTTTTGAATATGAGAAGACATTCCTTAAGTGTATGAACTCTCTTGACGAACTCTCACGCGAAGACTTGCTGAAGCTTGTTCAGGTCTATGCGAAGAACTGGCTCGCGCACGACGGCTGCTGGTTTCTTGCTGCCGAAGAAACGCTGGGAATCGATTCGGCCATCGAGCTCGATACGAAATCGTGGAAGCGGTTTGCAGTGGCCGAGGCAAAACGGATTATGAAAGAGTTCGGCATCGCCCCGGGGAGCGGACTCAAAGGACTGGAGCGGGCGTTCGGATACCGCCTATATGCCGCAATCAACAAACAATCCGTTGAGTGGATCGACGACCGGACTCTCGTCTTCAGAATGGTGGAATGCCGCGTTCAGAAAACGCGGACAGAAAAGGGGCTGCAACCTTTCCCCTGCAAATCGGTCGGGATTGTGGAGTTCAGTCAATTTGCCGGCACGATCGATCCGCGCATCAAAACGGAATGCATCAGCTGTCCGCCGGATCCCATCGGCGACTCGTACTGTGCGTGGCGATTTACAATGGACGAGGAATAGTTTATGCAAGACATGCCCGGCGATGCGTAGGCCACGGGTATTCGCTCGGAGAAAGGAAAGAGTTCAATCGTGTATCTTGAGTCGATAACAGACCAACAATTCCTCGACCTCGGTCAACAGCGGCAGGTTGAAATACTTGCAGAACACTGTGCCGGTATCGAAGAAAAAATCCGCTCGGCCGAATCAAGAAAAGAAGCGGAGAATATTGCGGACATTACTTGTGGTAAACTGAAGGAGGTCTGTTTCAGCAAATTGGTGCAGGGAGCGCTGACACGGCGTACGCAGGATCTCGTGGAAGAGTACTGGGGATCAACCGGGCGACCATGATGCGCTTTTGAGTTGAAATCAGGATTGCCGACTCGGATTCGCACTCCTGAGAATCCGTTGACTCACCCTGCTTGCCATTGAAGCAGGGGGTGAGTAGATTTGTAATGGCTGTGATGCAGGGAGAGTGCCGGTAGGGGAGGACCGGAGGGATCGCAGCCACTGAAAATTCCCTCCGTTCAGTTATTTCCCCCGTCCTGGCTACGGTAGAGCGTCAAACTATCAGCCGTATTCTGTCCTCCAGACAAAACTGCACAATGCGATCTTCAACGACGTGGTGCACTTCAGAACGTGTGAAACAACTGAAAGGGAATTCCACCATGAACAAAACAATATTCCTCGAAGTGGCTTTGCTGATGGCGGTTCTCGGAGGTTGCAAAAAGGATAATTCAGTAAACTCTCCAGTAACCAACTTACCAGTTGTAGCCAATACCCTCAACGCATTTTCCTTCGAGCTGAGCGCAACGTCCTATACCGGCACGCAGCAATACACCCTGTCATTTTCGACGGATACCCTAGCATGCTCCTTGACAATCGTTGGTCAGACTGCAGGGTCCGGATCGTTGACCATAGCGGACTCAAACTATGCGACCGTCTATGCCGATTCTATATTGAGCAATCAGGTTGTGGCGTTTACGCAATCGGGCAAAGGGATTCCGAAGCGCATCAGCTTGGCATTCAACGGCTATACGGGTACGATCACTCTCGCGTTATCACGAGGCAGTTCAAGCAAGTAATTGAATACTGGCGGGAAATCGCCCTGGAATTGGGTTATTGATCGGGCTGACGGCTGAAGCTCCGGTCCGTAGGCAGCCTCAAGAAACTTTACAGAAACGCGAATGAAATACTGTGTTCTTCTCTCCGCAATGTTTCTTAGTCTCTCGTTGCATAGCCAGCCAACGTCAGGCGAACCGGCAACGGGAGATTCGGGCTTTGCATTCTATCTGCTTCGGGACTCCACGGTAGCCACGTACCAAATACTCAATGTGCCAATCGACAGCCTGAGGCTTGCCTTGGTGCCTCTCTTCACCGCTCAAGACATCAAGAGTTATTCCTGGTCAACGCACACATTTGTTCTGAAACCGAAATCAGATTCCATCTTCAAAAATATTTGCTCCATCCGCCGTAAGTCGAGAGATGTACCGTTCGTCATCAACGTGGGCAATGAGCGCATATATGTTGGGGAATTCAATTCGCCGTTGTCATCATTGTCGCCACCGTGGACCTATATCATAGGCTCAACATCGCCCTACAAGTTATGTTATCCCGGCCTCGCGCGCCTACCTGACATGAGATCGGATAAGAGAATTCACGATGCGCTACAAGCAGCAGGTGTGCTTGTCGATTAGTGGCGTGTGGCCGGTTGCGGAATTGTTGCACTTCCTGAGGAGCGGCATTACAATAGGCAGAACCTCGCTCCGTTCATCCGTAGTGAAACTGGCCCAATCGCATATTGCAGCCAGACCGTGCGGTATCGATGGAGAAGATCCATGGGAAGACCAAACGTTGGCCTGAAAAAATACCCAACAATCGCTGCGTGTGGCCTCGATTGTGGATTGTGCCCAAGGTTTTATACCGCAGGTCCTTCAAGATGTCCTGGATGTGCCGGTCCGAATTTCTTTACGAAGCACCCATCCTGTTCCTTTATTACCTGTTGCGTAAAGAAAGAGAATCTTGAAGTCTGTGCTGAATGTTCAGGATTCCCGTGTTCGAAATTCAAAAGCCACGAGGAATACCAACACTTGAAAGATTCTCCTTCTTATCCGCCCGTGAGAAGGATCTTGTCCAATTTGACCTTTATCAAGAAAAACGGCATCGGGAAATTCCTGGAACGACAGAACGTCCGCATAGCATTTCTGAGAACAATGATTGACAACTATGATGACGGCAGATCGAAAGGATACTACTGCAGAGCATCGGCACTCCTTGACCCAGGAACGCTGAAGAGATCCATTGACAAGGCCACCCTTCAGATCAGGGTCGATCGCATCAAGCAAACTGATGTCAAAAGCAGGGCAAAAATCCTGAGAGCTATTCTTGATGAGCAGTTGTCAAAAGCGTGGACCCATTGACAAAGCATTCCGCATTTCAGCAAAACGCTTAAACGGCAATGCGCCACGTCCTGTCGAGTTAATCAAGTCCAGAAGGCATTCTGGGTTCCGGCACGAATTGAAAAGAATTCACAATCTGTGACAAGCCTCAGGTGAACGGCAGTCCCGCATTTCGTGGCCTGTCTGCCGGCGTGGCTGCAACTTGCTCTCGAACAACATCAAAGGAATCGGTATGAGTGAGACCAATCAATTGTTCCTCTCAGAAGAAGCTCTTTCGCATCTGGATGTTGCACGAAAATGGACAATGTTCCTTGCCATCATGGGATTCATCGGATCGGGATTCCTTGTCCTCTTCGGACTCTTCTTCACGTTCGTTATGAGGGCATTCGGCCGATCTCACGAGTTTGGGGCCATCGTTCCAATCCTGCTCGGGATACTCTACGTTGTTTTGGGAATTGCTTATTTCTTTCCCTCCTATTTCCTGCTTCGGTTCTCAAGCAATGCAAAATCCGCGTTGGCTACGAGAGCGGAACAACCGCTGACCCTCTCATTCAAGTACTTGCGCGCGTTTTTTTTGTTTGTCGGAGTCGCAGTTGTAGCCGTGATCGTTCTCTACATCCTGATTATTGCTGCCGCTATCCTTTTCGGTATCTTCGCAGGTATGCACGGAGCCGCACAGAGTTGAATTTGAGAACTGTCAACTGAAAGTCATGAAAAAGCAACTCATACAAATTAACCGCGCACCCGTTCTCACGCTCTGGGCTGCGATCGTCGCCGAACGACTCGGATACGATCGCAGTACCGCGCTGACGTTGGGAAAAGCTGTTGCAGGCTTGAATGCCCAGGTCAAAGGGCAGCGACTTGGAATCTTCGGGAAGCCGAAAGACCGGCCCCTGAAGGTCACCCGGAAAGGGGAAGGGAGGGAAAAACCGCCGGTGGTTCTGTTGATGGGAAGAGCAATCCCCGTCGTGCGGTCTCCGGAAGGAGAGCGTGCGGTGATCAAAGATGAAGTGATCGATCCGAAGAGCGTGGAAAAATATCTGAGCCAGAAATTCGGAGAGGATCTGAGTGATGTCCAGGATACCATGAGCGCATTGGCCAAGGCGTACAAACCGGATAAGCTTGCAAGCGATGCCTACGCACTCTACGAGAAATTTCGTCCTGTCATTCCAGAGGGAGAAAAGGGTTGGGGAGCGAAAGGGGATCTCAATCTGAACCTCCTGAAATCGCTTGTGAAGTAACATACCAGCCATCTTGTCGGTGTCGTTACGAACGACTGCCAAAACCTCTCGCTGCCTGCGCTTTCGACTTCCTTGAACGATTAGCCGGATTTGTCTATATTACCACCCGCTGCGGGAGTAATTCAGTGGTAGAATGCCAGCTTCCCAAGCTGGACGTCGCGGGTTCGAGTCCCGTCTCCCGCTCGAAAGATTGACAATTGTGGCTGGACGTCGCGGGTTCTCCCTCACAGAATCGAAGGTTCTGCGAGGGATCCCTTCGGGAGAGTCCCGTCTCCCGCTCGAAAGAGCAGCGATTAGCACTTGGCGGTTAGCAATGAGCTGTTGGCAAGAACAGGAATTAGAAACGCCGACTCCTGCTCTTTGGTTAATGGCTGTTTGGCAACCGCTATTTTTTCCGAGCCGCCGCGAGTTTTCGTTGGCTCGTTTTTTTTGTCCCCAAGACAAATTCGAGTGCTTGTTTCAGTAAGAAACATAGAACACGCAAATGAAAGCGGATGTTATCTATAGAGGCTGGAGCGCTGTCGTGAAACGCTCATGAGAGGAACTAAGAACCGCCAAAATTCGTCAATAATGCGGAAGAACGTCAAAACCCAATAGCAAGGAGAAGCACGTGGACATCAAAACCATCAACGAAATGATCAAACGGGAGAGCGAATTTGTCGATTCCTTGACCTCCGAAGTCGGTAAGGTTATCGTAGGACAGAAATCGATGGTAGATCGCTTGCTCATCGGACTCTTGTGTCAAGGGCACATTTTGCTGGAAGGAGTCCCTGGTCTTGCGAAAACACTCTCCATCAAGACTCTTGCTGCCGCGATCAATTCAAAGTTTCAACGGATTCAGTTCACTCCCGATCTTCTTCCCGCCGATCTTGTTGGAACAATGATCTACAATCAAAAGGATGGAAAATTCTTCACGCGGAAGGGCCCTCTCTTTTCAAACTTCATCCTTGCGGACGAAATTAACCGCGCCCCGGCGAAGGTCCAGAGCGCACTCCTTGAGGCAATGCAGGAACGGCAAGTGACGATTGGCGAGGAGACGTTCAGGCTCGAAGAGCCATTCCTTGTCCTTGCGACGCAGAATCCGATCGAGCAGGAAGGAACGTACCCGTTACCGGAAGCGCAGGTCGACCGATTCATGTTAAAGGTGAAAATAGGATATCCGTCGAGAGAAGAAGAACTCGCGATTATGAAACAGAACATCGCCAATGAAGACAAACGGGTCAAAGCAGTCGTCGCGCCGAAGGAAATACTTTCAGCGCGTGATGTTGTGAAACAAGTCTACATGGACGAAAAGATCGAGCGGTACATCCTGGACATCGTCTTTGCGACGAGACAGCCCAAGGATTTCAAACTGGAAAAATTGGCTCCCTTGATCAGCTATGGAGCTTCGCCCCGCGCAACGATCAATCTGGCGCTTGCATCCAAGGCGCACGCATTCATCAAGCGGCGGGGGTATGTCATTCCCGAAGATGTCCGGGCAATTTGCCCCGACGTGCTACGACATCGCGTGGCGGTTACGTACGAGGCGGAGGCCGAGGAAATTACGTCGGAGACGATCGTGGCGGAAATTCTTAACTCGGTGGAAGTGCCATAAACAATTGCCGACTGCAAAATGTGAATCGAGTGATTGGAAACAACAACAAAGACGGCAGATCGAAAGCATGCGCACGGTCAAGGTAAACATTCGACTGTTTCCTTTGCGTCCTTTGCGGTTCACGGTTTGAGAAATGGAAACCAAGGAACTTCTGAAGAAAGTCCGGCAGCTTGAGATTCGCACCCGTGGTGTAGTGAACCAGGTGTTCTCGGGAGAGTACCATTCCGTCTTCAAAGGCAGGGGCATGGAATTCTCCGAAGTGCGCGAATACCAGTTCGGCGACGAGATCCGCACGATCGATTGGAACGTCACCGCGCGGCTCGATCACCCGTATGTGAAGGTATTCGAGGAAGAACGGGAGCTGACGGTCATGTTGCTCGTGGATATGAGCGGTTCGCAATTCTTCGGTTCGCAAACATCGCTGAAGCGGGACATCGCCGCGGAGTTGAGCGCCATTCTGGCCTTCTCCGCCATGAAGAACAACGACAAGGTTGGGGCAATCCTCTTTACGGATCAGATCGAAAAATTCATTCCTCCTCGGAAAGGACGCTCGCACGCGCTGAGAATCGTGCGTGAACTCCTTTCATTCGAGCCCAAGAGGAAGACGACAAGCCTCAACAGCGTGCTTGAATACCTCAACCACATACAGAAGAAACGAAGCATCGTATTCCTGATCTCGGATTTCATGGATAGCGGCTATGATTCCGCTCTCCGGATTGTGGGCAAACGGCACGATCTGATCGGACTGGTGTTGAAAGATCCTCACGAGGTCGACTTGCCCGATGTCGGTCTCATCACCTTCAAGGATGCAGAAACCGGATCCCAGCGATGGGTCGACACGCACGACAAGAAAATTCGGCGCGGCTACCGTGCCCACCTCGATGCCGTACAAAAAAGCCGGCGGTCGTTGTTTGTACGGTCAAAACTGGATAGTGTGGAAATTCCGCTGGATAAGCCCTATATGAAACCGTTGGTTGACTTCTTTCGACTCAGGGAGCGACGATGGTGATCGCTCTTCTGAAGAGGATTACACTCTTGAGTGTGGTGACCGGCACCGTTGCGTTCGGTCAGCAGGCGGGTGTTTCCGCGCGAACGGATTCGATGAACTATCGCATCGGCGACTGGATCGACCTCCACGTCGACGGGACCGTGACTGCAGAAGTTGATACGATTGCACCGGCAGTCAAGGACAGCATTGGCGGATTCCAGATTCTTAACATCGAACGGAACGGCGTCAAGCCAAGCTGGACCCTGCGCCTCATGACAATTGACACGGGGAATGTCTTTATTCCGCCAGTACCTTTTGATTATCGTGTCAAAGGAGACACGGTTGTGCACCGGGCGTACACGAATTCGATCTACTTGAGCATCAGTGGCGTGACGGTCGATGCAAAAGGGGATATCAAGGATATCAAGGGTCCTGTTTCCGCCCCCTGGGTGTTTGAAGATTTCCTCCCCTATCTCATTGCACTCATTCTGTTGGGAGCGGCGGGATATGGCTACTATTACTACCGGCGAAAACAACGGGAAAAACTTGCAGCGTACGTTCCGCCAAAGCCCAAGATCGCCCCCCATACCGCAGCCCTGTTTGCACTGCGAGAACTGGAGGACAAGAAGCTCTGGCAGAGCGGGAAGGTGAAACAATACTATTCCGAAGTCACCGGCATAATCCGGACCTTCTTTGAAGGACGTTGGAATTTCATTGCGCTGGAATTGACATCGGATGAGATCCTCCAGCACATGAAACGGATTCCGGAGTCCGAAGGCATCTGGAAGGAAATGCAGTCGTTCTTTGTGACGGCCGATCTCGTGAAGTTTGCCAAGTATGTGCCGTCGCCGGAAGATAATGAAAGCGAGCTCCGATGGGCGTACGAAATCGTCCGGGCGATGACTCCTTCACCGGCGACGGTCGAGGAAGAACAGACGGCGGGGGAGGCAACGAATGCTGGGTGATCGGTTCGCGAATCCTGAATTATTGTGGTTGCTGATCCTTATTCCGGCGGTTGCATACTATTTCTGGTGGCGTCGGCGGCGCATGGTAACGGAGTTGCAATTCTCGTCCCTCCAGCCGTTTGAAAGGATTCCGAAGACATTTCGGGAGCGGTTGCGCCACAGTCCCGTTGCACTCCGTCTGATGGGACTGGCGTGTCTGATCGTTGCACTGGCGAGGCCCCAGTCGATTTCCAGCAAACAAAATGTGTCGACGGAAGGCATTGACATCGTTCTCCTCCTCGACGTTTCGGGAAGCATGGTGGCGGAAGATTTCACGCCGAACAGGATCGAGGCTGCGAAAAAGGTTGCGGAAGATTTCATCGATGGTCGGCAGAACGATCGTATTGGTTTGGTGATTTTCTCCGGCGTCAGTTTCACACAATGTCCGCTGACGACCGATTATACGGTCCTGAAACGCCTCCTTCGTCAAGTGAAAAACGGGATGGTCGTTGACGGGACAGCAATCGGCATGGCCATCGCCAACGGTGTCAACCGGCTGAAAGACAGCCAGGCAAAAAGCAAGGTCATGATTTTGCTTACCGACGGCGTGAACAATCGGGGTGAGATCGATCCGATTACGGCGGCAAAAATTGCAGCAACGTACGGAGTGCGGATCTACACGATCGGTGTCGGGGCACAAGGAGAGGCGCCCTATCCGGTACAAACTCCGTTCGGCATACGCCGCCAGCTCATTCCGGTGGATCTCGACGAAAAGACGCTGACGACCATCGCAGACATGACCGGCGGGAAGTACTTCCGTGCGACCGACAATAATACGCTGAAGGCAATTTATAAGGAGATCGACAAGATGGAACGTTCGAAGATCGAAGTAACGGCGTACAAGCGGTACACAGAATTGTTCAACGACTGGCTAATGCTGGGTTTTGCATTTGTCATCCTCGAAGTTGGTGTAACATCGACGGTGTTGAGGAAGATTCCGTAGGAGCTTTTGGCGGTCGGCGATTAGCTATTGGTTGATCTGAAGGTATCCTATGAAAGACTTTCGCAAGCTGAAAATCTGGGAGAAATATCACAAACTTTGTTTGTCAATCAACAAGGTTACAGCAGATTTTCCAAAGGACGTGCTTTACGGCATCACAAATCAGATCCGACGCGCTAGTTCATCGATTGGTGCGAACATTGCGGAGGGATGTGGCAACGATAGCGATGCGGAACTGAAGAGATACCTTCTGATTGCTATGGGTTCGTCGAGTAATCTGGAAAACTATCTTTAGCTTGCCAGAGATTTGGAATACTTGAAAGAGGAAGAGTACAAAGAGCTTCAAAAAAGGTTAACTGAGCTGCGGAAAATGTTAAACGTTTTCATTCAAAGGCTAAAAGCCAATTGCCAATAGCGAACTGCTGATCGCTCTATGCTGCGTTTTGCCAATCCTGACGACCTCTGGTTTCTGCTTGCCGTTCCGGCACTGGCGGCGGTCTTTGTCTTTATGTACTTCTGGGGACGGGCGAAGATGCGCCGGATGGTCTCCGCGTCGTTGCTTCACCAGCTTGCACCCGACGTGAGTCCCGGCAAGCGCGCCTGGAAACAATCGTTCTTCCTGGGAGCGTTTGCGTGCATGGTATTGGCCATCGCGGACCCCCAGGTCGGCACCAGACTCGAGCAAGTCAAGCGCGAGGGAATTGACCTCTATGTCGCCCTCGACGTTTCATTGAGCATGAAGGCGGAGGACGTGAAACCGAACAGGCTTGAGAAAGCCAAGCGCGACATTTCAAGCCTGCTCCAGAAGCTTTCCGGGGACCGGGTTGGACTCATTGTGTTTGCGGGCGACGCGTTCGTGCAGTTTCCACTCACGTCCGATTACTCGGCCGCAGATCTCTTCCTTTCTGCCGTCGATGTCGACGCAGTACCGGTTCCGGGGACGGTGATCGCGAGTGCCATTGAGCTTGCGTTGAAATCGTTCGAGAAGGATCTTCCGACGCAGAAGGCGATTGTCGTAGTTACGGACGGAGAGAATACCGAGGGCGACTTGATGGGCGCGATCGACGATGCCAAGAAGGCGCACGTGCGGGTGTACACCATCGGGATGGGCACACCCCAGGGAGCGCCGATCCCAATCTATAATGCACAGGGACAACAAGTGGACTACAAGCACGATGAGCAGGGCAATATCGTTCTCACAAAACTGGACGAGTCTATGTTGCAGCAAATTGCAGAGGCTACCGGCGGGTCATACCGGCGTGGAACAAGCGGTGGAAATGAAGTTGACGCTGTCTACAAAGAGCTTGAATCATTGAGCAAAACGGAATTCGGAGCACGCGAGATTTCCGGTTATGAATCGCGTTATCAATACCCGCTTGCACTTGCAGTTTTCCTGCTACTGCTAGAGGTTCTGCTCTCAGAACGGAGGGGTAGGGTTATGGACGTACTCAAGAGATTGGTTCCGACGGCAACAGTACTCTTGTTGATGTTGCTCGCGACGCCTGCTGTGACGCGATCACAGACGGTTCGTTCCCACGTTCAGGACGGGAACAAAGTCTATGATAAGGGGAAATACAGCGACGCCGAGGTATCGTACAAGAGAGCGCTCGAAAAGGATCCAAAGTCGCACGCAGCGCAGTTCGACCTGGGTGATGCTTTGTACAAACAACAGCGGTACGATGAGGCGATGCGGGAATACAACATGTCGGCTACGACCTCGAAAGCTGCTCGCAACAAGGCCGCCTCGTACTACAATCTTGGGAATTCGCTTTTCAAGGACAACAAGCTTCCTGAAAGTGTCGAGGCGTACAAACGAGCGCTTGCATTGAACCCGAATGACGACGATACGCGCTATAACCTGCAGTTGGCACTGGATCGGATGAAGCAGCAGCAACAGAATAAGAAGCAGCAGAAGAATCAGAACAATCAGCAAAACCAGGACCAGAAGCAGCAGAAACAGCAACAACAGCAGCAGAATCAACAGCAGCCGCAGAACCAGCAGGCAAAACAGGATCAGACGCGTCAAACACAAATGAAGAACCAGATGCCCAAAGACGAGGCTGACCGTATCCTTGAGGCGCTCCGTAATACGGAAAAGCAGATTCAAAAGGACCTGCACAAGCGACCCGCAGGGAAAGTTCACGTAGAAAAGGATTGGTAGGAAAAACAGCAGTCAGCAAACGGCGGGCAGCATTCAGAAAAGAAGAATCAGAGCAGTGATCGGGAAATTCATCATAAGGACTTGTGCAACGACAGTGGCAGCGCTCCTGTTGGGCTCCCTGGCGTACACACAGAACGGAAACTTTACTGCTACCATCGATCGGTCACAGGTCGGAACAGGAGAGCAGTTCACTGTCACCTTTACCGTCTCAGGACCCGATGCAATGGCGGCGCAGAATTTTCGCGCTCCCGATTTTGGACAACTGTTGGTGTTAAGTGGACCGAATACGTCTCAAAGTTACCAGATTATCAACGGCTCCATGTCCGGGTCGATTGCTTACTCCTACGTCCTCTATGCGCGGCAGACCGGCAAGTTCACGGTGGGGTCGGCGGCCATTACCTACAAAGGCAAACAGCTCAAGACCCAGCCCATCCAGATAGAAGTTGTCCACGGAAAGCCGCAACAGAAACAACAGGCGCCTGAGGCAAATCTTGCCAACATCGGCGATAATCTCTTCATCCGCGCCATTGCGGACAAACAACGTGTCCGTCTTGGCGAACAAATCACAGTCACCTACAAGCTCTACACGCGCGTCTCGGTGAGCGGGTACGATTTGACGAAAGCTCCGACGTACGAGGGTTTTTGGTCTGAGGATTTTGAACAATCCCATCAACCGGCTGTTGTCAATGAGATGTATGAAGGAAAGCAATACCGCGTGGCAGTCATCAAACGAACGGCTCTGTTCGCAACGCAGTCGGGAACCCTGAAGATTGCACCCCTCGAGGTTCAGTGTGCCGTGCAGGTGCAGACGAGGCGTCGCAGCAACGATCCCTTCGACATTTTCAACGATCCGTTCTTTCAGCAGACTCAAACACAACAGCTGACGTTCAAGTCCAATCCCCTGACGTTCACCATTGAACCGCTCCCGCCGAACCCGCCGCCGGGATTCACGGGTGCCGTCGGTGAATATACGTTTGACGCGTCCATCGATAAGAACGAAGTTCGAGCCGGAGATCCAATCACGCTGAAACTCACCGTGTCGGGAAGCGGCAATGTCAGTCTTCTCTCGTTACCGAAACCTGTTCTCCCGTCGGACCTCGAGGCATACGAGCCGAAGATATCGAGTGACATCACCAGGACGGGAGGAGACATCCGCGGCAAGAAGACGGCGGAATACCTGCTTGTTCCGCGCAACCCGGGAAAGCGCGCAATTGACCCAATTCCGTTTGCGTACTACGATCTGGAAAAACGTCATTACGTGAAACTCGTGTCGCCAAGATTCGATCTTACGATCACGCCGGGAAGGGAACTCGCCGGCGGGGATGCATCCATCGCTTCGAAGGAAGACATAAAGCTCTTGGGAGAGGATATCCGTTTTCTGAAGCTGAACCCCGGCGAGCTGCAGAGTGTCTCGGAGTCGCCGTTCAGCGGCGGGATGTTTTATCTCACCGTTGTGTTTCCGCCCCTTGCGTTCGTCGGTGCATTTTTGTACCGAAAGCGCATGAAGTCGATGTACGGCGACATGCCGAAGTTCCGGTTCCAGCAGGCTGGGAAGGAGGCGGCGCGACGCCTGAAACAGGCAAAGCAGCTGCTTGCCCAGGGCAACACGGAAAATTATCACGCCGCGATCTCGCGGGCCTTGCTTGGTTACCTGGAGGACAAGCTGCATCTGGCAAAGTCTTCGCTCACAGTCGAGGAGGCCGTCAATCGTTTGCAGCAACGGGGTGTGAAGGATGAAACGCTCGGTCAGCTGAAAGAATGTATCGAGCGCGCCGAGTTTGCGCGATTTGCCCCTGAATCGGACACCTCAGGAGCACGGAAAGAATTGCTCGATTCTGCAAGTGCTGTGATCAGCGCGATAGAGAAAACGTTCAGTCATCGCTCATGAACGTACGGGCAGTCATACTCTCAACCATTGCGGCTGTTGCACTTGGTGCGCAGCCGGCCCTGAGTCAAAGTCCGGCCGAGCTTTTCAACCGTGGAAACGACGATTATCGGGCTGGCAAATATGCGGATGCCGTGGCACAGTATCAACAGATCATTGATCAAGGCTTGGTGAGCGCGGAAGTCTACTTCAATCTTGGCAATGCGTTCTACCGACAGGGAAATATTGCCCAAGCCATTCTTGCCTATGAGCGTGCCCAGCGTCTGAAACCCGGCGACCCCGACATCGCACATAATCTTCGCCTTGTCAACTTCAAGACCGTCGACAGGATTGAGCCTGTCCCCGAGCTTTTTCTTATGCAGTGGATGCGTGCCTACGCCGCCGTGGTTTCTTTTCAAACAGCACTCCGTACGCTGATGATCGGATGGTTTGTCTTTTTCATCTCGCTTGCTGGCGTGTATGTCATCCGCAATCTCGCCCTTGTCCGGCTCCTGCGCTGGACTGTACTTGCCGCAGTCGTCGTGGTGCTCCTGTCGGGAGGTACCATCGCCATTCATTCTGTGCTCTCGTTGGGGAACGACGAAGGCATCATCACGGCGTCCGTCGTGACTGCAAAATCCTCCCCGGATGAGCAGAGCATCAATGCATTCGTGGTCCACGAAGGGTTGAAAGTGAAGATGAGCGATACCCTCGGTGATTGGGTGAAAATCACCCTCCCGGATGGCAAAGTCGGCTGGGTGCACACCCAACAGTGCGAGCGGATTTGATTCTTGCATTCTGAATGCCTATCTTTCCGCCGAGTTGTGCCGGCGGGTCATGCCTCCCTCGAATTCCAATCACATAGAGAAGAGCTTTGCGAAGGATTTTCTTTCCCTCAAAGCTATTTTCGAGTTCGTCGGTGCATTTTCGGTCTCCAACAAACTGGATGATGCCCAGTCTTTTTCAATCAAGTTTGCGATTGAAGAAGTCTTCACCAACATGGTGAAGTACAATCCCGGTGCCAGCGACGTCTCCATTTCCCTGCGACGCGACGGAAAGAAGGTGGAGGTGGGATTTGTTGACGTTGAAAACGAGCCGTTTGATATCACACAGCGAGAGGAAATTAATCCCAACCTACCCATCGAACTTCGAAGACCCGGCGGGTTGGGAATCTTTCTGATCAAAAAATTGATGGACCACGTCGAATACGTCCACGACGGCGTGCACAGCAGAATCACCCTGACGAAAATTGTGGAGTAGTACGCATGTTTGATTTCAAAATCGCGGAAGATGGACAAATCCTTCTGTCCGGGAGACTGGATGCCTCCCAATCAGAGCGCGCAAAGAAGGAATTTGACAGAATTTCAAGATCCTCTGTGGTGAATCTCAAGGATCTGGAGTACATTTCAAGCGCGGGGCTCGGCGTTCTGTTTGCGACCCAAAAGAGGTTGAAGGATGCTGGACAGGGCTTAAAGCTCATCAATTTAAATCAGCATATTCGGGATGTCTTCCGTTATGCCCGATTCGACCTCATCTTTGAAATCGAGTAGAACTGGTCTCAAAAACACTCTCGCAACGACGCAAAGACTGCAACGGTGAAAACGATTGTCGAAATTCCGCGCCTTTGCGCACGTTGCGGTTCCGCCTTATGAATCCCGCCGGTCGGCGCCTGCCTGCCGCAGGCAGGGAATCTGAAAGCGGGACTTTGCGAGAAACCCTATTCAGCGCGGGCGTATTTTTGAGATGGCTTTTGGTCTGGACGGCGAGAAACAATGCGAATTCTGAGGAAATTCGCACGACTCATGAGTTATTCGTTATTCTTTTTGACGGTTTCGCCAACTTTTAGGATACCGGACTGTATTTATGGTTGAGCAAGAAGATTCGATCCTGGTACGACAATGCTTGGAGGGGGACCGGGCGAAATTCGGCAAGCTCGTCAAAAAGTATACAAAACCAATCTATAATCTTGCCTTGCGCATGGTTGGTGATGGAGAGAATGCTGCCGATGTAGCCCAAACAACCTTTATCAAAGCGTTTGAGAACCTCGACAAGTTTGACCTGAACCTTAAATTCTTTAGCTGGCTTTATCGCATTGCAATCAACGAGTCGCTCAACTTCATCCAGAAACAGAAATCGACAGACCAACTTGATGAAGAAATCCCCTCTGTCGACGGATCGCCGGACGAACAAGTACAACGAAGAGAGCGCACTGAAATGATCCAGCAAGCCGTCCTGACGTTGACCCCCGAACAACGAAGCGTTGTCGTCCTGCGGCACTTCATGGATCTTTCATACACTCAGATGAGCGCAACGCTTGGGATCACGGAAGCCAGAGTGAAATCGCGGTTGTTTTCCGCCCGCCAGCACCTGCGGAAGCTGTTGGTCAAACGAGGACTGTGAGTATGGTAAGTAAATCAATTGTCGATCTGATTCAGAAAGAGCTCGACGGTGTTGCAACCGATGCAGAGAAAGCAGAGTTGCGCCGACGATTGAAGAGGAACAAGGAAGCATCAGCGCTGTTTGCAGAGCTTCGCAAGACGGATGAATTACTCAAATCGGTGCTTCCCCAGAATCCTCCCCCGCACCTTGAGGATAACATTGTACGATCACTTCAACTGACGAAACCTGTAGAAACGAGACGCTATCAACCCTATCATTGGAAGGAGGTACTTATGTCAACGTTCCAGGAGTTCTTGAGCCGGAGAAAGCGGGTGCTCGCACTTGGCGGTATTGTTGCTATTGCCGCAATCATTGTGCTGGTATCCCGTGTCTATCCGCCTTCGACAACCGAAGAGTCGGAAGGGACTATCGGCGGGGCCAAGAAATACCGCTCAGAACAGATGAAGCAGGAAGATGTGGTACTGAACACGGAGGAGTCCTCGAAAACTGCGGCACAATTGTCGCAGGAAATACGGGACCAGGTGCTGCAAAGCAAGGAACTCTTGAGCAAAGCGCTCGAGAACACTTCGCTGATGAGCAAAGAGCTGGCGAACAAACAGCTTCAAAACAAGGCTGTTGAGAACAAGGAACTGCTCAGCAAACAACTGGCGAACCTGGAGTTGCTGAATACATCGCTGGCTAATACAGCCTTATTGAGCAAAGAGTTTGCCAACAAGGATATGATGAACAAGGTGATGGAGAATATGGAGATGTTGAACAAACAGTTTGCCAATAAGAGTCTCCAGGGCAAGGTGATGGAAAACGTCTCTTTGCTCAACAAAGTGATGGCCAACAGGGACATGCTCAACAAGACCATGGCGAACCAGGTGCTGTTGAACCAGGAGCTCGAGAACAAGACCCTCCAAAGCAAGGCGATGGAAAACCAAACCATGCTGAATAAAGTGCTTGCGAATACTTCCCTCCTGAGCAAGAATCTTGCCAGCAAGGAGCTCGCGAGCAAGGTCGTGGAGAGCAAATCGCTGCTGAACAAAGAGCTGCAAAACACGTCGCTGCTGAACAAAGAGCTTTCCAACGCGTCATTGTTAAACAAGACCCTGCAAAACCAGGCTCTGCTCAACACGGCGCTGGAGAATTCTGCCTTGTTAAACAAGTCTCTTCAAAACAAGGAGCTTCAAAGCAAATCGTTGGAAAATACAGAGCTGTTGAACAAAGCGCTCCAGAACACAAGCCTCATGAACAAATCGCTGTCGAATGCGGCGCTCCTCAACAAGACGCTTCAGAACAAAGAGCTTCAAGACAAGGCTCTTGAAAGCAAGACGCTGGAGAATAAGTCTCTCCAGAACAAGCAAGCACAGTAATTCTGCAGCAAAAATCCATACGAAGGAGGCGTCTGCACAAGGCGCCTCTTTTTTTTATTCCTCTTTTGGCGGTACTGCTGTTCTATTCCCCAATTGGCTTTCCTTTTGCATTTTTTCTTGTACATTGAACCACCCCGGACGGGAGTGCTGCCCGATTCCGACTGCAATCCCATTCTGTAGGCGAATGATGATCCATTGTGTCAGAAGACGATTCTTTGTTCCTGCTGCTCTCCTCATCCTTGCAGTTCTTTTCGTTCCGCTTCAACTTGACGCCCAGATCTATTGCCTGCGTACGCACGACCTGCGGTTGCTCTACCTCGATTCTGCAAACGCGTACATCGTTCCCCATTTTGCCCGCTGCTTTGAGAACACCATCCAATTTCACCACGAATATTTCGGGTACTATCCGACGGACGCTGTCACCATTCTCATGGAGGATTTCAACGACTACGGTCACGGTGGAACAACTTCAATACCATGGAATTCGCTGGATATCGGCATGGAGCCTTTTGATTACGAATACGACACCCAACCGGCAAACGAGAGGATGAACTGGCTGATGAACCACGAGCTCATCCACCTGCTGACAACGGACCAACCATCGTCAGGGGACAGGATGTTTCGCTCGCTGTTTTCGGGGAAAGTCGTCCCCACAGCGGACAACCCGATTTCCATGATCTATAGTTATTTTACCAACCCGCGCTGGTACGCACCGAGATGGTACCAGGAAGGATTCGCCGTGTTCATGGAGACGTGGCTTTCCGGGGGACTTGGCAGGGCGCTCGGCAGTTACGATGAGATGATGTTCCGTACCATGGTGTACGACAGCAGCTATTTCTATGATGTCGTTGGGCTCGAGTCCGAAGGAACCACGGTCGACTTCCAGGTAGGGCAGAATGCTTATCTCTATGGAACTCGTTTCGTTTCCTATCTCGCAGACATGTACGGACTCGATAAACTTCGGTCCTGGTTCGACCGGACGGACGGCACTGATCGCTATTTCTCGTCGCAATTTGACAAGGTCTACGGCGTTCCGCTGGACGAGGAATGGCAACGATGGATTCAATATGAACACGTTTGGCAGAAGCGGAACATCGATACGCTCCGCGTGTACCCGTTGACACCGTTTCGTCCGATTATTCCCGAAGCACTGGGTTCGGTTTCCGCAGCATACTTTGATTCCGCGAACAGAACACTGTATACGGCGGTGAATTTTCCCGGACAGGTTGCACACATCGTTTCCATCAATATCGACAACGGGAGCGTCCGCACGATCTGTGACGTCCCGACGCCTGCGCTCTACTATGTCTGCTCGCTTGCCTACGATCCGAGTTCCAGGAATATCTTCTTTACCACAGACAATAGCACCAGATTGCGGGACCTGAATGTTGTCAACGCGGCCACCGGCGACGAACGAAGGCTGATGAACGATGACCGCGCGGGCGACCTTGCATTCGACCCGGCGGACAAATCGGTGTGGGGAGTCCAACATAACAACGGGTTTTCAGCGATTGTCTGCTTTCCGCCGCCCTACACCGAAGGATGGCGAAACATCCTCAAGCTCGAGTACGGAAAAGACATCATCAATATGGCTATCTCACCGGACGGAAAACTCCTTACGGGATCCTCGATCGATGTAAGCGGGCGCCAGGAGCTTGTCGCGTATGATATTGACAAACTTGTGGACGGCGATGATTCTGCTACCGTCCTGTACGAATTCGAAAACAGCGCCCCGGAGGGCTTCGTGTTTACACCGGATGGGAAGTATCTGTACGGCACTTCGTATTACACCGGTGTCTCGAATGTCTGGCGGTACGATCTCGCGAACAAGAAAATGGACATCGTCACCAACTGTGTGACGGGTTTGTTCAGGCCAGTACCGATTACGGACGATTCTCTCGTGGTTTTTCATTACTCCGGCAAGGGATTTACGCCGGTCCTGATGACGGTTCATCCTCTGGAGAATGTGAATCCGATCAACTACTTCGGCGAGCAAATTGTCGACAAGTATCCGGTCGTCAAATCGTGGGCCTTGAAGTCCCCGAGCCGCATCAACATCGACTCGCTGACGATTTCGACAGCCAACTATGAGCCATTCAACAACATCGAGACTGCTTCCATCTATCCGGTTGCGGAAGGATTCAAGGATTTCCCCGCGTACGGACTGCGTGGCAACTTCGGCGATCCCCTTGGCTTGTATGACATCGATGCAACGCTCTCGTATTCTCCGGCCGCTGCACTCCCGGCCAAACAGAGGATCCATAGCTCCGTCAATTTCGATCATTATCCCTGGACGCTTTCGGCCACGTATAACCACGCGGACTTCTATGACCTGTTTGGTCCGACGAAAACAAGCAGGGCAGGTTATTCTGCCGCCTTAAAGTACCACGATTTTCTCATCACCGATCGTCCACAATCCATGGAATACACGATGCGGGGTGCTGCATACGGAGGGCTCGAGCGCTTGCCTGATTTTCAAAACATCTCAACCTCCGTTGATAAATTCCTCACTCTCAGCGGAAACCTGAAGTATTCCTATCTCCTGCGAACGCTCGGTGCGGTCGAGTATGAAAAGGGGATCATGACTGGGCTGTATTCGTACAATACCTACGTCAATTCCACGCTCTTCCCGCGCGTCTATGCAACGTTGGACTACGGTATTCTTCTTCCCCTTCTCCATTCTTCTGTGTGGCTGAGGGGTGCCGCGGGACAATCGTTCGGCGACCGGTCCAGTCCTTTTGCGAACTTCTATTTCGGCGGATTTGGAAACAACTGGGTTGACCACCAGGATGCGCGGAGGTACCGGGAATACTACAGCTTTCCCGGCGTGGAGATTGATGAGATCGGCGGCAAGAACTTTGGGAAACTCCTCGCCGAGTGGCTTCTGCCCCCCGTTCATTTCCGCCGGTTCGGCGTTCCCGGTCTCTATCTCAACTGGACACAATTGATGCTGTTCACCGGTGGGATTGCAACCAACGTCGACAGCAATCCAAACAAGCAGACATTCGCCGATGTTGGGGGTCAGCTGGATTTTAAGGTTGTGATGTTCTCCCTGCTCGAATCGACGTTTTCCTTCGGATACGCCGTGGCCGCCCAACAGGATCAACATCTCACGAAGGAATTCATGTTCTCGCTGAAAATCCTCAAGTGACCGTGGAGTTTGAATAGCCCGTATGCTCGGTGTTCTGATCGATGTGGCAGTGGCACTCATTCCGGTGCTTCTGTTTCTCAGTGTGCTTGTCTTCCTCGATAGTTACAAGCTCGTCAAGCTCCGTTCTATTCTTGTGAGTATCGGCGTTGGCTGCCTCGTGGCCGCA
>Ga0335081_10002230_pt1 | contig 30483 bp, 31 predicted proteins | sample Lox_Sample_35_FD_206713 | JGI IMG/M metagenome (GOLD analysis project Ga0335081, IMG submission 206713) | Soil microbial communities from Loxahatchee National Wildlife Refuge, Florida, United States - Lox_Sample_3.5 | ecosystem: Environmental > Terrestrial > Soil > Wetlands | place: USA...
TGATCGCCATTCAGGCCGGCGAACTGCCCACCCCTGGAGCGACCGCAGCCCTGGCGGGCAAGGAGCGGACATGCGCCTGATCGCGCAAATTGGAAATTGGTTCGACGAGCGGCTGCAAATCGCGGGGTCCATTCGCGACGCCGCCGAACATCCCGTGCCGCGCCGCACGGCGAGTTGGTGGTACGTGTTCGGCAGCGCCGCGTTGGTCGTCTTCCTCCTGCAGCTTGTGACGGGAATTCTGTTGGCGCTCGTGTACGTCCCCTCGGCCGGAGAGGCGTGGAGCAGCCTGCAGGCTCTCAATCACGATGTGCCCCTGGGCTGGTTCATCCGTGCTCTGCACGGCTGGGGCTCGAATTTCATGGTGGCCATCGTCCTGATTCACATGGTCCAGGTGTTTCTCTTCGGCGCTTACAAATTTCCGCGGGAACTCACCTGGATCGTCGGAGTCTTCCTCCTCCTGATGACGCTCGGCATGGCGTTCAGCGGGCAGGTGCTGCGCTTCGATCAGGATGCCTATTGGGGCCTCGGGATCGGCGCCTCGATTTCCAGTCGCATCCCGATCATTGGCCCCGCGGCCGTGAAACTACTCCTGGGCGGGCCGATCATCGCCGGCGCTACGCTCTCTCGATTCTTCGCGCTCCATGTCTTCGTAATCCCGGGAACCCTCATCGGTCTCGTCTGTCTGCACCTTCTCATGGTTTTGAAACTCGGGATCAACGAATGGCCGATGCCCGGCCGCCTGGTGAAGCGCGCCACCTACTTTGACGAGTATCACGCACTGACCAAAGAAGATGGCGCGCCCTTCGTTCCGTATGCCATCTGGAAGGATCTGATTTTCGGCGCGTGCATCCTGCTGGCCCTGGCCGCGTGCGCGGCATACTTCGGCCCATTTGGGCCTACGGGCCAGCCCGATCCCACGATCATCCAAACCGCGCCGCGTCCCGACTATTTCTTCCTCTGGCTGTATGCGTTGTTGTCGCTGCTTCCCCCGTCGCTCGAAACGCCGGCCCTTCTCATCGGTCCCGTGCTGGCCATCGCCGGCTTGATTCTCCTCCCGTTCCTCTCGGGCGAGGGAGAGAAGAGCTGGAAGCGCAGGCCGATTGCCGTCCTGACCGTGATGCTGATCGCGATCACGCTGGGAACATTCACCCATCTCGCCCAGTTTGCGCCCTGGAGTCCGCAAATGAACGCCTGGAGCGGCGCTTCCATGCCCGTACGTTTCCTGCACGGGACCACCGCGCTCGAACGCCAGGGAGCGCTGGTCTTCCAGGTCAAGCAGTGCCGGAACTGCCACTCTCTCGGAGACAGCGGAGGCCAGCGAGGCCCTGCCTTGGACAGTGTTGCTGTCCGGCTCACGCAGGACCAACTCATCCGCCAGGTGATCCAGGGCGGCGGCAACATGCCGGCGTACGGAAAAAACTTGAGTCCTGCTGAGACTACCGCGCTCGTCGCGTTTCTCGAGACGTTGCATCCGGCGGGACAGTCTCCCGCGCGCGATGCGTCCCGCGACGCCGCGGTCGCGCAGTAGAAGCGATCATGCGACTAACAGCCAGCGTCCTCGGCTTGCTTGCGATCGGTGTGGCGATGGCGTCGCCGGTCGCCGCGCTGGACCACCGAATGCTGACGGCGCACATGGTGCAACACCTGCTATTGATGACCATCGCGCCACCGTTGATCATGTTGGGGGTGCGTCCACCATTTCGGTGGCCGCATCTCCCCCCGGTGGTCTGCTGGCTCGCGGCCGCCTTGGTGTTGGTGGGCTGGCATGTGCCGGCAGGGTTTCGACTGGGCATGGAATCGGAGCTGTGGCACCTCATCGAGCAGGTGTCCTTTCTCGCCGCCGGCTTTGCCTTCTGGGGGCCGGTCTTTGAACCGCCGCGGCGCTGGTCGATCCTCTTGTATCTTTTTCTGGCCACTTTGCCCTGCGATGTCCTCTCGGGATTTCTGGTCTTCTCCGATCGCGTGGCATATCCGATGTACCTGTGCACGCCGTCCGAATCGGTGCGATCCGCTCTTGAAGATCAGCAGTGCGCGGGCGCGCTGATGTGGACCGTAGTCACCTTTGTGTATCTCATCGCGGGCACAGTCTTCGCGACGCAGTTGTTGTCCGCGCGGACTGGTCCGCACAGCCTGGAGGCAGCCTGAAGATGTCGACCAATCCAATCGTTGCGGCGATCGACGGATATCCCACGAACAGTTTCTCCGACTACTGGGCTCTGGCGAAGCCGGAAGTCAATTTCCTGATTGGCGTCACAGCGGCGAGCGCGTTCACATTGGGCTCGCCTGCGGCCGGATCGCATTTCTCCTGGCTGCCGCTCGTGAGTACGGTAGTGGGAACGCTTCTCGTGGCGGGCGGCGCAGGAGTTCTCAATCAGTGGCTGGAGCATCGCTTCGATGCGAAGATGCGGCGGACCGCCCGCCGGCCGATCGCCGCTGGACGCGTCCAGCCCGCCCGGGCATTGGCGTTTGGAGCCATCTTGTCCGTGACGGGAGTCCTTTATCTGGCACTCGCGCTCCCGCCCGCCGCAAGCATTCTGGCGTTACTGACGCTGGGTTGGTACCTGCTTCTGTATACCCCACTCAAGCGCCGGACGCACTTCTGCACGCTGGTGGGCGTGTTTCCCGGCGCTATGCCCGTGCTGATCGGATATGTCGCGGCGGCCGGCAAACTCGACACAAGGGCGTGGCTGCTCTATGCGATTCTCCTGCTCTGGCAGTTTCCGCACTTTATGGCAATCGCCTGGATGTACCGTGAGGACTACGACCGGGCGGGCTACCTGATTCTGCCCAAGGGCGATCAAAGGTTTGCCTTTGTGACCTGGCAGACAGTATTGCCGCTGGTGATTCTCACGCCGCTGACCCTGTTCGTGGCGCCGGCGGCGGCGGCCATTCCGCTCTCGCTCGGATTCCTGTACTACGGGGCGCGGTTTGCGAGCCGCAGGTCCTCCGCGGACGCGCGGAAGCTGCTCTTCGCCTCCATCGTCTATCTTCCGGCGCTGTTCGGAGTAGCCGTTCTGGTCAGAATGTAGTGGGTATCAAAGCCAGCAGCCTGTCGAAGGCGCCGGAATCGAGCAGATCGAGGGATTTCACTACGATGTCGGCCGGCAGATGGTTGCCATTATGACTCACGCCGATACTCCGCATACCGGCACTCCGCGCCCCCTGAACGCCGGCAACCGCATCTTCCACCACGATGCAGCGGGCCGGCGGCACACCCACGCGCGCAGCTGCGAGCAGGAAGACCTCGGGATCGGGTTTGCCTCTGTGAACGTCTTCGGCCGAGACGATGCCCTGAAAGCGGTCTGACGCCTTCAGGGCTTCCAGAACGACATCGATATTGGGCCGCGGAGCCGCCGAAGCGATTGCCTGCAGCCACCCCTGCTCGTGAAGCCGGTGAATCCAGGCCGCGACGCCGGGCAGGGGCGGCATTCCATTCTTCCGCACCAGGTCGCGGTACAGTTCTTCCTTTGCTTCCGCGATGCCGGCGATTCGCTCCGGAGTGGCCGCTCCACCGAGCCATTGCGGAAGGAAGGCGTCATCCCGCCGTCCGAAGGAGGCAAGGAACTGCTGGTACGTGATGGTGACGCCTTCCTTCGCCAGAGTGTCCCGCCAGGAAATCCAGTGGAACTCCTCTGAATCAATCAAGGTTCCGTCCATGTCCCAAAGCACGGCCCGCGGCGTGTTCATTTCTACCCTACCTTTGCCGCCACGCGGGAGAGCGCGTACTCCTGCAGATGGCCCGCGTCACTGTTGAACTTCCGGATGCCCTCGGCGAGTTTCTCGGTTGCCATGGCGTCCTCGTTGTGCATCCAGCGGAACGTCTTCTCGTCCAGGTGCAGCTTGGGTTCTTGAACAGTCTTCGCCTCGTGCGGATCGAGCCTGCGATCCACCGCGCCCTCGGATTGCTCCAGCTTGTCGAGAAGCTCGGGGCTGATGGTGAGGAGGTCGCAGCCGGCCAGCCGGACGATTTGATTCACGTTGCGGAAGCTAGCCCCCATCACCTGCGTGTTGTAGCCGTACTTCTTGTAGTAGTTGTAAATGCGGGTCACCGACGTGACACCGGGGTCGCGATCGGGCGCAATCTCCCCGCCGCCTTGCTCCTTTTTGTACCAATCGTAGATGCGGCCCACGAACGGCGAGATGAGGGTCACGCGAGCCTCCGCGCAGGCCACTGCCTGGGCGAAGCTGAACAGCAGCGTCAGATTACAGTGAATGCCTTCCTTTTCGAGCTGCTCCGCCGCCCGAATGCCCTCCCACGTGCTCGCGACCTTGATCAGAATGCGCTCGCGCGACACGCCCTGCGCCTCGTATAGCGAGATCAGCTTCCGGCCTTTGGCGATGGTGGCCTCGGTATCGAAGCTCAGGCTCGCCGCCACCTCCGTGGAGACGCGGCCCGGCACCACCTTCAGAATTTCGCCGCCGAACAGGACGAACAGCCGGTCGATGAACTCCTCCGCCATCGCATGGTGACCTCCGCCGCGCTTCAGCGCAAGGTCGGTAGCTCGTTCCACCAGGTGCTGGTACGCCGGCATCTGCGCCGCGTGATAGAGCAGCGACGGATTGGTCGTGGCGTCCTGCGGCCGGTGGTGAGCGATCGCCTGGATGTCGCCAGTGTCCGCGACCACCGTCGTAACTTTCTTGAGAGATTCCAAAAGTGTCATGCGCTTCTCCTTAAATCGCCTTCGCCAACCAGGTGGCCCTCCAATCGGGCGACCTTGGCCAACCGGCGTCGATGCCGCTCGGCGCCGCTGAAATGTGCGCCGAGAAAGTTCCTGGTGCAGTCCCACGCCACCGCCACCCCCATGGTTCGACCCCCGAGGCAGAGGACGTTCATATCATCATCCTCCACTCCCTGCCGCGCCGAAAAATCGTCCTGACACAACGCCGCGCGGACGCCGCGCACCTTATTCGCCGCCACCGACGCGCCCACGCCGCTGCCGCAGATGAGGATCCCGCGCTCCACACGTCCCTCTGCGACAGCCAGCGCCAGAGGAATTGCGAAGTCCGGATAGTCGTCGTCCGTGTCGTAACACTTGTTTCCGAAGTCCACCACCTCGTGGCCCGCTTCCTCCAGCAGTTTCGAAAGCTCTCTCTTCATCACGAATCCGCCGTGATCGGCGCCGATACCGACTCTCATTGCTTCCCCCTGTGTGTGGCGATCTGGCTCTTCGCTGCCGCCACGATGTTTTCCTTGTTGAATCCGAATTTCTTCAGTAGTTGCTTCAGGGGCGCCGACGCCCCAAACGTTTCGATGCCGATGTTGCGCCCGTCGTAGCCGGTATATTTGCTCCAGCCGAACTCCGAAGCCTGCTCCACCGACACTCGCGCTTTGACGTGCGGCGGCAGCACGGAGTCCCGATACTGCCGATCCTGGTCGTCGAACAGCTCCCACGAAGGCATGCTGACCACCCGCGCGCGCACTCCCTCGCGGATCAACTGCTCGTACGCGTCCAGGCACAGCGCGACTTCGCTGCCGGTGCCGATCAGGATCACCTCGGGGTCGCTGCCCGGCGCATCCGCTAGCACGTACGCCCCGCGAACGAGTCCCGAAGCCGGCGCGTATTTCGTCCGATCGATAGTAGGCACAGCCTGCCGTGTAAGCACCAGCACCGCTGGCTCGTGGTGCAGTTGCAGGATCACCTTCCACGCCTCGCGCACTTCGTTCGCGTCGGCCGGCCGGATCACGATCAGCCCGGGCATCGCCCGCATGTGCGCCAGTTGCTCGATGGGCTGGTGCGTGGGCCCGTCCTCGCCCACGCCGATCGAATCGTGTGTGAACACATAGATCGCCGGAAGCTCCATCAGGGCGCTCAATCGCAGCGCGCCGCGCAGGTAATCGACGAAGATGAAAAAGCCCGAGCCGAACGGCCGAACCTTCACCAGGCTCATGCCGTTCAAGATCGCTCCCATCGCGTGTTCCCGGATGCCGAAGTGGAAATTGCGCCCGGCATAGTTCTCCGCCGAGAAGTCGCCTGCGCCCTCGAACGTAAGCCGCGTCTTGGTCGACGGCGCGAGATCGGCCGCGCCGCCGATCAGCCACGGAATATTCTTCGCCACCGCGTTCAGCACCTTGGCCGAGGATTCCCTCGTCCCGAGGCCCTTCGCGTCCGCCGGGAATTCCGGCAAGTCCCGATCCCAACCTTCGGGGAGTTGCCGGTGCTGCATCCGGTACAACTCTTCCGCAAGCTCGGGATACTGTTTGCGATACTCGGCGATCCGCGCGAACCAGCGGTCGCGCAGTTGCTTTCCCCGCGCCCCGATACCTTGTTGGAAGTGCTTGTAGACGCCATCCGGCACGAAGAACTTCTTGTCTTCTGGCCAGCCATAATTCCGTTTGGCGAGCCGCACCTCTTCCTCACCGAGAGGCTCGCCGTGCGCCCCGCTTGTGTCTTGCTTGTGCGGCGCGCCGTACCCGATGTGGCTGTCCACGATGATCAGCGTCGGCCGATCCTTGGTGTTCTGGAACGTGCGGAACGCCCGCGCCAGCATTTCTAGATCGTTCGCATCGCCCACACGTGTCACGTTCCAGCCGTAGCCGATGAAGCGCGTCGCCACGTCTTCGCTGAAGGCCAACGCCGTGTTGCCCTCGATCGTGATGTGGTTGTTGTCGTAGATCCAACACAGATTCGAGAGCCGCAGGTGGCCGGCCAGCGAAGCCGCCTCGCTGGAGATACCCTCCATCATGCAACCATCTCCGCAGAGCGCGTAGACGTTGAAGTCGAAGAGATCCTCGAAGCCCGGCCGGTGATAGCGCGCCGCGAGCCACTGCCGCGCGATCGCCATCCCGACGCTGGTCGCGACGCCCTGTCCGAGCGGCCCCGTCGTGGTTTCCACGCCCGAAGTCCACCGGTACTCGGGGTGTCCCGGACACCGGCTGTCCAACTGCCGGAACGTCTTCAGTGCGTCGAGCGGCACCGACGGCTCGCCGAGAGTTTCATAGTCCTTGCTAACTGCCCGCACTTCCGTCAAGTGCAGTAGCGAGTAGAGCAGCATCGAGGCGTGGCCGATGGACAGCACGAAGCGGTCGCGATTCGGCCACACGGGGTCTGTCGGATCGAAGCGCAAAAACTCCTGCCAAAGGCAGTAAGCCACGGGGGCCATTGCCATGGGCGTTCCGGGGTGCCCCGAATTGGCGGCTTGCACGCCATCCATGGAAAGCGTGCGGATGGTATTGATCGAGAGCTGATCGATGGACTGCTGCACTGGGGAATCGGTTGAGTGAATCGCTGTGCCCATGGAATTCCTTTCTCGGAAAAAACGAGGGTGGCCGCGCGGTAGACCCGGCCACCCTCAGGCCAATGAACTCACACCGCGGGCCATCGCCAGCCCGTGATTTGCGGCGCGTCAATGCCGTGCTGATACGCATGGGCACGGCAGCCGAGCTGCCGGTTACGGAACTTCTCCTTCGCATGTCCGCCGATACGCTGCAGCTTGGCGACGCGGTCGATGGCGTCAATGGCCAGGCTGAACCGGTCGGTCTCGTTGTTGATCGCCAGTTCCATCGGCGTATTGATGTTGCCTTTTTCCTTGTAACCGCGGACGTGCAACGTCCTGTTGTTGCGTCCGTAGGTCAGGCGGTGGATCAGCCATGGGTACCCGTGGAAGTTGAAGATGACCGGCTTGTCGGCGGTGAACAGCGAGTCGTAATCCTTGTCGCTCAAACCGTGCGGATGTTCCGAGCAGGGCTGCAGCTTAAAAAGGTCCACGACGTTGATGAAGCGGATCTTCAGATCGGGGAACTCCTCGTGCAGCAGCATCGTGGCCGCCAGGGCCTCTTGCGTGGGGATATCGCCGGCGGACGCTATCACCAGGTCGGGCTCGCAGCCCTGATCGTTGCTGGCCCACTCCCAAATCCCGATGCCCTTGGTGCAGTGCTCGATGGCCGCGTCCATATTCAGGTATTGCAGATGCAACTGCTTGTCGGACACGATCACGTTGATGTAGTTCTCGCTCTTCAGGCAGTGATTCGCGACGGAGAGCAGGCAATTCGCGTCCGGCGGCAGGTAGATGCGGGTCACCGCGGCGCTCTTGTTGAGGACCACGTCCAGGAAGCCGGGATCCTGGTGCGTGAACCCGTTGTGGTCCTGCCGCCAGACCGTCGAGGTGATCAGCAGGTTCAGCGACGAGATCGGACGGCGCCACGGGAGATGATTGCAGATCGAGAGCCACTTCGCGTGCTGGTTGAACATCGAGTCCACCACGTGAATGAAAGCCTCGTACGACGAGAAGAAGCCATTCCGCCCCGTGAGCAGGTAGCCTTCGAGCATGCCTTCCATGGTGTGCTCGCTCAGCATCTCGATGACGCGCCCGTCGGTGGCCAGTTCGCCGCCATCCTGATCTTCCGGAAAGTACTCGGCGATCCAGAATTTCTTGGCAGCCTGATACACAGCCTGCAGCTTGTTCGACGTGGTTTCGTCCGGGCCGAACACTCGGAAGTTGGTCATGTTCAGCTTCATCACGTCGCGCAGAAAGTTACCCAGCGGCGGCACATTCTCCACCTCTAACGAGCCGGGCCTGTCCACGTTGACCGCGTAATCCTTGAACGCAGGCAGGCGCAGCGCTCTTCTGAGGACGCCGCCGTTGGCGTGCGGATTGGCGCTCATGCGGCGGTCGCCGGCGGGCGCCAGAGCCTTGAGGCCGGCTTGCAGCTTGCCGCTGGTGTCAAACAACTCGTCCGGCCGCTGGTCGCGCATCCACTTCTCGAGGATCTGCAACTGCTCGGGATTCTTTTTGACGTCGGTTAGCGGAACCTGGTGCGCGCGCCAAAAGCCTTCGAGCCGATGCCCGCCCACCTGTTCCGGAGCGCCCCATCCCTTCGGCGATCGCAGCACGATCATCGGCCAGCGAGGCCGGCTCGCAACGCCTGTCCGGCGGCATTCCTGCCGATGCCGCCGGATCTCCTGGACGCAGTGCTCCACTGTGGCCGCCATCGCCTGATGCATGCTCTCTGGATCGGAGCCTTCAACGAAATGCGGCGTCCAGCCGTAGCCTTTCAGCAGGTCCTCCAGTTCTTCATGGCTGATGCGCGCGAGCAGCGTGGGATTATTGATCTTGTACCCGTTCAAATGGAGAATTGGGAGCACCGCGCCGTCGCGAATCGGGCTCAGAAACTTGTTGATGTGCCACGAAGTCGCCAGCGGTCCGGTCTCGGACTCGCCGTCGCCCACCACCGCGGCCACGATCAGTTCGGGGTTGTCGAACGCGGCGCCGCAGGCATGCGACAGCACGTAGCCCAACTCGCCGCCTTCATGAATCGAGCCGGGTGTTTCCGGTGTGCAGTGGCTCCCGATGCCGCCTGGAAACGAGAATTGTCGGAAGAATTCGCACATCCCGTGCTCATCTTCGCTCTTGTCCGGATAGATTTCGGAGTACGTCCCCTCCAGGTACCCCGGCGCCAACACGCCCGGAGCGCCATGACCCGGCCCGGCCATGAAGATCATGTCGAGGTCGAACTTCTTGATCAGACGGTTCAGATGGATGTAGATGAAGGATAGCCCTGGGCTAGAGCCCCAATGGCCGAGCAGCCGGTTCTTGATGTGCTCCGGCTTAAGCGGCGTCTTCAACAGCGGGTTGTCCTGGAGATAGATCATCCCGAGCGCCAGGTAATTGCACGCTCGCCAGTACGCGTCGGTTTTCTTCAACTCGTCCGGGGTCAGAGGCGATCCCTTGACAGTGGATCGCGCCTCTCCGTAAGCGCTCAGCGATGCGCTTACGGGCTGTTCAGTCTCTACGGCAAGTGTCATTCGTCGGGCTCCTTACGTTGCCTCGTTGCTAGAACGGTTCGTTGTCTTGTGTGGCGAGGCGCCGATCGGAATGCAACGCTCCGGCCACTCGCCAAACTCCTGTGAATCCACAATTCGACCCCTGCGTCATGTCGGATTTACCTCAGCAATTGACGGACATCCGTCACCGCCATGAAGGAATCGTCACGGAAACGGGGTAGTGATCCGACGCGTGTACGTCATCGTGGACCCGGCCCTGGGAATTCAAATCCTCAGAAATGAAGATCCAATCAATCGCGCTTGCACGGTGAGGCAGTCCGTGGACCGGCGTTGTAGGGCGCCCCTGTAATCGCACCGCGTCATGAAAGCCCGCCTTGCTGAGAATATTCGCGGCATCGCCGCCGCCGGCAACCAGGTTGAAATCCCCGCCGATCACGAACACCGGCCGATCGGTGTATCGCCGGCAATCCTCGAGTACGTCAGCCAATTGCCGGACGCGAAGGCTGTCCTCGCCTTTGCTCTCCAAGTGGAGGTTGTAACTCACCAGCTTTCGGCCATAGACATTTGCCTCTGCTACCAGCGCCACCCTGCCGCCAGTCCTCCGCTGAAACACCGGGAGTTCGGGAACAAACCAGCGCGGTTTCCAGAAGTGGGACTGGTCACGAAATTGAATAAGCCTGCCCTTCGAAAGGGGCCACGGCGACAGCGTCGCCTGACCCTGGAACGCGGGAGAGGCACTGGAATAACCTTCGCTGAGTTCCTGAAACTCCTTTCCAAAAATAAAGTTCATATTGAGAGCTCGCGCCAACTCGCTCGCGATATCGCGAAAGTGCGTCCGGCGCGCGTTCAGATCCACCTCCTGGAGCAGGATCAGGTCGGCCTCGATCGTCCGCAAGAATTCGAGGATTTCGGGAAGCTGCAAGCCACGCTCAATGTTCCAACTCACCATGCGGATGAAGTCTCGCGACCATGGCCGGATCGCCGAGTCTCTCATGGAACGGTCCGGACCGGGTTGAACTGGAAATACGAGTAAAGCGCAATCGGCCAGACGATGTTGGCGCCCACCGCGGCGCCGATGAAAGCCAGATGGGTGATACCGAAAACCGCGAACGCCAGGAACAGGTATGGCATGCAGCATCGCCTGATCAGGAACTCCGTGTGGCGGCCGAGGTACAGAAACGGATTGGACCGCCGTTTCGATGCCTTCGCCTGCCAGATCCTCAGGTACTGTTCGGGACGGGCACCCGCCAGCCTGCGCCGCTGCATAGCGGTAGTCAGAAAACTGGCGACCGCCCCAAAAAAGAGCATGCTACCCCAGATCATATACACCGGCCCTCTTCCCAGCAGTCCGATTGTCATCCCAGCGAAGATGAAGACGTAATAAAGGTAGTCGCAAATCGTCTCCAGCCAGCAGCCGAATGCGGATTCCTGGAACGTCAGACGCGCAACCTCACCGTCGCTTCCGTCCAGAATGCTGGCAAAGACGGACAGCACGGCGCCGAGCAACATGTTCCCGCGACCGCCGAACGCGAAGAACGCGCCCGCCAGAAAGCTGACGCCAAGAGTAAACAGGCTCACGATATTCGGTGTAATTGGATACTTGATGAGCTGCCGGCTGATCGGTATCGACACTTTACGATTCATTCTCGCGAAAACGCCGTCGGTAGGCTTGACCAGCCATTCGTCCAGCTTCTCTTCTGCTACGCGGCGATCCCCGGGTGTGACGACTCGTTGCCATTGGTTGCCCGGCACGGACTCGCACTCGACGGCATTGATCGACACGAGCGATTCATGCAGTTCCTCGATATTCCGTATCCCCACCGGGCAATTCGTGGTCCCGGTCAACCCATAAATGCCAACAGGCAGCCCGTCCGTAGTCAGCGCCAAAGCAGAGCGACCCGCCCACTCCGCAGCGCGCTGGTGCAAAGATGGGTGGTAGGTTCTGTCCGCCGCGATCAGCACGACACGCTGTCCATCGACGGCTACGTTCCGCAAAATCGGCCCGATTTCGCCCGCTTCTGACTGGAGCCATTCGACGTCCGGTAAACGCCTCGTCCGCGCCAGTTCTTCCTGGATACGGAGCGCCCTCGCCCCGTCCACGATCACCACGATCCGCGACGCGCCAGCCTTTTGCGCTCCCAGAATCGCGCGCAGCAGGACCGGAAGCTCGCCGACCCGCGCCAGAAGCGACTCCATGGGAAGTCCGCTTGCAAGAAGAATCGCCGTATTGCCGGCGGGTTTGTCTTCGTGGTCCCGTGTGGATGTGTCGCGGCCAGCCGACTGGGGCAGTTTCACGAGACACAAGACGCCAACAGCCGCCCAAAACAGAGCCCGGATCCGACGAATCAGTCCCAACGTCAGCCCTGCCGTTGCGCCCATCCCTAGCATTTTCGCCAAGACCATGTTTCCGCCTTCATAAGTGCCGATATTCCCCGGATTGAAAATTCCGATCACATTCACCAGCTTGGTTAGTCCTTCGATTGCGAGGGCCGAAAGAAATCCGGTGCGCTCGCCCATAAGTCGCAGGATGAGGTAGACCTCCAGCACCGCTGCCAGATGCCCGGCCAGATTGAGGGCGAAACCGCCCCAGAACGCGCCGCGCGCGTGGTGAAAGAAGTCGAGCAGCCTGTTTTCCACCGAGACAATTGTGGACAGCCTGGCGTCAACCCAGCGCCCGGCGAACTTGATGCGGCTTACCGCTCGCGCGGGACCTGCGAGCACCGCCCACCGTCTCCGCACCGCAACCACGGCCAACGCGATCATCCCCGCGAGTACAACAACGAAAATATCAGCGTAAAGCGCCATCTTATGCGACAGCGGTAACAGGAATAGCACCGAAACTACACCCGCGATGGTGACGAGAGCGCTGGTCAGTGTGAACAACGCCCGATCCAACGCCACCGAGCTCACCCGGCTGGCTATCGGCAGATCCGCACCCAGTCCTGTGACTCGCCACGTATCGCCGAAGACCTGGCCGAACACCCCGACCTGTCCCGCGGCTTCCGATGTCAGACGCAACGCGAGCATGCGGCGAAACGAAGCCCGATCTTTCTCGTCACGCAGCGTGAGGCGCCACGCCCAGGTCCGCACGAGGTGAGAAGCGCCTGCCAAACCGATCACCAGGACCACGCCCCACCCGACGGCGGCGATCCCTTCGACAATCCTCGTGGGGCCCGCGCGCCGCACCAGGTGCGCCAAGAGCAAAAGGCCGAACAGGACCGCCGCCAGACGGCCCCACTGCTTGCTGCTGGACGTTGCCTCAGGCATACACTAGATCGTCCCCGGCGTAAGCCAGCGCCTCCGGCGTATCCACGTCGTGCCACGGCGCATCGCCGATCTCCATGGCGCGAAGCCGGCCGTCGCTCGCCACGCGTTGCATGCCGTCGGAAAGCGAACAGTTGCCGTCCTTGCTGGCAGACTCGAGATCGTCGAACAGCGCCGGGCTGCAGAGGAACATGCCTGTGTCCAGCGCGTCGTACTCCGCGATTTCCTTGCCGATGTCGACGATCGAGTCTCCTATGCGCCGGACCTTGGTCGCATCGTCGATATCGAAGATGCGGTCCACGCTGGGATCGACGGCCAGCACCACTTCTCGCGGCGCAAGCCGCTCTCGCACCAGCTTCCTCGCGGTCTCCGGCTCGAAGAGATGGTCCGCCATCAACAGGAGGAAGTTACCGCGAAGCGCGCTTCGGGCTGTCAGCGCGGAGATCCCGTTGTGCTTGTGATAATCCGGATTCTCCACCCAGGTAAAGGACGCGCTCCCCTTCCACCGGCTCTCAAACCACTCTCGAATCAGATCTCCGCGATACCCGACCACGATTACGAATTCCTCGATCCCCGCCTCCCGTGCCCGGTTGATCACATGTTCCAGGATGGGTCTGCCTCGAAACCCCACCAGGGGTTTGGGCAGGATGCCCGACACCGTCCGCATGCGAGTGCCGTTTCCGGCGGCCAAAATCAGGCACTGTTTGACGTTTGACATTGCTTCCCCTAAAAGCCCAGGACGAACTTTCCTCGGAACGTCCGGGGCGGTGAGTTAAAGAGTGACCCGAAGCGGTAACTGTCCAGATCGTTCTGTACGTCCCTCGGGTTGAATTGATTGAATAAGTTGAATACGCCGAAGCCTACCTTCGCCTTCCGGCCCTTGCCGAAAGCCGGTAACCGGACTTCCTTGGTAACCTGAAGGTCGAACGAGGCGAAGCGCGGAAATCTGTCCACGTTCCGCGGGCCCACATACTCTCGAAGCTGATTGTCAATCGAATATGGGAACCCGCTATGCAGGTCGAAAACAGGGACCAGGGTGATCTTCCACGGCGCTGAAAATTCGCCCCAAACCAGGAACCGGTTGGGCGCGTCAAACGAAAGGCGCCCACGTGCATTCGGCTGAATGACGGCCAGTGGATCGTTGCCGAAGAACTGATTGAAGTCGTTCAGATCGCCGAACGCCCTGGACCTCACATACGAGGCGTTCACGGTATTCCGGCGCACCTGGTACATGCCCGTGACCTGGAATTCTCGGTACGAATCGCGTCCGGAATTCGAAACAAGCAGCGACGCGCCGCTCGGAGTCACCACAAAGCTGTCGCGCGTGTTCCGCTGCTGGTACGCAACCCGAGCCGCGAGGTTGCGAAGCACCTGGCGGTCCAGTTCGAGATTCCAGGCGTTACTGCGAGGATTTCGAAGGCCACCGGAGAACCGATTCGCGTATGCAGTTGAATTCAGCACCTCTCCTAGCGGGCCCAGGTCCAGCACGGTGCGTGCCGGGAACTGCGGGAATGCGGGAATGTTCAGCGGGACGCGGTCGTAAAACACCCCGGCGCCTGCTTTGAGCAGCGTTCTTCGATCGCGAGTGAGCGCGAGTGTCGCGCCGGCCCGCGGGGCTGCGTGTGTGGAGGCGGTGATCGAATCGCGGTCGAACCGCAGCCCCAAATCGACCGACACACGAGTTCCAGGATTCCACTGGTCGCCGACGAACCATGCGACCTCATTCTGATCGACGGAGAAACTGGTGGGCGCTCCGAACTCGATCCGCTCAAGCGAATATCCAGAAGAGCCGACTATGTCCACCGGCGAGAAAGCCTGGCGCCCGTCGTAAGAGCTGTGGGAAAAGTCGAGCCCTGCCTTCAGAACGTGCGTGCCGAGAAAATGCCGCTGGCCGGACTGATAGAGTTCCTGCCATTCGAGTCGATTGCTCCGCCGCTTCTGCCGGTCGAAGACTCCGCCTTCCGTTGTCTCCACCAGTAGCTGGTACGGAGCGGTGCTGTTCGGAAGGATGTCGGCGTCGTATTTCTGATAATTGATCTGCGAAGTAAGCAAGCCATTGGTCCCGAGTAACCACCGGTCTTGCGCCGAGCCCTGAAAGGCCCGCTGGTGTAAGTCGGACGTGGAGGCTTGCGGCGTGAACGTGTTCAGCCCCAGGTATGCAAGCTTTTCGGGAAACGCCGAAAACGAGAACGTGGCGTTGTTGGTCTCGGTCACCGCCACGTCCACCTGGGTGAACGAATCGAAGCTCTCCAGTTTCACATCGCGCTGCAGGGGAGGCAGGCTCTGCACCGGGGTGCGCTCAAACCGGTACTCGAACGACTGGGTAATTGCCACCCGATTCTTCACCAGCGGGCCGGTGACGGTGAGCCTCGGTGTGAAGGATTCCAGGCCGACGATGTCTCCATCGCGGTCGCGGGCTCGCGGAAGCAGATTCTGGACGGAAACGTGATACTTGTCGAGATTGCCCGTTCGTGTCTCGACACTGGAAACCGCTCCCGTGAATTTCCCGTATTCAGGGTCGTAGGGATTCGAGATTACCTGCACGGACGACACTACATCTATCGGCAGGTTCATGGCTTCCGCGCCGGTTGCCGGATCGGTCACGTTCGCAGAATTCACAAGCCACCCGCCCTGGGTTGCGCGCGCGCCTTTCATGTTGATGTGCCCGTCGGGTCCGCGGACCACCCCGGGGACCAGCGGCAGCAGACTGTCGAACCGTTCGTTTTGATTCGGCGCGTTGTCCACCGTCGATTGTGTGATGGTGGTGGATTGCGCCGATGCCGGCGGCACGCCCGAATCGGTGCCGGTCACCGTCACGGAACTCGTCACCACCGTGGGTTCCAATGGAATCGGCGCCGCTACCGTCTCTCCGGCTGCGACATCCACGGTCCCTGTTCCGCTGAGGCCCGGCGTCGTGGCTTCGACCTTGTACCGGCCGGGCGCCACCAGTTCGAACCGGTACCGCCCGCTCGCGTCAGACTCCGTTTCCCGCGCCACCGGGCCGCGAAGAGATACATGTACTCCCGGCGCCATCGCCCGCTGTCCGTCCGCGCCCACGGTAAAGACCTCTCCATCGACCGACCCCGGCACGACGTCCCCAGCCCACGCAAAGCAGCAGGCAAGGGTGAGCAGGGCGGAGAGAGCGCGTGCCGGTTTCAAGGCTTGGCCACCGTCGACAGTTTGGCGATTAACGGTTGCGCAGCCGCTGGAGTGGCCCCGCCATTCACGATCTCGCCGTTACCGGCGCTGTTCCCGTAAAGTGCCTTGTTGCCGGACTCGTCGCGTAAGAGCGTAGCGCCATCCAGTCCAAACCCGCCGAACATTCCCTTGGTATGCCCGAAGAACAGGATCTTCGCGTTGGAATCCTCGTGCGCCGTCTTGCCGTTGCCCCACGCAGCGGACGCATCCGTCCCGATCGCAAAACGCTCCGACAGCAGCTTCGCGCGATTGCTCGGATCGAGCGACAGCACTACGATATCAATCGCTTCACCGCCCACCTGAACCCCCACGCTGCCGCTTTCTAATGTGACTGCCGCCGGCGCGGACCATCCGCCGTCTTTGCGGCAGGAGATGAACCCGCGTCCGTATCCCACTCCGACAACGGCCGCGCCCTTCTTGAACCCTGGAATCACCGCGACGCAATCGGCACTCGCAAGTTGCTCCGCCTTCACGCCGCCCTTTCCGGTGGTCATCGAATCGAGTACCGCGACAGCCCTATTCACTCTCGCAGTCACGTCATTTGCGGCCGCCATCGCGCCGGCGCCGATCATCGCCAAAACAAGAATTACCGAAGCTCGCATTCTTATGAACCTCATCGTTGATTTGTGGAGGTGCTTAAAGCGCCCTCACATTAATAGGACAGTGAGTGCAGATATTTTGTTGGCGGCCGTAGAACCCCAAACAACTACAGCACCTGACCGATCCTTTTCGATGACAGGTTAGTGTTCGAATGGCACCAACTATCTGGATGTCTCTCGGCCAGCTTGGGACGCTGCTGATCGGGTCGTTAGGGATTGGCGTAGCCCTGCTGAATCAGCGGCGCCAGTTGAACGCTCAAATGTTCATCGAGTTCTCCAGGCGATTCGAGGACCTGTTGCGGCTGTTCCCAACCGAGGCGTGGCTTGCCAACCGCAATCCTATGCAGCCTCTACCACCGCCCAGTCAGGAGCTGACCGACTGCACGCTGTATTGCGTTCAGTTCATCGCAGACGTTTACTATCTGCGGAAGACTGGATACATTCCGAAGAGCCTCTGGGTGCTTTGGGAGCGCGAAATCGTGCGTACGCTGAGCGGGCCGGTATTTGAGCGGGAATGGACAAAGATCCGTTCGGAATTCTCTCACGACTCCGAATTCCTACATTTCCTGAGCACGCTGTCGCACCGCAAACGGATGGCCGCCTGTTAGGCGATTACCCCCGCGATCCATCGCAGCAGATTCCGCCGCACTTCCTCCCGGTTGGTTTCGTTGAGCATCTCGTGCCGGCCGCCGGGATAGTAATCGTAGGCGGTATTGGCAATGCCCGCTTCCCTGTAGCGGCCGATCAGTACCGCCGGGCCGCGCAGTCGCTGGCCCACGGGATCTTCGGTTCCTGAGAACAGGTAGATCGGCAGGTCCGGGCGGATGCTGGTTAACCGGGCTGGATCGGCCAGTTCGGCCGCGGCCGCGAAGAACGATTCTGTCGCGGCGGGTTGCAGCCAGCCAAAGCACAGCGGATCGTTCAGAAACGCATCCACAGTCGCGGGATCGCGGCTGAGCCAGTCGCAGGGAGTCCGCGCCGGCTGGAACCGTGCGTTGAGGAGATCGCCCGGATCGCGCCCTGAGGACCGCACCACTTCCACCAATCCGTCGAGCGCGCCAGAGCCAGACAATGCAAGCCCGTGAATGCACTCGCTGTAGTCGAGGGCGTACTTTTGTGCGGCAAACGATCCCATGCTGTGCCCCAGCAGGATCAAGGGCCGCCCCGGCTGTTCGCCGATGGCGATGCAGCTCAACCGGTGCATGTCCTCCACCAGCAGATCGAACCCGCCCGGTCCGAAATCCCCGAAGAACTCGGGCGATGGCGCCGTGCGTCCGTGCCCGCGATGATCGTTGCCGTAAACCACCAGGCCGGCGTCGACCAGACATTCGATCAGGCCGGCGTATCGTCCCATGTGTTCGCCCAAACCATGCGCGATCTGGACCACGCCGGTGGGCGTCCGGTCGCCGTCCCATCGCGTGCAGGAGATACTTAAGCCATCGGCGCTGGTGAATCGAAATGGATTGGCATGGACCATTCTAGTGAGGCACCTTTCGATCCTTCGGTTGACGGATTCTGACCAGGCTCCACGGGCGTTGCTTGACCTGATCGCTGAATTGACCCAAGTTCTCCGTCGCTACCCGGAGATTCTCCACGGTCTCGCGGATGTCGTCATCGTTGGCGCGCACCCCGCTCTGGACCGTGGCGATCAGGCTCTTCGCCTGCTCCAGCGTCGCGTTCAGTTGCGCGAGATCCTGCCGGATGGGATCGCGCAACTGGTCGACCGTCTGATTCACGTTGGCGACCGTCGCGTCCCCGCGTTGCAAGAGCGGACCAACCTTGCCGATGGCGGCGTCCGCATCCCGCGTAACTTGCAGCACTTGGTCCGCGATCTGGTCGAGCTTGGGCGTCTCCTTCGCAAGTAGGTTGTTGACTTGAGTGAGGACCGCCGCGATATGCGCCCGATTCGCCGGCCCCGTCGCGTCGTTCAGATTCGCCAGCAGCACCTTCGCCGGCCCGGTGACCTCCTTCAGCTCGCCCTGCACCTGCACGATCAGCGCCTCGGCGCTGTCTGCTATGCCGGCCAGCTTGCGGGTCATGTCATCGATGCTTACCGTCTCCTGCGAGGCAATCACCTCTCCGGCTTGGAGGCGTTCGGCGTCTTGCGCACCCGTCGTGATCGACACCGCCGGGCTGGCCATCAGGCTCACCGCTCCCAAACTCGCCACCGACTTCCGGTTTATAGGAGTGCCTTCCTTGACGTCGAGCACAAGCTCGATGCGAGTCGGATCCTTGTCCCATGCCCGCACGGTCTTCACCCTGCCTACCGCGATTCCGCCGAAGAGTACCTCGGACCCGGCGCCGATCCCGCCCGCATAGCGCAGGTAGGTCTTGTACGCCGTGACGTGCCTTCCCCACTGCTCGTTGCCCACATAGTAGACCGTCACTCCGAGCAGCAGGAGGCAGACAATCACCAAAATGCCCACTTTAACTTCGGTATTCACATCTCGCTCCCGGCCAGGTATGCCTGAAAGTGTTTATCGACTCCCGCGGTGTTGGCGATCTCATCCGGGATGCGGTCCAGAAATTGCCGGATGCGCGGGTGCGTGCTGCCCTTTAACTCTTCCTGGGTGCCCACAGCGATCAACGAGCCTTTGTACAGCATCGCCAGCCGGTCTGCGATCCGGAAGGCGCTCGCCATTTCGTGAGTCACCACCACCACCGTCATGTTGAACGCACGCTTGAGCCCGAGGATCAGTTCGTCGAGCTCCGCTGCCACAATCGGATCGAGGCCCGCCGATGGCTCGTCGAATACCAGCACCTCGGGATCCAGCGCCAGTGCCCGCGCGACGGCGGCGCGCTTCTTCATTCCGCCCGATAGCGCCTGCGGACTGAGTTTGCCGGCATCGGCCAGCCCCACCACCGCGAGTTTCATCCAGGTCATCAGCCGGATCGTCGATTCCGCCAGGCGCGTGTGCTCCCGCAGCGGCAGCGCTATGTTGTCTTCCACGGACATGGAATTGAATAGCGCCGAGTTCTGAAACGCGACCCCGATCGAGCGCCGAACCCTCTTCAGCTCGCGCGGTTTCGAACGCGCCAGATCGATACCATTGATGAGGATCTGACCGGATTCCGGCCTCTCCAGGCCGATGATCTGGCGCAGCAGCGTGCTCTTCCCGGATCCGCTGCCGCCCAGCAAAACCATCGTCTCGCCGCGATTGACGTCGAGATTGACCCGGTCCAGCACACGTCGTCCGCCGTAGCTGACCACCACATCCCGCACCGAGATTGCCGGCTGAATTTCGGTCATGGTTTCACCGCGGCGCCGTGAGGTAGAAGATCGCGGTAAATCCCACGTCCGCGAGAATTACCAGGAAGGTGGACTTCACGACGGCCGCCGTCGCCGAGCGCCCCACGGCATCCGGTCCCCCGCGAACGCGGAAGCCCTCCAGACAGCCAACGTGAACGATGATCGTGGCAAAAGCCATGCTCTTCACCAGCCCCATGACGACGTCTCTCAAGACCATAGAGTGCACCACCGAGGTGAAGTAAATGCTGAGCGCCATGTCCGCGCTGATCCGCATGAACAGGCCGCCCGCCAGGATTCCACAGGCGCTGCCGAGGATCGTCAGGCAGGGCAGCACGATCAACGCGGCCAGATACTTCGGCGCAAGCACAAACTCAATCGGGTCGATCGCCATGGTGCGGAGCGCGTCGATCTCCTCGGTGACCACCATGGAGCCGATCTCGGCGGAGAAGGCCGATCCCGAACGGCCGCTCACCGCGATCGCCGTGAGCAGCGGCCCCAACTCCCGCATGAAACCGATCGTGACCAGATGCACCACGAAGTTCATCGCGCCCAATTGCCGCAGCTCCGAAGCGCCCTGCATCGCCAGGATGAATCCCGCGCAAACCGACATGATGCCCACCATTGGAAACGCGTCGTAGCCGATCGCCACCATCTGGCGCAGGGCCGATTGCCAGCGGAGCCGGTTCCCCACAACCGGCAGGCTTCGCCACATCGTGGCAAGCGTATTCCGAAACTGAATCGCGAGCGCGCCCACGTACCCGACGTGCCGCAGAGTCGCCGTACCGAGCCGCTCGACGACAGGAGTACTCATGGCCGGCCTTCCCGATCTACTTCCTGAAAAAGATGCAGCAGCCGCGTCGCTTCCAGCAGGTACCGCGGCCTCTCGCGAAGCCCGCTCAACCGAAGCTCCTTGCCTTGCAGCCGCGCTGCTCTCAGCAGCTCCATCAACATGGCGAGTCCCGACGTATCGATATACGCAACGTCATACAAGTCCACGGTCAGGGTTCGGCAATTCGGAGACTGCACGCGCCGCAGCAACAGCGACTCTATGCCCGGAGAGGAATCGATGGTGATTCGGCCCGAAAGCTCCACGCGGCAACCTTCCGCGCCGTCGCGGCACACGGCGCGGACCTCCGGTTCGGCAGAAGCGCTGGTTCCTGATTGTCGCCAGGGAAGATTCACAGGTTCGTACCAGAGGACGGGTGCTTGTCACTCTTTTGTTGGCTGGGGCTTTCCGGTGCGGCTTCAAACAAATGGTCCGGCTGGCCCGTCCTTTTGACTGGAGATATGGAGGCTGGGATGAACTCGGGAATGTCCACGTTGGATGATGCTGCTCTGGTGCAGATGGCCCTGGCAGGCCAAGGCGAATGTTTCGGGGAGTTGATGCGTAGATACGAGAATCCGGTTCGGGCCCGCGTGGCATCGATCGTTCGCAAGTCGCCCGACGTGGATGACGTGGTTCAGGAGGTGTTCTTCAAGGCATGGCGGGCTCTCCCTACGTTTCGGGCAGACGCCGCCTTTCGCACTTGGCTCACCAGCATCGCCACGAACGAAGCGTTGATGCTTTGTCGTCGCGAACGGCGGCTGCGGCTTTTTGAGACTCCGGGTGAGGTAGACACAGTGGCTTGTGGTGCCGAACCGGCAGATAAGGCAGTTATCAGGGGCGAAGCGGCCCGGGCGATTCATGGGGCCATCGTGAAACTTCCTGCTATGTATCGCGAGGTTATCGTACTGCGCGACATCGAGGAACTGAGCACACCCATGACTGCCAAACGATTGAAGTCGACGGTGCCGGCCGTGAAGACGCGCGTGTTCCGAGGACGCCTGAAACTCGCGACGGCTCTCCGGGGATGGCGCTCACACGCCTTACTTCATGCGGCGTGACCGCGCAAGTTCGCGCAGCGTTTGGAGGGTACAAAAGTACCCGCTGTGGCCCTGGGCGCCGTTTGTTTTCAATCGCGGGTTTCACCAAACGGGTACATGTGTACCGGATTCTTCAAACAAAAACCTCCGGATAGCAGTTCCTCTTCTAAGAGGCCGCGGTTTGCGGTCACAGGAGGATCGATGAAGAACACGAACGTTAGAATCGCGGTGGCCCTCGGATTGTCGTTGATTGGCGCGGCGCGAGTCCAGGCCCAGGAGCCGGTGCGCCTGCCAACCACGGCCCCGTCGGACCCGGGCATTTCGGACGAAGATCTCAGGTTACTCCGGAAAGACCTGAGATCGCTGAAGAAGCAGATTATCGCCGCCAACCTGGAACTGACGGAGACGGAAGCCCAGAAGTTCTGGCCGATTTATGACCGGTACGCGGCGGATTTGGCCGCCGCCACGGACAAGAAGTACGCTCTCCTCAAGAGCTACCACGATAACTATTATTCGATGACGGACACGCAGGCGGTAGAGTACATCAAGGGGCGGGCGGAGGTGGAGGGCGATGTCACGAGGCTGCGTATGAAATACTTCCCCATCTTCGGCAAGGTCATTTCGGGTAGGTCGACTGCTCTGTTCTTTCAACTGGACTGGCGTTTGGGAACCATTCTGGACCTGCAGATGGCCTCCGAAATGCCGCTGATCGAGCAGTAAGTTCCACAGTCCGCACTCGGCAAACACCAAGTGGCGGCGGACAACGCTTTCGCGAGGCGCGCCGCCCAAGAAACCGGCCTGATCTTCAACGGACCTATTCCCGTGCACTGAGGAGCGTCATGCCGGCGTGGCTGTTTGCGCCGCCAGCCGGCCCGCAGAGTTAGGGCTCTGGCCGGCGCCGTCACCAACAATATGGGTTGTTTGAACAGTCTTCTATAACAGGAGCAAGTCATGGACAACTTCACCATCCTCCGACGCTACGTCCTGGCCTTCAGCCTGATGATCTTCACTGCGGTCGCCCTCCAACGGGCGCAGCCGATCCCGCCATTTGAAGGCGACGGCAACTCCGACCATGATGGGCAGCCGGCCTGGTGCCAGAACACGGACTCCGGCGGCTACACTCACAACTGCGATTGCCAGCCCAGGATGGGCGATCCGGAATGCCATACCCAAGGCGGAAGCGGAGAACGCCCGAAGTGCAGCGTGTACTGCCGGAAGAACGCCTGCAGGTGCAAGCGTCATTGCGACGAGACCCTGTGAACGAAGGCGCCGGGGTAAGGAACATTTGATTCAAGGACTGGTCATGAGGGCGCCACAAAAAGTAGCGAACTTCTCCGCGGCACTCGGCCGCCCTTCGCATCCAAGGCCAAAGGCCGACTGGGCCGCGTTGGCGGCTTCGCCACCCAGAATCGGATTGGCGCTGGGTGGCGGCTTCGCCCGTGGGATTGCCCACGCGGGTGTCCTGGCAGTCCTGGAGCGCCACCGCATTCCCATTCATTGCGTCACCGGGGTTAGCGCTGGAGCCATAGTAGCCGCGGCCTATGCCAGCGGGGCAATACCCACCGAAATCGCCCGCGCGGGTTGCGCCATGCGCTTCGGCGATGTGGCGCGATGGAGCCTCTCCCACATGGGTTTTGTGGCAAGCGGACGCATGCAAACGTTCCTCCATCGCCTCCTGAAACGGCACCGTTTCGAAGAGATGCCGATCCCACTCGGCGTGCTTGCGACCGACCTCTGCACAGGCGAGACCGTGCATTTCCGGGATACAGGTGAGGTCTTCCTGCCCATACGCGCAAGCTGCTCCTACCCCGGACTGTTTCAGCCGGTGCGCCATGATGGCCGCCTGCTGGTGGACGGCGCCATTAGCATGGAGATACCGGCGTTGCTTGCGCGCCAACTCGGCGCCACGCACGTGATTTCGGTACACTTGCCGGCGCAGGCGAGCCATCCGGCTCCCGCCAATATCTTCCAGGTGGTGAACCGGTGTTTTCAAATCATGAATGGCCGCAGTGAACAGGATTGGCGCAACGATAGCGACCTGGTCGTAACCCCCGATGTCCGGGCGGTGGACTGGGACGGCTTCGGCCGCGGGCAGGAATTGCTGAAGGCCGGAGAAGAGGCGGCGTCAGCGGCAGTGCCAAAGATCCAGGCATGGCTGGCGGACCGGCAGCCGGTCCCGGAATCCGGCGAGCCCATTCCGGCTGCGATACCCGCCTGAAAGTGCCTGCCCCGGGATACCGGGCCCGGCCCACCGGGCAGCACGGCCGGTACTAGGGATTAGTATGTTGAAGAGAATCTTCCACCTTTCGGCGATGCTGCTCCTTGTCGCGCTTCCATGCGTGCCACAAGATGGGATACGCTTTGTGACCGGCGTTGTGACCGATAGGAAAGGCAACACCATTCAGGGTGCTGCTGTGCAACTGGAGAATACAGCCAGTCTGTTGGTGGTGTCTTACATAACCGGTGACGATGGCCGCTACCGCTTTAATCGGCTATATGGCAGTGTCGATTATACCCTCAAAGCGAAGTATCAATGCTACTGGTCCAAACCAAAGACATTGAGCAAATTCGATTCGCGGAAGCAACGGGAAGTCGACCTCGTCATACCCATCGAGTAACGTTCGGGCGCTTGCCCCGCGGGAAGCTCCTGTTGGAAAGTGAAGATAGTGTCGGGATTTCGACATCTGCCCGGCGCCGATCGTCACGATCAGAGCGCACAGCCCGGATGTCCGCAGTCGCACGAGATCTCTATTTCATCCCCTCCAGCATCCTGGCACAGTTGGCTGCAGTATTGTTCGTCAGTTGCTACGCTGCACTGGCATGCTGGATGAGCACATTTGCTTTGCTCGTCGGTTTGTTGAGTAGCCATCGTTTTACCCTCCCTAAGTAGCTTTACAGAGCACATCGACCTCCATCCCTCGAGGAGGCTCGACCCCGCCGATGAGGCGGATGCTTGCGCTCAACGAGGTCTTGTGATGTTCACTTCGGTATTCTGCATGCTGCGAATTTCTTCGGAAGGACCCTTATGTGTGATTATTCATTGATGGAATACGAGAGCCGTCTCGCGGCGCAAGGCGAGTCTTTGATCGTACATCGTTTCCCGAGCGGCTCACTTGGCTTGGCATCGGTGCACGATTGCTGCCTGGCCGAGTCCGAAGCGAACCGGACCAAAACATTCCGGGCTACCTTAAAAGAATTCTTTCAGCGGGAAAAAAAGCACTCTGTACCGGCGGTTTGCATTCCTCCCGGCGCCAGTCTTATTCTGCATGACGTGCCTCCGCAGGTTCAGAAAGCGCTCGCAATCGGTCCCGATGAAGACGTTACCTTCGTTCAGTTGTCGGGCGCGGCATACACCTATCGGGATGCACTCCGCTTCCGCACGGGACACGCGCTCCGACTGCAGGACCTTTGCGAAGGACAACGTTTGCAGGTCGTCGATCTCGGCTTCGACGATACGGAAGAGCCGAACGTCCCAGACATTCCGGATGCGCTTGTGTTGACAAGCGTGTCGCGGCTCTAAAGCCGGCATTGATCGAATCGCGGCCAAGGGCGGCCAAAGTGAACGCCTCCCGGCATCCGAGCGTGGTCGCCGGCAAGTGGTTCGACGCGCGACGGTTCCTCGCCAAGCCACTCCGGATTACGAGCGGTGCGCTTGAGATGCGAAGATTCGTATTCGCCTCCTGCCGCCACGTCAGCGAAGCACGTCGACTTCCGTTCCACGACGAGGCTCGGCCCCGCCGATCAGGCTGACGACTGTGCTCAAGCAGGCCCGCGCCAGGTAGAACGAAACCGGAAAGCTGATGGCCACGATGAGAATGCACGCGAGGGCGTCTTCCATGACTGTCCTCCTACTGGGCGGCCACCGCGCCGGCCTGCGCATCCGAAGCCTTACCTTCGCCCGCCGCGACTGGACGGAACTCGGTGATCGTCAGATAGCCCCGTCCCGACCGCCGCGTTTCGATGGCCACGTGCGTGATGCGGACGGTGGCGTGGCCGTCCACCAGTTTGGTATTGCGAACGAGCTCGATCCGGCGGATGACAGGGGAATCCGACTTTACCAGGCGCCCAGACTGCAGGACCGCGACGCCGGTCACGGAGTCTATCCAGAGTTCGCCTCGAATCAAGCCATCGCGTTTTTTCCTCGGCACGATCCGGAACGCGTAAGCCGGCGCACCTTCAGTTGGAACCTCGCCCAGGTAGCGAAACTTGTAATTTGCCGGAGTGATCAGGACAGATGACAGGGGCAGGTCTTCGACTTGCTGCTGAGTTGCAAGATAGGGCGCAACCATCGCCCGCGTAACGGCCGCGTCCCCGTGACTTTGCAGCACATGGTATTCGCTGCGCTCGGACTCGCCCGTCAGCCGTATGGCCAGCAGGCGGCTCTCTTTGTTCAGGCCCGGCTGCGACGCCTCGATCACTACCGCCACAGGTCCCGATTCGGTGAATGGGTCGCGTTCGTGAATCGACGCGATGTATCGGGCGAAGGCCAAAGCCTCGGCGGGAACGGGTGCGGCGGGGGGCAAATCTCCGGCCAGCGCGCACACGGGCATGAGCAGTGCCAGAAATCCAAGAAGGAGTGTTGTTTGCTTCATGCCTCGACAAGGGCAGTTGCGGCGCCACTCGGCCACGTTGATCGATCTGATTGTAAGAAGGGAACTTGGCCGGCTTGAAGGGAATCTGGCGATGCCTGGAAATGCTGATTGCTGAGCACCGATGCTATAACAATCAGCACTATTTCCGGCCGGCGTCACCAAACAAAAGAGTCTCCGTCCGGGTCTTCTCATATGAGAAGGAGATCCCGATTGGGTAAACCGATCTTAGTTTGCCTGCTGGCGCCGGTTTTGTTGGCGGCGCAGGCCCCCGCGCGGGCGCCATACATCCAACAGACTCCCGAACAGTTGCAGCAGTTGGTGGCGCCGATCGCGCTCTATCCGGATTCCCTTGTGGCGCAGATCCTGGCCGCATCAACGTTTCCTGAACAGGTCGTGGTGGCCGGCCGGTTTGTGCAAGCGCATCCCGATTTGAAGGGTGACGATTTGGGCCACGCCGTGGACCAACAACCCTGGGATCCCAGCGTCAAGGCGCTCACCGCATTTCCATCCGTCCTTGGAAATATGGACAAGAACCTCGCCTGGACGTCTTCTTTAGGCGACGCCTACTACAACCAGCAAGCAGAGGTGATGGATTCCGTACAGGCCTTGCGCCGGAGAGCCGAACAGGCCGGCAATCTGACGAACACCCCGCAACAAAAGGTGGAGACGAAAAGCTCGACCATCGTCATTCAGCCGGCAGCTCCCGAGGTGGTCTACGTCCCTGCGTACGATCCGTGGCTGGTTTACGGAGACCCTATCGTGGCGTGGCCCGAGTGGTACCCGTATCCCGGCATCTGGTGGGACGGGCCTTACCTTTCATGGGGGATCGGCTTCGAAATCGGTTGGTTCGGCGGTTTCGGATGGGGCTGGGGTCATTGGGGATTCGATTGGCATCACCACTACGCAATGTATGACCACCATCGGTATTACTCCCACAGCACCACGTTTTACAACCGGAACCATTTCTACAGGGGTGAAGGGGCGCGCGGCGAAGGTTTCAACCGGTCTGGCGCGGCGGCCAGGCCTTTCAACGGAGACGCGGGAGCGGCCCGGGGATACGCCGAACCCCGAGGCCAGAGCGGCGTCCGCTCGGGCGCCTTTAGCGGCTTCGGCCATGGCGGAGAGGAAAGGGGCTTTTCGTCGCGCGGAAGCTCCAGCTTCGGCGGTGGTGGCTTCGGTGGCGGCCCGCGCGGCGGTGGTGGCTTCGGTGGCGGCGGCTTCGGTGGCGGCGGGCATGGCGGCGGGCGCCGGTAGGAGGGGTCATATGCGGCAGACGAACTTCGGCATTTCCGGAGTAATGGCGGCGGCGATTCTTTTGGCGGTGGGTCTCTCCAGAGCCACGGCGCAGCAGCAGGGCCAGAAGACATTTTCATCGCCGCAAGACGCGAGTACGGCGCTGGTCGCTGCGGCGCAGAACAACGACGAAAAAGCGATGCTCGAAATCCTGGGAGCGGAGGGCAAGCAGGTCATCTCCTCGGGAGACGAAACCGAGGACGCCCAGAGCCGCGCTAATTTCGTGCGGATGTACCAGGAGATGCACCGTCTGGTGAAAGAACCCGATGGATTCACCTTGTACGTCGGCGCGGAGAACTGGCCCCTGCCCATACCGCTCGTGGAGCGAGAGCGCTCCTGGTATTTCGACACCGCGGCGGGCACGAGAGAAATTCTCTACCGGCGAATTGGCCGGAATGAGATATCGGCGATTCGCGTGTGTCAGGAACTCGTGGCCGCGGAAAAGGAATACTACTCCACACAGCACGAAGAGTACGCTCAGAAAATCCTCAGCGATGACGGGCAGCACAACGGCCTCTATTGGAAAGCTGCCGACGGCGAGCCCCAGAGCCCCATTGGGCCGCTGATAGCGTGGGCCGTTGCCGAGGGCTATGCAAAAAGCCGGAACGGAGCTCCGACTCCTTACCGCGGTTACTATTACCGCATCCTGACCCGTCAGGGAAATAATAGCCCGGGCGGAGCGAAGAGTTACCTCGCCAGCGGCAAGATGACCGGGGGGTTCGCTTTCGTAGCCTATCCGGCGGAATACCGGTCGTCCGGCGTGATGACCTTCATCGTGAACGAGGATGGAGTGGTGTATCAGAAGGACCTCGGCTGGAAGACCGGTGTTCTTGCCAAAGCTATGAAGGAATACAACCCCAATTCCGGTTGGCAAAAGGCTGAAGATGGGCCATGGGAGACTGCCGGCGGGCAGAAACCCTGACAGGCGACGAAGACGGACCTTCAGTCACGGATGATCTCTCCGCCGAGCAGCCACAGGTTGTCGACATGTCGTTGGATGGTCTTTTTGAACAAGCCTGACGCGGCCGGATCCGGTTCGGATGCGCCAACCGCGACACAGTGGATCAAACCGCTCCGAAGGTCATTTGGCCCTTCGCCGAAGCGCGAGGGTAAGCTTCCACCACAAACAAAAACGGCCTGATGTAGGCTCCTCTTAGATGAGGCGATCTCACTCAACCGCTCCGGCCGGAATGGGCCAAGTGTTGAGTTTGGCGGTCTGTACTGGCGCTGCATGTGTTTCGATTCGGGCCCGTAGCGAGTGGGATCTCAGGCATTGCTCAGTCCGTGCTGCCCGCATTCGACTTAGAAAGGGAGGTGTGTTTTGAAAGGGTCAATCGTCGTCGCAGTGGTGAGCGCAATCCTGCTCCCCACGCACTCAGTCGCTCAGCGCATCGGAGCGCCGGGCATGGGCCGGGGAATGGGATTCCCGGGGGGCTTCCGGATGGGACCAAATCGCAACGGCTTCGGAAGCAGTTCCGAGGGCCGTGGATTCGGCTGGTCAAGGGGATTCAAGGATTTTGGTGGATATGGTGGTCTCGGATGGGATGGGTACCCGTACTCAGGGGATGGCGGATACCTGGCAAACTACGGCGAAGCATTTCAGCCTCCGCCGAACATCATTGTGGTTCCGCCCTTCCGGGAAGCGCCGGTCGAGCCGCCTCCGCCGCCGCCCCCGCCGCCCCGGCCCGAAACGCACGAGTATAATTGGCCCAGCTCCGGGGACAATCCCGGCGCCGCATTTTCCATCGTGTTGAAGGACGGCACGGTTCATCGCGCCGCCGCTGTGTGGGTCCAGGACAACACTATCTGTTTTATTACTCCCGGGGGCACTGGAGGGCAGTTGCCCCTCACCAGCGCGAATCGCGAAGACACCCACCGTGCCAACGCGGAACAGAACCTCGCGCTATCGCTGCCCGCCGAGATGAGCAAATCGATCAGCTCGGTGAAGTGATGTCCTGAGCGGAGCAACGTAAGACGGAACGGCCTGGCGGCCTTTACTAATCGGCGTAGAGCCGAAAGACCTCGATTTGTCCTAACGAGGGGTCCCACGAGATCTGAACGGCATCCGCGGTCGAGAGCCACCGTGATTTCGGCCAGAGCGTCCTAGGCAACGGACCCTGTTTCCGAAATCAATCGCTTCATTTCTCGCGGTTGCAACACTGCGCTTTGTCAGCGGCAAGCGAATTTCATACCTCCCTCGCACTATTTGTGAGGAATGCGCGTCCTCACGGGTCTCTCCTCACTCACTGGAGGCTGGTTTAAGACCCATGGACCCCGAGACCGGCGCGGGCCAGGTCAGCGCACGGTGTTCGGCGATGAGGGCGTCGATTTGGGCTGCCGCCTGGACCGGCAGAGGGGCGGTGCGCCGGGTTCTGAGGTCGGCATGAGCGTGCACGCACTCGAAAAGCGAGGAGAGCACGCCCCGGGTCTCGTTTACCATGAACATCATGTAATGGAAAAGCTTCAAGCTCCGCGCGAGCATGCGGACCCTGATCACCACGCTGTCCCCGATGCGCACTTCAGAGGGATACCAAAGGTGATGCTCGAGATCGAAGCCACCCGCGCCCGACGACGTAAAGTAAGCCGCGGTTAGCCCGAGCATCGGGTACATGGCGTCCCCGGCCTCGTCGTAGAGGGCCAGGTACCAGCGCATGTTCATGTGGCCTTGCCGGTCTTCGTAGGAGGGCGGGATCACCGCCCGG
>Ga0335081_10002231_pt1 | contig 30476 bp, 22 predicted proteins | sample Lox_Sample_35_FD_206713 | JGI IMG/M metagenome (GOLD analysis project Ga0335081, IMG submission 206713) | Soil microbial communities from Loxahatchee National Wildlife Refuge, Florida, United States - Lox_Sample_3.5 | ecosystem: Environmental > Terrestrial > Soil > Wetlands | place: USA...
GCTGATCGAGGATCGGAACCTGGTTCGGCTGAAACGCCAGGAAATCGTGCGGGTAACGGCCAGAGCCCGCGGTTTGACGGCTCTCATCGGCGGCCTGGCATTGGGGGCTTCTGGCGGGATAGCCGTCGCCGCCGACAAAAAGAGCGACCCCCGGCTGGCAGGCCTCGCCGGGGCCGTGCTCGGCGGTGTGGGCGCGGGAATCGGAGCGGCCATCGGGCGGACTGTGACGTTGTACGAGTCCGAGCCGCGAGAGTAGGCGTTCCGCGCGAGACGGCAGGGATTCGTCAAAATCGGAGCACGGACTCCTAAGAACTCATGGGTCTCGTAAACCCGCGCCCGGAAAGATCCGTCTACACCAGCGCAAGTACACCTCCAGAAGGAGTTCTCAACTCAATGAAGCGACAGTTCCTGCGAATCGCGCTAATCGGTACCCTTGCGGCGGCGCTACTGTGCGGGCAGAGCACCAGCACGAGCATGCCACCGGCGCCGCCGACACCGGCACAAGTCGCGGCCAATATGGTCGCCCGCCTGACCACGCTGCTGGATCTCACCAGCGCGCAGCAGGCCACGGCGACCGCCATTTTTGCAGCCCAGGTGACCACCGACCAGGCCATCGCCACGCAGATGCAAACGGCGCAAACCGCCCTGCAAACAGCGATCACATCGAACAGCAAGAGCGGGATCATCGCCGCGGCCGGCACTATTGGCAGCCTGACCACGCAGCAGGTCACGGCCGATGCTGAAGCCGACGCGGCATTTTACGCGATCCTGACCACAGCACAACAGACGAAGTATGCCACGCTGCAACCGCCCGGGCAGGGCGCGGGCGCACCGGGTGGACCGGGTGGCGGCGGTCCCGGTGGCGGACCCCGTGGCGGGCCGGGCGGCGGCGGTCCGGGCCAGTAAACACACGCAGCGAAGATCGAATGCGTGCCGGGGAACCGGCACGCGGCACCCTGAGAGCGACGCCGGGAACAGTCGCGATTCCCCTACCCCCCTTGAGGCTTGATAGCACGACGCGCGCAGCGATGCGCGGTGCGCCACAATAGAGAGGGTTCGGGAGGAATTCCGACATGAACGGCGCTTCTGCATCCCTGATTCACGAACTACGGCCCAAGATCATCGAGAGACGAGCCCGGCTTCAGACCGCCGCCCGTTCGGTGTCCGCCGAGTACGTCAATGACCTTCTTGCGGAGATCGATGCCACTCTGCAGAAGATCGACAACGGCTCCTATGGCCTGTGCGAGAAATGTCTCGATCCGATCGAAGCAGACCGGCTCGCGCACAATCCGCTGGTGCGGTTTTGCCTGGATCACCTCACGCAAGACCAACTAAGGGCTCACGAACAGGACCTCGAGCTGGCAACCCAGATTCAAGCGACGCTGCTGCCCGCAACCGGCATTGCGGCCGGAGACTGGGAAACGCAGTACCGCTACGAACCGGCCGGCGTGGTGGGCGGCGACTATTGCGAGATTGCCGCCGCAGGCGATGGCCAAACCCTGTTTTTCGCGGTCGGCGACGTCGCCGGCAAGGGCGTGGCCGCATCGTTGCTGATGACGCACCTCAGCGCGATCGTTCGCAGTCTGCTGTCGCTGCAATTGCCGCTTGCGGAGGTGATGTCGCGCGCGAATCGATTGTTTTGCAAGAGCACTCCGGCTACGCACTATGCCACGCTGGCCGCAGGCCGCACAACGGAAGACGGCGCGGAGCTGTGCAACGCCGGCCACTGCAGACCGCTGCTCCTACGGCGCGACGAAACCGACCGTATCGATGCCACCGGAGTACCCCTGGGTCTTTTTTGCGAAGGCCGGTATACCGTGAAGCAGATCCGGCTCGACCCCGGTGACAGCCTGGTCCTGTATTCGGACGGCATCACCGAGACGCAAGACGCGGAAGGCAACCCGTACGAGGAAGAACGGCTCATCCGTGTGTTGCACGGTCACAAGGAGCGGGACGCGGCAGCTATGGCCGATCGGGTCCTGCGAGATGTGGCGCAATTTCGCGGCGCGCTTCCGCGACAGGACGATATGACGCTGCTGATTGTGCGCCGGCGGGGATGAGCGGGCGCGCGGTGGTTCCGGCAGGCCGCGCGGCCTGCCCCACCAACGGCAAGAAGCGCGGCGTGAGTCCCCAAAATGGGCCGGCGCTTTATGTTCGACCATCAAACCAAATGATATTCTGGTGGCTGCCTACATGATTCTCTCCGCGTTTCGCGCCCGCCGACGAATGATCGCTGCGCTGGCGCTGGCAGTCGCGGCGTCGCTGGCTCACGCGCAGCCGCTGACCTTTACGCCGTTTCGCGAAAGCGGCATCTACGGGCTTGGCGAGAAAGCCGGCTGGACCGTGACTATCGCGAAGGACGCCCCTGCCGCCAACTACACGTACGTCATCAAGAAGAACAATTCCGAAACGATTCGCACAGGCGCTCTCGATCTGTCATCCGGCGCCGCGACCATCGAAGCCACACTCAATGAACCGGCGATGCTCTATGTCGAAGCCGGGCTTGCTGAGCGTCCCGCGATTCATCTGGGCGCGGCCATCGCGCCGGCGCAGTTGCAGCCCTCGGTTCCGCGCCCTGCGGACTTCGATTCGTTCTGGGACGCCAAGCTCAAAGCGCTGGCTGAGGTTCCGATCAATCCGGTTCTCACTGCCAACACGAACGCCGCTCCGGGGGTAGAGTGTTACACGGTCCGGCTGGACAGCCTCGGTTCCCACGTGCAGGGATACCTCGCCAAGCCTGCCAGGGAAGGCAAATTTCCGGCTCTGGTGGTCTTCCAGTACGCCGGAGTGTACGCGCTCCAGACCAAGACGATCACCGATCGCGCAGAAGAAGGCTGGCTGGCTTTCGACGTGGACTCGCACGACATGCCGCCCGACAAGGCGGAGGGGGTGAGCAGGAATTACCAGGCGATCGGCAACACGGACCGGGAATCCTCCTACTTCCTCAACATGTATCTGCGGGACTCGCGCGCCATCGACTACATTGCCAGGCGTCCGGACTGGGACGGCAGAACGATCGTCGTGACTGGCACCAGCATGGGCGGCCAGCAGAGTCTCGTGACGGCGGCATTGAATCCCAAGGTCACCGCGGTGATTGTGAACGAACCCTCGGGCGCCGATTCCAACGGCGATCTGCACGGACGCAGGGCTGGCTATCCCAACTGGCCCTCCGACAATCCGAAGGTCATGGAGACGGCTCTCTACTTCGACACCGTGAATTTCGCTCCGCGCATCAAAGCGCCGGTGCTGGCGGCGCTGGGCTTTATCGATACGATCGCTCCGCCTGTTGGCATCTGGATCGCGCTCGACCGGATCCCCGGACCCAAGGAAGTGATCCCGATGGTCGAGTCCGACCATAACAACATCACGCCGGAGAAGCAGGAGGCGTATCATTCGCGATCCAAGGAAGTTCTGGGCATTATTTTCAACGGCGGTGAATTCAAACCCAAGGCGCTGCCGGAATAGAGGGAAGCCCGGGGCCCCGCTAGATTCTCTGACTCAGACCTGCGTCCAACGGATTACGAATCCTGCCAGTACCGCGCCCGCCAGTGGCCCGAACACCGGAACTCCGGCATAACTCCAGTTTGACGGACCCTTCTTCGCGATCGGCAGCACCGCGTGCGCGATCCGCGGCCCCAGGTCTCGGGCCGGGTTGATGGCGTACCCTGTGGTTCCTCCCAGGCTGAGCCCGATCCCCCACACCAGGCAGGAGATGAGGTAGGGTCCGTGGCCCGTACCCAATCCCGCGGCCGTCACTGACCGCGAGCCGATAGCCCCTACCACCAGCACCAGTACGAACGTCGCGACCACCTCGCTTAAAACGTTGAACGGCACGTTGTGGATTGCCGGCGAGGTGCTGAAGCACCCCAGTTTCACGTCCGCGTCAGGTGTCTCCCGCCAGTGCGGATAGAAATGCAGCCATACCAGGACCGCGCCTGCAAACGCCCCAGCGATCTGCGCTGGAATATAATAGGCCAGTCTACTGAAGTCCCCCGAGCTTACCGCAAAACCTAGCGTCACCGCCGGGTTGATATGCGCGTCCGGACTGCCGCACGCGGTCGCGGTGAAAATCCCCGCCATCACCGCAAAGGCCCATCCTGTGGCGATCGCCATCCAGCCGGCGCCCTCGGCTTTCGATTTCCGCAGTTGCACGTTGGCCACGACGCCATTTCCCAGGAGGACCAGGATCATCGTCCCGAGAAACTCCCCCAATATCCTCTTGTCCATTCTTGCCGTTACCTTCCGCAGGCCGGGGGAAAACGCATGCTAACGTCAGCTCTCACTCGTCCTCCAGCCAGTCGAATGAGCGCGTCACCGCCTTCTTCCACAAGCCATACATCTTCTCCCGCCGCGCAGGCTCCATTTTCGGGCGCCACATCCTGTCGGCCGACCAGCGCACGCGCAAGTCTTCCAGGCTGCCGTAGAAACCCACGGCTAGTCCCGCGGCGTAGGCCGCGCCGAGCGCGGTGGTCTCTTTCACTGTGGGTCGCACCACGTCGCGGCCCAGAATATCTGCCTGAAACTGCATCAGGATGTTGTTCTCGACCATCCCACCGTCGGCGCGCAAGACTGACACCGGAACTCCGGCGTCCTTTTCCATCGCCTCCACAACCTCTCGCGTCTGAAATGCGGTGGCCTCCAACGCCGCGCGTGCCAGGTGCCCTTTATTGCTGTGTCGCGTCAGGCCGGCGATCACCCCGCGCGCGTTGTGCTTCCAGTACGGCGCATACAGCCCTGAAAATGCGGGCACGAAGTAGACCCCGCCATTGTCTTCCACCGTTTCAGCCAGCGCTTCGATCTCCGCGCTGCGCGCGATCAGCCCGAAGTTGTCGCGAATCCACTGCACCAGCGCCCCGGTCACGGCCACGCTGCCTTCCAGCGCATAGTTCGCCGGCCGATTCCCCAGCTGGAAGGCCACCGTTGTAAGCAGCCCGCAGCGCGAGTGCACGATCTTGTCGCCTGTATTCATCAGCAGGAAGCAGCCTGTGCCGTACGTGTTCTTTCCCTCTCCGGCCTCGAAACAGGCCTGGCCCAGCAGCGCCGCCTGTTGATCGCCCAGAATGCCCGCGAGCGGAACGCCCTGCAACCCGTCCAGCGCCGCCTCTCCGTACGGTTCGCAACTGGAGCGGATCCGCGGCAGCATTTGAAGCGGAATGCCGAATGCGGCCAGCATCGCCGCGTCCCATTCCAGGGTCTCCAGGTTCATCAATTGCGTGCGGCTGGCATTGGTTGCATCCGTTACGTGCAGCCCGCCATTCACTCCCCCGGTGAGGTGCCACAGCAGGAACGTGTCGATATTACCGAAAATGACGTCTCCGGCTTCGGCTTCCTCGCGAGCGCCCGCAACGTGTTCCAGCAGCCAGCGAATCTTGAGCCCGCTGAAATAGGTCGAGAGCGGGAGCCCGGTTCGGCCGCGGAAACGGTCCACGCCGCCTTCCCGCGTGAGTTCCGAAACGTAATCGCCCACGCGCGTGTCTTGCCACACCAGCGCATTGTGTATCGGCCGCCCGGTGCGCCGGTTCCACAGGACGGTGGTTTCGCGCTGGTTGGTTATGCCGATTGCCGCCAGCGCCGATGGAGCCAGGCCAGCCTGCGCCATCGCCTCACCCGCCACCTCGCGCGTCCGCAGCCAGATCTCGTCAGGATCGTGCTCCACCCAGCCCGGCTGAGGATAGATTTGCTTGTGTTCTTTCTGGGCCGTCGAGACGATCTTTCCCCCGCGATCAAAGACGATGAAACGTGTGCTGGTAGTGCCTTGATCAATAGCCCCGACATAGTCCGCCACGAGTTTGTCTCCGGCCCTTTTTTGAGCGAAGCGTCTATTTTATGTCATTACGCGAGCGCGGCAGACCGCCGCCTAGATGGGTTGCGCGCGGCCCCGTCATTCGGAGCGGAAGCAGCTGTCAGTTGTGCACCGCCGCGCCATTCAACGACTCCGCCTTGCTGAACCGGGGCCATTTGTACCCGTAGAACGCTACGAACGCAAAGCAGAACATCGGCACGATAAAACCACGCGACATGTCGAACTTGTCCGCCACGTATCCCATCAGCTTGGGAAGCAGCGCGCCGCCCATGATGGCCATCACGATAAACGCGGACGCTTTTTTCGCCCGCGCCCCCAAGCCGAAAATCCCCAGCGCGAAAATCGTTGGGAACATGATCGACATGAAGAAATAGCTCAGGAACACGCAGGCCACCGACAACCAGCCGAGCTTCAGAAACACCAGCAGCGTGGCCGCGACATTCAGAACGCCATACGTTCCCAACAGTCGATGAGCGCGGAATCGCTTCAGCAGCCCCGCGCCCGTGAAACGGCCTACCAGGAAACACACAAAGCCCAGCGATGCTAGGTTGGACGCGCCTTTATTGCTAAACGCCAGCACCCCCGTCTTGCTGGTTTCAAACCACCCCTGAAGCCAGTTTTGCAGGAACCCGGCATGCCCGGACAAAGTGTTCAGTGACTCTCTCCAGCCGGCGGGTATCGGCGGAACCTCCGCGGTCATGTAGTTGATGAAGAAACTGAAAATGCCGGCCTGCGCGGCGACGTACAAGAACTGCGCCGCTACCGCCAGCGCGAAGTGAGGATGCGACCAGACCGAATGCGAAACGCCGGCAGTCCGGTCGTCCAGGTGATAATCATCCCTGCTCTTGATATCCGGCATCGGGGCGAACCAGAAGATCACCGAAAGGACCACCACAGCCACGGCGATGCCCACATAGGGAACATAAAGCGTTTGGCTCCCCGTGCTGTGGCCCATGGCGTCTTTCGAATAGAAGAACATGCTGCCGACCACCGGGCCCAGGATCCAGCCGACACCGTTGCACGACTGGGCCAGGTTGATGCGCGTCGCGGCGTAGCGTCTCTCGCCCAGCACCGTCGTGTAAGGGTTGGCGATCGTTTCCAGAAACGTGAGGCCGCTTGCGATGATGCACACGCCAGCCAGAAACGCTACGAAGCCGGTGTTCGGAGAGACAGTGCCCGCGTGAACCATCGCGCTGACTTGGGTCGCTGGAAGGAACCAGAATCCTCCGGCCGCCACCAGAAGCAGACCGATGATGATCCCGCCTTTATACCCCAGCCTGCTCGCCATCCATCCCGCCGGCAGTGACATCAGGAAATAACCCAGATAGTGCGCGAACTGCACCCAGGCGGATTGCGCCTTGCTCAGGCTCAGCTCCTCCTGGAAATGCTTGTCCATAACGTCGATCATCCCGTTACAGAATCCCCACAGCAGGAACAGCGAGCTGACCAGGATGAACGTGAACAGCAGGTTCCGCCCTTCGTCGCCGGTGAACATCCCACGCATGGGCCCCGCGCTGGGAAATGGTTGCTCCGCGATTCTCTCCCCCTTGTCAGCGCCCATTCGCAGTTGCCTCCAAGAGCGGCGCAACCACGTGCGCCAATTCCTCGTCGTTCAGCTCAGGCGCCCGAACATTCCGGAACAGCCCCCATAGCTCCACGTGCTCCACCGTGCCCTCCGGCTCGACATTCGTCTTAGGCCCCAGCGTTTCCAATTCCAGAAATTCATTGTTCGTGAAGATTTCGAACGAGCAGCCGAAATCGGTATAGGTCCTGCGCGGGTCGGCGGTTGCCCGCTTCACAAAGGCCTGCCCGTTCAGCAGGTACACCGCCCAGGTGTCCCGGTTGAACAGCCCCAGTTTTTGCGCGTCGCTGTTGTTCGGATCCTGCCGCAGGGTCATATACCTCTTTGTGAACTTCCAGCGTGGGTCGGCGAGGTTGGTGTATGCCCACATCACCAGCGGGTTCGTGGCTGCCAGGTCGATGGGATGCCTCCCTCGCGGAGGAAAACCGGTGACGGCGATGCCACCCTGCGCCATCATCGTCAGGACCCACGGTGCAAACTCCAGCGCGAACAAGGAGTGGTTCGTGATGCGGTGATACACCGTCACCGTGGCGCCGGAGGGCGCCATCCGGACCTCGATCTCCTTCTGGAGCTTGGTCAGCGGCTCGACCGGCTCGCGCGCAATAACGCCTGTCGCAGTCGGCCGGATCTCGACCGGCAGGTTGTCTGGCGCCCAGGTTGCCACCGGATCTTCCGGCGCTTTCCAAACGCGTGACCCGCCCCGAAGCTGGAATTGCTCCTCGCCGCTCCTTCCAAGCTGCTCCGGATACTCCTTGAAAAGGTTCTGCGCACCCACGAAGGCGAAACGGATCACCCGCGGACCGACATCTCCGGTCACCACCACTTCGATCTCGCCGTTGCTGACGCGATAGCAGTTCGCCCAGCCCTTATACTCAATCTTCTCGACTTTGACGGCCGCATCGATCCTCGCCACCAGACTGGCGCCCAGGATCGCCACCAATCGAATGCTCCGAATCGTCACAATGTTGCTCCCAACAAAATGCGCTGCTGCGCCACGGGCGCAGAAAACATCCGTTTTCCGCACGCATTGTATCGCGCGGACATGTTGCCGTGCTGTCCCACTGACGGGCCGCCGCCCGGGGCGAACCGCCTCTGGCTTACCGGCACGGGTAAGATGAAACGTGCTCGCACCTCGTTCCACAAAGCTCCGTTCGCAGCGTGAGGTCAACCTGTGGCGGACACCGCTCGCCCTATCCATGGGGGCAATCGGCCTCTTCGGCATCACGATGATCCCCGACATCCTCGACAAGTTTGGTGCCATCCATATTCCACCCTGGCTGACCATGGGCAGTATTGACGATGCCCGCGCCATCTTGTCGGCGATGATGGGTTCGGTCGCCACCGTACTTGCCCTGATCTTCTCCGTGGCTCTGCTGGTGATCTCGATGGTCGCGACGCTGTTCGGCCCGCGGCTGCTTTATCGCTTCCTCCAGGACCGCGTGACGCAGACTACCATCGGCCTTTTCATGGGGACATTCATCTACATCTGCCTGGTCTTCCTGGTGACGCACGAGGACGCCAAGTCGCGGTTCGTCCCGCAGATCTCGCTGATCACGAGCTGGATTCTGGTGGTCGCCAGTTTCGCATTCCTGGTGTACTACAGCCACCGAATCGCCTCGTCGATCCAGAATCCCGACATGATCGCGCGCATCGCGGACGAGTTGTACCCGGCGGTGGTCGGCTCCCATCAGCGCGGATCGAACGAGGGGACCGGCCCGCTCCCCGACGACGACGTGATCCAGCGCCAGGCTGAAACGGGCGCTGCCGTGCCGTGCCCGCGCAGCGGCTACCTCCAGCATCTCAACCACGGCGCTCTGGTCGACGCTGCGCATATTGCCGGCGCCATGATCGTATTCCGATTTCGGCCAGGCCAGTTCGTGTTGCGGGGCGAGCCGCTGGCCTCCGTCATCCCCCCAACGGCCGTACCCTCGGTGGAGCGGGCGATCGATCGCCACACTGCCATCGGCCGTCACCGCACGCTGACTCAGGACGCCGAATTTGGGATCGCGCAGATCGTTGAAGTGGCTATCCGGGCGCTCAGCCCGGCGGTCAACGACACCTTCACCGGCGTGGCTTGCGTCGATTGGCTCGCCGACACTTTGCTAGTGCTGGCTGAGAACCCGCCGCTCGAAGGTAATTGGTACGACACCCACGGCGCCCTCCGTGTGTGGATGCCAGCGACGCGGATCGAGAGGCTTGCCAAGCTTGCCTTCGACCAGATCCGGCAGGCCTCCACATCGACACCGGCGGTGCTGATCCAGCAGCTCCATGTGATCTCTCGTCTGGCGCCGCGTATGCCCGACGCCACCCGTCGCGCGCTCCGCGAGCAGGCGGATGCGATCCGCGACTCGGCCAGTGGGCTTGTGGCCCTGGATCGGTGCGACCTGGAGGCCGCATACGAACAGGCACGGACCGCGGTGGCTTGAACACGCGTTAACCAGTGTGCGGAACGCTCGGTCTCGTGTGTTCGATTGTGTCGCCGGTCCAATCAGCAAACCGTGTAAGATGGGCAAGGGAGCAAACTGGATGCGGTACTTTCTGATCGGGTGTTTTTCCTTTTCGCTGGCGCTTGCCTTCGGACAGGAGACGGTCTCCGCGCCCCCGGTAGACCAGATCATCGAAAAATCGATCGCCGCCGCAGGCGGCCGTGACGCCATGATGAAGATGACCAGTCTGGTGGGCATCGGCAGCCTCGAAATCGTCGCCATGGGTGCCAACGCGAGTTTCGAAGTCTACATGAAGGCGCCCAATAAGCGCCTCACCGTCACCGTTGTGGAAGGATACGGCGAGATCAAACGCGGCTATGACGGCAAGGCCGGCTGGAACAGTGAACCTCAGAACGGCCTTGTCGACCTCGCCGGTGAGGAGTTGGCCGCGCTGAAGCGCGAGGCGGTCTTCAACGGCGAGTTGCACTGGAAGGAGCTTTACCCGAAGGCCGAGGTTACCGGCAAGGGCAAGGTGGGTACACGCGACTGCTGGATCGTAAAGCTGACGCCGGCCGAGGGACCACCCGTGACGCACTACTACGATGCCGAGACCTTTCAGGGCGCCAAAGTCATCTCGGCCACCGCTCAGGGCGAAATTCCGGTCGAGCTCTCTGACTACCGCGACATCGGCAACGGTGTGAAGAGTCCCTATACCATGAAAATCACCCAGCCCGGCATCGGTGAACTGATAATCCGGTTCAAGGAATTCAGACCGAATGCCCAGATCGACGACGCCAAGTTCGCCAAGCCGCAATGACCGTCACTTCGGAAAATAAGTTAGCGAACTTCTGAACTGACGTACTGGAGTGAACCCCAAAATTGAGACACGGAAATTAGGGACACTTTTCATTAAACGGAAAGAGGTTCAATGTGCCTAGGTGCCGTGTTTACAGCCTGGAGTTCAAGTTGGAGGTGGCGCAGCGCCTCGTCAATGGTGAGAGCGTGAGCGACTTGCACGACGAGTTGGGGATTAGGCGGGGAGTGCTGTACCGTTGGCGCGACGTGTACCGCAAGGAGGGAGCCGCCGGCCTGCGATTGACCGGGCGCCCCACCGGGGTGGAAGGTGCGCCGCGGGATGGCAATACGCTGGAATCGGCCCGGCGAATCGCCGAGTTGGAGCGCAAAATCGGCCAACAAGCGCTGGATCTGGATTTTTTGACAAGAGCCTTCAAGCGTGTAAAGGAGTCGCGCCCGAAGAACACCGGCACTGGCGCGACAGCATCTACGGAGAAATCCGAAGCATGATGCAGCGGGAAGGCTTCGAGGCCAGCCACGCCTGCCAGATCGCCAGGGTGAGCCGAGCCGGCTTTTATCGCCACTATGAAGAACACGAGCCCCGCCAGGCCGATGTGGCCCTGCGGGATCTGATTCAAAAGATCGCGCTGGAGAACCGCTGGTACGGGTACCGCCGGGTGACGGCGGAGCTGCAGCATCGCGGTACGGTGGTCAACCACAAACGGTTATTGCGGCTGATGCGCGCCGACAACCTGTTGGTGGTCCGCAGGCAGCGATTCGTCTTCACCACCGATTCGCGGCACGACTACGCCGTGTATCCGAACCTGGCGCCGCGCCTGAACCTGACAGGGATCGACCAATTGTGGGTGGCGGATATTACGTATGTTCGGCTCCGCGAGGCCTTTCTGTATCTGGCCATTGTGCTGGACGCCTATTCGCGCAAGGTTGTGGGCTGGGAGCTGGGAGAGGATCTCCGCGCCGACTTAGCTCTGGGTGCGCTGAACCGTGCGCTGGCCGACCGGCATATCGAGCCGGGTATTGTGCATCACTCCGACCGCGGCGTGCAGTACTGCTGTTTGGCCTACGTGGCCAAACTGCAAGCGCACGGCTCTGGGATCAGCATGAGCCGCACGGGAAATCCTTACGATAACGCCAAAGCCGAATCCTTCATGAAAACCTTGAAGGCAGAAGAAGTCTACTTACAGGAGTACCGCGACCAGGACGACGCGCGGACCTGCATCCAGCGGTTCATCGAAGAAGTCTACAACCGGAAACGGCTGCATTCCTCACTGGGGTACTTGTCGCCGGAAGACTTCGAGCAGCTACGTCGCCCTAAGCTCGACGCACAAGGAGAAGCCGCACCATGAGTTTTCTGAGGCATGCGGGAATCTATCGGTCCGATGTGGTCCACAAAACCCTCACAACCTGGGGCGGGGTGCCGCCTCCCGTTGGTCGGCCCCCGGCCCCAGTCCAAGGACGCGACGGGATGACCTGCGCGCCCTGCTCATCGTCCGCGATGAGTTCCCGGGCTGGCTATTCCTTGGCGGGTTGTTCTCCAACAGAGCCCGCCTCCGCTTCACCAACCGCCTCCAGTATGGGCTGGGGGATGCCCACTGGCAACGAATTGTCAGCGAGTGGTAACCTGTCCCTAGTTTCCGTGTCTCAGCTGAGGGGTTCACTTCACGTGAAGCTCTAGGAATGACTGCTGATCACTACCCGAGACATTCGACCGCCTGGTCCCGAACCTTGGGAAGGACGATTTTGCAGGGCTTTGCAAGTAGTTGCTGCTCCTCTTATATGTTCCCAATTTTTCTCGATTTCTCAACGAGTTCCCGACGTTCTGCTTTGCTCTCCGTTGTAGCGGGTTGCAGCCAGTCGATGCACGAAAAGGGCAAGAAAAGGGCAAGCCTGGGTAAAGCGTTGATTCCTGGTCCAATCGTCCGTACTGCTGTTCAGCGTCTCATTGCGGTCGTAAAGCCAATACCGACCGCGTCCCGCAACAACGGGGCGGCACATGGTCCGGAAACCCGGGTCGTGAGTGCCGGTTCGATTGGGTGGGCGAGTGATAGTGGGTTCGTTGAATTAACGGTCTTCGTTCGACGGACGATCAAAGACTTCGCGCACCGTTCGGGAGTACATCGCCTGGGCGACACACATGCTGTTCACTTAAGCTGCTGAGCGGCGTGAAGATGTCTGTGCCTGCTCGACGCGGATATTGGACGGTTTCCCAGTAGCGTCGTCTGGGAGCTATCCGCCGCCATGCAATCCTCCAGTTCGGTAGAATCGATCAGGTTCCCATGCGTCTATTGCCCGGCCATAAGCTCGGACCGTACGAGATTCTTGCACCCATCGGCGCCGGAGGAATGGGCGAGGTCTATCGCGCACGCGATGGCCGCCTAGGGCGTGAAGTGGCGCTGAAGATTCTGCCCGCCGAGATGGCCAACGAACCGTCGCGGCGGCAGCGCTTTGAACTCGAAGCCCGCGTCGTCGCAGCGCTCAATCATCCCAACATTGTCTCCATCTATGACGTCGGCGACGAGGCCGGCTTCTCCTTCATCGTCAGCGAACTGGTGGATGGCGAACCGCTCCGGGCAAGAAAATTCGGGCTGCGCAAAACGCTCGATTTCGGCGTTCAGATTGCGAACGGTTTGGCCGCCGCTCACGATGCCGGAATTACCCACCGTGATCTCAAACCCGACAATATTCTATTGACCGGCGATGGACGCATCAAGATCCTCGATTTCGGGCTGGCCAAGGTGAGTGTGGCAAGGGCCGCCGCCACAACCGCGGAGACCGTGACCGTCCACACCGAACCGGGCGTGGTGATGGGCACCGTCGGCTACATGTCGCCGGAGCAGGTCCGTGGCAACGAGGTCGATCATCGCTCCGATATTTTCAGCTTCGGCGTAATTCTGTATGAGCTGCTGAGCGGCCACCGCGCGTTTCAGGGTGAGACTTCCGTCGAAACCATGACGGCGATTCTGAAGCACGATGTGCCGGATCTGCCGGACACGGTGCCGCTGGGCGTGCGGCAGACCGTGCAGCATTGCCTGGAGAAAGATCCCGCCAACCGGTTCCAATCGGCACGCGATCTGTCGTTCGCGCTCGCCGCGGTCTCGCAAACTGCCGGCCAGAGCGGCCCTGCCCCGACCCTGCCCGCAACGCGGCGTCTGCGCCGCTGGATGTGGACGAGCGCCGCGGCCGTTGCCTTGGTGGCGCTGGCCATCGTCGTTTACCGGCTACTAGCGCCGGTGGCACCGCCGCCCAATTGGTCCGGAGCGCTCCTGGGCGGACCGGAAATTGCGTATCGCCCGCGCCCCTCGCCCGACGGCCACCTGGTTGCGTTCTACGCCGTCGATCGTGGCTACACGCAGGTCGCTGTCATGAAGCCCGAAACCGGCAACTGGTCGATGCTCACTCATAGCCGGCAGCACGGAAACGTGACCAACGTCGCATGGGCGCCGGATGGCGCCTCGATTTATTACGACCGGTTAGCCAGTGTCCCCCAGGGGATCTACAGCGTGCCCGTCCTCGGCGGCGACGAACGGCTCGTGCTGCCGCAGGCCTTCCGGCCTGAAGCGCTACCGGACGGAAGTTTGCTCGCCGTCAAACTGAATTCGAATCATCAATGGCAACTCTTCCATTTCTGGCCGGAAACGGGACGCGTTCAGGACCTGCCAGTCGAAGTGACCGATCCCGGGAACAGCCTGGAAAATCCCCGCGTATTTCCCAACGGCAAAGAAGCCGTAATCGATGGAGCACCACTCGGGCAGGAAGGCGCCGGCATGAGACTCCTGGTCGTTGATCTTGCTACCGGCACCACCCGGCCGTTCGCGCCCGACATCCTGCGCGGCACCGGTGCACCAGGCTACGCAGTGAGCCACGACGGCAAATCCGTCCTAATTGCGCAGGAGCTGGGAGAGTTCACGCGCGTAATTGCGGCGCCCGTCCATGGCTGGGGACCGGCGCGGACCCTGTTTACAGCGACCCACGAAATCTGGGGCGTGGATTCTGCGGCTGACGGAAGCGTGTATGCTTGCGTTACAGACCTGCCGGCGGAACTCGTGAGCCGCCCGCTGGACCGCGACCAGACCGAGGTCGTGGCTCGCTTTCCGGAGGTTTCCGATCCCGACCCGATTATCGTCCTGCCCGACGGGCGCGTGGTCCTGACCGTGCTCTATTCGTATCGTGCCCGCCTGTTGGCCGTGGAGCCGGGTAAGAACCCGGCTGCCATGGTCGCGACCACCGAAGAAACCTCGACTCCGGTCACGGTCGCCGGCACTCGGGAGATCGCGTTCCTGATTGGTCCCGTACCGCGAGGAACGATTGCGTTCGCCGATATGGAAACCGGGCGCATCACGCGCCGGATCGCGCCAGGCAAGGGGGAAATCGTGTCCCTGGCCGCCTCTCCGGACGGCCGCACCCTGTATTTCGGTGCCGGAGGCACTATCTGGTCTATTTCGTCCGCCGGCGGTGAAGCGCGGAAGATTCGCGCCGGCGATCGCGTTGTGGCCGACCCCTCCGGCAGGGCGGTGCTCATCAGTGTCCTGGAAAGCTCGAATATGCGGCTCTTTCGTGTTCCACTCGATGGCTCTCCCGAGACGGAAGTCCCCGCCGACGCCGCCTATGCACCCCGGTATTCCCATCTTTCGCCAGGTAGCTGGAACTCCGACGGCCGCTTGCTCACTTCGCTCCACGAGTCCTGGTTCGGCGCACCGGCCGTGCTGGATACTCAGAATGGCCGCGTGCAACCCCTGCCAGCCGATAAGAACAGCGATTACATCTCTATGGTCTGGCTGCCGGACGGGCGGATGATGGCGCTGCGCATCGGCAATCGCTCCACGTTATGGCGGTTCGCGCCGGAGCGGGAGCAGGCGCGATGACCCCAGCGCACGGGCAGCAGAACGTCCCAGCCTTGCCCTTTGACATCGCGCACTACCGCATTACTTCCAAGCTCGGTGAGGGCGGCATGGGCGAGGTTTGGCGCGCGACCGATCGAAAGCTCAATCGCGAGGTTGCCATCAAGGTGCTGCCCGAGGCCTTCGCGGCCGAGCGTGACCGGCTGGAGCGCTTCACGCGCGAGGCACAAGTGCTAGCCTCCTTGAATCATCCCAATATCGCCGCGATCTATGGCGTTGAAGAACGCGCCCTCATTATGGAACTGGTGGAGGGTCCGACGCTTGCCGCGCGCATCGGGCGGGGACCGATTCCATTGGATGAAGCGCTGCCCTTGGCCCGGCAGATTGCCGATGCGCTCGAGTATGCGCACGAGCGCGGGATAGTGCACCGCGATCTGAAACCGGCCAATCTCAAGGTGACGCCCGAGGGCCGGGTGAAAGTCCTGGACTTCGGGTTGGCGAAAGCGCTGGCCACTGAATTCAGCCCGGGCGCCCCGGAGTCCTCGCCCACACTGACGATGCAGCCCACAGTGGCAGGCACGATTCTGGGCACGGCCGCTTACATGGCGCCGGAGCAGGCACGCGGGCAGGTGGTGGACCGGCGCGTGGATATCTGGGCATTCGGCGTGGTGCTGTACGAAATGCTCACGGGCCGGCGGGCGTTTGCGGGGAACTCCGTCGCGGACACGTTAGCAGCCGTCCTCAACGGGGAGCCGGATTATTCTTTGTATCCTAAGAACCTGCCGCCGAGGATCGCATACCTGCTGAAACGCTGCCTGCGAAAGAAGCTTTCCGAGCGGTTGCGGGACATCGGGGAAGGGCGGATCTGGATCGACGAAGCCAACGAGGCGCCTCAAACTCACGCGCCATCCGGTACCCGCCGATCGTGGGTGGCGATCCTCGCTGCCGTCATCCTGGGCGCGAGCGTTTTATCGGGAGCTTACTTATGGCGGACGCTTTCGCCTCCCGCGAGATCGACGTGGAAGGGGACTTTTCTGGGCGGTCCAAGCCAGGCGCTGGGACCGCGCATCTCGCGGGATGGCAAGATGCTGGCTTTTCAGGCGATGGTGGACGGATTGTTTCAAGTTGCGGTCATGAAGCCGGAGAGCGGCAACTGGACCGTGCTGACTCGGGAGCGCGAACACGGAGCCGTGCAGGAAATCGCCTGGTCGCCCGACGGCGCCACGCTTTATTTCAGCCGCGTGCTGGCGAGCACGCGCGCAATCTACAGTGTCCCGGTTCTCGGGGGAGAGGAACATCTGGCGCTCGACGACGCGTCGAATCCGGAAATGCTGCCCGACGGCAGTCTTCTGGTTCTCAAGATCGATGCCGGACGAAGGCTTCAAATCCACCACTTCTGGCCGGAAACGGGAAAAGTGCAGCCGCTCGCGGCGGAAGTCGATCTCGACGACATTTCCCCGCCGGTGAGAACCTTTCCCAATGGCAAAGAGGCCGCATATGTCGGCTGGCCGCTTGCCGGGGAACAAACGGCTCTCGGGACGCTTTACGCGCTTGATCTGACCACCGGCAATTCGCGCCGCTTGGCGCCGAATCTGGTGATCTCACCGAATCGCGATGCAATCGGGTTCCCAATGGCCATCACTCCGGATGGGCGAAACGTGCTGCTGCGCATGTCTGCTGGAGACATGCGAGCCGTGGTCGCCATTCCCCAGAACGGAAATGGCGCGATCGCAACCTGGCTCAACCTTACTCAGAACATCTGGTATCTTGACGCTGGTCCGGACGGCAGCCTGTACATGGATCAAGTCCAGGAGCGGCCGGAGGCGTTACGGTTTCGATCGGCCGGCGGCAGCCCGGAGCGGCTGCTGGACGGCATCGCATTAGGTCCGGTGCTCGAACGCAATGATGGAAGTCTGCTGGTTTCCAGCGTGTTTGCCGGCCATCGGCGGCTGGCGATTCAACGGCCAGGCGGCAATTTGGCGCCAATTTCGGAAACGACGGAGGAGACCGGCGTGGCGAAAACCGCTGCAATAACCAAGGTCGGAGAGCGAGCGGTGGCTTTCCCGCTGGGGCTGCAGGGGAACATGGCGATCGCGATCGCGTCGCTGCCGGATGGGAGGATCTTGCGGAGACTGCCGGCGCCGAAAGGCGCGATCGAGTCCCTGGCCTCGTCTCCCGATGGCAGACGAATCTTTTATATCTCCGGCCAGAAGGTTTGGTCTGTTTCAGCCGAAGGTGGAGAGCCAACCAAGATTGGCGAGGCGGACAGTGTCGCGGCGGGTTCAGAAGAGATCGTACTGGAGCTGAACGCAAGCGACGGATTCCATCTGTTGCGCGCCCCGCTTGCGGGAGGTAACCCAGTGAGAGTTGGGTTATCGTCCGGCCCGAAACTCACCGGGGTGCCACTTCATCCCGCGGCGGTGGGGCCCGGCGGGCGAGTCGTCGTGCAGGTGAACGAGCCCCATATGTGGTTCTACAGGATGGCGACGGTCGACGTGAAGACCGGTCGCCTCAATCTGATTCCCGTAGATTATGACGGCGATATCTGGTATCCCGGCTGGACACCCGACGGGAAGATAATCGCGACAGGCGTCGAGTACAGCTTCAGCCTTTGGCAAATGCGCCATTGAGTGACCGCGGCCGCTTAAGTCCGTTTTGGCGTATTCCGCTCGGAGTCGTCATGTAAGTGGTACTATCTATGCCTGAAACCGCGTACGATGACACCACAGCAGTCCATCGCCCACTTCCGCATCGTCTCCAAGCTCGGCGAGGGAGGTATGGGCGCCGTCTATCGCGCCACCGACACCAAGCTGAATCGCGACGTCGCCATCAAACTGCTGCCCGAGGCTTTTGCCTCTGACCCCGGGCGCATGGCGCGTTTCGAACGCGAGGCACAGTTGCTGGCGAGCATCAACCACCCCAACATTGCCACCATATACGGGATCGAAAAGGGCGCCATCGTCATGGAGTTGGTAGAGGGCGGCGACCTTGCCGGGCCCGTCCCCGTGGAAACGGCCATACAGTATGCCCGGCAGATCGCCGTGGCGCTGGAAGCTGCACACGAGAAGGGCATTGTCCACCGCGATCTGAAGCCCGCGAACATCAAGGTGACACCCGAGGGTGTCGTGAAACTGCTGGATTTCGGGTTGGCGCGCGCCACGGAGGAGTCGCCGCTGCAATCGTCCGCCAGCCCAACGCTTTCGCCCACGCTCTCGCTGGCCATGACTCAAGCGGGCATGATCCTCGGGACGGCAGCTTACATGTCGCCGGAGCAGGCGCGCGGCAAGGCGGTCGACAAACGCTCCGACATCTGGGCGTTCGGAGTAGTCCTGTTCGAACTGCTCACCGGCAGGATGCTCTACCGCGGCGCAACCGTGGCCGACTCCATGGCCGCAGTGATCACGCGCGAGCCGGATTGGTCGGCGCTACCCAGCGACACTCCGGTCCACGTGCGCCGCCTGCTGGCCCGCTGCCTGCGCAAGGATCCGAAACAACGGCTCCGCGATATCGGAGAGGCCCGCATCATGCTGGAGGAACCGGCCGATGCGGGCCCTGCGACGGCCTCCTCACAGCCGGAGGCGCATCGTTCCTGGATGCCGTGGGCGCTGGGCGGTGCGGCTGTACTTGCACTGGTGCTGGGCGGCCTGTTGTGGCGCGCCACCCGCCCGCTGGAGCATCCGCTGCTGCGCTTCAGCGCCGACATGGGACCGGAGGCTTTGGCCGGCGCCCGCATTACCGCCGCCATCTCTCCTGACGGAATGCGCCTCGCGTACTCGGTACGGCCTCCCGGCGGTGGAACGGTCCTGCTGGCCACGCGGCTCATGGATCAGTCCAAACCGGCCGTTCTCTCGGGCACGGAGAATGCAACCGATCCATTCTTTTCGCCGGACGGCCAGTGGATCGGGTTCTTCGCCGACCAACATCTGAAAAAAGTGTCGATCCAGGGCGGCGCGCCCGATACGCTGTGCGACGTGCCTACGGCTTTGCGCGGAGCCGATTGGGGCGAGGATGGCAACATCGTTTTCGGGGTCGCCGGCCTGTCTGGCCTGGCGCGCATTCCGGCGAGCGGCAACGGGACACCCCAGAGCCTCACGAACCCGCCGAAAGAGGGTGAGGCCACGCATCGCTGGCCGCAAATCCTGCCGGGCGGCCAAACGATCCTGTTGACCGGGCATACCCGCAGCGCGGGTTTTGAAGACGCCAATATCGAAGTGCTCTTTCTCAAGACCGGACAGATCAAAGTGGTGCAGCGCGGAGGGTACTTCGGCCGATATCTGCCCAGCGGACACCTGATCTTCGTTCATCAGGGCACCCTGTTTGCTGTGCCGTTCGACCTGGGCCGCTATGAGACTCGCGGCATGCCAGCTCCCATTCTGGAGGACGTCGCCGCCAGCTCGTTTGAGGGAGGCGGGCAACTGTCCTTCTCGCGCACGGGCACTCTGGTTTATCTGAGCGGTAAATCGAATGAGGCACTCAGTGCTCTTCTCTCGCTGGACTCCTCGGGGAAGACGGAGCCGCTCGTATCGGCCGCGGGGTTGCGGAGTCCGCGCTTCTCTCCCGACGGAAAGCGGCTCGCCTTCTCCTCCACCGGCAACATTTGGGTCGCCGATCTGGCTCGCGGAAGCACCACGCGCCTAACCGTGAGCCCGAACGGGACCGATTCGTGTCCGGTGTGGACACCCGACGGCAATCATATTGTCTACGCACCGTCACTCGGCGGGGGAATTTGGTGGGTCCGCTCGGATGGGTCCGGCGAGCCGCAACAGCTTTACGAACTCAAGACCGGCACCGCGATCCCCGGGTCCTTCTCCCCCGACGGCCGCTACCTCGCATTCCATCAAGGGGGAGGCGGCACGGGGCGCGACCTGTGGATGCTGCCGCTCGATACCACCGACCCGGAGCATCCCAAGTCCGGCAAACCTGAGTTGTTCCTGGCCAGCAAAGGCTCGGACGTGGAACCCGCCTTTTCACCGGATGGGCGCTGGTTGGCCTATACGTCCAGCCAGGCTGGTGCTCTGAACGTCTTCGTGCGGCCGTTTCCCGAAGCCGCGAACATCGGTGGACAGGCGCAGATTTCCACCGGTCCAGGCAGATACGCCACATGGTCGCGCACGGCCAGGGAGATCTTCTACGCAACCACCGACGGTCACATCATGGTGGTCCCGTACACGGTCAACGGACGCAGCTTCGAAGCGGGCAAGCCGCGCGAATGGGCCGGCACTCCGATCCTCACGACTGGCCCGTATCAATGGTATGACCTGGCGCCTGACGGTAAGCACATCGCAGCCTTCCCCGCCCGGGGAGCTGACGAGGGTGAGGTGAAGCTCGATCTTCACCTGACTTTCCTGCTGAATTTCTTCGACGAACTGAAGCGGCGCGTGCACTGAGTATACGGATCGAGGTCGGCACGTCGGACGTCGGCGGGAGGCAAAATCGGAGTCGTTCGGAAAACGCAGCACCCAGGTCCCGGGCCCATGATAGAATGCGGCAGCCGTGAGAAACCCACTCCTGCTGTGCCTTCTGAGTTTGGAGCTAGCGATTGCCGGTGAACCCGCCCGCCTGCAGTTTACACGGATCGGGCCCACTCGGATTGGCCTATTCCTCGCCAGTGCGGACGGCCGTAACGAACGTGCGCTGCTGCCGGCGGACAGCCTCGACTATAATCCGTCGTTTTCCATGGATGGAAAATGGATCGTGTTCACCTCCGAGCGCGACGGATCGGCTGACGTTTTCCGGGTCCGCCCAGACGGCAGCGGATTGGAACGGCTGACGGATGATCCCGCTTTTGACGACCAGGGGGCACTGTCACCAGATGGATCGATGCTCGCGTTTGTTTCCACCCGCGAAGGCGGCTTTGCCAACATCTGGTTGCAGGCTCTGTCGAGCGCGGACCGGCGCGCCAGGCCAATCGCAAAGACAAACGCGGGTAGCTTTCGGCCGAGTTGGTCACCTGACGGGAAGTGGATCGCATTTACTTCCGATCGCGACACGACGCGCGCGCGATGGGACGGCGGGTGGGAACTAGTCCAATCGACGGCGCTCTACATCGTTCGAGCCGACGGAAGCTCGTTGCGGCGTCTGACAGAACTCGGCGGCTACGCCGGGTCGCCGCGATGGAGTCCGGATGGACGGAAAATCGTATTCTACCGGTCGACGCCCAAAGATGTATATCCGGGACGGTTTGGCCGCAATCGCCCCTCGATATCGCAAACTGTGTCGATGGACCTGGAATCGGGTGCGGTCCACGAGTATACTTCAGGCCCCGGCTTGAAAATCGCGCCACAGTGGCTTCCGAATGGCGAGGTTGGGTTTCTACAGAAGTTCGGCGATAAGAAAGGGCTGGCTTTCGTGTCCGGCAAAACCGGGGTGCCCGGCATCATGCGAAATCCGTCGTGGTCGGCGGACGGCAAGATGGTGGTGTACCAGAAGCCGCTTGACACCCCGGCACCGCGAATGCTTCCGGTTTTCAGCCGCGACTCCGGGTTTTCGCTCTATCGCACCGGCCAGTTCCCCGCCTGGTCGCCGGCGGGGGACCGTTTCGTGGTGACGGAAGGCTCGAAGCTACAGATACTCGATGCGAAGGGCGAGAACAGCCGAACGATTTACGACTGTAAAGACGGTCAGGTGACGTTTCCGGCTTGGTCGCCGGATGGGAAAGTGATCGCGTTCGGGGCCGGCTCCTACTTTACCGGCCACGCCAAGCCCGCCGCAATCGAGATCGCCAATGCAGATGGCGCTGGAATCCGGAAGCTGACCGATGGGCCGGGAAATGCCGGCTTTCCGAGCTGGTCGCCGGACGGGAAACGGATCGTATATCGGGTGGCAGGATTGGAGCAGGGCTTACGGATTCTAAACCTGGAGGATGGCAAAGTTGTCACGCTCACGACGGAATACGACAACTTTCCGGCTTGGTCGCCGAAAGGGGATCTAATCGAGTTCACAAGCTTCCGCGACGGGGATTTCGAGATTTACACTGTCAAGCCGGACGGCTCCGGCGTTCGGCGGCTGACACACACGAGAGGCAACGATGCGCACGGAATATGGTCGCCAGACGGGGAGTGGATCGTGTTCAGTAGTTCCCGTGTGGGGTGGAAGGACGAGGCGTTGGCCAGCGACTACGGACCGCAGCCATACGGCGAACTGTTCGCGATGCGTGCGGATGGAAGCGGCGTTCGGCAGTTGACAGACAATCAATGGGAAGACGCGCTTCCCGCGTTTCAGCCGAAATCGAAATGAGCTGAACATCCGGCATTCAGAGCGGCGCGGAGATTCTGGCAGGGGCGTCAAAACGCGAGTTGTGGGCAACGACGCCAGTTTAGGCTGGCTGCATTTTGAGCTTGCCAGAAAATGCCACCTTATTTCACTAAAGCCAGAATCGCTTCGCTGACGCGTCTCCCGTATTGACTCCCCGGCGCGAGCATATCGAAATGTCCAGCGCCTTGCAGCTTTAATACTGTCACGGAGTCCCCCTTGGCCGTTGCCGCGGCTTCATAGCCGCTGACAAGATCGTACGCGGATAGCATAAATCCGGCGGCGACAATCCTCTGTGGGACGCCCGTCGGCAGGAGGGACGTGGCCGAACTCTGGCCGTAGCGTTCGGGCTGTTGGGAGGGAGTGCCGCCCATGAGTTCCGTCACGCCGGGAACCGGACAACCCTTCCTTTCTATTGGCTCAAATGCAGCCAGATCGGGAGGTCCATCGATATTCACTACCGCTCTTACGTGCAAAGGGCTCTTTGAATACAGCGGACTCGACCGAGGGAGTTTCGAACGGGCAGCGAGCCAGTGCGCGAACGATCCGCCTGACGAATGTCCCACGACCACAATGCGGTGGAGGTCCAAGTGATTCTCCCGCGCGATGGTTCGGAGAAAGTCCCCACCCGCGGCTAAATCGAGAAAGCCGGGCCATCCGCCGCCGGGATTTCCGGCACGCCGGTACTCTAGGTTCCAGGTAGCGACGCCGGCCTCGGCCATAGCCGCGGCCAGAGGGCGCAAGGGTTCAAAGGTGGTGTCGCGCGGGTCACGCCCGGGAAGACGATCCACGTAGCATCCCCCGTGCACCAATATGACGACAGGATATGGCCCCCTTGGTTTTCGGCAATCGCAACTCGCCGAACTGTAGAGGGTCCCGGCCATAGGCCAGCTTGTGATCGGCCGCGGCAACCGGCTGCTTCCACAAGTCCGCGGGTTGGATGCCTTGTGCCGCTGCTAAGGCACAGCTCCCAAAAAGAACGGGTATTGCCCCGGCGCACTTCATGCTAGGCATTCTACGATATTCGTCCGGTTCCGTTTTTTGTTCCGGTTACTGTTTACGTGGGGGCGACGAACCGGAATGCATCGATTGTGAGTGGATGGGGGCCGTTCCCGCATGGAAGCGCCATGGTATTATTCCCGAAAGCCGGCATCGCGCCGGGCGTCTCGCTCTTACCGAATCGTCCGTGACCTAAAGATGGAACGATCGGGCGTGTCGTAGAATTAGTCACCCATGGCGAATTGGATCGCATTTCCGCAGGAAGGATGGGAAGCATGCGGATTCTGTTGTGGACGAGTCTGACCGGCATACTGCTGGTTTCGCCAGCCATTTGCCAGGTGCTTATGCAGCCGAGGGCAGCGGCCGCGAAGACAGCGCCCAGGGTAGACCCTGCCGCGGGAAAAGTCATCTTTCAGGCACACTGCGCGCTGTGCCATGGTCTGGACGGCGGTGGCGGCCGCGGGCCGGACCTACGGCGCCCGAAACTCGATCGCGCCGCCGACGACGAGGCGCTGAAATCCCTAATCGAAAATGGGATTCCGCCAGAGATGCCGGATGGATGGTATCTCAGCAAGGAAGACATCGCGAACATCGCCGCGTTTGTGCGCAGCCTGGGAAATGTTCCAACGGAAAGGCTGCCAGGCAACGCGGCGCGCGGAGAGGCGCTGTATGACCGGAGCGGATGCGACCGGTGCCATATTCTTGCCAGCCGAGGCGTGGGACTCGGTCCGGCGTTGACAGATATCGGAGCAAAGCGCGGGGCGGCGCGATTGCGCGAGACGCTGCGGGACCCCGCAAAAACCATCCCGGATGGATTTCTGCTGGTTGAGGCAACAACATCGACGGGTGAGACACTGCGCGGCATCCGTCTGAACGAGGACACGTTTACGGTTCAGTTGAAAGACATGCAGGGTCGAATTTATAGTTTTCGCAAGAGCGAGCTTCGCGGATTGAAGAAGCTTCGCAATGAAACGCCAATGCCTTCCTATGCATCCGCTTTTTCGGACGCCGAGTTGGAAGATGTGGTGGCGTTTTTGGCATCGCAACGGGGGCTCCAATGAAACTGCTGCTGTTTCTGTCACTGGCGTGCTCCTCAATTTGGGCGCAGGTTCCGTTTCAACGCATCGTGCATGCCGATAAGGAGCCGGGCAACTGGCTGACCTATTCTCGTAATCTGGAAGGCCAGCGGTTTTCACCGCTCACGGAAATCAACATCGAGAACGTTTCGCGCCTAAAGGTGAAGTGGGCTTATCAGTTCGCGGATCCTCAGAACGAAGTATCGCCGATTGTGGTCGACGGAATCGTTTACACTACCGGGCCGAATTCCGCCGCCGCACTGGATGGACGAACCGGGCGCAAGTTGTGGACGTGGAAGCGCGCGCTGCCCGCAGACTACCGCAGCATTGGGTTCGGGCATACGAGCCGTGGGCCGGCGGCGCTGGACGATCGGCTATACGTGGCTACCCTGGATGGTTTTCTCGTCGCGTTGGATTTGAAAAGCGGGGCCGAGCGCTGGTCTAGCAAGGTGCTGGATTACAAAAGAGGATACAGCATGACGATGGCTCCCCTGGCCATCGATGGCAAAGTAGTCGTTGGCGTGAGCGGCGGCGAAGCCGGTATTCGAGGATTCATCGATGCGTACGACGCGAAAACGGGAAAGCCGGCGTGGCGTTTCTGGACGATTCCCGGGCCCGGCGAACCAGGCCACGACACCTGGGCAGGCGACAGTTGGAAAACGGGCGGCGCGCCGACCTGGGTGACGGGCGCCTATGATCCGCAACTGAAATTAGTGTACTGGGGCGTGGGCAATCCCGGCCCGGACTGGAACGGCGACGTCCGGCACGGCGACAATTTGTATTCCTGCTCGTTGGTTGCGCTGGATGCGAATAGCGGAAAGCTGCGGTGGTACTTCCAGTTCACGCCACACGACACACACGACTGGGACGCGACGCACGTGCCGGTTCTTTTCGATGCCGAGGTGGGCGGCGCGAAGCGCAAGCTAGTCGCCGTGGCGAACCGCAATGCGTTTTACTATGTGCTGGATCGGGTCACAGGTGAATTCTTGGCCGGAAGACCGTACGCGAAGCAGAGCTGGGCGAAAGGCTTGGACACGAAGGGGCGGCCCATTCTTGTGGGCAACGCCGAACCTACTAAAGAGGGTGTGCTGGTGTGGCCGAACGCGAACGGAGCGACAGTATGGTTCAGCCCCTCATTCAGCCCGGCGACCGGTTATTTCTACGTCGCGGTGCGTGAAATAGGCTCCAAGTACTTCAAGCGCGAAACGCCCTATAAACCCGGAACGGAGTTTATGGGCGGTGGCGAAGAGGAATTGCCCACGGACGATGCATGGGGCGCGATCCGCGCGTTGCAGGCGGGGACCGGTGAGATCCGCTGGGAGTTCAGGCTGCACTCGCCACCATGGGCGGGTGTGATGTCTACGGCCGGCGGCCTGGTGTTTTCGGGTTCCGACGAAGGCAATTTTTATGCCCTGGATGCGCAAACAGGAAAGCCATTATGGGATTTTCAGACCGGCGGTGCGATTGCGGCGAACCCCATCAGCTTCACCGTGGACGGACATCAATACATCGCGATAGCAGCCGATCGCGTCTTGTACGCCTTTGGTTTGTGAGGGCCAGTCATGGGCTCGGCGTATCGGCCATTTAACGGCGGAGGCCGTGACCAGGTAGGAGCAAGTCACAGCCTATATCCTTGCTACTCCGAGGCACGAGCTTTTCGATGAAAGTGCCAGAGACGAGAGGTGTTTCAGTGGCCACCGTCTATAAAGCACAATCGCAAAGAGGACGAGCATGCCTGCCGTGAGCACGCCCGATTCGCCGACCCAGACGCTCCGGCCGGGCGTCGACCTGTCAAATGCACCCTGGATGACCGCGTTCCATGTGCCGTGCCCCCAGATACAGGGCCAAATGCTTCCCGAGGAAAGCCGGAGCCATGCGAAGACATACCCGCCCGCTACAATGCCGGCCACAAAAAGACAAGTCGATAATATTGGATGCGGTCCCGATGCATACTGCCCGCTTAGGATCAAAGGTGTGTGCCATAGACCCCACACCAAACCGCTGACCAGGATGGGCGCCCGGACACCGGAATCGACCAAGCGCGTCAACATATAGCCGCGCCAGCCAATCTCTTCACCCGCGGCGTACTTGCAATTATCCAGCGCGCCGAGCACCAACATCACTCCGAGACACTGGCAAAATCTCACGAACCCACCTCCAGGAGACGCAAAATGCATTCCCAGAACAGCACCAGGAAGTACTGGCGCTTTGAAACGCACCAAGCCCGTGCTCCAGGCGATTCCATATGCCGTGAATCCCACGACAAGCGGCATTCCAGTAGCGATCGCGATTGCGCGCGTCCCAGCCGCACCACCCCAGCGGAAGGAAACATCGCCGGTCCCTTCACGAAGAGCTAGCCTCGCAATAATTGAAGAAATGGTCACCCACCATACAAGCCCGAAGATAAGGACAAGGTGATTCTGGATAGACCCACCGAGCACCACAATCCTGTGCTCGAAATAGGTGGACCCCACTATCAAGACAACAAAGAAAACGCTCAAACCGGAACGCGCCTGGACTTTCGAATCCATAAACACCTCAACCAGCGAAGGGGAGCCGCAGCCGAGCCAAATCGAACATCCCGGCAAGTATCGCACAGAGTACACGTCCGGCCCAAGGTCAGATCAAGGCGTGAGAACGCGGTATCCCGCACGGCGCCGCGATCCACGCTGGCAAGCTCCCTTGCCAGCAACAATCCAAGTACGGAAACCCCGGGCGTCGGCTCCTCCGGCGAGGGTTACGGAACGGCCTGGCGCCAACTACTTGAGCAACCGGCAGGTAAGAGCGGAGCTTGCCGGCACTAACAGGGAGTTGAGCGGTTGAAAGGTACGATAGCCTCGCGGTAGGTGAAAGTGTCCGGGCGGTTCTTTAGAACCTTGCAAATGTGGCAGAACGCTGCGACGCCGGGCCCGCGCTCGCGCGCGGGCTGGTCGGCACGGCGTGCTATAGTATCGCGGGACCTGTGCAAATGTCTGCTCCCACCATCGCTGTAACCGAAAGTCAACCGACCACTCCGCTGTCGATTGCCTGGTTATTCGGCGGGCTCGCCGTCCTTCTTCAAGTTGCCCTGGCCACGCGTTACGGCTATTTTCGCGACGAACTCTATTTCCTGGCCTGCAGCGATCATCTTGCCGCCGGCTACGTTGACCTGGCTCCTCTCAGCGCCTGGCTGCTGCATGTCAATCGCGTCCTCTTGGGCGATTCGCTTTACGCTCTCCGCCTGCTCCCGGCGTTGGCATTCGGCGCAGAGGTTGTTCTCTCTGGTTGCATCGCCCGCGAACTGGGCGCTCAGCGCTGGGGTATCTTCCTATGCTGCGCTTCCGTCTTGTCTGTTCCCGTCTTCGGCTCGCAGGCGGATCGCTACTCCATGAATGCCTTCGAGCCCCTTTTCTGGATGGGCTGCATTTACGTCCTGCTTCTGGTTCTAAAGCTTCAAAAGCCGCGTCTCCTTCTCTGGTGCGGCGTGCTTCTCGGCCTTGGTCTCGAAAACAAGCATTCCACCGTATTCTTCCTGGGCGCGCTCTTCATCGGACTGCTGCTCACGCCGCAGCGCCGTCTGCTCGCCTCCAAATGGCTGTGGATCGCCGCGGCCATTGCTCTTGTCATCGCTGTTCCCAACTTCCTCTGGCAAGTTCAGCATCACTTCCCCACTCTCGAGGATCTTCGCAACGTCAAAGCGGTGCACAAGAACATCGAGCTACCGCCCCTGCCCTTCCTCGGAGCGCAACTCATGATGCTCAACCCGCTGCATGCCTTGGTTTGGCTTCCCGGGCTAGGGTTCCTGTTGTTCCACCGCAAAGGCAAGAATTTTCGCATCCTTGGCTTCACTTATCTGGCTTTTCTGGCGGTCATGATGGCGCTGCGTGGAAAAGACTATTACCTCGCGCCGATCTACCCGATGCTCTTCGCCGCGGGAGCAGTTCTTTGGGAAAAACTCAGCGAATCACGGCCCGGTCTTCGCTGGCTGCGCAGGGCCGTACCGGCCACGGTCATCATCAGCGGCATCTTCGCCGCGCCTTACGCTCTGCCCATTCTTTCTCCGGACGGATTCATTGCGTACAGGGAAGCTGTGGGCATCACGCCGACTCGCACAGAGACCTCCATGTCGGGCCGGCTTCCCGAGCATTTCGGCGACGAGTTTGGCTGGTCAGAGATGGTTGCCACGGTTGCCGGCGTGTACCACTCGCTTCCCGCTGAGCAGCGGGCCAGAACTGCCATTCTGGGCGGAAACTATGGCGAAGCCGCGTCGATCGATTTCTTCGGCGCGCGGTACGGTTTGCCGAAAGCCATTTCCCCGCATCAGAATTATTACTATTGGGGCCCGCGCGGGTACACCGGCGAATCCCTCATTCTTCTCGGGTGGAATGTCAAGGACGCGCAGTATTGGTGCGGCACCGTTGAAGAGGGCCCTGAAAATGCTCCCTACTATGGGATGGGCTGGGAGCATTACACCATCCTGGTCTGCCGCGACTTCAAGATTCCGCTTGACCAAGCCTGGCCCCGCCTCAAATTCTGGAATTAGGTTCCCTCTCCCCGGTGCCTGGACCGCTGGCCGTCATTTCTAGCATTTGCGAGAAGCGCCATCGCCACATCCCCGTCGGCGAGCCGCTCGCCCATGATGCCGGAACGCGCGGCTCAGCGACGCGATGCACTTCTCCGCGCAATTGCTCCGTATGGCCTCCACTCGCCAAGGGTGCACGCACCGGCTCTGATCACTTCCCGGAGACGCTGGTTGTCGTCCTCGAAGGCGTCACTCGCCACGAACGTATCCCTGAGGAACTGATAGATCCGCCGCTTCGCACGGCCGTCCGGATTCGCCAAGCGGTAGAAAATCCGATACCCGTCGCGCCGATCCTGGACAAGCCCGGCGTTTCTCAGGTACGCAAGATGCCGTGACACCGTTGGCTGTAACGCTTTGAGGACATGCTGGATATCACAGACGCACAATTCGCCATGCAGGAGCAGATTCAGAATGCGCAGGCGCGTCGCATCGGCCATCCCCTTGAACCAACGTTCGAGTTCCCTCGTGTCGTGCGTGGATGCGGTTAAACCCACTGTCGACCATTCTACCGCAATTATGACCATAAATTCATCAATCAATATATTTGCTCATACGAATGAACATGTGGTATCCTCTTATTCATCTGCAAAGCAGGAGCTTGTCCGCCCATGCCGTTTCATGTTCTTTTCCTATGCACCGGGAATTCGGCCCGTTCGATCATGGCCGAGGCGATCATGAACCACAAGGGCAGGCCGGACTTCATCGCCTATAGCGCCGGCAGCCACCCCACCGGCCGCGTTCGCCCCGAGGCACTTCACCAAATCGAGCTTGCCAGGATGTCGACGAAGGGCCTCTCCAGCAAGAGTTGGGACGTTTTCGCCGCTCCAGGCGCTCCCGAAATGCACTTCGTGTTTACCGTGTGCGATCGTGCGGCCGGCGAAGTATGCCCGCTGTGGGCCGGCCATCCCCTCACGGCGCACTGGGGCGTTTCCGATCCGGCGGAGGCGCGCGGGACGCCGGAGGAAGTGGAGCGGGCATTTCGCGAGGCCTTCTCGATTCTGGACCGGCGAATCACGCTGTTCATGAGCCTCCCGCTAGCCACCCTCGACGATCTCGTTATCCAGAGTGAGATCAATCGAATCGGAAAACAATAAGACACACCGGATCGCGACAAGGCTGGCATC
>Ga0335081_10002232_pt1 | contig 30470 bp, 41 predicted proteins | sample Lox_Sample_35_FD_206713 | JGI IMG/M metagenome (GOLD analysis project Ga0335081, IMG submission 206713) | Soil microbial communities from Loxahatchee National Wildlife Refuge, Florida, United States - Lox_Sample_3.5 | ecosystem: Environmental > Terrestrial > Soil > Wetlands | place: USA...
TCGACATTTTTCCGCCGAAATAAGATCTTTTGCAGGACACTGGCAATCGGAGGCAACGTGACAATGCCGACGAGTTCGCCAAAGCCAAGACCACAGAAGGCCAGGCCAACGAATTGCAATTCGAAGCCGTGATTGTTCATAAAGACGAGAGGATATGCTTCGAAGAACAGGTAGAGGATTGAGAGGATAAAGGCGGTGTACGTGCATAGGAAGAGACATATTAATTCTCGGACGAGAAGATCTCCCTACATCAGATGGGGTGCGGAGAGTATTTACCGAACGGTCTCGTGCAGAAATGTGCGATCGCTTTCATGAGGGATTTCTCTTCTACTTCAATTTTGGCCTTGTATCGTTCCGTATTCTCCTTCCGTCGCAGATACGTTGCTTTTTTCTTCAGTACGGTCGGTCCATACGTTTCCGGTATAAGGCACAAAAGCACAACCTTGTCCCATCACGGACCATTCAATCGAAGGAGGGGACATACCTCAACAGCGACGCAGATCATGATAACATAGAAAGTCCATCGCCAGGATGTATTTTGATTAATGAATCCACTCACAAGAGGACCGAGAGTCGGACCGAGGAAGGGTCCGAGAGTGTAAATCCCCATTGGCCACGAGATGTCAGATCTGGTCCACATGTCGGCGATTGAGCCACCTGCGACAGATAAGAAAGCTGCGCCAGAGAATCCCGCAAAAGCCCGGGAAATTAGAAGAGTCCCGACGTTTTGTGCCACTGCCGAGGGTATTTGCCATACTGCTATTCAGATGGTTTTCCTAAATTGACGGTACTTATAAAGAAGGTGTAGGAGATTATGTATACTCTTTTTCGTCCGTAAAACTCTGACAATGGTCCTGAAAATACTGCCGGTATTAAGAGATGGGGGAATGATAGGTTGATACATGTTCCAAACGCAAGACTCACGACGAAGAGCGTCAGTCCAAGAATCGCCACAGTTTCGCCAACATGAAACTCCTCCTCAATCTGCGAATAACAATCAACCTAACAATCAGCATTGCAAATTCCGTCCCACGCGAACGTACGTATAAACTTGAAGTACAAGTCACTATTACAGCACCATATGTCACCGAGGCCAAAACAAGCCACTTTTTCAATTTCGAAAAGTTGGTCGGATCCCACCGATCATGCTCGCCTTCGAACTCTACAAATGTCCATTGTTCGGCGGATAGTTTCTGTCGGATTTCCTCCGACAGGCAATCTTGTGACGTCGACGAGGACATGATATGAACTGGGTTGTCAAGGGTGGAGGATGTCCGGGGTATTTGTAATAGTTGCAATGGAGGGGCCGCTTATTAACAAGCTACGACGTTAAGTCGGAGCCTGTCCGACCAGGAAATTAGTTCCTGTTGTGTTCAGTTGCCGCGGATACCGCCGGGACTGCGTCTGACACTTGATCCGAGCGGATAGCACAGAAGATAATGCTGTAATTTGTTCTACATGAGTTCTATAGTTTTGCTTTGGTATCTGAAGCCGTCCGTTCAAGCGTCATTTGCCGCGGTCTTCCGTTTTCGTAAGCAACGATGATGCGATGTCTCGCGCCGGATTTCGCTGCTTCCTCCCCATGGTCCGGTTCATAGAATTCATCTCCCGGGAGTATCATTGTAAAGCTGGTTTTCGGGCCCCTCACAATTTGCACAAAGTACGGCTGTATGTTCCTTGGGAAGAAATTTAATAGGTCGGAAAAGTTGGGCATGGATCGGTTAAGATCGGATAAGATGTACCTATAAAAAATTTGAGAATGGTTCAGGCGAAAGCAATTGACTACCATTGAGGAGGAAACAGGGTTATTCCCCCTCGATTGAACTCGGATAGGGCTTGGGAAGGGGTCATCCAAGTCAGCGACTTGATTTCCTTTGCGTCGACTTTACCCTCGACCGGATTATCCGACGGCATAGCCAACGCAAAATAGAATATCGTATCGAATCTTTTTGGCATCAATTTCGGCGTGATCCATCGTGAATACGGAATTAATTGATGTTCTGCCAATTGTTCCCTTGACTTTTGAAGGTACTGTGAGAAGGGCGTTTGAGTAGTGTTTACGGTGACCGCTCTGGGGATGACTCGTCGAGGGACACTGGCGGGATGAAGGTGGATGCTTGCTTCTTCGTAAAGTTCACGTAGCGCGGTTCGTTGTATGTTTCCTTGATCCGAGGCTTCTGCTTGACCGCCAGGAAAGACGTGGGCATTTAGGAACTGAGAACCGTCTCGAGCCATCCGTTCGACCAGGAGGATCTGGTACGAGTCGGCCTTTGTTGGCCGTATCAGGATTATTCTATCATGACGGTATTAGTATTGGCTGAACCCGGCTCTCACGAGGCAGCTCTTCGAGGCACAGAGGGTGTTCGCTGCACCTTCGATGGTGGCATGCTTGAGCACCTCCTTGAGAATGATGTCGAGACGATTCTCATCAACACCTGATGTCGTCTTATTTACTGAAATGCATTTACGACTTTACGTTTTGTGAATCTCGGGGTAGTGGGGAGGAAGATCAACGAGAAAGGAATCGAGGAGTTATTCGTAAATTGAACAATTTGGATTTATCGAGTGGGGGCGTGAAGGCCTTGATGGAGGTGTATATCGGTCCGGATAAATTAGATGGGCTGTTTCCTTTTGAGGCACAGATGGAGACGGCATTGCAAAGGTGGCGAACTTGAAAGAGCGATTTGATAGTTACTTGTTTTCTGGACGACATTAATTAGGGTAGGAAGGATTGGCGACAATGTTTGCGCAGTTTGTTAAGCCTGGAATTAAGAAAGTGGTTGTGGATGTATTTGCCGGTGTTAACTATCTCTTAACTATGATGAACTCGTGGTCGTGTCACGGAGATTTGCGATTGGATGGGATGCGGTCATTATGTCGTTTAGGGTCCTCATCTTTCACATTCTTGTGCTAAGGAAAGGAAAATCTTACGCCAAATAACTTTCAAAGTTTACTTAATCTCTCTGTCAAGTATCTGGTTGATCCCCTAGAGAAGAAACTTTGGTCACTCAGAGTGAATGAGGTACTGCTTCTGAGTGTAATGGCCAAGATTCAGCTCGGGCTTGAAAAGGACATCTTGCAGATTACCGCCCACGCAACTCGTTTGGGACCATATAGTCTCTGTGAACGTTTTGCATGGTGTCAACAGATTTATATAGTATTAAACGTTGACATGGAGGGAATTCCTGGAGGCATCGATAGCGCAGCTGATCGAATTTTGGAAGAGGAGAGCGGAGATTGGATAAGGAAGATCTTGTGCGAATATTGGAGGACATCAAAAGTTAGAGAATAGGGATTCTCATATTTTGCATTCCCATTTATAATGCGCCTCCAGAACGCCCTATACAATATGACATACATTGCATCGACCGTACGACTTGCGTTCTCAATCCCTTTTCTGTCGCTTAGTATCTCCCCCGCCGTCTCCTTCCGTGGCGACACTGGCACTTCTCTTGTCTCTCGCTTGTTGGGCGCCGACGCTCCCGACTCTTGTGGCATGGGCACTTCCTTCCTTTCGTGCAGCCGCGATCCGAAGCTCTTGGTCCGTTCGATCGACATTCTTTTTTGCATCGAGCATCAACTGAATAGCACCCTGCAATTTTTCCATCTTTTCGCACACCAAAGCTGTCGGCATGGCCAGTTTCTCGGAAATTCCCATTTCCCGAAAGACATTTGATACTTTCTGGGCGATCGTAGGCTTCGTAATGATGAGTTTTCCTGATCGCAATTGCGGACCTTGAGTCGTCTTTTCAGGATAGGCGATTCCATACACGTACTCTGCTAATCAGCTTCAGTTCTGAAAAGAGGGAGGATATGACCTTCTTTTGACGAGAACCGTCGGAGGCGTTTGGTAACTTCCTCCCGCGCACTTATGGATGTGTCTTGAGCGGTGACTTGACCCGGCGTGACAGAGACTTGACTCACACTGTGTTTCCGTTGTTGTTGCTTCACTCTTGATTTGTCTGCCGCAATCAACGTCGCATGCAAGATACCCATTCCCTGGCTTCCCTCGTATCCTCTCGTTTCCGCAGCATTCGTCCGTGGCGACTCCAACAAGTTGAAGAGTTCTTCCCGGTCGGCACGAGCTTTCTTGTCGTAGGCCTCTATTCGTTTCACCTCGGCCATGAGGGCGTTTTCCTCTGCAATCTGCTCTGGCGTTCGTTTATAAAGATTCTCCACATACTCTTTTCGTTCAATTTCCTTCTCTGATAAGGGGGTCAGATCGTCCTGTAAATGGAGTCCTGAGTACTTTTATCCCATTTGTAGGAATTGTACTGCTCGAGTTGGCTTGTGGTCATGAGACTTTCTGGTGTTCGTTCCCCGAGTATTTTCCGCACGCCACTGAAGTATCGATCTTTCAAGTCTTCCATCGTTCGTTCCTTGCCTTCCCATTCATACCTATCCGCAATCACGATCCATCGTAAATCGAAATCGGCACAGAGGGACCATAAATAATCCGTTTCCTCTTTTGTCCAGTCTTCATCCCGTAGATATTCTTCGTATTCTTCATCAGTGTAGGATATTATATCAAGTTTGACATCAAACTGATCGAAATAATACGTCCCTGGCTATTAGATGAGTCTGCTTGGCCTTTCAAACCATTCTCATCCTCAACACTCCCTCTCTTGACCCAGTGATACAGCACAAGTCCATCTTTCGCCCGTGAGGCGGGTGTGACAGGCTTATATACCCTATTGCATCAGCGCATCCTGGGATGTAGAGCTACCAAGGCGTGACTTTCTTGTTTAGCTTCGGTTTATCCTTGAAACGGTCCTGCTTGATGAACGCAATCGGAGGCGTTCCTTCGCCTAACAAGGAGTAGAGTTCTCGCGTAATTCCGGTCGCGTTCTTTATTGCCGGATCAACCGGAGGCCGTGATTTCTTCTTTTTCTGTGTGGGAGCCGCGTTGGAGATCGAAAGCACATCCCGAATGTCGGCGCTCGTCATCGTTTTGGGGTAAGCAAAGTTCGTGATGTTGCCGATGAAGTATTTCCCTGCCCAGTTGGAATCGAAATCCCCACCATCTCAACCACGGCGAAGGATAAAGCAGAGTTGAGGTTTGTCGTGGCAAATCTCCTGGGCTGAAACTTTCCCGTCACATGTGACAAACGCGAGAATTGGGTCGGTCGGGTCGACTCCCAATCCGACATTGAGTCGGTTGGATTTGGCTCTATCGATTGTTCAACTCGGCATAAAGTCGGTGAGGACATCATGCAGACACTTGAAGACAATTTCAAGAATATTTTAAGTGTTCGTCCGCTTTTTCAGTTGACGACATCTTCGATTCTCTCTCTGAAATGGGATTCATATCTGAGATTGTGGAAGATTGTCGTGCAGCTATCTCTCCCCGGGTTGACACCTATGATACGGAAATCATTCTCTCATGGTTATTGGGAGACCCTGTCGAAAGGCTTGTCAAATTGGTTGTGGAGTCGCGGGTGGTAGATTACGAATGCCACTGCATTGATGAGTATACATCTGGACACATCAAGGATCATGGTCACGAATCTCAGAGTCTCACAGCTGCGACCACCTCTCCCGGTACATTGTCAACAACGCTCGGCCAGGTGGCTTCTGAAGACAATGCGGCGACGTCCTCTTCTGCTTCTCCACCGTCTACAAGGAGATCGCTCTCATCTTTATTAACTACTGGAAATGAGGATGATGATCAGCCACCGCAATCGCCAAAACAACAATCGCACCCTCCCAATGACAAGGAAGTAAAGCGTCAAATGTGCAAGCACACCATCATCAACGAGCGCATAGCCCCTTTTTATCACCCAAACAAAATATCCGGGAACGTCTCTATTTATCATGGATGCATGGTAAAATCAGATGCGTTGGAAGACCTCCCTAGCAAACTTAAGGGGTTTATTCGCACCGGTGTTTCTATTGAGAGAGCAAATATTATGTTTGTATATTGTCTGGGGGGGTAAATACCCATTCAAAGAAATTTCCGGTAGCCAAGTACTAGCTCAAACCATTTGATAAAGTTCACTATTATACTGTTTCAATAGAGATGTTTTGTATTACAGGGCTTCATTAATTTTCCTGTCGTTCTTGATATTTAAATCCCTCCGCTGGCCCTCCAGGGGGCACCGTCCCTCGACGCCATGAGGCGGCGGCACCGGCATCGATATCCATGCTTTCAAAATACTGTTTGAGCATTTCCTACATAAATCAGCAATGATTGCAAAACTGGCACAAACTTTGGTTTCTTCAACGCACTTCAAAAGGTGAGTGATCCTTTTTTGCGCTCTCATCGCAACAATTCAGTGTTTTTACACTTTTGCGCTGGTCATCTGAGAGAGAGCTGTTTGCGCCAGCCTGCCGGCCTGCAACGCCTTCCGATGGAAGCGACTGAAGGATTGGATGAATTTGTCTGTGCTGAAGTGCTGGGATTGGAGGAGGATGTGTGTCGGGATTGTTGAGAAGGTTAGCCGCTGCGTAGTCGGTCGGAGCCTGCGCCCCTCCCAAGGCGTGTCCTGTGGATCGAGTCGGATTGGTCGGAATACATGACGGACACCATGCCTGACACGGCTCGCGATCCTGGTCTCTCAAGAGACAATTGCAATCGGTGGTCATTGATCAAGGACATATGCCTGATGGTATCATAAATGATAGCCCAGACACGGAGAGGCGAACCCCCAGAGCCGCTGGAGTCACCGGAGTCAAGCGGGGACCTACCCGCTAAAATTACTAGAATCGGCGGTGGTGATCAGCCGGGTTTGGAATTGACCGCCGGGACAAGGGGCAGTCCGCCGTTTAACACCGAGCGGTATCCTAAAATTACTATAAATATGGATATATATATATATATACAGCGGTGAACTGCATCGGACCGAGGGCGCGCCCTGCACGACGATGTTGTCTCGCGCGGTGGCCCTGCGAGGCCTCCATCGCCCGCTGCTCATCAATCCATCAATCCAACGGCAGTGGCAGCGTACATACTACCTCCGCAACAGCACATGGCACGATGTCGACCCAAACCTCCGCAAATGGCAGGATCCCGACGGCAATGTTTGTACATTTCCCTTATCATCTCCCTGAAACCGGATAGACTGACCCAGGTTCTGTCTAGATTTTATGAGCCGAGGGAAGTGGTGGTTTGTCTTCTGGACAGGCTTCGTCTTTGTTCTCGCCTACATCGATCGGAAACAAGCTGCCGTCAACGACAACAAGGGCTGGGTTCACAATTTCCTTCATTCGAAGTGGTGCACGGATCCAAACGCCATTGATTTCAATAAGCTCTATGAGCAATTGGAGACGCAGCGAGTTGAATTGAAAAAGTACTGGTCAGTTACGAGACTGCCTATTCAGAGGCCTACGAATCCCGAGTATGATTACCCGGTTAACCGTGGTTGTGTGCTCATTTGACAGGATCCATAATTTGGCTAGTCCGTATGGATTGTCGGTGACCGACAAGCCTGCGAAGACGAGGGAGGTCAAACATGAATGAAGAGGGTAGGCAAGTGAATGGGGCCACGTGTCGGGTTGTATAGAGGAAACGGGAATTGCAAGATACGTTGTAGTTGTCATTACGTGGCTGCCGTTCACTTGATCGAATTTTCATCAATACAGGAATTGAACCATCCATTCTGCACATAAATGGACGGTAACTAAGATAGTCATAGAAGCTCGGTTGTGATAGTCTTCTTATCCGACTAAACATTGTCGCCATGAGACCATCTTTAGCCACGCTCGAAGCACCGGCTGTCCGTTGGCGATGTGGGCCCCAGTGGCAACGCTCGACTCAGTAACCGTTGGTGTCGCAGGAGCTGTTGGTGATACGGTGGCTGTTGTTTCGCCATTGGTATGCTGTACAAAAAGCATGGTCTCCATACAATGGGAATTGACGCTAAATCTGGTGGTTGAAATTTTCCCGTTACATGCAACGGGATTGGATTCAACAAAGCGCTGAGATTAATGGTGTCTCTAGGAATAACTATGCACCGCCTCTTCCATCTATCTGCCTTGCCTCATCATGCTGAATACTTTGACTTTCACTATCCCTTGAACTCGTTGGCTCCCCTGGGAATACCTCGACCCGTAATTTAGGAATCGCCCTGTCCAATTTCTGCCATGTCAAGTCCCATAGTTGAGTCCTTTGCACACTTGGTTGCACCAATACACCCTGTGCGTTCATAACAAGCAACACATTCTTCAACGACTCGGGAACTGCTTCCTCCTAGAGATATCAGCATCCACCAAAAGCCACAGGGTTGCACACCGCCATATCCTTCTGTCCAGAACCAACGAGACGAATAAGAATATTAAGGATCTCACCCCAGACCATCAAGGTCTTCTCCCCGCCAGAAGCCACGTCGTCGTCAAGCAGTCGATTCAAACAATGCAAAAATATCTTGCACAAGAGTCCTTGGGCAATGACCCGCGTTTCTCCCATGCCACGCTTATCGCTTGCAAATGTTTCCGGACGTAATAATTCGTTGATTAGATGCAATAAGGATTTGTCGAAGATGATCTCTGGCCAGTACGCTGTTTGGGGGGATTGCGGTGGCAAGAGGTCGGGGAGAAGGAGGATGCGCTGTAGCAGGGATAAAGCGAGGGTTCGAACTTCACGACAAGGATTAATTGATTGCCGAGTTAGAGATTCAAGAATTGGAGTGCAGTAGAGCCCCCAAGCTAATTGTCAGAGTCCGCATAAACGTGGGAGATACCAGTAGCAGGATTGTCAGATTCCGAAACAAGTGCCTTGCCATGTTGATACAATGAAAATATTAATTCCAACGCTCTCTTTGCCCGAGAGATTTGATCGGCGTACCTAGGGTCAGTCAACATTCTACCATCTGATATACGGTTTTTCAGGAGCCTTGGTAGACGGTTTCAATCGTTTTGAGAGGACATCGTTTCGCTGTTCCCATTCTGCACCCACACTCCCCAATGTCGCGAAATCCGTAAGCAAGTTAATTAGGAGCGGAAACACTCGTGGCGTCACAAACCTGGCGCCATCCTGCTCTACGAGTAATTTGCACAAATCGAATTCTGGACCTTGCGCTTCGGGAATGAGGATTGCCTTTTTGAGGATCTGATATACAACTTTCGGTTCTTCCAAGACGAGTTGGGGATTGACTTCCGCAATGGCGATGAGAGAACGGACAAGAGGGACGGCGAGAAGGGGGAAGAGTGAAGGTTGAGAGGATTGAGTTGAATATACGGCTCGAATGATTTCACCGAGATTTATTCCTACATCAATGGCCTGGAGGTTAGCTCCTTCTGCTACGGGTAAGCATACAAATTCGTTGCCACATTTCTTGATAGCCATCAAGTATATTAAACTTCGTTCGATGAGAATAGGATGCAAGTGTTTCCGTTGTCGCAGGATCTCTGTACAGTATCCAGCTACCTTGCTGCCGTGATCTTGCATTGTCTGTTGGTCACGGATCGCAAGAGATGTCGCGATCTCAAGAAGGAACAACATGCTCGGATCGTACCCTTCTTTCTCCTCCGTCGAACCCATCGACGAACCATCCTTTGCCCTCATATTTGGCGTTGATGGAGCCAACGTTTCCGAAGCGCCATCAGGAGCATCGATGGTTACATTCGCTAACAACGCAGACATAAGGGCATCCGTCGAGCCTCTATCCAATTTCCTACTCTCATTAACGGTAATACGAGTCGAGAGTACATTAGATTTCTTGAGACTTCTTCAAGATGACAAGATTTGAGGCAGTCTACAGTACACAGGGTACGTTCAATTTCCTCGTCTGAAGGCGGCGATGGCTCATCCGTGGCGTAGGTCGACAAATACGAGGACAATTGCGAGAAAAGTCCAGATTCCTTAGCCGGATCTGGCTTTCTTGCTGGTCGAACAGGTTTATCTCGCAATGGAATTGGTGAGATCCATGGCAACGAAAGGGCCAATGGAGAGAACGATTTGGGGAGAAGTCCGTTAACAAATAGTGTCACTAGAATCCGAACAATCTATCATCAGAAAACCCGGTCAAAACAAGAGGGGTACGTATTTCCAGCCAGATCGAATTTCATCTTCCTTGCCTTCGCAGAGAGAGAATAATACGACCGTAGCCAGCTGCCCAGTAAAATCTCTTCCAAACCTCACGGCAAGCTCGCTTACCGTAACCGTGTTCTCCTCCACAATGACATCCACATTCAATTTCGTACTGGGCATCTCATCCGCAGCAAGTGTACAAATCTTGGCCAAACACAAAATGATCTGATCAAGGGCCTCACTAAGCCCATACCGCGCCGCAATCCGCGCACACTGATCCAATCCCGTGATAACACGTTTAAATACCGTGTCATCTGTGGCAGAGGCAAAGACGTAGGACAATGTTGCGACGACGGGACGCCAAGTTGCTCCAAACATGTATGCATCGTAAATATTCGAAGTGCAGATTGTAAGTTCGCCTGCGTGTTCGGCTTTTTGGAGAAGGGCCTTCCATGCATAGTCAAAGCCAGCTTGATTATCATGTTCTTCCGGCATGATAATCTCTCGCAATCGAATGGCGTTGTAAATGGCCTCAAGGTACTCAGGAGCAAAATCCTGAGAATCATTTACCCCTTTGAGATTCTTCACAAAATCGGGCAGCGTCATACGTTTCTTCTCTTAGCACACATCATAAAATTGATTTTGACCTTGACTTGTGGATTATGTTGATCGGTGTTCAACATGACAACGGAAAAAGCGAGTACGTACGCCGCATCCGCGGACCGAATTTCCTCTGGCCCGCTCTCGTAAAACCTTCGTGCAAAATTCTCCATAATTCGATCAATCTGTTGCGCCTCCCCCGGCAACCGGAACGTCGCCAACATTTCCCTTAAGGCCTCATCCAATCTCTTCCGCTTGAAATCGAATAAATTGACAAACGCATCGAGCACGTCGGAATTCGTAGGTTTGGCAATGTACTCACCGACAATGCGCTTTGAAACGCGCGAGGACTTTTTGAGAAAGCGGGCGACGGAGACGGCGTTTAAATCTTCGTCGAGGATGCCCTTTTCAGCGAGGAAGGAGAGACCCTCCTTGGGGTTTGAGTTGAATTTTGAGGCGCCTTCGATGATGATTCGTTTTCGTGTTCGGCGGGCGAGGACTTTCTCGGGTTTCATGTGTTCTGTCGGTGGGAGTGCGTCCTGCTGTTAACTTCCGACACTATCGTGGGAGGGTACATGAGGCACATCAAGACGATCAGCAATGTAACCGACGTACGCGAGCAGTGCATTAAGACAGAGAGGAGGGACGTTTGGGGTAGACCAACCCGCTGCGTCGGGAAAGGCATTACGGGAAAAAAATCCGACGACATCCTCACATAAATCACTGAGATCGACTTCACAATCATAATTAAGGAACAAATCGATCATGAACGTCGGGATCCGTGCGGTGAGACCAGCAATACATTCAACCATGACCTCCCTGGCATCAGGCCCCCTCGACGACCCCTCTAGCCCCAATCTCTGCCGTTCCTTGACCGGGATAGGCGTCGACCGTCCCGACGGCGACACCGACAGTCTCGGCGCACTCGGAATATCCCTCAAAATAGGCGAATCAATAGATGACCCAGTAATCTCCCCCGCCGCCTTGGGAATCTGGAGACATGCCACAACATAACTGAGGAAGAGTTCTTGTTGAAGTTTGAGGTAGGGACGCATGGTGTGAAGGAAGGTGCTTGTGACGCGCAGGGAATTTGAGAGGATGAGGGGTTGATCGGAGCGGACCAGTTGGAAAATGTACCTGCAGAGATCGTCTGTAGCGAGTTTTCGGAGAGAATGGTTTAGGCCGATAGAGGTTCCTGCTACTTCGAAAGCAACGTCGATGATTCGGAGGGCCATGACCCGCATTGTATCTGTGTGTTGACGATTGTGGGGGTCGAGGAGGGAGACGAGGACACGGAGTAATTCTCGTATCGATGGGAGGCCGTAGGGTTTTACGTCGACTATTGTAAGTCTTTCAATTGAGCAGAGGATGTACATGTTGGAGACTCGGGAGTGCGTTGCTCAGGCACATCGAGTTCAGACTTTGAATCACCTCTTGGGGACGAAGAAGGTGTTTGGGGACGGTCTCGGTTTCTGTCTGACACATACTGAGAGGGTGCCGTTGTGATAACTGTCTCCTTTACAGTCGCATCGATCTCCTGATCGTGCTGAAGTTGCTCGGCAGTAGGCTCCGTCTCTGGCTCCAGTTCCTTCAACCTAGCATAAGCCAGATCCACAACCACTCAGACCTCTCAAAGACCTGCTGCACCATGCCCAGCATAGCCATCTCCGCACTCCGTCGAAGCATTTCACTAAGTCTCGTTTGACAACACATACTCAGCCCCGTCTCCATCATCTCGCAAATACTCTCATCACCAAGTAACCCGCCCCCGACACCGGACAACATCATTTCCATGACCTTTAAGATCCGTAGCAGAACCACTTCGTCCTGCGCTGGATCCGTGGCTTCAAATTTGCAGTGCGTCACAGCCGAGGAGAGCATTTGCATTGCCAATGGCAGACGCGGAGAAGTCTCGGTGATCAATCGGTAGGAAAAGAATTTCATCAGCGCAGTAAGGGCGAGCGAGGTGATGTGTCCTGATGTTGCGGGAGAACGGATCACCGCCAGAAACGGACCCAACAGCGACGGCAGATCAAACGTCGTGATGTCTTGCCATGTCAGTCATTCCAATTGAAGAAGCATCTAGATCCGGTTTCCGTGGGAGATACCTTTGCACTCGGCCAATTCGGCTCGGAGTTTTGAGAATTCTGCCATGAGCGTGCTCTCGGCACTTTGAGCTGCACGCTTCCCACGACGCAGTCCCCATCGTACAGCGAGCCCTTCATCTTCATCGTCACCGTTGACACTGCCGCCAAGGATTGCAGCGACACCGCTGGAGGCCCAGCGTGCGGTTTTGCGCATGGCAGAGGTAACAAGGATGATTTCATTGATGATGAGGGACAGCGGATCGATTGCACACATCGGCTGGCCGCGCGGTGGATCTATCACCATCATGGTCGAGGATCAGTCGGGGAATCGTCTTGCCTTGATTCGTGGACAAGGAAGGATGGGAGGGAGTGATAGATTGGTTGTGTTGGTGGGAAGAGGGCGCGTGGAGAGCTCTCGATTTGACACGTCCTTCCCGATCGACGTGGGAAATTCCACGTCTTGCCAACGTCACCGATCAATTATTCTCCACCCCTCCGACCAGATGAAAGTTGTCAGTCCCACAATAAATGGCTATTCGACCCCTAAAAGCAATTTACTATAGTGAGCCATTTTCTGGTCGTTCTTACATAGAGCGTCATCACGTACGGCTTTCGTGAGACCAAGAATGTATTAATGCTTCCATTTCAGGCGCTGATACTTTGCAGCCAGGATACCAAGCTTGAGAGGAGAGCCTAACTCAGAACGGTCTCCGAAAAAGATCAAGTGACAGCAGTGACTCATCAATCCCTAATCATATTGGAGATGTGATGTGAGTCGCACCATCCCATGTGATACAACTGGAGATCGGTCGCCCTGCTAGGACTTAAACATGCATCGCAGGTGGTTATTTGATGTCCTTGACCGTCGGTAACGACATCCGTCAAATTTCGATCTTCGCAATGAATGCGGGTTTTGTTGAATTCTTCTTTATAGAGGGCTTATCCCCGCCAACTGTTGGGGCACCCGCACCTTTGCAAAATCCCCAACATAGATACCCGTGAGATGATGCCGTATCAGAATATTGACAGCACCAATTCAAGAGAACAAAATACACGAAGTTCCTTAAAGCTGTCGCTATTGTGGCCCGATACATCCGTGTCTAGTCGTTCCATTCTACACCGTAGCCCGTTCCCTCCGTCGCCACGGTGAAGGCTAACTTCAGTCTTGAGTTGTCTATCCTGATATCACCTCTATCCCCACAGATTTTCGATGCACCTTTTTGGATATGCTCGTGTGATCGCGGAAGCTTCAGCTTACTTTTCCGAAATTACGGATTCTAAGCACGCTCTGTTCGGTCAGCCACCCTCGGCATAAAACTATCTTGAAAACCTTCTCCCCCAAGCTACCTACATCTCTCTTTCCTAGACTCTAGCGCCGGTTAGAACTTTTTGTGCCCAGCAAACCGACAATAATTCAGATTTGCTGCTTTCAGAAACTCGATTGGGCACGCTAACCTCCCCTCCACGGTCAATAAATAAGCATCTGAAGGTCCTTTCGATTTCTCCAAGTCACACGGGGGCGACAGTCATTTCTATTACCACATGCATCATAGGAACCACTATTTATGGGGGGTCGATATTCGGAATGATACACCCTCACCGTTTCGACCTTTGTATCTACCCTTTCGTTCCTTTGAGAAAAACCCGTCAGATTACTTTCTCTCAGATTAATATCCAGGTATTACAGGTTTTAAACGTTCTTGAAGAGTATAAGGATTCACGATCCCAACCCGCTCCAACTGCTTTGTTGACCAAGCAATCAAATTGTATTGATGGACCCCTGGGTTAGTCGTCTTACGCGCCTGACTAGCACTCAAAAATCCCCAGTGCGGACGACACAACGTATTATTGCGAACGAATTCTTGTCAGCCCACCAGCGAAGCTGGTCAGGTTCGACGTGGATGAATAGACCGCCCAATCGTTTGCACCTCGAATCTCGCAGGTAGGCACCAAAGCAGATTCTACAGACACGTTTGACGTACACAAATTTTATGCAATAAATGAGTTGTGACATTAAGCACAACTCGCTGGACGGGGCGTGGTATAGTGCAGGCGATGCGGCGATGAATTGCCAAGTAACATCATCTGGTCGCTATGTCTCAGGTACGTACATGTGTTGATGACTATTCTGACGAAATTGCGGTGAGGCACTTTTCTATACAAGCCATGCCAGGGCACAAGGAAGCACTCCACAGTCAGGTACAAGGTCCCTGCGGCAAAACTATCGCAACGAGATCTATATGGTTGATATGGTTGATATGGTTGATTGTAGCTAAGTTGGATAGGTTAAAAATTGATGGTAAACAGGTGAAGAATCTTTTGATCCCTCAATGAAGCCGCACATCTTTTGTCCAGAATTTGAGAAGAAACCCAATCATGATGAACTGAAGTATTCAGTGGAGGAGTCCTTTTGTCACGTATCACCACTTTGCCTAGATATTGGGCGGGTCCCTGGACCTGACCGTCATCTCCAGTTAAACCAAATAAAAATTGATTGACGGACATTCCCAGCTGTGGTGGCACTGTCAAATGCCATATAAGAGTTAGGGGCCCTACGTAAGATCACACAAGGGCTCCGGGAAATAAGCCTAATTCGCGAAATTGTTTCACGAGACGCGCCTGAAACGGCATTCCCTCAATTTGCCCCCGTGTAACCCCCTGCATCGCATGGAGGAAATAAAGTTTGTAATACAAGGGATCCGTGTACTATAATTAGACCCCTGGCCATTTACGATTAAACGTGCCTATTCGGGTGAGCCGTTTAATGTGCATGAGGTAATATAAATATTCCAAATTAGAGCCAATGCCCAGCCTGGAGGGGCTTGGCACTTTGTGTAAATATTGTGGCCCTCATAACTTGCTCCGCCTCAATTGCAGACCGATACAATTCGAACACGCGGACACACACACCGTCCTCCGTTGCCTCATTACAGAAAAGGGAGAAAGGGAAAGTGCACCCCATTTACCAACCCCTCGTTTGCATTCACATCATCTCCCACTCTGTCCCGCTCTCTCGCCTGCATTGTTGCATTTACGATACCCGCACCGTCGACTGTTCCCTCTTTCCTTCATCCTCTCCTCTCCATCTCCATTCTCTATTCCGACCCAAATACGTCCTCTCGTTTGCGTCTCCCGACCCGCCTCACGCCTCCTTTCCTGGACCGGATCCCACTCTTCTGTTGACGTTCGTTCTCGGGAGCCAGCTCAGACATAGCCCCAACGATGCGTTTCTCACGCTCACAGCTGCCCTCAATATCGCTGATATTCTCCCTCCTCACCCTCCTCCTTTCACACTCTGTCCAAGCCGTCCGAGAAATCGGCTCAAAGTCCCTCGCAACATGTATGGACAACAGCGGTATTTTCGCAACCACATTCGCCGTCTCGTTCACCCCCGACAACAGCTCTTTTGCCTTTAATATCAACGGCGTCTCCACAATCTCCGGAAATGTTACGGGTAGCCCATCCCCTTGCTTGCAGAATGCGATGACTGACTTTTGAACAGTAACGATTCAAGTGCTTGCATATGGAATGCTCGTCGTCAGTGAAAAAATCGATGGATGTTCGCTTGGACTCACGAGTTTATGCCCTGTTTCCGTCGGAAGTATCGCCATTAATTCCAACGTCGAAGTTCCTAGCTCGGTCGCCTCGCATATCCCAAGTATCGCATACCAGATTCCTGATATCGACGGCATCGCAAGGATTTGGATTAACGACACCGATGGCACACCAATGGGTTGTGTCGAGGCTTTTCTCTACAACGGCAAGACGGTAGACCAACCCGTCGTCGGTTGGGTCACTGCCATCATCGCCGGTGGTGCTTTGCTGAGCAGTGCCATCGCCAGCGGTCTCGGTCATTCCCATACTGCTGCCCACGTTGCCTGTGCCGCCGTCCTTCTCTTCGGCTATTTCCAGGCCGTCTCCATCGCCGGTATGGTCAGCGTCCGTCTCCCTCCCATAGTCGCGTCCTGGACTCAAAACTTCCAATGGTCAATGGGTATAATCAAGCTGGCCTTTATGCAAACGATTTTCACGTGGTATATCAAGAGCACTGGTGGCACTCCGTCAACCTTGCTACTTCAACCCGTCGGAACCAACACCATCGTCGAAAAGAGGAGCTTTATCCCGAATCTGATGAAGAGGGGCTTGCAACATCTTGGACGAATGCACCCTGAGACCCTAATGAATTTTGTCAAGAGACAGACGACGAGCAGCCCCAATTCAGCTACGACACTCAAGGGGATTCAACGAGTTGCTTATCGCGCTGGAATCGAACAGACCAATCTCTTTATGACCGGTTACGCCTTCTTCATCGTCCTCGTTGTCGGCTCGGCTTTGGGAGTATCATCTTTTTTTTACTCATGCTAATATTGATTAGGTCCTTGCATTCAAGGGCATCATTGAGCTCAGTCTCCGCATGAAATGGATGCAAAAAGATCGTTTCTACGAATTCAGACAAAATTGGCGAACCGTTTTGAAGGGCGTCATGTTCCGTCTCGTTCTCGTGGGATACACTCAAATGACCCTCTTGTGTCTCTGGGAACTCACAGTGCGTGATTCAGCTGGCGCCATGACCAGTGCCGTCTTGATGTTCCTTACCATGACCGCACTGCTGTTCTATGCGGCATATCGCGTTATTCGGCTCGCTCGACGGTCCATTTCGCTTCATCAGAGCGCTGCTTACATCCTCTATTCCGATTCGCAGCAATTGAATCGTTGGGGATTCTTGTATGTTCAATTCCGTGCCGATGCCTATTATTTCATTGTCCCACTTTTGGTTTATGCCCTTTTCAAAGGTGCATTAATCGCCTTTATGCAACCTGTCGGAACTGCAATGGTACCCGTCCTGCAACAATTCCCATCAAGTCTAACTGTTCGTAGGTCATCACTGTCCTTATCTTTGAAATCATCTTCCTCGCCTATCTCTCCTACATCCGTCCATACATGAACAAACACACAAACGGTTTCGCCATCGCCATTGCCTCAATCAATGCCTTCAACATGCTTCTCATGGTCTTCTTCTCCAATGTCTTTGGCTTACCCGGTCTCGCAAACGGTATCCTCGGCGTCGTGTGGTTCATCGTCAACGCTGTCTTCGCCCTTGTCCTCCTCATCCTCGTCATCGTCTCGTGCGCCTATGCCCTATTCTCCAAAGACCCTGAAGCCCGTTACCAACCCATGCGTGACGACCGCTCGTCCTTCATCCGTAATGCGAAGGAATCCTCCACCGAACTTGATGCTCTAGCCGCCAACGTCAAGGGCGACGGCAAGGATTTCAAGGAGTGGGGCAACGATGGACACGTACGGGAGGGTGCCGTCTCGCCTGACGAACAATATGGACGATTTAGACCCATGTCGCAGGCTTCATTGAGACCTTATACGCAGGAAAGTAACACGTCGTTTAATTCGATGCAACCACCGCACAACAATTCACAGGATCCATTTGCGCGGCCAAGGGACTATTCTTCGAGTCGTCTTGCTGGACCAACGCCTGTGCGGGGACCACGAGATTATGATGGATATAATCATGGCTATGGCATGAGATCCGAGTCACCGATGGGCAGACCCCCCGGGAGCAGTAGCGGTGACATGTGGAAGCGAGGCGTCGGCTTCGATTAAAGAGCGACATCCAGGAAGCTACTTCAAGTAATTTTAACCATTTCTTGAGAGAGGCCCGGATTGGTGGACCATTTGCAGCAGAGGGTTCCAGAAAAAATAATCGTTACCCTCGAAAGAATGGGGCAGTTCGACGTTATTTGTTTTTATATGCTTTGAAAGTTGGATCAGTTTGCGTTCTGGGTTTGGCTTATGTTGGTCTGGGGATATATGCATGTTGGCTATATACATGTGTATCTTACGTTCTCCAGGATAGTTGCATTGAAATGATAAGGATAGAGATTCAGAAGCTAGCTTCCTAAAATGTTATCAGTATGGCAAATGGTCTATCATCTGTGGTTTTGTGTCTGTGTCCGCAAAGATGCGAATGGTATATCTCGCCATCGAAGGTAAGGCAGCATGGCTAAAAAGGCTTCATGACACCCGAGCTCCATCGGACACGTTTGGGGTTCAGGGGAGGCAGTTGCAATTGTACCATCGATCATCTGATCGGAGTGAGATGAATACTAAGAGAATGAATGCTGGAACACTTTTAGCTTTGTATCCAGGTATATCCCTCTGGAAAAGCGAAAACCAAAATTCCCCGATGTCATATATAAGACAGCGTCCAACATGACATAAGAATGAAAGCCGAGATCGTAAAGAAACAAATTAAAAGTCCTCCAAATTCCCCATACTTCTACAAGCAATAATATGACTACAAATACAAAAATCGACATTAAACATTTCAACTCGCCTCCAGCTTCTAGCATCAACACAATGCATCATTCAAAGGAGCCTCGAAGCCTCAATATGGCCTGGATCCAGAGCTGTATCATCATCCCCGGAAAGTATACCATTTGAGTGGAGCCTGAACCATCGCGGGGGCTTATGCACTTGATCCGCACTGGTTCGAATGATACCTTTCACCAACTTATCCAAATAAATTGGCAGTGGCCAATCCAATCCGCAGTCGGCCTTGCACAAAGGGCATCTCCACTCAAATGAAGGACTGACATCGACATTACTCAGGAAACAATCCAAATCGAGACGCTAGTCTGTCAAATCCAGGTCCGGAAAAGAGGGTGAGAAAATATGAAAGTACCTCGAGATGGTTACAGCTTCTCCCGTATACAGGTTTCTTCATTGGTCCGACTTGTTGCTCGTGATCGGGGCATACAAGCGGGATTTGCACTTGCCAATCTCCGGATTTTGTTTTCGCGGCGGCTGGGACAGCTTTCCCGAGGATTTCCTTTGCTTCGGCGAGACTAGGAGAATTCTTTTCCATATATTCTTCGAGCTCATGATAGTCGACCACCGAAAAGAATTCCAAGTACAATTTGAAACAAGCGCCCTAACAATACCGTCAGAATGGGGTTGTATTAAGAGGGTTATCAAGTACCTGAAGTTGTTCCAAATCGAGAGTGATACGGACTTTGTTTACGTCCCTGAGATTCACAAAAGAAATGTACAGAGGCGAGTCCTGAATTCATCAGTCAAGAACCCAAAGGCTTACAATACCTTCGGAGTTCGGAGATACTGCCCATTGAACAGGAGATGTGAATTAGCGGGCCATGCAGACACCTCCTCACCGTTACCACCAGCTGGTATTAACGCGAACCGAAGTCGAATCATCGTCTTTGGACCGCGAGCTTCCTCCCCTCGAATAAATCGGATGTATCGATTAGACTCGTCAATGTCACGAGGTTCGAGGTCGAAATATCGAACGAATTCAATTACTCTTTCGCCGTCGTCATCCTCCGGTTGTGCCTGAGTCGGATCCCAGCTTGCCAAACGTAGGGCCCACTGAGGAACGTAGAAGGATCGCAAGTGAATTGGGCGGCAACGATTTTCGCGGTCGTGCTTTTTCATGAGTTCCACTAATTCGAACGTAGACTTTGGTTGAGGTTGAATGTGATGCGCGAAATCGTCATCGATCATATTATCAAGCCTTGACCTTTTCCGTTCTTGAGCGGCTGGGACAGATTGGCGCGCCGTATCTGGACGATATTGGGAGTTCGTCACAACAGGAGGCGGACAGGGTTGCGGGATACAAATCCTTGCTCCCGGAGCAGCGATATCACTCATGGTTTCAAGATCGAGTTCAGAAGCGTCCGAACCAACGACATGCAAGTCAGCAACCGTGGAATTCCCGGAATTAAGCTGCGGGCCGTCGTGATGATCGTTGAATCGGGTCGGATCGGTTGCCGCAGAGCTTAACTCAATCTCAGGATTTCGGGTACTCTGAGGATCAAAGTCAAGAATACCATGACTTTGGGCTCCCAGAGCGTTTCCACCACGAGGGAGAATAGGAGCGTCAGAAGGACTAGCGACTGCTTGTGGTGAAGGGGTTTGCCACGTCTGACGCGGGGGACTTGTTTCTACCTGCTCCGTTGTCTTGAGTCCCTGTAAAGCAGGGGTAAGACAACGGACGATGTCGACGTCATTTCGAGACATCGATCTGCGGAGGCTGCGTACCACGGCAGGACGGTAAGATTCGTCCGAGTTTACGTCCCTTTCTTGCATCTGTGTCATCGAGGCCATAAATTCTTCGTCCTCTTGATGGTGCTTCTCCAGCTCCAGTCGTAATTCCTCGGTGCTCTTTGTGCGAGATATCGGTTTCGACATCCTGGCTGTTCGCGGTTGTTTCATTGGCGGAGCATCGTCCAAGCTCCTCGACGCTGGTCTTTTGGGAGGTGTGTTAAAATGTGGAGCAGCATGATGAAGTTCAGGATCCTCTTTTATTCCCAACGAGTATGCAATGCTAGGGGGACGAGCCATGTCGGAAACAATTCGTTTTTCAGAACCCTTTTTGGTCGCCAGCTCGTCTTCAGGTGTTATTTCGGTAGGTAACCCCCGAGCAAGGTTGTCGCTACGATTGCAAGACTCCTTTGGATGAGATAATTCGACTTTCACTTCCGTAGGGCGTTGCGCAGACTGCTGATCCGTGTGAGGATCGGAAGACTCGAGGGATCCTGGGGGCACAGTCTTGCCTCGAGATGCCTGTCGAAGTTGAGCGTAGGGTGCTTTATCTCCAGACCGCATTGCTGTGGCGGCATGGTCAACTGGGATTTCCTCTTCGACCATTCCATGCGGTGGAACAGTTTGAGCTCGACGACTGTGTCCAATATATGAGGGAATTTGAGGTCGATTGTTTCGAGGAGGAGGAATTGGCTCGAAACTATCTCCATCTTCAGACTGGTTCACATCTTCATTCTGTTGCCGAACCCCGTGAGGGTCGACTTGAATTTCTGCCCGAAGTGCAGGATTGTTCGAAGGGTTATAACCTTGCGCGGCATACTGTTCGGGACGAATTTCAGGTTGTCTGTTTCGCGGATAAGGCACTGGTTCTGGTGAATCTTGTTCAAAAGGAGTCGGGCGACGAGGTTCGGGCATCATCGGCCTGCGGATCTCACGCGTTCTGTCGAAGATAGGTGGAGTAGGTGACGTGTCAGACAATTGATCATGATTTCGGGCTGGCGATTGTGGAAAGCCTCCCAGGTAAGTGAGAAGGTTTCGGTTATATTCGTCCCACTTTATCCATGCTTCATTAAGCCGAATCCCAAGGTCTCCCCATATATATTCTCGAGCGGTGATGGGCTTGATCAACTTTTCGTGGACATTGTCCAAAAACAGCTTCCTCGCAACATGCCCTTCTGGGACAGCGTCCAAACAGAACATGACATATTCCGCCGCCAGCGTCGCTGCTTTGTTCTTGAATTCGAATGAATAATGCCGCGGTGTGTCGGGAATATCTGTCGGGTCGGGTGAGAGAATGTGATATAAGTGATTGATAGCATCGGTGATTTCAAGATGGTTTTCAGACGAAAGGGAGGTGGCAGGAAATTTCCTGAGGCTGTCTAGGCTTGCCTTTGCCTTGTATAGTCTTTCCCAGGGTTGCACGGTTCTCTCGAACTGGACCGGTTGAGGGACTGGAGGTGTTGCAAGCGGGTAGCGTTCAGAAGGATGATGGTGAAGTCGAGACATTGGGGACCCGTCAGCAGGGTAGCCTTCATAGTGGTGAAGAGGATATTGAGGCGCCGGAGGCATAGGACCTGGTTGAAGGGGGTAGCGTGGTGGTTCAGCATGAGGCAAGTGCGAAGGTCGAGCGAATGGATTTGGCTGGGGAAACTGTTGCGAGGGAGGGAACTGCGTTGGTGGAGGCAACTGCGTTGGTGGAGGGAGCTGTGTTGGTTGAGGGAGCTGCGTTGATGGAGGCAACTGAGCCGCTTGAGCAGACTGCGCTGCCTCTGCGGCCTTGGCCAGCGTCTCAAGAGGCATGGCTGGATCTACCAATCGAATTAGTCTGCGTTCGCTTGTTCGTGTCTGGCGCGTGTACCTGGAGCTTGTTGAGACGTGTTTTCGGGCTCTTCCAACTGGAAAAGCTTTCTCGGCCGACCGATTTTCTTCTTTTGCTTCGGAGGCATGTCGAAAATGAATGACGAGGAACAATGAGAAGGAGGATGATGCCGGCAGAGCCAAGTGTGAGACCTGTCAGAAGGGACTGGTGTTGTAAGGAAGCCAGCCATCCAGTAATTATTAGTCAAAAGTCAAATCTGATTGGGGCTTATTACGTGAGATCCATGACATTATTGGCCCAGCCCCCTCCCTTTGCCTAAAAATCTGAGCAGACATACGCTTCATAATTAGATCTAATGCACAACTGGTACGTAAAACCCGAAGCTACAAACCCCAATCAAAGACTACCCTATTACTTTTTAGCCTGTATGCATCGGCCCAAACCCTGGCAAAGCTAAATCCAAAAGCACGAAACTTATTCATATTCTTCGGCGCCGAAAACATCGATCATTCTGCCCTCACCGGCTCTCCTCCTATCCCGTCTCACTCTGCCCTGTCGTAATCTCCTGACTTCCTTCTGGAACGTCCGCCGTTCGGCGGTCGTCATCCCCTCATCGTCGTCACTACTCCCCACCGAAGCAGGTTCCGATGGCGGCGGGAGATCCAACACTTGTCTAACATACGTATTCGCCGCCAAATGAACATGTAACCCATGTGTAAAAATCCGACGTAAATGCTTTAATCTTAATAGCTTTTCCCATGAATCTAATTGTAACTCTTGTCGTGTGGCGAAACGGATTTTCTGGGTTGGGAGGGGTTGGTTGGACGCGACGGTTCGGAGAATGTCGCGGAAGTGGGAATGTTGTTCTCGACGCGAGTTTTTCGACATCTTCTTTGTTGAAGCAGTGGAAAGAGATGCAAGAAGAGACGTTAGCTGGTCGATGTCATCGTATATCAGAGGTTCTGTGGATTCTGCTTCGTAATCTTCATCGGATTCGGAGGGAGGCGCAGCGAGTTCGTAGGCTAAAGCAATCGTTTCACCGGCGGCCAATCGTACTGCAAGGGATGAAGAGGATAGCGCGTTGACGAGTATGGGAAGGACCGACTTGAGTTTTTCTAACGGAGTTTCGAGGACACCGAGAAGGATTGCTAAGCCTTCTATTGATGCTGCGATAGCTTCGTCTTCCTCGTCTTCGCCAATGGAATGTCCCTTTGACTGAATGATTTCCGCATAAAAATCGATGATGGGATAAATATCAATTGACGTCAACGTCGGAGAGAAGAAGGCAATGGAAGCCATGGCATGTATCAGTGCTGCCGGCGCCAAGTCGGTCTGACCGTGAGAAATGGTCTGTTGTAAGAGCGGTAATATCGATATCGATAGACTATTGAGTTCGGGTGTTGAGGCGGCCAGTAAGGAAAGGGCCCGAGCAGCAAGCGAAACCTCCTTCATACTTCTCCCACCTTTAACCATTCTGCCGAGAATACCCACGAGATCCTCCCCTCGTGCAGCTAACATGTCCTCCGTAACGACTTTAAGACTTGCCACCCGAACAAAACTCTTTAGCAGCTCTTCGCGACCTCTCATTGAACTGCCCTTTCGATCTCCAAGAGCGTCGACGGTCTCGAGCATTTCGTCTTGCCATCCGTCCTTAAAATCAACTGACTCCGGTTCATTCCCCCACAGTGAATCAACAGAGCCGACAGACTGTGTGTCGCTTTCGTACTCGTCGTCCGTGGTCATGGGCGTTGGGGTCCGGGACACTCGCGCCCGTCCTAATCTTCTCTGAAGTCGAGACATGATGGTCGACTTGCTCTTCTCCGACGTATGGCACGAGAACGACGATGAGGATGGGTGTTATATATGCTGTAGTTGTACAGACATGGATGGAATTATTCGGTGGGAGGGCAGACACCATGGAAAAAGTGTGGATTTATTTGGGAACAATCGAGCAAAATGTGCCGATGGATTACGTCATGGGGATCCCTGCGTGGAATCAAGGCACGTGACTAGCTCGAGAAAATGGGCTTCGAAAAATGGTTTATGAACCCCTGTTTGAAGCCCCAAGCCCGAGCATCTGCACGCGAGAGATTTGATACTTCGGAATTTTTAACTGTCCTATTTGCGTGACTATAGATCAGCCCCTAAGATGACAACGTGAGCTTCAAAGACCGTCAGCACCCTTATCCTTCCACACAAAGATATAACATCCCAAACTATCAATAATATCACTAAAACTTCCGAAAACCACATGAGAATATTCATGCTTTAAGCGTCTCGGATTTCCTCGAAGTAGAAACCCAATTTGCACTCACATTGGAACCCCCCCTCCTCACATCTGTCCGTATCGCTTCGTAGGGAGTGAAATCATCGGTGCCCATCGTCCGGGTACTATACTCCGATGCAAAACTAGGGCGCGACATCCGCCCATCGTATGTGGGAAGAGGTAACGTAGAGAAATTGGCCGGAGGAACTCGTGGACCAGAGGGAACTCGGTTGGGTTTATTGAGATGATTCCCTTTGGGCGAATTCCGTGTTGGACTCATGTAATTGAACTTTGCGGGAGCAGGAGGACTGTTGCTGAAGGGACGCGTGGAACTGGAGAATTCAGCACTTGAAAGCGAAAGAACGTCAGGGGGCGTCTTTGCGCGATTTCTTTCGAATTTCTAGCCCATATTAGTTCCGGATGAGGACTGGAAAGGTAGGAAAGGGGCAATTACACCACCGCCGATGCTCTCGTGACTGTATGTCGAGGGCGGACGAACATTACTCTGAGGAGGACTTTGATAAAGGAATTCTTGACCGTCAACTACGTCAATAGCTGTTTTGTAGCTACTTTCCGTTTTGCTCGGGCTGGTCTGTCCGTTGGCCATATCTGCCAGCTCGGCCTCACTGAGAGCCTCTTTGAATGAACTGGGCTTGCGAGGCCTTGGATTGGCCAAATTGCTTGGGCCACGCGGGACACGAATTGCAGCCGTGTTGGTATGTGGCCAGGGCGGCGTGGGACGACGTTGCAAGTTCGACTTCAACGCGCTTCTGATGATTTCGGCGCGATAGAGTGCTTCACTGTACGGCGACTGAGGTCGGTCGGTGGCAATACGTTGAGACCTTTGCGGACTTAGCGGTGCGGTAGGTTCATAATATCCGGTCATTCCGTAAATGTCGTGTGGTGTCGAGGCATCAGGGACAAGGAGGGCTTTTGGTAATGGCTCTTCTTCCGATTCTGCCAGACTAGGTTGACGGTCGGGAGCCGCAAATGGGCCGGCGATAACATTTTCGGGGTGCGGTCTTTCTGCTCGGGGAGTCGTCTCTGGAGATTGACTTCGCATTGGTACCGGTCGAACCATATCGGATGGATGAGAATTCCGTGTTTGGTCTTGTTGCAGGGCCCATTGGGTCATAGGGCTGTCGATGCTAGCTGGATGGCGTCCTGACGCCAGCTCGTCTCGGAGGGCCAGGTTGTACAGCGCTTCTTCCCGAATGCTGTCTGACATACTATCCCGGTATATGTGCGATTCGGCGAGCTGAGCAGCCGCTTCAGGAAGAGCATGGGCTTGATCTTCTTGTTCCGCAGAATAAATGCTAAATCCATTCGTTCCCTTGACTTCCTGAGATGGACCTGGGTATGCGACGATAGCGACATCACCGACACTTGAGCGGTTCATGGTCGCCGGACTCTGGGGTTCGACAGTTGATTTCCGACTCAGGAGACCCATCCAACTACGTCGGCTCTTCTCTCCCGGGGAATCAAGCTTTAGGTCATCACTGCCTTCAACCAGATGTGGCCATTTGGTTGCCGAGACTGCCGAGGTGGGGCTGTCTTTGATACCGACTTCGGCGGTGATGGGTTTCCGGAACATCTTCTTTTTAAGTTTGCGAGACGGAGATCCTTCCTGATAATGGGTCGCGGCAAAAAGAGATGGCAACGGTTCCACGATAGGAGACTCGAAGGGTGAATTCATTGAGATAGACTGAACCATTGGTGAATTCACCTGGATAGGATCAACATTGTTGAGAGAGGCTTCTTCTGCTTCCGAGGCAATCTCGCTTTCTCTTCCCTTTCCTTTCCATCCACGGCCGTATTCAACGGGAGAATCGTTGCTGAGGACGGAGGCTTGATCTGTTCCCGGGGGAGGCGTGCCGAGGAAGTATTGGCGGCGTCCGGCCGGGTCCTTGACGAAATACTGCGAACGTCGCGGCTTCGTAGCTGCCGGAACTGCCTTTGACGTACTTGCTTCTTGAGCGATCGGCGGCAAGGTTGATCCGGAGGGCATTGTTTTTGGTAAAAACTGCGAGTCTTTGCTGATCGGTCTCGGTTTGAACTCTTCTTCTTTGTCGATTGGAGCTTGCGGTGACGACGAAAGAACCCCTTTATCGCTTGGGGATTGTGTTCGGCGAAGGCCGAGTTGTCCTTCGAGATGTTCGCCCAAAACACCAGATTCACGAGCACTGCCAGTGGCGAGGGGCTCATCTGCCGGGGAGGCCAGTCCGACAGGTTCCTTGACGGAGATTTTCCGGGTGGGCTCAGGTGTCGCGAGAACGCCAGGAGGACCGACATCTCGAGTTTGTTCGCCTTTGCGATGTGGAGCATTGAACATTCCTTCGTCTCCACGTGCGAAACTGCGATTACTGGGACTTTCAGAGACATCTTCGGGAGGGACATTATGAGCCTTCGGCATCGGTCGACGAGGGATAGGTGGTGGAAGGTCTGTCTCGTCTTCGACGGGGACCCCGAAACCCTCGACGCGAAGCGGGGTAAGTCTTCGTACAGCGGCCGGATCAAGAGGGGTTACGGCTTCCTCCGAAGTATAAGCACGCTCAAATATTTGCGATCCTTCTGGCAGCGGTTCCCCTACATGTCTGACGCCCTTCGAAGTTTGACGAATAATACTTGTTTCCGTGGCGATGGCCTCAGACATCTGCAACCGCTTTCCTCTCTCCTGCTCGAAATCTTCGGCCGATCTCTCAATCCTCGCCATCCTCTCTTCATCGGATTCTCCTCGTTCGCGATTCGCAGCGTCGCCCCTTGCTTCATCAATATATACTGCAGCATCTTCAGGTGGATTAATTCGACTCCGCATATCGGCCCGGAACATTTCTCCGTTCGCTTTTCTCCTCGCACCCAATTTCATCCGCTTGAGTAGCTCAAGCTCGTCGAGGACCTTTTGCATCATGACTTCCAGACGTTCCATATTCTCCTTCTTTTCTCGACTTGCTCGACCATTGCCAGGGACGAGACCCTGGAGGAACGTTGTGGTGCGGCGGATGGGACCGGGGGCAGGCCCGTTGAGGTCTTCGGTGCGTCGATCCTGTGGGTACGAGGCGCTCTTGCCGAGACCTCTGTCTTTCTTGTCAGGTTGCGGACGCGGACCTTGTACGACTCGGCCGACGTAGCGTTCAATGTTATAAGAGAGAGCGCCGACGGTGACGTTTGTCTCTTCGAGGATGGTGTCTTTGAGCTGATGGAGAGAACGCTGGGTGTTTTCTGCGAGAACCGATATTTGAGCGAGAATGTCCGTTTCGCGGCCTGAGCGGTCGGCGGAGGAGGATTTTAGCTGCTTTTAGTAGGGTTGGATGCGGGGTTGTACGTGTTCCATAATCTCATCCAGCTGTGCCTTGATTTCAATAAGCCCGGGATCGCGTTCCGGCGTGTAATCTGACTCTCCTCTTTCTCCGGTCATCATACTGAATCGCGTTTTATCCAAGATTGGTCCTATTATTAGCGACAACGTGGAGCGATATTATACCATCATCAACGACATCCTCCGGAATATCTTCCTCAGGATTTGCCCCCTGTCGCATGCGGAGCTGTTCTGCTCTCCGTGCTTTCAACGCGGCCATTCGCACTTCCTGACTTTCCCGTTTACGATAGGCACCCTCAGCGAGATTGAACACAGTATGGCTCGAGGGATCGATGACATGAGGGCCGTGATCTGTTATCCCACTAAGACGATGTGATTCTGGTGCTGTAGGAAGGTCGCGGGCATGTCTACTACCCGGGGGTGTAAGTCTCAGCTCCGATCGCAAGTCCGCTTTAAGAAGAGATTCTGCTTCCAACGCCGCAGGAACATTCGGGCTCGTTGGCCGAGGAGGAAGGGGGTTGACCTCCGCCTGATACCCTTCCATCGTCGCAATTGAAAGACTGTTCCGACGATGCAGTGGCGTATCCAAAGCTGTCAAACTTCGACTTCGCTTACGTCCGGAGAAGCTCGTGCCAAGAGTCGGTTGGTTCGAGACTTGATTCAGGTTGGGCTGGGCATGGAACAATTGGGCTTGTGCATTAAGTTCGTTACGGACGGCTTGTATCTCGGGGAGAATGAGTTCCTGGATAGCCGAGGCGATAATCGCTTGGAATTGACGAGAGTTGACAATTTCGTTGCTGCCCATGGACGACCGAAGGACAGACTGCTGAGGGTCCGAGAAGTCCCGTGCGTCCGAAGAGCGATAGGGAAGGGCAGGCAATGGCTCCTCTTCCTCCTCCTCTTGAACCGGGGGAGGCTGGACTGAAGACAGCTGCGGCGTATGATGGACGGAGGAGGAGGGAACAAGTCTGGTTCTCTGCCGGCCACGAGAAGGGGTGGACGTCTCGGCAGGAGGAGACGGAGCAAGGGCGGCCTCTTCATGGCGGGCAGCAAAATCCGTGGTAGCGGGTGCCTCAGCTTCGGCCTGGGAGCGATCGACAACGGTGTTGGTGCGGGACGGGAGAGGGCTTGTGAACTGAGTTGCATCGGCGGCATGCTGTTGCGCTTCGTTGCCGTACGGAGTGACTCTGACCCGAACAGAGGGCTGCGAAGAGTCCTTGGTAACGTTTTCGAAGTACTCGATCAGGAGGGCGGTGGAGGCAGGCGGCTGTCGGGGAGAGGACATGGCAAGCGACTGGCGTCCATCCTGGGAGGCGACCGACAGAGGGTCGAGGTGGGCAGCCATTTGACCACCCAGTGCGAAAGCCCGGGGAGGGATGGTTGTTTGTTGACTTGGCTTAACACACCTGGCGAACAAGGGCGGGCGAATGCTGTGCGGAGCAGCTCAGGGCGGCAGGATGGATTGGGAGCGAGAGCGGGGTTGACAGGATGGGGTGGAAAAGCTGAGCGGGGCCTGGAAGGAAATTTGCCTTTTTCGAGGCGGACGGGGGTCCCCCGGAGAGAGTGAGGCTGGGCGATATAAAAACGGTGTTGCGGACAAGGTTTCGCCTCCTTAGCTCAGCATTCTGCAGCTTTTAATATATTTGTCGGAAGGGACCCATCGGATTGGGTGTGGGCACGCTCGGATCCCTTTTAGACTTTTCCTGGTTTATAATTGTCCTGCGCCCCCCAATCAAAGATGGAACGTGCGCTCCGCCTTTTAATGGGGTTTGCATCCCCGAGCAGTCCGCTTCAATGATCATTGTGAGAAAATTGGGGACGCCTTCATGCGTTAATTGTTCCGAGCTAGAGGTGAAATTAGGTTTGGCGCGTTCTTGTGTAGGGCCCGGCCGGTCATGCAACTCCAATGCGACTGCGCCCTTTTGATTTCAGCCTCGCCCGCATGGCCTTTGTTTCAGGGCACCCGCAACCTTATTGGCGATCGACCCAAATAAGGTTTGGTGCGGGGTGCTATAATTGTGGACCGGCCGCCATCAGTTTCCCCACAACAGTGTATCTTGGCCCAATTCGTAAAATACTTCAAAGACACCAGCCTTGAGCAGGATAAAGCAATTCGGAAAGAGCTCGTGATGGAAGGAAGTGGCCCTATTGCAGTCCCGGGGATCAGGTACAAAACCTAACAGCCAATTAGACTTGGCTAATTTCAAAACTTCCACCTTGTTCCTGAATTGCCCACTTTGTGCACGCTCCTTGACAGTGGGAGTGGCACAAGACAAATTAAAACATGGGCGTCCGATGCTGCACTCGTGAGATTTAACTTCCGAATCGCACATCCTCCCGCT
>Ga0335081_10002234_pt1 | contig 30455 bp, 34 predicted proteins | sample Lox_Sample_35_FD_206713 | JGI IMG/M metagenome (GOLD analysis project Ga0335081, IMG submission 206713) | Soil microbial communities from Loxahatchee National Wildlife Refuge, Florida, United States - Lox_Sample_3.5 | ecosystem: Environmental > Terrestrial > Soil > Wetlands | place: USA...
TCGCAAGGGCGCGTTGGTATGGACGGCCAACCTGACGGATGGAGCGAAAGCCGGGCCGGGCGGGCAGATCATGTGGGGCGGCGCTGCCGACGATCAAAATGTTTACTATTCGCTCCAGACCGGAGCAGTCGCGGCGGTGAAGCTCGCCGATGGATCCGTCGCCTGGCTACGGCATATCGACCCCGCCGATCCTGGCGGCCGCGGCGGGAGGCCCCGGCGCGGACTGCTTGCCGCAGTGACCGCGATTCCCGGAGTCGTCTTCGCGGGCGGCTGGGACGGCGTGTTGCACGCGCTGGCAGCCGGCGATGGCCGGGAACTCTGGCGCTTCAACACCGCGCAGGATTTCATGACCGTCAACGGCGTCATGGCCAAAGGAGGGTCGCTGGGCGCGCCCGGCCCGGTGATCGTTGGCGGTTCGCTGTACGTGGGCTCCGGATACATCGGCACCGGCAACGGCATGCCGGGCAATGTGCTGCTGGCGTTTGGCACCGAATAGAGCACCTTGCCGCCGCGACCGTGGCGGCGAGAACAATCGAAGCAGTTGATAGTAAAAGGAAACGGAACCAATCCGCCGCCACGGTCTGGCGCAGAACCGTTGTCCGCGGGCGCACAAATGGCCGCCGGATCTGCGTGCAATCGTACTGCGAACAGCACTCGCCTTGTGCGATATCGGTGGATAGGGAATGATATGTCTGCATCGGCCAAAATCTCACCGACACGGGAGCTGCAACAGAAGATCAAGCAGCGCGCTGAAGAGATTTACCGCGAGCAGGGTAATCCGCATCACTCGGATCTGGAGAACTGGCTTCAGGCCGAACGGGAAGTGCTCCAGGCGCGCGAAGACGCTATCGACGAAGCATCCATGGAGTCGTTTCCCGCGAGCGATCCTCCGGCCTGGTAATGCCTCAGGGTTCGGCGGGCGCCGTTCGGTTACCGAAGAACGGCCTTCCCGTCACCCGCTCCAATACCTGAATAGCGGACTCTGAGGGACACCTCGGCATGGCCAGGTGGTTGGCCACTGCCGTCTGCCACTCCTCCGGCGTGCCGAGCTCACTGTCGGTGGTTTCTCCGCCGCGAGAAACGCTCATCGTGCGATCCAGCAGTTCGATCGAATGGTCTTCAAAGAAACGGCAGATGCGAATACAGTTCAAGAAACTGGCGGTGGGCTGAAACGAGTTCTGCATGCTCGGAGCGAAGAAATCCAAAGTTCGCGGAGACTCATTGACGAAGTAGCCGTGCACCCGATTCTCTCCCGCATAAACGGCCATCTCGTAGCGGGACTCCGTGGCGTTCCAGCCGAACACATAACGCCGCGCGCCCTCGATGATCTCGTGTGGGAGACGGTCCATTCGAATGGGCTCGCGGAACGGTCCACCGTAGCCGACGTCCACGTGATACGCCACCGAATCGAGGCGCACGCGCAGACAGGTGTGGCAATTGAGCCGCGGCGGCATATCCGCGCCCAGCAGATCGGCATCGTAGCCGAGCGCGCGCAGCAGCTCTGCCAGGAATGGATTGCAGGCGTGACAGGTGCCTCCCAAATCGAGTAGCTCGATGCGATCCAGAAACTCGGAAATGCTCACAAACCTTCCGGCGCCCTCGCGGCCGAGCAGGCACAGCTTGGAAATATTCTCAAAAGGCGCACGAAACAAGTGTTGCCGAACGACCGTCCGCAAGCCATCGAGGCCGGACGGAAGCCCCGCCACTCCAATCGCGCGCAAGTATCTGGGGTACGGTGGTGGCAGCGTCGGCACGGCTAGCCATGATTCTAGCCTGAGTGCCCCTCTGACAACTGGTATCGCGGGAACCAAACTGCTACAATTTGCTCGATTTCGTAAGGAGCATCCGATGAGCGCAGCATCCAACACAGGAGCTCTGTTTTGCGCCGAATGTGGCCGCCCTACCGCCGCCGAGGAGCTTGCCCGTTTCGGCGATTTGATGATTTGCCCGGCCTGCAAGAACAATTACGTTCAGAAACTGCGCGAGGGAGCGGCGCCGGTTGCGGCGCAGGCGTACGCCGGGTTCTGGATCCGTTTCGTGGGCTGGCTGATCGATGCAATCATCGTCGGAGTGGTTGGCAGCATCGTGCAAGTGATTCTGGTCGGCTCTATGATCACAATACCCCAGCCCGGGACGGCGGTGGATATCGGGGCGATGGGCGCCATGATGGGACGGTTGGGTCTGGCCAGCTTAGTTAGTCTCGCTATCGCGGCCTGCTATGAAGCCTTTTTTGTGGCGAATCTTGGGGCGACGCCCGGCAAGCTGGTGATTGGGGTAAAGGTGGTACGGCCAGACGGTTCGCGGGTTGGCCTGGGACGCGCCTTCGGCCGCTACTTCGCCAAGATTCTCAGCAGCCTGATCCTTTTGATTGGGTACATTATGATCGGGTTCGATTCCGAAAAGCGCGGACTGCATGACATGATTTGCGATACGCGCGTCATCAAGAGCCGAACCTAACCTTGCATGCCTGTCCCGTGCGCCCGCTGCAGCATGCCGCTTCCCGATCGGGCGCTGGCAGCTGAGGATCTGACCCGCTGCACCTTGTGCGGCGCCGAGAACCAGGTACGCGTCTTCCCGGCAGCGCTGCGTTCGTTGCCGCAGGTGCAATTGGAAACTGCGCTCGAAGGAGAAGCGGCCTGCTTCGACCATCCCGCCAAGCGTGCCGTAGCCGCCTGCCGCCACTGCGGGCGCTTCGTCTGCCAACTGTGTTCCGTAGAGTTCAGCGGCGAGATCTGGTGCCCCGCTTGCGTGATGGCCCGGGCCGGCAGCGCGGCCGAAGCTAATCTCGAGACTTCGCGCACGCTCTACGACTCGATTGCCCTGATCTTCCCGCTGATGTCTTTAGTGGTATGGCCCTTAACCATGGTTACCGGCCCCGGCGCCGTCGTCTACTCTATAGTGAAGTGGCGGGCGCCCTTAAGCCTGGTGCGCCGATTCCGCTGGCGATTTGTGGCCGCCATCCTGATCGGTCTGTCGCTAGTAGCAGGATGGCTGTTGTTGCTCGGATACGTGCTGGTGCGGGCGCGAACGGGAGGCCGTTAGTGGCAGAGCGGGTTTCCTATCGAAAGCTGCCGGGACACCGCCGCGGGTTCATTAAAGGCGCGAGCACCTGGCTCGGGCCCGATCATCTGCTACTGGTCCGGTCGATGCGGTTCCGCGAGGAGTACAAGCGCTATCAGTTGCGCGACATTCAGGCGGTGGCGATCGCCCACCGTCCGCGCTTCCACATCTCGACGCGCGCGTTCGTCATCGGAATCCTTTGGGCCATCGCCTATCTGGTTCTGAGTTCCTCCCGCGTTCCCCGCGGCTCGCTCGTGGCTTGGGCGTTGGCCCTGGTCCTGATCGTGTCATGGTTTTATGTCTCGGCGGTTTGTAGTTGCACCTGCCGGATCTACACGGCCGTCAGCCGCGACGAATTACCGTCGGTCTATCGAACTTGGGTGGCGAAGAAGTTTCTGCGAGTGATCGAGCCGCAGATTACCGCCGTGCAGGGCGCGTTGGAAGGCGGGTGGATGGATGCTCTTGGAACGCAGGACGTGGGGCCGCAGGTGGCCTTGCCGCCCGCCGGGTCCGCGCCAGACACAGCGGCAGAGCGCGCCGGCGAGGGCGCACCGGCGCCGTCCAGTTACTTATTGGTGGCAACACTGCTCGCCGACGGTTTGTGGCACGCACTGGCCCTGTTTCGTCCGTTCGGCTGGGCTTCCGTAGTGTCTAATCTGCTCGCGCTGGCGGTAATCGGCGTTGCGATCCTGGTTCTGGTGATGCAACACCGGCAAGGGGTGAGTCCGGCGCACCGAGGATTGGCGATCGCTGCTTTGACCGCAATGGGGCTGGTCTATTACGTACGCGTGACCCTGGTGGGAGCGGTCGCCGGCGCGCGCGCTGCCTTGGAAAAGAAAGCCATTGCAGTGGACTATACGGGCGGCACGCTTTCCAGCAAGATTGAAATGGGAATCACGCTGGGGCTGGGCATTGTGGGACTCGTGATGCTGGTTGCGCACAGCATTCGCCAACCTGGCGAAAGGAGCGGTCCCTCCTGATATGACCCTGCCGGCGCTCCACCAACGCTGCTGGAATCACGAAGGGCGTGAAGCCGTATGCCGGTGCCCCCAGTGCGGACGGAGCTTTTGCCGCGAGTGCGTGGCCGAGCACGAGATGCGCTTCCTATGCGCAGCCTGCCTGAAGGCGGCGGTAGCTGCCCGGCCTGCCGCACCGAAGAGAAGCCGTTTTGGCCACGCGGGCCTGGCATTGGCGGGCGTCCTGCTGGCGTGGGCGATCCTGTTTTCCGCGGGCGAGACGATCATGACCTTTACCGGGCGCTTGGAGCAAACCGGATGGCAGAACCGCTAGCACGCTCCCGAGCCATCGGCCATTTGGAGGATGCGGTGGTCCTTCTGCGCCAGGCGCCGCCGGGCACCCTGATGTCGCACTGGATCGGCAGCGTGCCCCTCGCATTCGGATTGCTGCTCGCCTGGAGCAGCGTCACCAACACACGCACGACGGACACGCACTGGGCCAGCGAATCCATGATGCTGGCGCTGCTGCTGGTGTGGATGAACTGCTGGCGCACCGTATTTGCGGGCAAGCTGCGCAGGCATTTGAGCGGCGCATCCGGCGCTCCCTGGACGGCGCGCCGTGTTTTCCGATTGGCGGCGCTTCAATCCTTCTTCGGCGCAACCAAGCTGCTGGTGCTGCCGTTCAGTTTGTTGATCCTGTTCCCCTGGGCCAAGGTGGTGGCCTTTTATCGCACCTTGGCAGTGGTGGCCGATCATGAGAATCTCACGCCGCGGCAAATCATGGCGCAGGCGCGCCGCCTGCCGAGCTTTCAACCGGGCGGGAACTGGGCGACGCTGGCACTGCTGGTGTTGCTGCAGGTGGTGGTGACGCTGAATCTGGCCATCGTGCTGGCGGTGCTCCCCCAACTGGTACGGATGCTGACCGGGTTCGAATCCACCTACAGCCGCAGCGGCGTTTATTGGGCAGTGAATCCGCTCTTTTTCCTGCTGGTGTTGACCGTTTCGTGGCTCGCATTCGACCCATTCGCGCAGGCGGTCTATTGCGTGCGCTCGTTTGCAGCGGAGTCGGTGGATACGGGCGAAGACTTGCGCTGCGGTCTGCGCCGCATTCGCATTTCAGCGGCCGCCGCGGCTTTACTCGCGATGCTGTTCGCCATGGCGCCCAGAGCCCGCGCGGATGTCTCGCCAACCGATCTGGAAAACGCCGTGCACCAGGCCATGCAGGCGCCGGAATATGATTGGCGGTTTCCACCGGCCCCGGCCGCAGCCAACACGCCGTGGATTGTCAACGTGGTGGACCGGATGGTGGCGGTCCTGCGGCGCGCAGCTGAAGGTTTAGGAAAAGCATTCGACGCCGTCCTGAACTGGCTGAAGGACAAGTTTTTTCCGAACACGTCCCCAGCAAAAGGCGGCGCGCCACCGGGCGCTGGCTTGAATTGGACGGTGGCCGCATTGCTCGCATTAGTCGTTTGCGCCGGCGCTTTGTTCGCCTGGCGGCGACAGCGCCGTCGCGCGCGCCCGCAAGCTCCAACGCCTGAGCCCGCGCTCGCGGTGCGGCTGGATGCGCCGGACCTGACGGCCGACGCGCTCTCCGAAGACAGTTGGCTGGAACTGGCCGAACGCTCGATGGCCGAGCAGAACTTCCGCTTCGCGCTGCGCGCCTTGTATCTCGGAAGCCTGGCGTGGCTGGGCCGGCGGGGCGTTCTCTCCATTAATGCGGGCAAGACTAACCATGAATACGAACTCGAACTGAACCGCCGGACGCGCGCCATGCCTTCCGCGCAGAACCTGTTTGCCGGCAACGTGGCTGCTTTCGAACGCGCCTGGTACGGGTTGCACGAGGCTTCGGCCGAGGAAGCCGCCGCGTTTCGTCTGCGCAGCGACGAATTGAAATCGACGTTGACTCGTTCGGAAGGAGTGGCTCTGTGAGAGGCCTGCAATCGGCTGTCGTGGTCATCTTGCTGGCTGCGGGATTCACTTGGGGCATTCTGCGGCTTGTCGGGAACGAGTTCGCCGCCGGAAATTTTTATCCGGAGTATTCTTCGCTGCGCAGCGATCCCAAAGGAGCCAAATTGCTTTTCGATAGTCTCGGACGAGTGCCCGCGATGACCGTCACCCGCAATTACTTGCCGCTGGAGTACCTCACCGGCAAGGCCGCGGTGATGCTGCTCGGGCTCAGCCCCAAATCGCTTGATGCCGACTTCTTGAAGCGCGCCGAGGGTCTGGCGCGAGGCGGCAGTCGAGTCGTGGCGGCCATGAATTTTCGCGGTGACGAGCAGTTCGATCACAGGCCGCTGGCCGACGCGTGGCATGTGCAGTTGGTGATCGATCCCGATACGAAAAACCAGCATCGGCTGTCGTTCTCCGCGGGCCCGGAATGGACGGTTCGGGAGCGCGCCGGGGCTCAAACCGCGCTTGCTAACGCGCGCGGCTCTGAAAGGAGCCGCGACCGTAAGGGAGCGGAGCCCACGGTTACAGCGCTAGCCATCGAACGCGCATTCGGCGCGGGCACGGTTCTGTTGCTGGCGGAGAGCGGCGATTTCACCAACGAATCCACCATCGCCGGCGACCGCCTCGATCCGGTGTCCGCCGCGATCGGTCCGTACGCGCGCGTGGTGTTTGACGAACAACACTTGGGCATCGCGGAATCGGGCAGCGTCGTGCAATTGGCCCGGCGATTCCGGCTGCTCGGTTTCGCCTTAGGGCTCGTGATCGTGGGGGCACTTGCGATTTGGAAGAACGCCTCCGCATTTCCGCCGCCCTCCGCCACGCTGGGACCGGCGCAGCCCTCGGGCCGCACTTCGTTTGAAGGACTGGTGACCTTGCTGAAACGGCACGTCCGCCCCAAGGATGTAGTCGAAATGTGCTGGGAAGAATGGTTAAAGGCCAATAGCCGCGAGATCGCGCCCGGCCGTGCCGCGCGCGCCGCTCAGGTTGCCGCGCAAGCCTCCGACAATCCACTCCAAGCCATGCGCGAAATTCAGGCCGGTTTGGCCTTGCCGCCGGCGGGCCGCGCGAAAGGAGAACTTTGAACCTAGATCAATTTCAAGCTGCGGTGGAACGGATGATCGGCGAAATCCGCCGCGTGATCATCGGGCAGGATGACGTGATCCGTTATTCCATGGTGGTGGTGCTCTGCAATCAACATGCGCTCATCGAGGGCGTTCCCGGCTTGGGCAAGACACTGCTGGCGCGCACGCTCGCCGCCGCGCTGGGCTGCGAGTTCAAACGCATCCAGTTCACGCCCGACCTGATGCCCGCCGATATCACCGGGACCAACGTCTTCAACCTGCAGCGCAATGAATTCTCGCTGGTGAAGGGCCCGCTGTTCACCACGTTTCTGCTGGGCGACGAGATCAACCGGGCCCCGGCCAAAACGCAATCGGCGCTGCTCGAAGCGATGCAGGAGCGCACTGTGACGATCGATCGCGAAAGCTACAAGCTGCCGCCCAATTTCACCGTGTTCGCTACCGAGAACCCGATCGAATCGGAAGGCACCTATCCATTGCCGGAGGCCCAGAAGGACCGCTTCATGCTGAAGATCCCGATGGGATGGCCGGCCGCCGATGAGGAGCTTTCGCTGGCGCAGCGCAGCTTAACGGAAGCCGCACCGGAGTCGGTTCTGCGCCGGGGCGAAGTCTCGGCCGTGATGAGCGAAGCGGATCTGGAGTGTCTGCGCCAGGCGCTGGCGCAGGTCCACGTGAGCGAGCAATTGGCCGAGTACTCGGTAGAGGTGGTGCGCCGCACACGCACCGACGATAGCGTTCTGGTAGGCGCCGGTCCGCGCGCCACGCAGGCGCTGGTGCGGGCCGCGCGCGCGTGGGCAGGGCTGGCTGGCCGCGACTTTGTCAGCCCCGACGATGTCCGCGCGATTGCCATGCCGGTGCTCGAACACCGTGTGCTGTTGCGGCCGGAATCGGAGCTGGAGGGGGTGCGGCCGGCGGAAGTGCTCGAGCGGATTCTGGAAGAGGTGCCGGTGCCGCGATGATCGTCCCTTCTTCGCGCCTGGTGTGGATAGCTGCCGCGGTAGCGTTGCCGGCTGCGACGGTGGCCGGCCTCGCGCCGGGATGGGGCGCGGCGGGAGCGGCCGTACTGGGCCTATGCGCGGCAATTGCGGCGGTGGATGCGGTGCTTGGAATCGAGCGCGTGTCCAAGACCACAGTGCGCGCGCCCGCCATTACCCGGTTGACGAAGGACATCGCCACAGCCCTCCCGGTCGTGTTAGAAAACAGCTCCGGCCGCGATTTGCGCGTGCGGGTCGCGATCGTGATGCCTGATGGGGTCGCTTCGGAACGGGTGGCGGAAGAGTTAGCCGCGCCGCCCGGCGAGGCGCGCATCGATTGGCCCACGACCGGCCTCCGCCGCGGTGATCACGAATTGTGCGAGGCGCACATCGAAACGGTTTCGCCGCTTGGTTTGTGGCGGGCACGCCGGTCGCAACCGCTCGCCAACATGATTCGCGTCTATCCCAACCTGCGCGACCGCGCCACGGCTTTTTTGTTTTTGCGCACCGCCGAGGCCGGCCTGCGCAAGCGGCGACAGGTGGGCAAAGGCCGCGAGTTTGAGAACCTGCGCCATTATCTGCCCGGTGACAGCTTTGAAGACATTCACTGGAAGGCCACCGCGCGCCGGGGATTTCCCGCTGTCAAGCTCTATCAGGTGGAACACGCGCAGGAAGTCTATGCGGTGATCGATTTCTCGCGCCTGGCAGCGCGCGAAGGCATCCTCGATAGTTACGTGGACGCGGCGTTGCACCTGGCGCTGGTCGCCGAACGCCAGGGCGACCGGTTCGGCCTGGTGACGTTCAGCGATCGCACCCGCCACTTCGTGCGCGCGCACCGCGGCCTGACGCACTTCCGGCTCTGCCGGGAGACGATTTACAATCTGCGGGCGGAGCGCGTCAGTCCGGACTTTCGCGAAGTATTCACCAACCTGCAAGTCAACCTGCGCCGGCGCGCGCTGCTGGTTTTCTTTACGTACCTGGACGACGCGCTTCTGGCGGAAACATTCGAGCGTGAGGTGCCGCTGCTGGCGCGCCGGCATGTAGTGCTGGTAAACGCGGGGCGAACCCGGAATTTGAAGCCGCTCTTCACAGGCGAGCCGCCGGCCGATCTGGAAGGGGTGTACCACGGCCTGGCCGGGCAGATGCTTTGGAATCGCATGCGCGCCCTCAAGCTAGCTCTCCACAACCACGGTGTGCGGCTCAGCCTGGTGGACCCGGCGCGCATCAAAGCGCAAGTGACGGCCGAATACCTCGAAGTGAAACGGAGACAGGTGCTGTGATCGTCGATTGGTCTCGATTTGTCGGCGCGGAGAAAAGTTATTGGGACGAGCTGGAACAGGTCCTGGCGAAGCTCGAATCCAATCCCGAATACGGCCTGTCGCTCGCGGAGGTGCAGCGACTGCATTATCTCTATGAGCGGTGCTCGGGCGATCTCGTCCGGCTCGATCAATTTTCCGAGCCGCGCCTGCGGGCTTCGCTCGAGTCGCTAGTTGCGCGGGCTTACGGCGCGATTTATGAAACCCGCGCGCCAGTTCGCATCCGGTGGAAGGCTGCGATCTATGCGTTCCCACGGGCGTTTCGCCGCCATCTGGGGGCATTTCAACTGGCGGTTGGAATTACGATTCTAGGTTGCGCATTCGGTTGGTTCGCCATCCGCAAGGATCCGCAGACCAAGGCAGTGCTCATGCCATTTTCAGGCCTGATGATTTCGCCGCGCGACCGGGTGGCCATCGAGGAGAGCTCCAAGACCGACCGGTTGACAGGCGTGAAAGCCTCCTTCTCCGGCCAGTTGATGACGCACAACATACAAGTTGCCATCATGACGATGGCCGCGGGAATCACGTGGGGCAGCGGCACCTTCCTGTTGCTGTTTTATAACGGCGTGATCCTGGGCGCTGTGGCAGCCGACTATATCGCCGGGGGCCAAGGGACCTTCCTCGCCGGTTGGCTGCTGCCGCACGGGTCCGTGGAGATCCCTGCGATTCTGCTGGGCGGCCAAGCCGGGTTCATCCTGGCGGGTGCGCTCATCGGATGGGGCAGCGGTTTGCCGCGGAGCGCACGGTTACGTGCGGTTGCCGGAGATCTGTTCGCGATCATCGCCGGCGCCGCCTGCCTGCTGGTATGGGCCGGAATGGTGGAAGCGTTCGTCTCCCAGTACCATCAGCCGGTGTTGCCGTACACCCTCAAGATTGCGTTCGGAGTGTGTGAACTGGCCGCGCTGGCCGCGTTCCTGGGGTGGACGGGCCGCGAATGAGCGCAGCTGCGCAATCGTCTCTCAGCATTGCGACTCCGGAAGGGGTGGTCTTTTCGTACCAGCTGGCAACGCCAGTCTCGCGTTGTTTTGCCTGGATTATCGATGCGGTGGCGATCGGCGGCATGACCTATTTCGTCTCGCGCGTGGTCAACATCGCCGGTTTCTTGAGCGCAGATTTCGCCAATTTCCTGTCAGTGGTTCTCTATTTCGTGATCTCGGTAGGCTACGGAATTTTGTTGGAATGGCGCTGGCGCGGGCAGACGCTTGGCAAACGGGTCTTCGGTTTGCGCGTGATCGACGTTCACGGGTTCCGCTTACAGTTCCCTCAGATTGCGCTGCGCAATCTGCTGCGGCCGATCGATTCACTGCCGCTGTTCTATCTGGTGGGCGGAGTGGCGGCTCTGGCGACCCGCTGGGGGCAGCGACTGGGAGACCTGGCGGCCAATACGGTAGTGGCTCACGAGCGCTACTGGGACGAGCCGAATCTCGATCCGCTCGCGCCAGCCAAATACAATTCGCTACTGGCCTATCCGCGGTTGGCCGGGCGCTTGCGGACACTCGCCAATCCCGAAGCGGTCGCTTTCGCGCTGCGCGCCGTAACCGGGCGCGACAGCTATCAACCAGCCGCCCGCCTGGAGTTGTTCGCGGAACTGGCGGACTATTTTCGCTCGCTTGCCCACTTTCCCGAAGCAGCTATCGAAGGCCTGAGCGACGAGCAATTCGTGGGCGCGGTTCTGCGCGTCATTTACCACGCTCCAGGCCGGCCACATTCGTAACCGCGTCTCGAATCGACAGCGGCGCTGCCGCGGGCCGACTCAACAATCCGCCGGCGGTCAGGCTTCCAAACAGGAGAACGTGAGTGAAAGCCGTCGCTCGAAAGGAAGCGAGATACCGAGAGTCGTGGATCGCATCCCAGCCGAGCCGGATGAGCCATGGAACGTTGATGGAAAGTTCCGGACCAAGATCCCAGAGCGTGAGGGTTAACGCGAACACCAGCAGACAGAGCTTCCAAGCGGGCTGATGCCAGCGGGCGATGACCCAGCCAGTAGCCGCAAGGATCAAGCAGTCGAGCAGAACACTTTCTGTGGAAAGCCAATCCCTACCCACGAGAGGTACCATCCAGATCAGCACCGGACGCTCGACGAGATAGAGGAAGCCAAAAAGCACCACCCAGCCGACCAGAATCGAACGTCCGCAGAGCACCAACCACGGGACCCGCATCGCCACCATTTTACGATCCCGGCCCTTTTCGCTCGCGAAGCGGGTTTTGATACGTTAAGGTCATAGGTCATGTGCCGGAATATCAAAACGCTCTATAATTTCGATCCGCCGGTCACGCAGGAAGAAGTCCACGCGGCCTCGCTCCAGTTCGTGCGGAAGATTAGTGGCTTTACCAAGCCCTCGAAGGCGAACGAGAGTTCGTTCTATGCTGCGGTGGACGAGATTGCCAGTATTTCGAGCCGGCTTCTACACGCGCTCGAAACCACGGCGCCGCCCAAGAATCGCGAGGAAGAGGCAGCCAAAGCGAAAGCCCGCGCGCAGGAGCGCTTCGGCGATTGAGGCTGCCGGAAGTGCGCTCCAGGACTTCGAAATGCGCAAAACGTTAACCTCATCTTCCTTGTCCGACCGGTACCCACGATCAAACTAAACCCGCGAAACATCGGGGGTTTACAACTTACGGGCGCTCACCCGAGTTCGCTATGATCCGTCGAAGAAGCCTAGACCTTTGCTGAGACTTTCGGGCTTCAGGGGATTTATGCGGTCTCTTACTCGCGCGCTTACTATGACTGTCTGTGCTGCCGGTGCGTTGCTGATGGCGCCTGTGGCCCTGGCGGATGTCACCGGTACTTTGATCATTGGCACTACGTCCAATGAGCAGATCCAGATCAGCAACAATCCTGCGGACATCCTTTCGTTCTTGCCACTCTTTCCGAACCCGAACTTCGATGTGAATGGCGCCACCACGCTGACGGAAGACGGCGGAACGCTCATCACCGCTACCGAGGGAACGATTTTTTCGCCGTTGGGGACGGCAACGGTTTTCCCGGTTAACAACTTCATCACGTTCCTGGGCAGCAATACGGATATCGATTTCACGCTGACTGCGATCGGTCCCGGCTCGGCGAATACCAATTGCGCCGCGCTGGCATCGATCGGTCAATCGTGTTCCCCCACCATTGGCTCTCCGTTTGATTTGACCTACCTGGGGCCGGATACGACGGTAGTGGCTTTTGCCGTCGCGGGCACGGTGACCGATTCCACAGCGGCCATTTCGAATTGGAGCGGCAGCTTCGCCGAAACGTTGACCGCATCGGCACTCGCGATTCAGGATGACCTGGCGGGTACTTGCACGGCCGGCGACAAGGTGCAGTTGTACGGTTACGATCCGGGGATCACGAGCGGCGGCGCCGGTTCCTGCACAGGGACCATCATCTCGAGCCACTCCGGCACCTTCACCGCTTCGGTGGCGAGCGTTCCGGAACCCGGCACGGTGCCGGTGCTGATGATCGGCGTAGCCTTGGTGGCATTCTCAACTATTAGACGTAAGCGAGCATAACGTAACGTAGTCGTAAATACTCCAACACGGCGCCCAGCCCCCCGGGGCTGGGCGTTGTGCGTTTTAGGCGATGCGCAGGCCGTTGTCCCCGGCTGTCCCCTGTCTTCCCGGCTTGACATTCAGTGAGGCCGGACGATAGGCTCATCGAAATACCGGCTCGCGCGCGCGAAGGGCGCCGGTCACTACAGAAGAGGTATCCCGATGAGAATCCAGTTTCGGCGGCCAATGACCGCGATGTTGCTTTCCCTGCTCCTGACCGGGCTGGTTGCGGGCCAGGAAAAGGCTCCCAAGGCGCCCACCGGCCCAGCGCCGCGCCTGGCCAACGGCAAACCGGATTTCAGCGGCGTCTGGCAGAGCCCGCGGATGGCCGATGTCACCCAGGACATGGCCTGCTGCAAAGGAGTGAAGGAGCTGCCGTTTACGGCATGGGGCAAACAACAATGGGACAGTTACGACGCTGAAAAAGGCGACTACACCGGCAGTTGCCTGCCGTTCGGTCTGCTGCGGTCCGTGGGCGGGCCGCATCCCATTCAGATCATCCAGAACGACAAGTACATCGCCATGCTGTACGAGCAAAACAGTTGGTTCCATGTGACCCCGATCGACGGACGGCCTCACCCGAAGGACCCGGACGCGACCTGGTTCGGAAACTCGGTGGGGCACTGGGAGGGAGACACGCTGGTGATCGACACGATCGCGTTCAACGGCAAGACTAAGGTGGATACGATCGGGCACCCGGTCAGCGACCAGCTGCACACCGTCGAGCGGTTCAAGCGGCGCGATCTGGGCCACATCGACTATGTGTTGACCATCGACGATCCCAAGACGTATACCAAGCCGTGGGACAGCGTGCGGACCTGGACACTCCGGCCGGATTGGGAAATCATGGAATACTCCTGCGAAGAAAACAATAAGGATCTCCAGGAGGGTCACATCAAACCCGGACTCAATCCCGAGGGCAAGTAGCAGTGCGGCATTGGATCGCAGTTTCCATCCTGGGCATGGCGGGCTGGTTGGTTGGCGTTACCCCAGCCAGTGCCCAGGCGCCGCGGTTGGCGGACGGGCATCCCGACTTGGGAAACGGAAAGGGCGTCTGGACGCCGCGCATCGTGGATGACATCTCCGGAAACGGACGCGGCGAGAAGGACGAGAAGACGCGCGCGGCGCAAATGAAAATGGTGGACGAACGGGTTGAGGTTCCCTTTCAACCTTGGGCCAAGGATTTGTATGAGCAGCGGGAAGCGACGCTTTCCAAGGAAGATCCGGAGGGCTACTGTTTGCCTCCCGGAATTCCGCGCATGATGAACACGCCGTTTCCGATGCAGATTTATCAACTGCAGGACCGCATCCTGCAGGTGTATGAAGGCGGGGCGCACATGTGGCGGATCATCTACATGGACGGCCGCCCGCACCCGAAGGCGGATCAACTGAACCCGACCTACCTGGGGCACAGCGTGGGCCGCTGGGAAGGGGACACCCTGGTGGTGGACGTAGTGGGTTTGAACGACCGCAGCTGGCTGGACGCGGCCGGCCATCCGCACACCGAGCAATTGCACGTCATCGAGCGCTATACGCGCACCGACGAGAACACGCTGCACTACCAAGCTACGATTGACGACCCTGGCGCATACACCAAACCTTGGACGGTGGGTTGGAAGATTTCGTGGCAACCCGGCTGGGATCCGCTCGAGTATGTCTGCCAGGAGAATAACCGGGACGTCGGCGTGAACGGCCACATGGTGGGGTTACGGCCAGGCGAGAAACACCCGTAAGTAGCGGCCGGCAGAATTCCATGCCTGGCGGATTCACCCGACGAGAAATTCTTCCCATCGCGGCGGCGCTGTGCGGCGTCCGCATGATCCGCGGACAAGACGAGCCGGTTTTTTCCACCGAGGTGAAGGTGGTCAATGTTCTGGCCACCGTGCGCAACAAGACCGGTTCGCTGGTCGGTACCCTCAGCCAGGACGATTTCTTGCTGGCCGAAGACGGCCGTCCGCAAACCATCCGCTATTTCGCGCGCGAAACCAACTTGCCCCTGACCTTGGGATTGCTCGTCGATACCAGCGGCAGCCAGCGCAAGGTGGTGGATCTGGAGCGCGGCGCCAGTCTGCGGTTTTTCGATCAGGTGGTTCGCGAAAACAAAGACAAGGTTTTCCTCATGCAATTCGATACCACCGTGCAGGTGCGCCAGCCGCTCACTTCGTCGGTTGGCAAGCTGGACGATGCGCTGGCCTACGTAGATACCGAGTCGATGCGGCAGTTGCGCCTGCGCGGAGGGGGCGGCACGCTGCTCTACGATGCGGTGGTAGAGGCGTCGGATGAGGTGATGCAGAAACAGACGGGCCGGAAGGCTCTGATTGTACTCTCCGATGGCGTAGATTTTGGCAGCGACGCTACCGACAAGGATGCAATAGAGGCTGCGCAGCGCGCCGATACGCTGATCTATTCCATCCTGTACTCCGACCCGGGCGCTTATGGAATTCTCGGCGGAGGACACAACGGGCGCCGGGTCATGGAGGCTCTGGCGGAAGAAACCGGCGGGAGCTTTTTCGAAGTTTCGAAAAAACAGACCATCGATCAACAGTTCGACATTCTGCAGGAGGAACTCCGCAACCAGTACAACCTGGGTTATGTGTCGGACAAGCCGGTGACCATTTCCGAATTTCGCTCGATCCAGTTGACGGCTAAACAGAAGGGCCTGATGGTGCAAGCGCGCCATCATTATTGGGCGCGGCGGTAACCGGGGCGATTGGAGAGCTGCCACGCTCGACAATACCTGGTGGTCTGCGTCACAAATAACGAGGCGTGTTTCACTGTTTCTGTGGGGCAGACCGTCGTCTTTCGCGGCCTGCCTTGGCGTGCGAAGCGCGCCTTTGCGGCCGCTGTGCGGCGCCGGCAGACGACGGAAACCGATCGTCTGCCCCACAAACGCTCCCTGTGGTCACGGCTCGGTAACGCCTTGCCCGTCACTGAGCGGCGATTGAGGAACGGGTTTTCGCTTCGTAATGATCAATACGACGGGGGTTACGTGGCTGATTCCCCTTTTTCTCGATACCCCCTATTTTTTTTTGGAACTACTGCGAACAAAGTATGGCTGGTATGGGCCAGCGGCGCTTATCGTTAATTTGGGCTAAAGGTAGAATCCCGGAAAGTTCCGTACCAGAGGCGCTGTTCCAGAAGGGAGGGTGCAATGAATAAGACGGTGCGGCTGGCGTCCCTCGCGATTTTCGCCGTGACGCTGACCTGCCTTTGCCTGGCGCGGCCGCGGCTTCCCTACCCCGAACGGCCGATTCGCGGCGGACACTCCAGTTGCGTGCCGAGGTGCGAGCGTGTTTGCCGCGAACTAGGTTTGCTCACGTACCATACCTGCAGTTCGTGCTTTTGTTACGCGCTCTCCACACCCGTTGTCGGCGGTTGCACCGGCTACTACGGCGGTTGCGGAGGCGTTGATTATGGCGGCTGCTATGGCGGCTGCTACGGAGGCTGCTATGGCGGCTGCTACGGCGGTTGCTACGGTGGCTGCTATGGCGGTTGCTACGGTGGCGGTTGCGGTGGCTGCGGAGACTGAGCGGCGGAATCTCAAGTATGACGAAGCTGGAGACGGCTACACATGTGTTCCTGATCGGCATCTGTTGCCTGGCCGGAGGCCTTCTCATCGAACAACGGTTCTTTCCTCCGCGGCAGGCAGTAGTTGACCCAGAAACATTTCCGGCGCAGGCCTTATTGGGCCGCAAAGTGGAATTGCCGGGCGCGGACTGGCAGGCGGCGAAGTTCTCCATCCTGCTCCAAATCAGCTCGACGTGCCGCTTTTGCGAGGAGAGCATGCCGTTCTACCGGCGGTTAGCGGCGGCGCGGCAGGCAACCAAGATACCGGTCATCGTGGCTTCGGCCGATGCCGTGGCCGTCATGCGGAAGCATCTCGAAGATCAACAAGTGATCGTCGACAAGGTTTTGCACTCGCGACTGGCAGCGTTCGGAACAGGCACCCCGACGATCTACATCGTCGATTCTGCAGGCCTGATCAAGCGTGTGTTTCTGGGGGAGCTGGATTCGTCGGGCGAGAAGGAGCTCTTGTCGATCGTCGAGCACGGTAAGGTGTAGGGTTTGGTCCAGCCGGAAGCGTGCCGCTCGCGAAGTCTGGTCCTGTTCCTACTTCCGCTGTCGTGGTTCACGATGTGCGCGTGCCATCCGCCCAGCGGCGCACACGCGCGGCGTGCCAGACTGTTTGACGGAATGGGGGCGGTGCACCACCGCATCGCGACCGGGAACCAACAGGCGCAAAGATTCTTTGACCAGGGTCTTGCCCTGGTCTACGCCTTCAACTTCGGCGAGGCGATTAATTCCTTCCAGCAGGCCACCGAACTGGACCCCAACGCGCCGATGCCCTATTGGGGGCTGGCGTTGGCCTACGGACCGAACTACAACGCCTGGATCATCGGCCCGGATCGCGAACGGCGCGCCTTCGATGCGATCCAAACCGCGGCCGGACTTGTGTCCGCCTCGGGGCCGGAGCGGGATTACATTGAAGCGTTAGCGCGCGGCTTCAGCGACGAGCCCAACGCCGACCAGCCGCAGCTTGCTCGCGACTATTCCAATGCGATGCGCGAACTCCATCGCCGGTATCCCGACGACCCGGACGCAGCCGCGCTGTTCGCGGCCAGCCTGATGAACCAGCACCCGTGGCACCTATGGGGAATCGATGGCAAGCCGGGCCCCGAAACGGAGGAAGCAGTAGCGGTACTGGAGGAGGCCCTGCGCCGCTGGCCACAACACACCGGGGCTAACCATTTCTATGTTCACGCGATGGAGGCGTCACCGTATCCGGAGCGTGCGCTGGCCAGCGCGCACCATCTGGAAACGCTCGCCCCCGCGGCCGCTCACCTGGTCCACATGCCATCGCACATTTATCTGCGGACCGGCGACTACGCGGCGGCAGTCCGCAGCAACGAACGGGCGATTGGCGCAGACCGGAGTTACCGGCTGATCGAGCCCGATGCGCCACCCGGGGTCATGGGGTATGCGGATCACAACCAACTGTTTCTGGCCGTCGCGGCCGGCATGGATGGCGAATTTGAAACCGCGCGGAACGCAGCCAAAGAAATTCAGTCGCACATTCACAACGAGGCGATGGCCGTGATGCCGACACTCGTCCTGATGCGGTTTGGCCACTGGGACGAGATCCTGAAATCACCGGCGCCGGATGCTGCGCTGCACGCGGTCACCTTCTTTTGGCACCTGGCGCGGGGCTGCGCCTTCGCAAGTAAACACCGTTTGAAGGAGGCTGCGGACGAGCAGGCCGCCATGGAAGAGGCATTCTCGCGCCTGCCGGACGGGCGCGCCTTCGGTACGTTCTTCAACAATTGGAGCACCCTCGATGCGCTCGCCCTCGACACGCTTTCGGCACGCATGGCGGCGGCCCGCGGCGATCCCGACGCAGCGATTGGCCACTGGCGTCACGCGGTCGCGATCCAGGACCAGATGAATCCCGACGACGTGCCAGATTGGTATTACCCGATCCGCGAGTCGCTGGGCGCGGCGCTGGTCCGAAACCAGCAACCCGCCGAGGCCGAACCGGTGTTCCGCGAGGACCTGAAACGCGACCCCCGCAATCCCCGGTCGCTTTTCGGGTTGTACTGCGCCCTGGAGGCCGAAGGAAAGACCTATGACGCGGAACTGGTGCGGGCGGCGTTTGAAGCGGGATGGAAGGGTAAGGAACGGCCGCGGATCGAAGATTTCTAAGACCGGTTTGAATAATCAGGGGGTTAGAGGCAGGCCGGCGGGGCCGGGGGGTGCGAGTGCAAGGCGAACGTGTCTGGCCAAGAGCGGCCTCGTGATGGCGGCGGCCCGATAGGCCAGATTTCGACAGATGGTTACTTCGTATGGCCCTTTTCGACAGAAATGAATGGATTTCGACACGCTGCATTGACCTGAAGCGGATCGAAGGCATCGTCAACGACGCTTTTGCGGGTTACTGAGCGCCGCCGTCAGCACCGCTATGGCCGCCACCGCCGGGCGCGCCACCGCCACTGGCCGTCGCACGGATGACGATGGGTCTTACCTATTTGGCTGGGAGGCAGGGACTCGAACCCCGATACGCAGATCCAGAGTCTGCAGTCTTACCATTAGACGACCTCCCAACTCGGGGGAATACTATTTTAACAAACGAGGCCGAACGGGCGCTCGGGAGACTACCCCGCAGGCGCGTAGTACACTGAAACTTCGAAATGAAGAAGTGTATGCGGCTGAGCGTCTTGCTGGCGCTGGGCGCGGCTGCCGCGGGAGCGGTCGATTGGACGACGCTCAAGCCGCAGGGCTACGTCAGCGACTTTGCCGGCGTGATCGGCGGCGCCAACCGTCAACAATTGGAAAACTACTGCGGCATCGTGGAACGCTCGACCGGCGCGCAGGTGGCTCTGGTGACCATTCCGTCGCTCCGGGGCGAACCGATCGAAGACGTCGCCAACACGATTTTTCGCGCCTGGGGCGTGGGGCAGAAGGGGAAGAACGAAGGCATTCTGCTGCTCCTGGCCATTCAAGACCGGCGCAGCCGGCTGGAGGTGGGGTATGGCCTGGAGCCGATCCTGCCGGACGGATTGAGCGGCAGCATCCTGCGAGAAATGCGTCCGGCTTTGCGGCAGCAGCAGTATGGGGAAGCAATGCTGGCCGCCGCGTCGACCATCGGGACGGACATCGCTGAGGCCAAACATGTCACGCTGAACGCCAGGATCGAGCGGCATATCCGGCGAAGTCCGGTGGATTCAATTCCGTGGTTTCCCATAATCGGCGGGTTGTTCGTGATCCTCTGGTTGATGACCCGCGGAAATCCGCGCGGGTATGGCGGCGGAGGCGGCGGGGGATTTCTGCCGGGGCTGATTCTGGGCAGCATGATGGGACGCAGTAGCTGGGGCAGCCGGGGCAGCGGCGGTTTCGGCGGATACGATTCGGGCGATGGCTTCGGCGGTTTCGGCGGCGGCGATTCCGGAGGCGGCGGCGCATCGAGCGACTGGTAAACATGGACAAAGTACTCAACCAACTGGTGGAGAAACTCGAAAAAGCCTTCGGCGACCGGCTCGTCTCGGTGGTGCTGTACGGCTCGGCGGCCGACGGCGACCACCATGCGAAGTACTCCGATTTCAACGTGCTCTGTGTGCTGAGCACGATCACGCCGCGCGAATTGGGCGAATCGTCCGACATCTTCCGCTGGTGGCGCGAGCTCGGCAGCCCGTCGCCGCTCCTGCTGACGGAGCAGGAAGTCGCTACTTCCACCGACTGTTTCGCTATCGAGTTCCTGGATATCCAGCATCAGCACCGCCTGCTATCGGGCAAGGATGTGGTCTCGTCGCTGGTGGTAGACCGCTCGTTCTACCGCGCCCAGGTGGAGCACGATTTGCGTGCCAAGCTGCTGCGGTTGCGCCAGAAGGCGTCCGGAATGCTGTCGGATGCGGACCTGCTGCGCCGGTTATTGGTCGATTCGATTTCCACTTTTTGTGTGCTCTTCCGTCACGCACTGGCGCTATCAGGAATCGAGGTGGCGGCGCGCAAACGGGAGATCATCGGGCGGGCGCGGGATCAATTCGGCATCGACGCGGCGCCCTTCGAGAAGTTACTGGAGATCCGCGAGGAACGCGTCAAACCGCGCGACGTAGACCCGGTAACACTATTGGCAGGCTACCTGGAGGGTGTCGGCAAGGTCATCGACGCGGTGGACCGTCTGGAGAAATAGGAGAGCACTTGTGAAAGTAGCCTTGATCGTTTTGGGAGTATTGATCCTCGTGGGACTGGCGATGGCCGGCCAGTTCGTGAGTGTGCGCAACGACCTGGTGACGCAGCGCGAGGCCGTGAACGCGGCGTGGTCGCAGGTGGATGTGGTCCTGCAGCGGCGGGCGGACCTGATCCCGAACCTGGTCGAAACCGTGAAGGGATTCGCGGCGCACGAGACCGAGGTGTTTCGGGATATCGCCAACGCGCGCGCGGCACTCATCGGCGGACGCACACCGCAGGAAAAGATCCAGGCTAACGATCAGCTCACCAGCGCGCTTTCGCGGTTGCTGGTGGTCTCGGAAAACTATCCGCAATTGCGATCGAACGAAAATTTTCTCCGTCTGCAGGACGAGTTGGCGGGCACGGAGAACCGGATCGCCGTGGAACGGCGGAAATATAACGAGACGGTGCAGCATTACAATACGTCGATCCAGATGTTTCCCAATAACATCGTGGCCTCGATCGGCGGGTTTGAACGCAACGACGCGTATTTCAAGACCGAGCCGGGCGCACGCACCGCTCCCGCGGTGAAGTTCTGACCTCCATGGCGGACATCGAGAAGCTGCAACAGATTGCCGCGGGATTAAACATTCCCAGTGTTCGGCGCCACATTTTTCTGTGTGCGGAACAGACCAAGCCGAAATGTTGTTCGGCGGAAGCGGGCACGGAGGCGTGGGCCTACCTCAAACGGCGCATGAGCGATCTCGGAATTCTTGACCGCGTGTACCGTACCAAGGCCAACTGTTTGCGCGTATGCGAGCAGGGCCCTATCGCGGTGGTTTACCCGGAGGGCGTCTGGTATCACTCGGCCACGCCAGAGGTGCTGGAGCGGATCATTCAGGAGCATTTGATCGGCGGGCGCGTGGTGGAAGAATTTGTGTTCGCGCGGAGCCCGCTGTGCGTGTAGCGAGGTGGCGCAGACGATCGTTTTTGTCGTCTGCGTCCGTCGGCGAGTAGGACAGGCCACATAAGGCGATGGCCTGTCCTAGTCGGTCGGTTCCTCGGGAGGCTCCAAGGAATCGAGCAGTTCCGGATTGCGCGCGAAGCGTTTCAGGGTGCGCACGATATCGCCGGAGCGAAACCCGGCATGGAGCAGCCTGCGGTAGGCGGCGGCAAGTTCCTTATCCTCCTGAAAGAGGTCTTCGCGGGACGCCAGCCGGTACTTGCGGCGGATCCAGGCTTCGATCAGCGCCTCCTCGTTGACATCCTCATAGAGTTTGCGCACGGTGCGTTCGGCTAGCGCCGGCGCTACACGCCGTTGCCGCAAATCCTGAATCACGCGCGTGCGGCCCAGCTTATCGTTCGCCAGGCGGGCCGCGGCAAAGCCCTCGGCAAACCGCTGATCGTTCAAGTACCCGCTGTCTTTGAGCCGCGCCAGGATATCATCCACTGCTCCGGCACGGTCGGCCCGGCGGCGCAACTTCTCGCGCAGTTCGCCAGTCGAGTGGGCCCGCCCGCCCAGCAGCTTCAGTGCGTAAGCCCACAGTGCATCGCCATCGAGGGCCCGCCGCTTGCTTATACTCATGTTGCTGGTTCTATTGGGGAGTATACTGAAAACGATTGCAAGTGACGCGGGATACGAGGAGGATTAAGAAATATGGATAAGAACGGCCTGTCGGCATTTCTCCTGGGTTTGGGCGTGGGTGTGGCCATCGGTATGCTGTTTGCGCCAAAGTCGGGTCAGGAAACGCGCGACTTTATTAAGTCCAAAGCGGGTGAGGGCACGGACTATTTGAAGCAACGCTCGACCGACGTCAAACAGTCGGCGTCCGAATGGGTGGATCGAGGCAAGGACGCTCTCTCGCGCCAGAAAGAGAATCTGCAGGACGCGATGGAAGCTGGGCGGCAGGCATACCGTGAAGCCATGAACCAGCCGCCGCAGGCTCCGGGCGACGCACTGCCTCACTAATGCATCGAGCGTAAGGACTCTACGGATGTCTGACGATGTCTTTCGGGTGGTGATCACAGCCGCGGTCGCGCTGGCTTGCCTGGCAATCCTGGTCCAAGCCGGCGTAGCCATCGGCCTGTACAGTGTGGCGCGCAAGATTCACGAGAAACTGGCGCCGCTCGCCGCCAGAGGCGTTGCGGTAGCGGACAGCGCCGGACCGGTCATCGACAAGATCGGGCCAATCATGGACAAGATTGGCCCGGTTGTGGAGCAGGTGGGACCGGTAGTTAGGAAGGCGGGTGCGGAGGTCGATCGAGCTACCGAGATTCTGGCGACCGCGCAGAAGATCCTCGAGGACGCCCGTCCGAAGGTGGCCGAGATTACGGCGAACGCGGCGGCCATTTCGAAAACCAGCCGTGAGCAGGTAGAGCGGATCGGCGCCTTGGTGGGGGACGCCAGCACTCGGGCCCGCGAGCGCCTGGAGCAGATCGATCACTCGGTGAGCAGCACAGTGGAACAGGTGGAGCACGCAGGCGATAACGTGAAGCGTGCAGTGTTGCGGCCGGTGCGGGAGGTAAACGGTTTGGCCGCCGGGATCTCGGCTGCGGTATCCAGTCTCGTCCACGGCTCGAACCGGCCTTCGGTGGACCATGCCACGCAAGACGAAGAGATGTTTATTTAGTGGAGTGACCCGATGATTGCGAGAGCGCCCGCGATTCGTGCGTTCTATGCGTCGGTGGTGAATGCCAGGGGGGAGTCGGGCCTTCGGCCCGCCGCCGGGCTTCCGTCCGGCGCGCCGCGCGGAAGCGCGGCGGCAGCCCGGAAGGGCTGACCCCACAACTCTGAGCCTCCCTTAAGGCTTTTGCCTTAGCGGGGAGGGCCTACGGGAACACCTTAGGCCGCCGTCTCAGGCGTTTTTCAAACTAAGGCAGGTTTCAAATCGCTCGTATTTTCCGCGGTCTCGCCGGAGACTAGAAACAGGCGAGCGAATATGCGATCGAACCGAAGACGCCGGAGTCGCGGGAGTGCGCTGGTGGAAGCGGCGCTGGCGACGCTACCGTTACTGGCATTCCTGTTTGGTATTTTCGATGTCGCGTTCGCCATTTTTGTCAAGAACACGTTGTCATTTGCCGTGCGCGAGGGCGTGCGCTACGCCATCACCAGCCAGACCATGCCGGGCATGGGGCAGGACATGTCCATCAAAACGACTGTGATCAATTCCACGATCGGGCTGCTGAACTCGATGAGCCCCCAGGGCAACGGAGCGAACCAGATCACGATCACGTACTACAATCCCGTGACGCTTCAACCAGTGGCCGGCGCAAACAGTAACGTTGGCGGGAACATCGTACTGGTGTCGGCCTCGGGATTGTCCTGGGCCTGGATGTTTCCCTTGTGGCGAACAAATACGCCGCTGCAGTTTTCGGCGGCGTCGGCAGATGTGATGGAGGCGACCCCCATTGGCGGTCCACCCGTTCGTTGAGTCCGGAACCCGCCGGCAGCCGCCGCGCGCCGAGCGGGGGAGCACGATGCTCGAATTAGCGCTAATCTTGTCGCTCGGCCTAACCCTGCTGCTGGGCGTAACTGGCGTCGGCGTGCGCATGGGTGGGACCCTCTATGGGACGCAGTTAACGCGCGATGTGGCTCACATGTACGCGCTGGGCACCGATTTTTCGCAACCGGGTGCCGTCAGCATCGCGCAGACCTTGAGCACGAATTTTTCTCTCACCAGTACCGGGACGGCCGAGTTGATCCTGTCACAGATTGTGCAGGTCTATCAGGCCGATTGCACGGCTGCCAATCTGCAGAGCTGCCCGAACCTCAACCAGCCGGTCTTCATCCAGCGCATCGTGTTAGGTAATGCGACTCTGCGCGGCAGTGCCTTTGGCACGCCTCCGGCGAATTACGTCGGTGCCAACGGGAGCATCTCACTGACGAACGCATACCAGCAGGCACAACTGATCGCAACGGGATTCGGATCCGTAATGACCTTGGCGGACAATCAGGTCGCTTATTTGACGGAGGGGTACTTCTCCATGCCACAACTGGATCTGCTGGACCCTATCAACAACCAGACAGGAGGATACTATGTCCGCTTCATTTTCTAACAACCGGCCAAAGCGCAAACGGAACGGCTACGTGATGGTATTCGGTACCCTCATGATCGCGCTGGTTTTGATTCCGGTAATGGGGTTGGCGATCGATGTGGGATTGATGTACACGGTGCAGTCGGTGATGTCGGCAGCGGCGGACGCGTCGGCCGTAGCGGGAGCACGATCCTTGAGCCGCGGCTCCAACAGCGCTCAGCAACTGGCCAACGCGGAAGCGACGGCCACGGCTTACTTCAATGCGAATTTTCCGAGCGGCTATCTGCTCAGCAGCAACCTTCAAATAAACAGCACGGCGGGTCAAAGCCAAACGGCCATGCGCTCCGTCACTACCACAGTCAGTGTCAATCTGCCGCTAATTTTCCTCAACATGCTGGGTCTGAGGCCACAGACGATTTCGGCCAGTTCTACGGCCCAGCGGCGCGACGTGAATGTCATGATCGTCATGGACCGCTCGGGTTCGCTAGCCGATAGCGGGTCCTGCACTCCCCTCAAAGCCGCGGCGATTGGATTCGTAAGTAACTTCGCCCAGGGCCGCGACAACGTTGGTCTGATCACCTTCGGCAGCGGTTCGCGCGTGGATGCCGCGCCCACCACCAGTTTCTCGCCGAATGTCACGAATATCATCAACAGCATCAACTGCACCGGCGCCACCAGTTCGGCGCAAGGGCTATGGCAGGCATACGATCAATTGGTGCAGCTGAGCCAGACGGGCGCCCTGAACGCCATCGTGTTCTTCACAGACGGCTATCCCACCGCAGTTACGGAAAAGTTTCCCATCAGTTCCAGCAGTCATTGCAACCCGCATGGAAGCGGCGCGTATTTGACGGGAGTTCTGACGATGACGAATCAACCGTATGGATTGTTGGTACCGAACGCGCCCGCCGAGCCGGTCTCTCAGTCACAGGACCTGCAAGCGTTGTCAGGCTCTGGCACGAGCGGGTGCGCTTTTAGTCAGAACCCTACCAGTTCCTTTACAAGCGTCGCTTCGGATTTGTCCAACGCACCACTTACAGATATCTGGGGCAATTCACTGACCGCCACGGGGTACAAATCAACCACGACTAGCGGATCCGGCCTGGCCGTAACCGCCACCAACATTCAGAACTTCTCCACGAATGCGGCAGACGATGCCGGGTTTCGCATTCGCAGCGGGGTGGCCGATTCCGCACAGGGCAATAAGACGCTCGCCAATGTGGTGATCTACACCGTCGGTCTGAACAACGCACCCGGAGGTATAGACCAGGTTCTGTTGCAACGCATCGCCAACGACCCGACGCTCTCGCCCAATCCGGTAGCGGCCGGCGCCCAGGGAAGATTCTGCAACGCCGCCTCTTCGAGCGATCTCAATGAATGCTTCATTCAGGTGGCTTCGCAGATGCTTCGCATCAGCAACTAACTACTCTTTAGGACCGATGCCGAGCGTCTTCATTTTGCGGTAGAGATTGCTGCGCTCCAGGCCCAGCAGCTCGGCCGTACGGGTCACATTGCCGTTCGTCTCTTCGAGTTTCTTGAGGATGTATTCGCGCTCGGCCGCCTCGCGCACTTCCTGCAGGCTGCCGAAACGATCCAGCGGGCGATCCGTCTGCCGGCGCAGGGTGTTTAACGGGATGTGCCGCGCATCCACGCGCACCTGCGGATTGAGAATGACGATCCGCTCGATCAGGTTCTTCAACTCGCGGACGTTGCCGGGCCAGTGATAATCGGTGAGGAGGCGGTAGGCCTCGGCCGTCAGCTCCTTGGGCTTGCGCCCGTAAGCCGTAGTGAACTCACGCAGGAAGTGTTCCGCCAACTGCGGGATGTCTTCCCGCCGCTCGCGCAGAGGCGGCACGAAGAATGGAATCACGTTGAGCCGATAGAACAAGTCTTCGCGAAAATTGCCGCGCTGAATTTCCTCATCCAGATTCTTATTGGTGGCCGCCACCACGCGCACGTCCACTTGCACCGATGCCGCGGCTCCGACCGGCTCGAAGCGCTGCTCTTCCAAGGCGCGCAGGACCTTTGCCTGGGTGCGCAGGCTCATATCGCCCACTTCATCGAGGAAGAGTGTGCCGCCGTCGGCCTTCTGGAACTTACCGATCTTATCCTGGTGCGCGCTGGTGAAGCTTCCCTTGCTGTGGCCGAACATCTCGCTTTCGATGAGCTCTTCGGGAATGGCCGCGCAATTCACCTCCACGAAGGGCTCGGTGGTGCGCGGGCTCATCTGGTGGATGGCATGCGCCACGAGCTCCTTTCCGGTTCCGCTTTCGCCGAAGATGAGGACGCGGCCATCAGTGGCGGCCATCAATGCGAGTTGCTGGCGCAACGCTTTCATGGGGACCGAATTGCCGATGATCCGGTAGCGCGAATCGCTGTCACTTTTCAACCGGCTGTTCTCGAGGATCAGACGGCGGTGTTCCAGCGCGTTCTTGGCCACGACGGCGACCTTTTCGAACGTCAACGGCTTTTCCAGAAAATCGTATGCCCCCAACTTGGTTGCCTTGACCGCCGCTTCGATGCTGCCGTGGCCGGAAATCACCACGACCACCGGCCGGTCGGCAGGCGGAATCTTTTGAATGCGGGCCAGCACCTCCATGCCATCGATGCCAGGCAGCCAGATATCCAGCATGACCAGCTCAAACCCGGCTTCCTCGGAGAGGGTGCGGAGGCAAGCTTCGCCGCTCTCGACGGCCTCGGGGGCGTAGCCTTCATCCTCGAGAACTCCGCTGAGTGACTTGCGAATTCCCGGCTCGTCATCGACTACCAGGATGCGGCGCGCCTTCATACCTTGGCAGTGGCGGGTCTCATGGCGCTGTCGGCGGGTTCGGAATCAACCAGGGCGGGAATCTCCACGGTAAATCGAGCGCCGGCCGGCTGGTTATCTTCCACACGGATCTGGGCGTGGTGCTCCGAGAGAATGTGATTCACGATCGCCAGACCGAGGCCCGTACCGCGGTTCTTGGTGGAGAAGTAGGGGAGAAAGAGTTTCTCCTTGTCCTCGGGCGTGATGCCCGGCCCGGAATCCGCAATGATCAACTCAACGGTTTCCGAAGGGCCAGGTTGGGTAGCGATATACAGATCCTTGACCAACGAGTCCTGCATCGCTTCCGCGGCGTTATCGACCAGATTGACCACCACGCGCTGAAACTGTTCGCGATCGAGATTCACGGGAGGCAATCCAGAAGCCAAGCTGGTGCGGATGCGGATCCCATCCAGGCGGCCGTTAAATACGGCCAGGGCCTGAGCAACCTGCTCGTTCAAATCGCCGCGTACCGGTTGCGCCGCGGGGAAGCGCGCAAAGCGTGAGAACTCATCCACCAGCATCTTCACGGATTCAACGGACTTCGAAATCGTGGCGGCACACTCGTGCACGATTCGCGCCGAACCGGGCGCCAAATCCACGCGGTCGATCTGCCGGCTGATGCGTTCCGCCGAAAGGGCGATCGGCGTCAAGGGGTTCTTGATCTCGTGCGCCACGCGCCGCGCCACCTCGTGCCAGGCCGCCGTCTTCTGCGCGCGCAGCAACTCCGTGGTGTCTTCCAGAACCACAACAAAGCCGGAGGTAAGGTTCTCCTCCAAGGCCGACACGGTCACGGCGATCTGGGCGTTGCGGTTGCCGATGCGTAGTTCGAGCTGGCGCGACGAGATGCCGGTGCGCCGCGCGCGTTTCATCATGTATTTGATTTCGGCGGTATCTTCGCGGGAGAAGAGGTCTTCGAGCCGCGTGGCTTTGGTTACCTGCTCCTCGGGAAAAATCTTGGCGATCGCGCGGTTGGCGAGCTGGATGCTGCCATCGGAGCCGATCGAGAGAACACCGGTCGGGATGCTTTCGAGAATCGCCTCGGTGAAGCGCTGCCGCCGGCCCAATTCGCGGCTGTTGGCTTCCAGCTCTTCGGTCATCTGGTTGAAGCCCTTCACCAGCAAGGCCAGCTCATCGATGGCGCGCACCTGGACCCGGTGCTTGAGGTTTCCCTTGCGAACCTCGCGCGCGGCCTCCAGCAGCTTGGTGATCGGGACACTGATCTGCTTGGCGAGGAACAGAGCCATCCAGGTGGCCACGTATAGGACGAAGAGCGCGATCAGGAGCAGGAGCATGGTGTAGAACAGCCGGTAGTCCTTGCGGTTCCTTTGGTTCTGATCGAACTCGGCCGCGTATTTCCGGATCTCCGCCTGCTGCGCAGTCACGTCGACGGGCACACGCGAGACCAGCACTACCTCTCCCAACTTCGACGCGCCGTTGATCACCGGTGCATGCGCCGTTACGGTCTGCCCGTCCGACTTTTGTGACGTGGCTCCCCACTGCGCCACCATGTTTCCCGACGCCGAGTAGATCGCCGCCGAGGCCAGTTTGTGCTCTTGGGCGAAGCGATCGAGGAGAGCAGGGTTGGCCGCGCCGCCGGTGAGAATTTGACGCGTCTCCGGCAGCGACGCAAGCAGGGCGGCCTCATCGATCACGCCTTCCTGCAATTCTGTGTTGAGAAGGCCGGAAACCTTGGTGAATACGGCTAGTTGATTCTTGACTGGCTCGCTGAACCAGGCCTTCAGGTTGAAGTTCAACACCTCCACGCCCCAGAGGACCATGAAGACCACCGGCAGAATAGTCAGCGCCAGCGCCCCCAGCACCAGCTTCGATCGGATCCGCGAGCCTTCCCGGTTGCTCTGCCGCTCGATGTACAACTTCGCGCCGGTGCGAAAGAGCATGAAGCCAAGCGTCACCATGAGCACGAAGTTCAGGCTCGAGATTGCCCAAAAGATAAGGGTCTGGTACGGATCGGCCGGTCCGAATTGCTTCAGATTGAACGATCCCTGCCACAGCGCCAGCAGCACCGTCAGGCACAACAAAATCGTGGCAAAGATGTAGGCCGGGCGTTTCATGAAATAGGCTTACTTCCGATTATACGTGGCGTGGCGGGGGGGAGCCGGGCTGCTATGGACGGAAGCTACTCAGAAGGGGCACGTTTGAAAGGCGAATCAATGATGCGCAAGCTCGGCACGTATCGTGACAACGGAAGGACCGAGGGCTCGGCGGGCGATTCTAGTGTCCTGAATCAGAAATTCGTTGAATAATAGGGCCGCGTGGCGCATACTTGGCTATGGCCATTGGACGTCCTACCAAGCCGCTCAACCTGAGCTCTGAGGAAAGGGAAAAACTGGCGATGCTGTCCCGCCGTCCGAAATCCTCCCAGGCGGTCGCCATGCGAGCACGCATCGTACTGGGGTGTGACGAAGGATTGAGTAATGGCGCCGTCGCTAAGAAACTACACATCACCGGGGCTACGGTTTGTAAGTGGCGGGAACGCTTTCGGGTGAATCGGCTGGAAGGGCTACTGGATGAACCGCGACCGGGCGCTCCGCGGTCGATTACGGACGCACAGGTCGAAGAGGTGGTCACGAAGACGCTGGAGTCGATGCCGGAAAACAGCACGCACTGGAGCAGCCGTCTGATGGCCAAGAAGATAGGGCTTTCGCAGACCGCGATCGTGCGGATCTGGCAGGCTTTCGGATTGCAGCCGCATCGAGTGGAGAATTTCAAGTTCTCCAAAGATCCGCAGTTTGTCGAGAAGGTGCGCGACATCGTTGGTCTGTACATGAATCCGCCGGACCGCGCGATCGTCCTGTGTGTGGATGAAAAGAGTCAGGTACAAGCGCTCAACCGCAGCCAGCCGATTCTGCCGCTGGGACCGGGCGTGCCGGCCCGACAATCGCATGATTACGAGCGCCACGGAGTTACCTCTTTGTTCGCGGCCTTGGATGTGGCCAGCGGAATCACCACCAGCAATTGCTACCGACGGCATAGGCATCAGGAGTTCCTGCGATTTCTGAACGACATCGACGCCAACCTTCCCAGCCGTTTTGAGATTCACCTGGTGATGGACAACCATGGCACTC
>Ga0335081_10002235_pt1 | contig 30453 bp, 28 predicted proteins | sample Lox_Sample_35_FD_206713 | JGI IMG/M metagenome (GOLD analysis project Ga0335081, IMG submission 206713) | Soil microbial communities from Loxahatchee National Wildlife Refuge, Florida, United States - Lox_Sample_3.5 | ecosystem: Environmental > Terrestrial > Soil > Wetlands | place: USA...
GGCCGCAAATCGCCGAGCAGTTGCTGCGCGTAATGGAAGATTCCACCGAGGGCAGCCGGCTGCTGCCCGAGCAGGTCTGGGATGCGCCCGACCTGCCCGCGCGCGAGCTCTTTCGCGGCAAACCTTCTGGCTCCGCCTGCCCCCTGGTCTGGGCCCATGCCGAATACATCAAGCTGCGCCGGTCGCTGCGCGACGGAAGGGTCTTCGATCAGCCCCCGCAGGCGATCCAGCGCTATCAGATCGAAAAGCGCCAGGGCCAGCATTTTCTCTGGAGCCTTAATAACAAGAGCCGCTCCATGCCCCAGGGCAAAACCCTTCGCCTCGCATTTCTGGAGCCGGCGCAGGTGCATTGGAGCCTCGACGACTGGAAAACTGCCAACGACACCACAACTCAAGATACTGGCCTCGACCTGCACATCGCTGATCTTCCCACCAACGGTTTACCCCCCGCTCAAAAGGTCGTATTTACCCTCTTCTGGTTGCAAAGGCAGCAATGGGAAGGAGTAAACTTTTGCGTGGCCGTGGAGGCCACCTAGCCGCTGCCGGCACAAGAGTTTCCGGCCGCTTGGGGCAACGAGAGCTTTAGAAACTGCGTCGAAAACCTGCTGCGGCGGGAATGGCGGCTCTTGCCGGGGGCAGATTTCCTTTATCCAACGCAGTTCTGAAGTTTCGTACAGGGGCGTAGGCATGGCATTCAGAGCACGGAAGCCAGAGCAGGGGGAGCACAAAGCTCTGGCCTTTCTGCAGGAGCTTCTGCGCGGATATCATCCGCGCGATTTTTCCATCCAGCTCTGGGATGGGACTGTGTGGGACCCGGAGCCAGGCCAATTCCGCCGTTTCTGCTGGAAGATCAATCGGCCGGGCAGCGTGCGCGCGGCCTTTGGCAGCGCCAGCCAGCTCGCCCTGGCCGAGGCTTACATTTACGATGACTTCGATATTGATGGCGATATCGAAGGCGTCTTCCCGCTGGCCGATTATCTGTTGAGCAATCCCTGGAGCAAGAAACAGAAACTCCGCCTGGGCGCTATGCTCATGGCTTTGCCCTCAGGCCCATGCTTGCAACCGGCGCGGCCGGGAGCTCGCTTGCGCGGGCGCATGCATTCGAAAGAGCGCGATCGCGAAGCCATCAGTTACCACTACGACGTCTCCAACGATTTCTATTCTCTCTGGCTGGGAAAAGAGATGGCGTACTCCTGCGCGTACTTCCTGCATCCGGATGACGAACTTGACTCCGCCCAGCGCCAGAAATTCGATCACATTTGCCGCAAGCTCCGCCTGCGTCCGGGCGAGCGCCTGCTCGATATCGGCTGCGGCTGGGGCGGCCTGGTGGTGCATGCAGCCCGCGAGTATGGCGCCCGCGCTCTCGGCATCACGCTGAGCGAGCAGCAACTGGTCTTTGCCAGACAGCGCATCCGGCGCGAAGGCCTGTCAGATCGTTGCGAGGTCCGCCAGCTTGATTACCGCGAGCTGGAAGATCCCGCCGGTTACGACAAGATTGCCAGCATCGGCATGGTGGAGCATGTCGGCGAGGCCAACCTGCCGGAGTATTTTCGCCGCGCCTGGCGCCTGCTGCGCCCTGGCGGCGTATTTCTTAACCACGGCATCGGCGTGCCCGAACAGCGCGCCCATTCCAGGGAACCTAGCTTCGCAGATCTTTATGTATTCCCCGATGGCGAACTGGTGCCGCTCGGTACCACCACGCGCGCCGCTGAGCTCGCCGGCTTTGAGGTGTGCGACGTAGAAAATCTCCGCCAGCATTACGCCCTCACCTTGCGCCACTGGGTCCGCGGCATGCAGCAGCATGCCGAGCAGGCCCGCCGCCTGGTAGACGAAGTGACGTACCGAATCTGGCGCCTGCACATGGCGGGTTCCGCCCATTACTTCCAGTCGCAGCTGCTGGAGCTTTACCAGACTCTGCTGGTCAAGAATGAAAACGGCCAGAATGATCTGCCGCTCACCCGCGCCGACTGGTACGCCGGCAACTGAGAATGGCGGTCCCGCGGACCTTGAGCTAACGCCACTCTTCTTTCTGTTTACCAACCCGATATCCGGTAAAACCTGTATAGGATTGGGTTTGCCCACCTGACATCATACGGAGTCTTTGCCCCATTCCCCATGGCGCCAAGACCATGTGCGCATCCTTGTCTGCGATCCTCTCTTTTCGGACGCAAAGCCAGTTGAGGATATGGATGAAGAGGTCAAGCCTCGGCTCGATCTCTGGGATTCATGCAGATTTATGGAAACACCAGGATGAAAACGCCGAGCTTCCGACGTTGGGTGATTGAACCCCGTAACCATCAGCCTAACCCGCCCTGTTTCCAGCGAATTGCAGTCTTCGCCATCCTGGCCATCACCACTGTTTCTTCCTGCCGGCCCGCACTGGCGAAGACTTCTGAGGTTGATCAGCAGAATGCCTCGCCACTCAAACAACTCACTCTGGAGGAGCTGGGCAATGTAAAAGTAACCACCGCCTCCAAGGAACCTGAGCAGGTCTGGAAGACTTCGGCCGCCATCTTCGTCATCACCCAGGAAGATATTCAGCGCTCGGGAGCAACCAGCATCCCCGAGGCCTTGCGCCTGGCGCCCGGGGTTGAGGTCGCCCGCATTGACAGCAATCGCTGGTCCATCGGCATTCGCGGCTTCGGCAGCCGCCTCTCCCGCGACGTGCTGGTTCTGATTGACGGGCGCACGGTGTACACCACGCTTCTGGCCGGTACGTACTGGGAGGTGCAGAATGTTCTGCTCGAAGATGTGGACCGCATTGAAGTCATCCGCGGGCCCGGCGGAATCATCTGGGGCCCGAATGCCGTCAACGGCGTGATCAACATCATCACCAAGAGCAGCAAAGAGACGCATGGCAGCCTGGTGAGCGCCGGCGGCGGCAACGTCGAGGGCGGCTTCCTCAACACTCGCTACGGCGGCGGCAACGGCAAAGGACTGGACTACCGCGCTTATGGCATGGGCTTCGATCGCCTGCCCGAATTTCATCCCAACGGCGATGACTACGACGGCTGGCGCGACCTGCAAGGCGGGTTTCGCATGGATTATGCAAGGAATGACCGCGACACTTACACCTTGCAGGGCGATTTGTACGACGAAGGCACGGGCGAAACCGTGACCGCGGTTACCTATACACCTCCCTACTCGCAGATCCTCCAGGGCGCTGGGCGCCTTTCCGGAGGCAACCTTCTCGCCCGCTGGCACCGCCTTCAGGGCGATGGCAAGGATATTCAGGTGCAGGCCTACTATGACCGCACCAGCCGCCGCGAGCCCAACTTCGCCGATCTACGCAATACCTTCGACGTTGATTTTCTCGACCGCTTCCGTCTTCCGGGGCAGCAGCAGATTTCCTGGGGGCTGGGTGCGCGCGCCAGTTTCGGAGACAACCCAACCATCGTCTCCGGCCTCTACTTCATTCCTCAGCGCCGCACCGACGAGCTGTTCAGCGGCTTTTTTCAGGATGAAATCTCGCTTCTTCCCGACCGTTTGTCGCTTTCTCTCGGCACCAAGTTGCTCAAAACCAACTATACCGGCCTGCAATGGCAGCCCAGCGCGCGCTTGCTGTGGACGATCAGTGAAAAGCAAACCTTATGGGCCGCCTTTACCCACGCCGTGCGCACTCCCTCCGCGGCCGAGCGCGCGTTTTACCTTACCGGTTTCATTGGAATTGATGGTTCCAGCGGGTTGCCGGTCTTCGCCCGCTTCAATGCCAACCCGAATTTCCGCTCGGAAGAACTCAACGGCTACGAGGTTGGCTTCCGCCGCCTGTTCGGAAAAAATCTCTATGTTGATCTTTCCGCTTTTTACAATCACTATAGCGATCTTTTCAGCGAAGACATTGTCGGCGGCTTTTCCGTCGAAGACAGTCCTGCACCCACCCATATCCTGCTGCCCGCGGAATTTGGCAATGGACTGCTGGGCACCACCCGAGGCGTCGAAGTCGCTCCCGAGTGGCGGCCGAAGCCTTTCTGGCGGCTGACCGCCTCCTACTCATTCCTGCAAATGGAATTGCAGCGCAGCCCGCACTCGCTCGATGTCGGCACCGCGCCCATTATCGAAGGCTCCAGCCCGCGGCATGAGGCCACGGCGCAATCCGGCTTCGATCTTCCCAAAGCCCTCAGTCTCGATCTCACCTACCGATATGTCAGCGCACTCTCTGCGCAGAACATCCGTTCTTATTCCACCGCAGACGCGCGCCTCGCCTGGCGGGCGCGCCCCTATCTTCGCCTCGCCGTGGTTGGACAGAATCTCTTCCAGCCCTATCACTACGAATACGCCAGCGACCCCGGACCCAATGTGGCCATCAAACGCGCCGCCTACGCCGAAATCACCTGGCAAAAATGAATTCTCAGAACTAACCAACGGAGAACCGGGAACTGAGGCAGGACCTGCCGCCCTGGCCCCCGGACCCAATCTTGCGCCCAAGTCTCTTCCTCAGACATCCAACAGGTAATGATCAAAGTTCGCAAGCGCAGCGCTCTCTGGTATTTTCTCCGCGGCCCCGTGTATCTCTACCGCTGGCACCTGGGCCGCTTGCTCGATCACCGCTTTCTGCTTCTCACCCACGTCGGCCGCCGCACCGGCCTGCGCCGCCAGACCGTTCTGGAAGTCGTCCAATACCGCAAGCAGGGCCCCGAGGCCGTAGTCATGAGCGGCTTCAGCGACTCCAACTGGCTGCGCAACATTAACGCCAACCATGACGAGGCGGTCACCATCGGCAGCCAGCACTTTCCCGCCACTCATCGAACTCTCTCCCCCGAAGAGGCCGTGCAAGTGATCGCCGGCTACGAGCACCGCAATCGCTGGATCGCCCCCATTGTCCGCCGCGGATTCAGTTGGCTCTCCGGCTGGACCTATCGCGGAACGGCCGACGACCGGCGCCGTCTGACCAGCCAATTCCCCCTCATCGCCTTCCGCCCGAGAACCTAAGTCCGCTCCGGGTTGCGCCAGCAGGTCTGCCCTTCGCAACCGATACCGTTGCCGCTTTTACAACAATTTCATAATCCACAAGCGCTGCGCGTCTAGAATGGCTAGCTGGCGCGCCGGTCGCCGCTGGTCCAATTTCATAGAAGGAGAATCCCATGCCAGTCAAAGCCATTCCCGAGGGTTATCACACCGCAACTCCTTATCTGGTCGTGCGCAACGCGGCTGAGGCGATTGAATACTACAAGAAAGCATTTGGCGCGCAGGAAGTGATGCGCATGCCCACTCCTGACGGGAAGATCGGCCACGCTGAACTGAAAATCGGCGACTCCATGGTCATGCTCGCCGATGAAAACGATCGCGGCACCTCCAAAGCTCCCCAGACTTTGGGTGGCACCACCGCCGGCATCATGCTGTACGTGGAGGATGCCGACGCCACCTTCCACCGCGCCATTAATGCCGGAGGCAAGGTCTTCATGCCGCTGACCGACATGTTCTGGGGCGATCGCTTCGGGCAGCTCACCGATCCCTTCGGCCAGGCCTGGAGCGTGGCCACACACAAAGAAGACGTCTCTCCGGCGGAGATGGAAAAGCGCATGAAGCAGTTCGCCGCCCAGATGTCCCAACAGGCACAGAAGAAGAGCGCATAAGCCACACTGATTTGTAATCGAGTGACGGGTGCTCCGCCCGCCACTCTATTTGTTTCCACCCGCGGGGAATCAAGACTCTCCACTTTTTCAAAGCGTGCGCGGCGATCGAAGTGTTGTGCAGCGCCTTGGCGCTGCGCAACCCAGAACACGCTGCGAGAAGTGTTCTGATTCGTCGCGGGGTTGACCCAGTGTGGGAAGTTGATCTGAGGAAAGCCTGGCCCAGCGCCTCAGCGGGTTTGAGCCACAACTGAAAATAATTGGCGATGGCCTTTTCCCGGCGTACACTTCTTCGGAATTGGGCCCCTAAAAATGTGCGTCCTGAAGGAGGTCCTGATGCGCGCTACGATTCTTCTTTTGGCTGCCCTCTTGTGCCCGGCGCTGGTCGTGGCGCAGAGCAGTGACGCGGCCTTGCAATCCGAACTGCTGGCTGTGCATGCCAAGTGGATGAAAGCGTTTTATGTCGGCGACAACCCCGCCATGGACGAAGTCGAAGCCGATAACCTGGTGCTGGTCCTGCCCATGGGAGCGATCTGGGTGAAGGACGGACCTCGCCTGGGCAAGCAAGGCGCCTTCGATCCGCAGACCGAGGCCTCGCTCAGCCAGGTCGCTGTGCGGCGATTCGGCGAAACCGCCATCCTGACCGGCATTCTGCAGGAGAAGTCAGCGAGGGAAACCGTGACGGTGGCGACGACTGTGGTGTTCGCGCACAGCGGCGGCAAGTGGAAAATCGCCTCCGCCCAGTGGACGCCCGTGGAAAAAGCCCAATAGCCGGTGCCTGCATTTTTGAGGTGCCCCTTTGCGCGGTTTGCGCGACAGGGCCTGTCCTGAGCGCGGTCGAAGGGGTGGGGTTTTTGATCTTGAGGAGAAAGTGCTTCCTTCAGTGCACTCCACAAGAAGTCAAAGTCCCCGCCCTGTGTCTGCACAGAACGCAGACACAAGGACGGGGCACCCTCGAGAATAGAGATTAGAAAGCGGGTGCCCCACCCCTGTCGCGGTTTGTGCGACAGGGTGGGGAGGTCGATTTCAGGGAAACGGTGGGCCGCCAGCCGCGTCTACCTCGTCCACTCCTCGTTGGCCGAGCCGTAAAACCCACCTTGGTCCGCGGGTCTGGCGCTCCTGCCTACTTCAATCGCCTGGTGCCCCAGGTTCGCGAGCGGGTTTTGCGAGCTAACCTGGGAAACTTGATTCCTGCTTGAGCTCCTTTGACGTGTATCGCTCACTGCTTTTCTCCGCTTCGTCCAGCAGCAGGTGCCAGGCTAGCGATACTGCTCGTACAATCCGCCGGGGCGTTTAACCTTTGTGGCTCCGGGATATACGCGGATATTTTTCCTCCTGCCGACTGATTCCATAGGAATCAGGTACCAGGCGTCGTATTTGGCGATGAAGGCGGCGATAAAATCAACGTCATCAACGCTGTAGTTCATTTTGCCTTGTCCCCAGTGGCAGGCGACTATTATTGGAAATCCGCTGTAGCGGCGGCGCTCCCGGCTAAAGCAGGATTTCACCTGCACGCGCAGCAGGCGCTTGCCGTGCTGGATGAAATCTCATGAGCCAAGCGGGAACGCCGCCGGGCAGCGCGGACCACTACAACCGTTGTTTCCAGTACCCCGGCTTGCGCCTTTGATGAGCAATAGCGACGACGTTGATCGCATCGGCTCGGTCCAGGTAGACGATTGAGAATGGAAAGCGAAAAAGGATATATCGGCACGTCCCGTGCAGGTAGGCCACGTACCAGGACGTCGAGCCAGTTTCTCAAGCCCGTCGTAAACCGAAGAAAGAAACCGTACGCTGGCCTCGGAGCTCCGCTGGCGATACCAATCGTCGGCAGCCTCAAGCTCCTGCCACGCCAGAGGATGAAAAAGATACGTCTTACTTCTCGGCATCGGCCAGCCGTGCGGCCAGACGCCGGCGCACTTCCTCGTAAGGGATCAGATGTACCTTGCCCGAGTCGATTTCTTCGATGCGGCGTTGGATTTCTTCGGCCCAGGCCGCTTCGACGCCTTCGTCGGCAGGCTCATCGTCGAGGCTTTCAAGAAGCGATCCGGCGAGGGCCGCACGGGCTTCGGGTGGCAGCGCCAGGGCTTTTTTCAAAAGTTCAGAAACTTCTGGGCTCATAGACCTCCTACCACCCCCTGGTCTGGAGCATCTGAGCCTCATCCAGCGCGGCGACGGCCAAGCCTTTCATCGCTCCGGTCAGGTCTTCGCTGACTTCAAGTAACACTTTAGGATCATTGAAATGGGTGGCAGCTTTCACAATCGCGCGGGCACGTTTGGCGGCTTCTTCCGGTTCGGCGAACGTCGTCGAGTCTTTCATGAAGATGCCGCTGCCCACGAACACCGCTTCCGCTCCAAGTTGCATGACCAACGAGGCGTCGGCGGGGGTGGCAATGCCTCCGGCGGAAAAATTCGGCACCGGCAGCTTCCCTGCCTTGGCCACCATTTTCACCAGCTCATAGGGCGCCTGGTGCTCTTTGGCCTTGGCGTAGAGTTCTTCTTCACTCAGCACGGTGAGAATTTTCATCTCCTGCACGATCTGGCGCATGTGCTTCACGGCGTGCACCACGTCTCCGGTGCCGGCCTCGCCCTTGGTGCGGATCATGGCCGCGCCCTCGGCAATCCGCCGCAGCGCCTCACCCAGGTTGCGCGCGCCGCAAACGAAGGGCACCCTGAAGGCGTGTTTATCCACGTGGTGGGCTTCGTCGGCGGGGGTAAGCACTTCGGATTCGTCAATGTAGTCCACGCCCAGTTCCTGCAGAATTTGCGCCTCGGCAAAATGCCCGATGCGGCACTTGGCCATCACGGGGATAGACACGGCTTCCATGATCTCCCGAATCTTTTTGGGCGAGGCCATGCGGGCCACGCCGCCTTCGGCGCGAATCTGCGCCGGCACACGCTCCAGCGCCATCACCGAGACGGCGCCGGCTTTTTCGGCGATCACGGCCTGCTCGGCATTCGTCACGTCCATAATGACGCCGCCCTTCAGCATTTCGGCCAGGCCGGTCTTGAGACGGAGCGACGTGGAAGATCCATTATTGTGCGACATAAGCGGACTCTTTTCCGGGAAAGCCGCCAGCTCTCAGCCCTCAGCTTTCCAGTAAATCTGCGGACTTTCTCGCGATTGCGAAGGATAGGCGCCGCACGCGCCGACTGTTCTCATTTTACAACGGGCTAGGAAGGCTTCGGCAAAATGCGGTCAATCGCAGAGGACTCGAAGGGCAGACAAGGCGTCGCCGAACCTATTTCTCCACGAACCTTCCAAACATCTTTTCGGGGTCAATGGCGATAAAAGTGCCTTCGCCGCGGGCCAGGACCTGGCGGTTGTGATCGAGAATTTCGGCCGAATTGACGTGCTGGCGGCCATGCACGCTGACCTCGCGCGACTCCACGATCAACGGCGTGCGCAGCGGCACTGGCTTCAGAAAGTGGACCGTCATCTCTTTGGTAACGGCCACCACTTCCCGCAGCCGGTTCACTTTGCCCATGGCCTCATCAAGAATGGTGGCGATGATCCCGCCGTGGCAGTGGCCGGGCGGGCCGGTAAAGCGCTGGTCAAGATGCAGGTGGCAGACGAAGCAGCGGCGCTCTTGGTCGTATTCGAACTTCAGGTGCATGCCCTCGGCATTGTCGTCGCCGCAGGCGAAGCAGTAGTTCTTCTGCATCTGAGCATAGCGTGTGCTGTGGCCGCGGCCGGGGCTTTCCTTCGACATGAAGCTAGGATTGTACCGTGTTGCGACCCTGCGCATCCCGCTCCCGATTTCCATAAACCCGCTCTGAAACGTTATGATTGGCGACCGGAGGAAGCAATGAAACGGATGAAGGCAGTGCGCATGCGCATTCTGCTGAGTGTGGCATCGGGGCTTCTGCTGACGGTTCCCGGTTTCGCCGCCGAGAAGGCTAAGGCCTCGCCGGGCGAAGCCATCTTCAAAGCGAAATGCGTGCTGTGCCATGGCACCGACGGCCAGGGCAAAACCACGCTGGGGCTGCAACTGAAGGCGCGCGACCTGAATTCTTCCGACGTGCAAAGCCAGAAAGACGCTGAACTCAAGCAGGTGATCCTCCACGGGCAAGGCAACATGCCGCCCTTCGAGGAGCAGCTCTCGGCGGCCCAGGTGGACCAGGTTCTGGCCTACGTGCGCAGCGCCTTCGGAAAAAAGAAGAAGTGAGGCGCGGTCCGCGGCGGGGCGAGAACCCGGGGCCGATCCCTGAAGGCAGGTGATAGTAAAGGAGTTAATGGTAATCAGGAAGTAATTAAAGCAGCAACAACTAGCTAAAAGGCTTTGGCGCTGGCTTCTCCTCTACTCGCTTGCCCCCGACCGTGGTAATATTACTTTGGTTGTGCCCTCCCCCAAGTTGTTCCTCCCCTGTTCGACGTGTCGTGAGGCCGAGTCATGGGAGTAGTGGGAAGGTTGTGGCGTGAGCAAGACGGTCAAGATGTGGCCGAGCACGCGGTAAAGCTGCCGGCAATTCTGGCCATAGCAATCGCGACGATGAGAGCCATCGGATCCCATGCACACGAGGCCTGTTCCTCCATCGCGATTACTATCCAGTAAACGGCAGCCGGCCGGGTAATTGGCCCCGGTATTGGCCCAGCGCCCCGGAGGGACGGCGATGGTGGAGGTTACCGTCGCTTGCGGTTTATTTCTCTGCCCTCTTGACCTGCCCCCGGCTCCATCTGAGAGACTCACAGTAAGGAGAAACCCGGCGTCTGGGTGTGCAAGAATTTGCCGCTTCAGAGCGTGGAACCCGGGGTATGATGGTCGAGGAAACGGCGGCAGAATTTCCTAAACCGCTGAAAGTCATTCGCTTGGCACGCGTGCAAGGGGGAAGGGTGCGTAGATGAAAACTGCGCACAGAATTGCACGCAACCAGAGGGGGCGTCCGCCCATCGCTCTGGTCAAGACTGCATGGGTCATGAGGAGGATGTAACAATGAACCAGCTTCTCCGTAAGTTGTGGCGGGAAGAGGAAGGACAAGACATCGCGGAGTATGCCGTGATGCTGGCAGTGATCCTGGTGATCGTAGTGGGCACCATCCGGCTCATCGGTTCCAATGCCAACAATGTCTTCTCTTCCGTCTCCAGTTCCATTGCGAACTAGGAGTAATGCTTAGCCAGCGCGTCGGCGAATGAAGCCAGCGTCGGGAACCAGCAGACTGGAATGCGCAGACGTAATTCGATGGGGACCCCGAATCTGCCAGCCAGGCCGAGGCGGTTGCGGGGACGTGGCTTGCCCGTCCGCGGGAAGCCTCGTTTCTTTTTCAGGACCAGGCGGGCGGAACACCGCCTGGCGCAAGTTAACCAGGTGTGTGCTGAGGTTTGAGGAGCCCCAATGAATCGTACCCGGCTGATGTTAATCGGATTGATCGCCCTGGCCCTGGGAGGATTCGTCAGTCTCCTGGTGTACAAGAACCTGCAGTCGAAGCAGCAGAGCACCGACCAGGCCGGGGTAGATGTGGTGGTAGCGGCCACCGATCTTCAGGTCGGCGCCAAGATAGAAGACGGCGAGGTCAAGCTGGTACGCATTCCGGAACTAGCCGTTCCTCCCAATTGCTTCCGCGGAAGCATGGCCAAAGTGATTGGCAGGGGCGTAATTCTTCCCATCTCGAAGGGAGAGTTTATTCTGCAAAACAAATTGGCGGGGGAGAATACCGGCTCGGGCTTGCCCTCGCTTATCCCGCCCGGCATGCGGGCGGTTTCGGTACGCGTGAATGAGGTTGTATCCGTGGCTGGGTTCGTGCAACCGGGTACGCGGGTGGATGTGCTGCTCACCGGCAGCCCGGGCAACGGTGAGGGAGCGGAGCAGACCACGACGGTACTGGAGAACGTGGCCGTCATCGCCACCGGGCAGAAGCTGGAACATAACACCAGCGGCGACGCCCAGATGACCCCGGTCATTACTTTGCTGGTTTCGCCCGATGACGCCCAGAAACTCACCCTGGCCAGCGCTCAGGGGCGCATTCAGCTGGCCTTGCGTAATCCTCTGGATACGCGGGAACAGGATTTGACCGCGGTCAACACCAACAATCTATACAAGGTCGCGCCTGCCCCGGCGCCGAGCACCGCGCCGCACCCCAAGCTAAAGCACACGACTCAAGCGCCAGCCCCTGCTCCGCCGCCTTACCAGGTGGACGTGATCAAGGGAGACAAGATTGAACACAAGGATTTCTGAGCCACACACCATGTACGCCCGAGCACGAGGTCTGAGCTAAGACATGTCCATCTGCCCTCGCAGTTGCGTGCCATCCATCCCAAGCAAGAATCTGGCCCAGGCGATCCTGCTCGCCGGTTCGCTGCTGCTGGTGACGGCAGCGGGCGCGCAAAATCAGCCGGCACAGAATTCGCAGGAGCCGCCGGCCCAGACCGCGGTTCCCGCCCCCACTTCGCCCGAGGCCCCGCAGGCCGAGGGCACCGGCTCGGCCCCGCTCCGCGTCATGGTGGGCAAGTCGCTGCTGATCAACACCACGGAACGGCTCAAGCGCGTTTCCGTCACCGACCCCACCGTGGCTGATGCGCTGGTGGTTACGCCCACCCAGATTCTGGTTCATGGCCGCTCAGCGGGCGAAGTTTCTCTGCTCATCTGGGACGAACTGGAGCGCTCGCGCAGCTTCGATTTGCGGGTAGATGTGGATGTGAGCGCCTGCGCAGAAGAAGAGCGCCGGGTGTTCCCCGATGAACAGATCAACGTCACCCCTTCACGCTCTGCCATCGTGCTCTCCGGCCACGTCACCACCGAAGACATCTCCAAGCGCGCCGGCATGATCGCCCAGGCCTATTCCAAGAACGTAGTCAACGTGCTGACCTTCGGGCCGGTAGGCACACAGGAGGTTTTGCTGCAGGTGAAGTTTGCCGAAGTGGACCGCTCGGCGGTCCAGCAGTTGGGGTTTAACGTTTTTTCCCCGAGTACCGGCAACACGGCTGGAACCTTCACCACCCAGCAGTTCGGGGGGTTTCAGGTTTCGAGCACTTCCACCACCACCACTTCCCAGGGTGGAGTCACCACCACCTCCACCGCGGCCACTCCTCCCACCATCAATCCCACCAGTGCGCTGAATCTTTTCCTGTTCCGCAGCGATATCAATTTGGGGGTTGTCATTCAGGCGCTGGAACAGAAGAACCTGCTGCAGATTCTGGCCGAGCCCAATCTCATCGCGGTGAACGGGAAAGAGGCCAGTTTTCTTGCCGGTGGACAGTTTCCCTTCCCCGTGGTCCAGCCCGGGACGGGTATTACCGCCGTCACCATTCAGTTCAAGGATTTTGGCGTTGATCTCAAATTCACCCCCACCATCATGCCCAACGGCAGCATTTACCTGAAGGTGGCGCCGGAAGTCAGCACCCTGGACTTCACCAATGGCCTGACCATTTCCGGATTCAACGTGCCGGCCCTGAGCACCCGCCGGGCGGAGACCGAATTCGAGCTGCAGGATGGCCAGAGTTTCGTGATCGCCGGTTTGATGGATAACCGGGTGACCGACATCAGCAATAAATTTCCGCTGCTGGGCGATTTGCCGATTATCGGAACATTCTTCAAGAGCAAGAGCGCACAGAAGAGCCGGACCGAGTTGATGGTGCTGTGCACCGTGCACAAGATTTCGCCGAACGTGCAGCCGCCGGAACTGCCCCATCAGCCGCGGCCGTTCTTGGATTCAGGCAGCTTTGACAAGCAGAAGGGGCGGATTAAGTAGCAAGCAGCGGCTGGGGGGAGCCAGGCAGTGAACCTGGCCCAAGGACGAGCAGGGGGCTCACGGCGTTATGCCCGAACTTTCCGTAGTGATCGTAGCTGCCGATAATGAGCAGCGCACCATGCTGCAGGTCATGGTGGAAGGCACGGGCGTGGCGCGCACGGTGCACAGCGGAGCGAGTTTTCCCGTCTCCGCCGCCGACCCCACAGTGCGCCGCATTCAGGCCGCCAACCCCGATATCATCCTGATTGATATCCCGTCGGATAACGCCATACCCGGCCTCCGTGCCATCGAATTGCTGCAGCAGGAGATGCCAGCGGTCGCGCTGTTTGCCATCGGGCTGCTTTCCCAGCCGCAAGTGATCGTGCAGGCCATGCGCAGCGGCGCGCGCGAGTTTCTGGAGCGCCCCACCAGCACTACCGCACTGCTCGACGCCATGGTGCGGCTCAGTTCGCAGCGCAAAGTGCAGCGCGAGGAGACCCGCCGGGGAAAAGTGTTCAGCGTGGTAAACGCCAAGGGAGGCAGCGGCGCCACTACCATCGCGGTGAATCTGGCGCTGGCCCTGCAATCGGCCCAGGGCAACGTGGCCCTGGTGGATATCGCTCCCCTGGGCCACACCGCCCTGCATATGAACCTCAAGCCGGTGTTCAGCGTGGCCGATGCCATTCGCAATTTGCACCGCCTGGATGCTTCCCTGCTAGAAGGCTTCATGACCCGGCATGATAGCGGGCTGCAGGTTCTGGCCGGCCCCAGCACGCCAGTCCTGGTGGAACCTTCGACTGCCGAGTTCGCCAAATTATTCGATATGTTGGTGACGCACTACCGCTATGTGGTCGTGGATGCCTCCACCCGCCTGGACAGCACTACCCGGCTGGTGAGCAACATGTCGGAGGCCGTGCTGCTGGTGGCCCATGCCGACGTAGCCTCGCTGTGGAGCGCCACCCGGGTGCAGACCTATTTGAGCGAAACCGGGGGACGGGAGCGGGTGAAGCTGGTGCTGAACCGCTTCCGCAAGATTCCCGGCTTCAGCGAGACCGACGCCGAGACGGCGGCGGGGGTCAAATTGTTGTGGAAGATTCCCAATCAGTATTTCGCGGTTTCGACCGCGGTGGACCGCGGCATTCCGCCACTGAACCAGAACCATACGGAAGTGGCGCGCGCATTTCTGGGGCTGGCGGCGCGCTTGACGGAAAACGATGTCGAGGTCAAGCGTTCCACCTGGTCAATGTTTAAGACTGTGTAAGCTGAATCATGGCCAATCTGCAGACTTTCGAACGGACCGAGTACCAGCAGGTCAAAGCCGATCTGCACCGCAAGATCCTCGACCGCCTGGACCTCGAGAAGCTGGGGCGCACCCCGGGCGATGCCGCCCGCGAGGAAGTTCTGCTCCTCATCCGGAATACCATCAACAGCGAGGCGGTCCCCCTCAGCTTCGCCGAGCGCGAGCGCCTGGCGCGCGAGATTCTGGATGAAATCTTCGGCCTTGGCCCGCTCGAGCCCCTGCTGCGCGACCCCGGCATTTCCGATATTTTGGTGAACGGCCACGACCGCGTGTACGTGGAACGCAACGGCAAGATCGAACCCACCGGCCTGAGCTTCAAAGACAACCAGCACCTGATGCAAATCATTGACCGCATCGTCTCCCGGGTGGGCAGGCGGGTGGATGAATCTTCCCCCATGGTGGATGCCCGCCTGGCCGATGGCTCGCGCGTCAACGCTATCATTCCGCCGCTGGCGATTGACGGCCCCTGCCTCTCCATCCGCCGCTTCGGACACGACCCGGTCACGGCGCGCAACATGATCGAGAACCGCACCCTGACCGAGCCCATGCTCGAACTGCTTTCCTCCATGGTCAAGGGCCGGCTCAACCTGCTGATTTCCGGCGGAACCGGCGCCGGTAAAACCACTCTGCTCAACGTGCTCTCCGGCTACATTCCCAACTCGGAGCGGATTGTCACCATCGAAGACGCGGCCGAACTACAGCTGAAGCAGGAACACGTCGTCCGGCTGGAGACCCGCCCGCCCAACATTGAAGGCAAAGGTGCGGTGCGGCAGCGGCAGCTGGTGATCAACAGCCTGCGTATGCGCCCCGACCGCATCGTGGTGGGCGAGGTGCGCGGCGAGGAAGCCTTCGACATGCTGCAGGCCATGAACACCGGTCATGAGGGCTCGCTGACCACGGTGCACGCCAACTCGCAGCGCGATGCCCTGGCCCGCGTGGAAAATATGTTTTCCATGGCCAACCTGAATATTCCCGAGCGTGCCATCCGCCAGCAGATCGCCTCTGCCATTCACGCCGTAGTGCAGGTCGCGCGCCTGACCGATGGCTCCCGCAAAGTGATTGGGATTTCCGAGGTTACGGGCGCCGAAGGCGACATGATCGCCATGCAGGATGTGTTTATTTTTGAGCGGCGCGGCATTGATGAAAACGGGCGGGTGCGCGGAGCCTTTCGGGCCACCGGCATCCGGCCGCAGTTCGCCGACCGTTTGGCTACTTCAGGCTGCCGCCTGCGGCCGGCGCTGTTCGAGTCGTTCTCGGAGGTATAGCTTAGGATTCGATAAAAGAAATGCCGATTCTATTTACCATCATCGTCTTCTTCGTTATCGCCGCCGCGGCGTTCGTGATCGGGTCTCTGCTCGACCAGCGCAGCTCGCGCGCCCGCCTGCTGCGCGACCGCCTGGAGGCAGTACAGAAGGCGGCCGAGCGCAAGCCCAGCGAAGAGCTGGCCCTGCTGCGCGACGAGATGTTGAGCGAGATTCCGGCGCTCGACAACCTGCTGCGCCGCTCGGTGCGCATTTCCAATCTGCAGCTTTTGCTTTCGCAGGCCGGCATGGACCTCCGCGCCGGCAACCTGCTGCTGATCTGCCTCGCCACCTCCGTGGTCTTCGGCGTGGTGGTCTACATGCTCTCCAATTCCCTGGTGTTCGCCTGGGTGGGTGTGCTGGCCGGCGCCTTCCTGCCGTATTCATTCGTCTCTTTCCGGCGGACCAAGCGCTTCCAGAAGTTCGAAGAGCTCTTTCCCGAGGCCATTGACACGCTTGCCCGCGCGGTGCGCGCCGGGCACGCCTTCACCACCGCGCTCGAGCTGATCGCCAACGAAGTAGCCGATCCCGTCTCTTCGGAATTCCGCAAACTTTTCGAAGAGCAGAAATTCGGCATGCCGGTGCGCGACGCCCTGCTCAACCTGACCGAGCGCGTGCCCCTGGTGGATGTGAAGTTTTTCGTCACCGCCGTCATGCTGCAGCGCGAGACCGGCGGCAACCTGGCGGAGATTCTGGACAACCTTTCTTACATGATCCGCGAGCGCTTCAAGATCATGCGGCAGGTGAAGGTGCACACCGCGCAGGGCCGGCTCACCATGCTGCTGTTGATGCTTTTGCCGCCGCTGATCGTGACCGTCATGCTCATGGTCAACCCCGGTTTCATTATGCCCTTGTTTACCGACCCCGCCGGGCATAGCTTGATTGTGCTGGGCATTATTCTGCAGACGCTGGGCTATTTTGTGATCAAGCGGGTCATCCGGATTCAGGTTTAGCTTATGGCATTTGTGCTGGCAATCGTATTGTTTCTCACCATCGCCGCGGTGGTCTTCACCTTCGGGGCGGCGGCTTACGCCCCCTCGTCGGTCATTGGCTCGCGCTTGCGGGCGTTGGGTTTCCAGAAGACGCAGAAGCCGTCCCGGCCGCCGCTGAAAGAGCGCCTGGAGCAGGCCCTTGATCCGCTGAGCAAGGCCCTGCCTCTTTCCGCGAGCGAGGTTTCCCGCACCCGCTCCTGGCTGATTCAGGCCGGCTACCGCGAGTCCCGGCACCTGAGCATGTATGTCGGCAGCCGCGTGCTGATGGCAGTGGTGGCGGTGGCCCTGGTCGTGGCCATCAGCGGGTTTAAATCCATGCCCTTGCTGGTGGGCGCGGCCGCTCTGGGCTTCTTCCTGCCGCGCTTCGCCCTGAAGCGGATGATCCGCGAGCGCCAGCATCGCATCAAGATCGCGCTCCCGGACGCCCTCGACCTTACCGTGATTTGCGTGGAAGCCGGCCTCGCCCTCGACCAGGCCCTGTTGCGCGTAGGCGAGGACCTGCAGCACGCCCACCCGGAATTGAGCAGTGAGTTTCAGTTGGTGAACTTGGAAATGCGCGCCGGTAAGCCGCGGATTGAGGCCTTGCACAATCTTGCGGAACGCACCGGCGCCGATGATATTCGCGCCCTGGTGGGCACCCTGGTGCAGACCGACCGCTTCGGCACCAGCATCGCCCAGGCGCTGCGGGTGCATTCTGACTCGCTGCGCACCGAACGCCGCCAGCGCGCCGAAGAGCAAGCGGCCAAAACCACCATCAAAATGGTCATCCCCCTGGTATTGTTCATCCTCCCCTCCATCTTGATCGTGACTTTAGGGCCCGCCATGATTCAGCTGTACAGGACCCTGACGCAACACTAATTAAGGAGTTTTTGGGGCAAGTCGAACCCGGGAGCTGTGATGCCGGCCGCAGTCACTCAAGCATACGCATTCAACCGTACTCGCCAGGCCTACCTGGCCACCCGCCTGGGCGTGGCCAGGACGCATTGGTCGCGCCTGCGCGGCCTGATGGGCACGGCGGCGGAAAATTTCCCTGCAGGACAGGGCTTGTGGATCGTTCCTTCCCATGGGGTCCACACTTTTGCCATGCGTTTTCCCATTGATGTGATCTATCTGGATCGAGGCAACGTGGTGGTGCATCTCGAGCAGAACCTGAGGCCCTGGCGGGTAGCGCCGGTGCGGCGGCGCGCGGTTTCGGTATTGGAGTTGCCGGATTCCACCCTGCGCTCTACCGGAACCAGCCTGGGCGATCAGATTGAATTCGGCCTGCCGGCGGCAGGAGAGGCTGGAGCAGTATGAGCGACGAACTCAAGCTTCTGGTGGAATGGTCGTCGCCCTGGGAAGAATTTCGCAGCGCCATCAAGCCCGCCTTCGCCCACTCCGAGCGCCCGCTGGCCGGCGAGGCCCACTTCCGCATGTTCCCCTACCAGGGCATTCTGGCGGGCTGGGGAGTGGAGCTTCTGCTCTTTTTGCTCATCTTCATCATCCCCGCCAGGATGAGCATGCATACTTTTCAGCCGCCGCCACCCGCCAAATACGACGTAATCTATTACTCCGGGGCTGAGCTGCCGCGCGTGGCCGATGCCGGCGGGGCGCAGTCGGGCCGCAGCGGGCGCTCCGGCGGACGCGAGGGCTTTCACCATACCCAGGCCATCCGCGTAGCCCGCGAAACCATTCTGCGCGATACCGTCGTGGATGCACCCAAGCTCGATCTGCCCCGCTCCAATTCCGCGGTGGCGAATTTGCTGGCCTATCGCCGCACCCCGGGACCGCCCCCCGCCGAGGGATTGAAATCTTCCCGGCCTCTGCTGCAGGCGCCGCAGCTTACCGCCGTTGCGCCGGCGCCGCAGGTGGATGCCAGCGACTTGCGCAACCAGCCCATGCTCAATGAGACTCCGGTGGCGCCGGCTCCGGCTGCGCCGCAGCAGAATCTCGCCACCTTGCGCCTGCCCGGCTCGAATGCAGTGCAGGTGGTGGCCCCGCCGGTTTCCGCGCCCGAGCAGTTCACCAACGCCAACCCCAAGCTCAGCCTGCCTCGGCAAACGGTGGTCGCCCCGCCGCCTTCGCAGCCCACGACCGACCTCGCGCGCAACGGCCCGGGCTACGGTCCCGGAGACTTGCACAGCCAGGTAATTCCGCCGCCGGTGCAGATGGGCAACACGACCGGCGAGCGCCAGAACATTTCCGGTCTGGGAGGAAACCGCGTGGTTCCTCCACCGGTACAAATGGGGAACAACCTTGGCGGGAATCGTTCCGCAGGCGGCCTGGGCGGCGGGCTTAACTCCGCCGTCGCGCCCGCGCCATCTCTCGCGGATGCCGCTTCGCTCGGCGGCCATGGCCGTGGAAATCGCGGCCAGGGTTTCGGCGCACCGGGTGAGCTGGGCGACGTGGCTGCCCCGCCCAACGGTGGCGGCAACGCCAACGGCACAGGCGTTGTGGTTTCGAACCAGCCGGGCACCAAGACCGGCGTTCCCGGCAAGGGAGGCGCAGGCGCGCTCGCGCTCTCGCCCGCCGGTGGCGATACTCCCGGCCTGGGTGGCTCAGGCGGAGGCAACGGCATTGGCCGCGGCAACGGCAGCGGCAGCGGCTTCAGCGGAACCGGATCGGGCGCCGGCCGCGATGGCTCGGGCTATGGCTCCGACCCTAACGCGCGCGGCGGCACTTCGCCCTTCCCTGGCCCAGGCGGCACCGGCAACAACGCTACCAACAATCCCGCGATTCCCGGAGTCTCGGTGAGCGGCGGTAACAGCAGCATCATCACCTTGCCCAGTTTTTCTTCCGGCGCCAATCAGCCCACCGACCCCAGCCGCTCTTCGGCCGGCCTCGGCGACCGCCGCCAGGAAATCACGGTGGAGGCTTCTCCCCGCTCGGGCGGCGCATTCAACTTCTACGGCGCGCTCAAGGGCGATAAGGTCTATACCATCTATCTCGATACCACGCTGGGAACGGCGGTGCTGGAATTCTCAGACCCGAGCTCGGCCGCCCACGCCTACTCGCAGGAGCTCACCGCTCCGCAACCCATTCGCGCCGTGCTGCCCTCGGGCCTGCGCCGCGCCCGCCTGGTGATTGCCTGCGTGCTTGATCGCTCGGGCATTCTGCGCAACCCGCAGGTGCTGGAATCAGCCGCGCCGCAACTGACTGCCAAAGTTCTTGCCGCGCTGCCGGCCTGGAAATTCCGTCCAGCCCTGCGTGGCAACCAGCCGGTGGAAGTCAACGCGCTTCTGGGATTTGCCATAGACACCAGTGACCGCTACTGAATCCGCGGCCTGCTCACCGCCTCTTCCTTGTCATTCCGAGCCGCTCGCAGGCGCACGAGAGCGCGCCGAGGAACCTGCTTTTCTTGCCTGCCACGCTTCGCTGCCCGCTGCTCCATCCGCCATTACTCTCGTAATGGCACTCCTGAGCTACTCCTAATCCTCGGCTTCGTGCCGTGCTAGCATCGGCCATCCCCGATGCGCCTTCGTATTCTCATCTACGGCCGCATGGCGCTGGCCGCCGTGGCGGTGCTGTTTTTCCCCGGCGCCATGTACACGCTCGATTTCAAACTGCTGCTGCTGCCTTCCCTGCTCATCGGCTATTACCTCGCGGTCTGGTTCCTCGCCGGGCAAGGCCCCAGGGCCGGTGCGATCGTGCCCCAATATGCGCCGCCCGATCATCTTTCCCCAGCCGAGATGCGTTACCTGCGCACCCGCGCCAGTGACGGCAAAACGGTGGCCGCGGTTCTGGCCCACCTGGCTTCACAGAAAGTCATCGCCATCGAGCCCGAAGGGAACGGCTACCGCATCACCCGCCTCGCCACGCAGCCCGCGGTGAGCCTGCCGCCGGAAGAAGCCTGCGCCTATGACGCTCTGGCCGAACTGGAAGATCTCACCGCAGCCCCCGGCCTGCCGCCTCGAACCTTTGTCTTTCAGCCTGATCGCACCAAATACCTCAACCTCATTGGCAGCGTAATCGCGGGCTCGCTCTCCAAACGCATCGGCAACCTCTACTTCAAGCGCAACTTGAAATACTCTCTGCCGGCCACCTTGCTTTCCGTCGTATGGGCGCTGGTTATCGCCGCCAGGGTGGGCCGCCACGGAGAGGCCGTCTTCCTTACCCTGTGGTTCCTCCTCTTCAGTCTGGGACTCGGCGTGGTGTTGGCCGCCAACCTGCCGCGCGCCCTCCACGATGCTTTCAGCGGCATGCTCAGCGCCAAGAACCTGGCCACGATGTTTTTGCCTTTGCCGCTCTTTCTGGCAGTGCCGGGCTTTGTCGCCTTCCGCATTGGTGTTGCCTCTTCGCCCACCTTTGCCTGGGTTCTGGTGTCGCTGGTGCTGATCAATATTGTCGGCGGCATCGCCATCCAGACCGTTACCACACTCGGCCGCCAGCGCGCGGATCAGGTGGAAGGCTTCCGCCAGTTTCTCGCCGGCGTGGAGTTGGACCGCCTTGACCGAATGAACGATCCCCGTCTCACCCCGGCATTGCTGAACGACTACATGGCCTATGCCATCGCCCTCGATCTGAAGGAAGCCTGGGGCGATCATCTCGCCAATGCCTGGTTCGCCACCGCAACCACAGCGGGATAAGCGGTGGAAGGACTACAGAGAATGCGTGCGCGCTCACACCGCGTGAGTGCCCGCGCACTCTGGCTTGCGGATTTCCCTTTCGTGTGCACACGCTTGCGCCCTTCCGCTCTCTGTTCCTCTTCACACTCAGGAACTGTGTGATTTCATTAGGCCGCAATTTTTCCCTTTGTGGAAGGCGGTCTGCATAGTAAAGGTCTCCGCCCGTGGGCTGGCGGTACAGCAGCGAGCACATAGCCACTGGAAAGCAAGTCCCCCCGCAGTACCGGCTCTCCAAGCATTGAACAGTTTTTACTCCTCCCAAATACGAAACGAAGGACAGGTTTACTCACGTGAGCACAAAAAGAGTTCTTACCGGCATTTGTCTATCGGCAGCGGTCGCCCTAACCATCGGCACTGGAACCATTCATCGCGCCAGCGCGCGCGGCGGCGCGGCAGATCCCGAGATGCCCATGTGGATGGAGCTGGTGCGGCGGCAAGCTTCCCTGGCGCCGCGCTTCGGCCCGCCAGTGCGCACGCTCCCGCCCGCCACCATTCCGCAAACCGTATCGAGTGCGGATGCGAACGGCGTGGTTAGCTCTTACCAACCCAAGGGCGCGACCAAGACAGCGGGCAATCCGTTTTTCTCCTCCTTGGGTACCAACGGGCGTACCTGCTTCACTTGCCACCAGCCGGAATCGGGCTGGTCCATTACTCCGCAGGCGGCAACCGCGGTCTTCATGAAATCGCGCGGTACCGACCCGCTGTTTGCTCCCGTGGATGGCGCCAACTGCCCCAACCTGGGCGCGGCAGCGCGTACGCTGGGCCAGAAAGCGGCGGCCTCCAGCCAGCTGCTCACCCGAGGCGACATTCGCGTCTTCCTGCCCATTCCCGCCAACGCGGAATTTCAGGTGCGCATCATTCACGACCCCTACGGTTGCGAGAACAACGCCACCTACGGTCTGCCTTCGGGTGGAATCTCCATGTACCGCCGGGTGATGAATTCCTCCAACCTGACCATGAATGGCCAGTTCAGCTCTGACCACACCACCGTGAACGTTCAGGGCGCCATCATGTGGGACGGCCGCGAGGCCAGCCTTGAAAGCCAGTTCCGCGACGCGACTCTGGGCCACGCGCAGGCCGCGAACGCGCCGACCAGCCAGCAGATCGATGACGGCGTGGCCTTCGAAAGCGGAGTGTTCACCGCCCAGTCTTTCGACAACCTGGCCAAGAGCCTGACCGCCAACGGAGCCACCGGCGGCCCGCAGGCTTTGTCCAACGATCCGCCGTTTCTTCCCGCCACCGGTCTCGAAGGCATGACTATGTTCGACGCCTGGGCCAACACCCGCAGTGCGGCGCAGGCCTCGATCAAACGCGGTCAGGATATTTTCAACAACCGCCAGTTCACCTTCCGCGGCGTGGCCGGAGCCAATGACGTTTTTGGCAACCCCGCCACCGGTACCTGCGCCGGTTGCCATAACAACCAGAACATCGGCAGCAGCACCAACGCCGGCGGCAAGCACCTGGGCATTGGCGATAACAGTGCCGTCGACCAGAGCGGCAACCAGAACACGGCCACCGTGCTGCCCCCAGCGCAAGACCAGCCGCTGTTCTCCTTCCTCTGCCCGCGCGACGCCAGCGGCAACAGCATCATTCCCTTCTTCAGCAACCCGGTCACGATCGGCGGCATTACCTATGATGATTTCCGCACCACCGATCCTGGCATGGCGCTGATCAGCGGAAAATGCAAGGACCTGGGCAAGTTCAAGATTCCGCGCCTCCGCGGCCTGGCTTCCCGCGCCCCGTACTTCCACGGCGGCAACGCAGCCACCATCGCCGACGTCGTGGATTTCTACAACAAGCGCTTCAGCCTCGAGCTCAACAAGCAGGAGCGCCAGGACCTGATCAACTTCCTGGGCTCGCTCTAAACCCAATCGCAGTTGCGAAGAAAAGGCCTATGCACCGGAAATGGTGCATAGGCCTTCTTACTCTGCAAAGCCGAATCAGGCGGCCTCAAACTCCGCCGCTAGTCCAGAAATCACCCGCAAAGCGCGATCGCCCGATTGCCAGACATCATTTCGCGTGGGCCGGCCCATGATGATGCAACCGCGCGATGCCGTTCCCGGCTCCACCACCGAATCGCCGTGAATCAGAAATCCGGAGCGGCCGAACATCTGGTTGGCCGGGTCGGGGGTCAGCGGAAGAACGAACGGTCCGTGCGTCAGCGTATCCTCCGGACCGCCAATGGCGTACGTGCCCACCGGAATCGGCCCTACTTCGTGCACGCTCTGCAAGTCGGGGTTGTTCTTGCCTTGCTGACCGGTAAGCGGATCGTTGTACCCTGCATAGCCAAATGCTTCATGCGCACCGTCGTGAAGCAACTCGCCGGTTTTCTGAACATAAGTCCACATACATCCTCAACCCCAGCAAAGCAGCCGCTTCTGCCGCTCATCGCTCAAGGATATCCTTGTAGGCGTTGATTGCCACTTTCTTCGGCTGGGCCGGCAGCAAGGTGTCGGCACTGTGGGAGCTGTTGCCGATGACGAGCATCTGCCCGAGACGCGCCATCCCCTTGCCAAAATCCGCATAAACCGGCACCAGCATGGCGAAGCGATCGTCCACCTCGCTTTGAGTGACAGACATGTGCAGCTTCACTTTGCCCCCATCGGCCGGGGTGAGCTGATATTCGAAGTGATAGCGCGGCACCTGGGTTCCATACACCCATTCATCGAAAAACCAGTTCAACCGCCCATTTTTCTGCAAGTCCATGGCTTGGGTCATGTGCTTCTCGGCAATGGCCTTGAACGCCTCGGTGGAGGCCGGCTTGTCACGGTAGGTGTCCACGAAGTCATGCATCATGGCGATGAAGTTCTTATCCGGCTCGGGATCGCTGCCGTCATACATGAGGGAGCGCAGCATTTGCAGAATGTACGCCCCTTTGGCGTAAGTCACCTGCTGATAGGCCTGCTCGCTGCGCGGCGAAATCAGGCGCAGGCCCATCCACAGCGGGCCGGCATCATTGGGAGATATTCCAAAGTTATTTTTCTGCAGCACCCGCTGCCGCAGCCGCTCCCAAAACTGCAGGTAATCCTTGCGCCAGTCTTTGCCGACGGCGAACTGCAGGAACATGCCCGCAGAAAATTCCGCAAAGCCTTCCGACAGCCATTGATCGTGGTAGGAGGCCCAGCCCACCGTATGCCCCCACCATTGGTGGGCCACTTCGTGCGGCGTCACCTCCTGCACGAAGCCGGTGAAAGAGCTGTCAATGGTTCCGAACAGCATCCAGCGCTGGGTGGAATCGGTGAAAGCTGAGATGGGAAGATAGACCAGGTTCGGCCACGACTGTCCGAAGTTAAAGTCGGGTTGCTCGGTGACATAAATATCCTGGTAGGGACTCTTGCCGAAGAGCCAAGTGCAAAGCTCCAGTTGAGCGCGGGTTTGTTCCATGGCATATTCCGTCATACTCTTCGGCGCCAGGGATTGCAGCGCACGGTACTGGGTGAGATTATCGGGCAGTTGCTCGAGATAGTAGCCGGAAATATGGTAGCCGGTTTTTTCATCCTCCATGTCGAGCTTCTGGTATGCGCCGTAGTTGAAGCCTGCCACGGCCACTGGCACCGGAGTGGCCCAGTGGCTGACTGCCAGGCCTTGCTCAATTCCTTCCGACTGCAGTTTACCCACGCTGATCACCCGGTAGCGCTTCGGCACCTTGAAGGTCAGGTCATAGAGCGCCCATTCGCCGAATCCATTCAGGTTCGGATACCACGAGCTTCGGGCCCGGACATAGTAGCTTCCCTCACCTGCCTGCTGTAATACCTTGTCGCCGGCATACTCCACCGTGATCGAATGTTCTTTGCCCATGGGCAGGGCCTGCGAAAGGATGGCGTAAAACGAGCCGTCTTCCTTGCGGCTTTCCTGGACGAAGTAGAGATTCTGGCCCTGTTCGTCCAAGACTTGCGTGACTCGCAAATTGGGCAGCAGCCCAAACTTGAGAACCCTCTCCCCCGCAACCAGCGGCTCAAAGGTGATCTTCGCAGTGCTGAACAGGTGCCCGTTCTTGCCGATTACTGTCTCGATTTTGTAACTGTGCGTGGCGAACAGGCGGCGGTCCTGTTGCGAGCTCGCCATGCGCTCAGCAAACTCACTCTTGAGGTGCTGCAGATACCAGATGCCATCGTCCATGCCTTCCGGGTCGTAGTTGATCAATGCGACTTCTTCCGGCGAGTCCAACTGGGGAATGGCTCCCACCCGGGTGCGTACAAACAACCGCAGGTCCTTGTGCTTGACGCCGCGAAGGTAGGCATTCATGAACCAGGGGTGCGCGGGATTGTAGATGGCCGCCAGCACGTCCGCATCCACGTTGTCCATGGTCTCACCGTGCAAAATCGAGTCGGTGAAGCCGAGAGGAATCTCGGAACGGCGGCGCATCTTTTCCTTCCAGCGGTTAAAGGCAGCTGCTGCCTCCGGAGGGACATCTACTTCTGCGCCCAAGCCGGCAAGAAAGCTCAACCGGACCTGCCCGCTGAAGCGAAACACGACCTCGGTAAAGCCCTCATCGAATTCGTCATTGCCCGTGCGGCGCTTGAGTTCCCGGGCATCGAGCTCTGTCGCAGGCTTCAGATGGAGGTGCGCGTCGCCAATAAAGATGGCCCCCGTCACTATGCCGTTCGCCGGAAGCAGAAAGGTCAGTGTCCCCTTGCGAAACTGAAAGCTCGCTACGTCGGAATTCACGGTGAAGTTCTCGTAGCGAAAGGTGTTGCCAAGGCCGACGTCACGCAACTGCCGGTAAACCGGATCGGAGTTAGCAAATGCCGCGGCCGTTCCCGGTACCGCAACCTTCACCTCTTCGTGGGCAATGGCTAGGGTAAGTTCCAGTTGCAGGGTTTCCTGTAATTCCACCGTTCTGGTTAAGGGTTCAAAGCCTTCGCGCGTGAGCCGCAAGGTATAGGTGCCAGGCTTCAAGTCGGGCGAGGAAAACCTCCCGAGGTCGTTAGAAGAGAGAACCACAGGCTTGGCCAGGTCGCCGCCGGCAATCTCGACCCGTGCCCCGGCGATGACAGCGCCAGTTGGATCCTTCACGGTCCCGTTGATGACGGCGCACCGCGCAGGGGCCACAAATGAGGACATAAATAAGGCAACCATCAGCGATCGACGCAGAGTTGCACCCCATCCCAGAGCGAAGCGATTCATAGGCGTCGAGGACACTTAGACGGACACTTACTCATGGAGGCTGGTCAGCCCCTGGGGAAGGGCTAGATGGTAACCCAGGACCCGTACGTATGCAATGGGGTATGGGTTAGTGGAGGGGGACTCCGCTTTCAGCAGCAATGGGGCAGTAACCAGCCCGGGCGCGGGGGAATGTACCTCCAGCAGGCGGTGCGCATGCCGTGGCCTGTTCGCGCCGGGAACCTCGCCTCCCGGCCCTTCAGCCAGAGCGCAGAATCAGGGCGGCGAAGAGATATCCCGCCAGCGTGGCCACCACGGCCGCTGCTCCGCAGGCCGGGGCCACATATTCGCGTGCGGCTTCCTTCCAGCGCAACAGATTGTGCATGTGCAGCTTCAGTTCGCGCAGAGACTCCTGCAACTGTTCGCGCTCGTCGCTGGCCTTGAGTTCAAGTTCGTACGTAGGCAGGCTCATGCCGCTTTGATCTCGCTTTCCAGCCAATGCTTGTCGGCCTTCAGTACTTCCAGGGTTCGGCGCGGAACCAGCGGCGGCCGGCGCAGCTTTTGGATGGCGAAATAGGCCATGACTAAACCGGGAATGCTCCACACGAAACCGACGATCGCGAAAGCCAGGGCCCAGCGGAAATCCACGGGCGGAAGCACCACATAGACGGCATCTACCAGCGCGGCAAGAAACAACAAATAAGCTGAGCCCAGCAGAAGCAGCGCGCTAGCCGCCACCGGCAGCGCGATCTTCCACGCCCGGATGTTTTGACGCAGCTCGGCGCGCAGCATTTCCAGGCGCGTGTGCAGGAAGGCTTTGGTTTCCAGAGTAATCTCGGTTACCACCTGGGCCAGAGTAGGTTCGGCGGGTGTGTTGCGTAATCTCTCCATAACATTCAACCTTCAGCCTGTAGCCGTAGCTCCGCGGGTCCGGGGCGTTCGGCATGGCTTCCGCAGCAACCGGAGCAGAATGCCGACCGAAAAACCAGCCGCGGCGGCTCCAGCAATCAGCTGGATCGGATTTTCGCGGGCCTCTCGCGCCGTGCGGCGGGCACGAACCACCAGGTCCCCGGAAAAGCGCCCGGCGGCCCGAGTAATCGCTGAAGCACCGCTCCAGAAGCCCTCGGCGGCATAGCCGCCCTCAACCACTTCGGGCGCGGCCTCTGACGGCGGGTACATGGCAGAGCCGCCTTTCGGTTTTTCAGGAACCGAACCACCGCTTTCGCTCGGCATGGGACGAGTGGCTGTCAACGTTCCTACGATGCCGGGAACTAAAAAGGGGATGGCGGAGCCGAATTTTCCCGCCAGCGTAAGGAAAGAGCCGCCACTTTCTCCCGATTGCTGCGTGGCGGCCGCAGGTTTTTTCGCCGCCAACGCGGTATTCTGGGAATCCAACATTCGTAACCGGGGAGGCGAGCATGAAAGTTGGATTTATCGGCCTGGGGAATATGGGTTCGGGCATGGCCGCGAACCTTCTGAAAGCGGGACACGAGGTGGCTGTATACAACCGCTCCGCGGAAAAAACCCGTCCGCTGGTGGAGCAGGGGGCGCGCTATGCCGCCCAGGTGGCCGACGCTTGCCGGGCAGACGCCGTCTTTACCATGCTCGCCGATGATCACGCGCTGGAATGCGTAGTGTTCGGCGACCACGGCGTGCTCGCCAGCCTGGGCAAGGGCAAGACCCATATCTCTTCGAGCACCATCAGCATCTCGCTCAGCGAAAGGCTGACCGAAGCGCACGGCAAAGCCGGGCAGAAATTTGTGGCGGCGCCGGTGCTGGGACGGCCCGAGGCTGCGGCCGCCGCCAAACTGGCCGTTCTCGCCGCGGGCGCGCCGGATGCCGTGGAGCCTTGCCTGCCACTGTTGGAGGCCATCGGGCAAAAGACATTTCGCATGGGAGATAAGCCGCCCGTGGCCAATCTGGTCAAGCTCAGCGCCAATTTCCTGATCGCCTCGCTGGTGGAAGCGCTGAGCGAGGCCATGGCGCTGGTGGCCAAGGCCGGCCTGGACCAGAAGGAATTCCTGAAATTCCTCACCTCGTTTGATGCGCCGCTTTTCAAGGTTTACGGGACCCTGATCGCAGAAAAAAAATTCGAGCCCGCGGGATTCGCCGCCACTCTGGGCCTGAAAGACGTACGCCTGGCGCTGGCTGCAGGCGAAAGCCTGCGCGTGCCGCTGCCCATCGCCAGCCTGGTGCGCGACAAGCTTCTCACTCTGCTGGCCCAGGGCGGTGAAAAACTCGATTGGTCTGCGGTTTCGCTCATCGCCGAAGAACAGGCCGGGTTAAAGGCACGGGTGGCGTGAAGCAGAGACGTGGCTCGCAACGTCCCGGAGACGCAGCAAGCTGCGTCTCTACTAACCCAACTCCTTTGCCAGGACCTTCCACTTGGCGTCCACCAGGGCCTTGGTCTTCGCGTCCATCAGGATTTCGTCCGGCCAGGGGCGGCTGAAGCCTTCGGCGGGCCACTTTCGGGTGGCGTCAATGCCCATCTTCGATCCGAAATTCGGAAGCCGCGACGCATGATCGAGTGAATCCACCGGCCCAAGCGTGAACTGAATGTCGCGCTCAGGATCAATGTGGTTGAGCACCTTGAGCGTGACCTCGGAGAGATCCTGCACGTTGACGTCTTCATCCATCACGATCACGCACTTGGTGAACATGGCCTGGCCGAGCGACCAGATGGCGTTCATCACCTTGCGCGCCTGCCCCGGGTAAGACTTGCGGATGGAAACGATCATCAGGTTGTGAAAGACGCCTTCGATGGGCAGGTTGATATCCACCAGCTCGGGGATGGTGAGCCGCATGAGCGGTAGAAAAATACGCTCCACGGCCTTGCCCATGTAGGCGTCTTCCATGGGCGGCTTACCTACGATGGTGGTCGAATAGATTGGATCTTTGCGGTGGGTGATGCAGGTGATGTGGAAGACGGGATAGAGATCTTCAAGCGAATAATAGCCGGTGTGATCGCCGAAGGGGCCTTCGGTACGGAGTTCGTCGAGTTTGACGTAGCCTTCGAGGACGATTTCTGACGAAGCGGGGACTTCGAGGTCCACCGTCTCGCACTTGACCAGCTCCACCGGCTTTTGGCGCAGGAAGCCGGCGATCAGATACTCCTCGACCTCGGGCGGGGCGGGAACGATGGAGGAAAATGTCACGGCCGGGTCAGTGCCGATGGCGACGGCAACTTCCATTTTGCCGGAAGGCTGGCCCTCAGTGAGAGTCTGCCCGCCCGAGGTGCGAGCCATGAGGTCCACACCTGCTTGGACAGCCGAGGGCGCCTGCCCCGGCATGGTCTGTGCAGCATTCCGTAAGGCTTCGCGGTAGTGCTCGGCGGCGATCTTCTGGCGCTGGGCATGAAAGCCGGTGGTCTGGCCGTCGAAAACCTGCAAGCGGTAGCAGCCTACATTGCGCTTGCCACTCTTCCGATCACGGGTGACCACGCAGGGCAAGGTAATGAAGCGGCCAGCATCTTTGGGCCAGCATTGCAGAATGGGAAAGTAGTCGAGTGAAAAATTCTCTCTTCGAATAATTTCTTTGCATGGCCCGGTGGAAACAGTCCTGGGAAAGAACTTGCCCATCTCGGCCAGCATGGGCAGCATTTTGACTTTATCGAGGAAGCCCTGCGGCGACTTGACGTCCATGAAGGAACGAATTCGTTCGGCGACCTCGTCGAGCGAGTCCACTTCGAGGGCTAGCTTCATGCGGCGCTCGGAGCCGAATTGGTTAATCAGGACCTGGTGGCCGGGGTGGCCCTTGATGTTCTGGAAGAGAAGTGCGTGCCCACCCTGTCGCAAAGAGCGCGACAAGGGTGCGGCGCCCTCATGGGCCTGGCCCTTGCTCACACGATCGGTGATCTCCGCGATTTCGAGGATGGGATCCACCTCGGTAGTGATGCGGCGCAGCTCGCCGGAGCGGTCGAGG
>Ga0335081_10002237_pt1 | contig 30447 bp, 23 predicted proteins | sample Lox_Sample_35_FD_206713 | JGI IMG/M metagenome (GOLD analysis project Ga0335081, IMG submission 206713) | Soil microbial communities from Loxahatchee National Wildlife Refuge, Florida, United States - Lox_Sample_3.5 | ecosystem: Environmental > Terrestrial > Soil > Wetlands | place: USA...
GCTTTCCTCACTGCATTTCTGTTCGGACACTTACTTCAGGGACAGGAATTGCCCAAAGCGCCCGGAGCTGAAGTGTTCGCCTTGACTCCGGAACCTGGCTACTTCACTGAACCCGGGGTAGCCGTGAATCCTTCGGATCCGAAGCAGGTCGTAGCCGTTTTTCAAGACAACGTGCATGCGGCCTACTCGCGAGACAGCGGGCGCACGTGGACGGTGGCGGAGGGAGTTGCACCCGCGAACTATCGCGTGTCTGGCGATGTCTCCACTGCTTTCGACAATCAGGGCCACGCATTCGTTTGCTACATCGCTTTCGACAAGCTTGGAACTTTCAACTACTGGGCACACGGCGCCACGCGAAACGGCATCTTCGTTCGCAGATCGTTTGATGGTGGGAAGACATGGGAGGCCGAGCACATTCCAGTGGCCGAGCAGACAAGCACGCCAGGGATCCCGTTCGAAGACAAGCCCTACATCGTCGCCGACACCAGCAAAAGTAAATATGCAGGGAACCTTTACATCGGCTGGACTCGATGGCGGCTCACAGATTCGCAGATGGTCCTGTCTCGATCAACGGACGATGGGAAAACCTGGTCCGCTCCGGTCGAGATCGACGCACATCCCGGACTTCCGCGCGACGATAATGGCGCCGCCGAAGGATTCGATGGAACGGTGGGGCCGGATGGAACGCTGTATGTAATCTGGAGCCAGGATGACGATTTGATGTTCACGTCCTCGCGCGACGGCGGGAAAACTTTCTCTCGAGCCCGTGCAGTCATTCATACAGCTCCGATCATGTTCGCCATTGAAACGCTGGATCGCGCGAACGGATTCCCGCAGATCGCAATCGATCCAAAGAGTAAACAGCTGTATGTGACCTGGAGCGACTATCGCAACGGCGACCTGGACATATTCATCTCAAGCTCTTCGGACGGAGGCAAACATTGGACTCCCGCGTTGCGCGTAAACAATGATCCGGTTCACAACGGCGCTGAGCAGTTCTTCCAATGGCTCGCGGTGGATCCATTGGACGGCTCTGTCAATGTCGTCTTCTATGACCGCCGAGGCGATCCTAATAATAGGAAGCAGATCGTGGTCCTTGCGCGATCGACCGACATGGGACGGTCGTTCATGAATTACGCCTGGACGGCAGATCCATTTCAGGCTGAGCCTGGAGTTTTCTTCGGCGACTACAGCGGGCTGGCGGCTCACGGCGGGCGTGTCTATGGCGTGTGGACAGAAGAACCGAACGAATCATCGACGACAACGGAAGGTAAGTCTGCAGATTCTAAAGAAGCCAAGCCTAGATCCAAAGGAACAGTGGTGAAGGTTGGAACAGCCAACTTCAACACGTCGAAGAAATAGGTCGGGCGACGATATCGATCGAAATCGTTCGACGTTGCTGAAAAATGCAACGCAGAAGGGATTCCAGCGGAGGTTTGTGCGCTTGGTGATATCGAATACAGGGATTACTGTATGGCGACCGGGTTTAACCCTAGGGAAAGATAAAAGACTCAGGGATATTTTCGTGCGTAATGGAGCCAACGACGGAGTTTGCAGACAGTTTATTACGCCGTTATGGTGAATCTTTTTTGTAACAGTCCGAATGGCCTCAAAAGCTAGTTCACATCTAAATTCGAACATTTGTATCCTGCCTAAGGCGCCGACTGGCATCCCCGGCTTGGATGAGATCACGCAGGGTGGCTTGCCGCGTGGCAGGCCGACGCTGGTGTGCGGCAGTGCCGGCTGTGGAAAGACGCTGTTTGCCATGGAGTTCCTCATCCGCGGGGCCACAGAATTCGGCGAGCCCGGCGTATTCATGGCGTTCGAGGAGAGTGCCGAGGAATTAACCCAGAATGTCCGATCTCTCGGATTCGATCTCGATAAGCTCGTCCGACAAAAAAAGATGGCGATCGATTTCGTCCGGGTTGAGAGAAATGAGATTGAGGAAACCGGGGACTACGACCTGGAAGGGTTGTTCATTCGGCTGAATGCCGCGATTGACTCGATCGGCGCCAAGCGAGTGGTGCTCGACACCATTGAAGCTCTCTTTTCCGGACTGCAGAACGAAGGCATTTTGCGGGCGGAGTTGCGACGGCTCTTCCGGTGGCTGAAAGACAAGGGCGTTACGGCAGTTATTACGGGCGAGCGTGGGGACGGCACGCTAACGCGGCGTGGACTCGAAGAGTATGTCTCGGATTGCGTGATCCTGCTTGACCATCGGGTCAACGATCAGATATCGACGCGCCGCATGCGCATTGTGAAATACCGTGGCACGACGCACGGGACGAATGAATATCCGTTCCTCATCGACGAGGACGGATTCAGCGTTCTTCCGATTACCTCTCTCGGATTGCAACACGATGTCAGCAATGAACGGATCTCGAGCGGGGTAGAGCGCCTGGACAACATGCTCGGTGGGAAAGGGTTCTACCGGGGGACAACGATCCTGATTTCGGGCACAGCGGGCACGGGCAAAACAAGCATGGCGGCGCATTTTGTGAAGGCTGCCTGCGAACGCGGCGAACGCGCTCTGTATTTCGCTTTCGAAGAATCACCAGGGCAGTTGATGCGGAACATGCGGTCGATCGGGATCAATCTGAGCAGCTACGCGAAGAAGGAACTGCTGCAGATTCATTCCAGCCGCGCTACGTTTTACGGGCTGGAAATGCACCTGGCGATGATTCACAAGATGGTGCAGCAGGCAAATCCAGATGTGGTGGTCTTCGATCCAATTGGGGCATTGATACAGGCTGGCACGCGCAATGATGCGCACGCGATGATCGTGCGACTGATCGACTTCCTGAAATTCCGTCAGATTACGGCGATGTTGCTCAACCTGACCACATCCGGGGAGGCGCTTGAACACACTGACGTCGATATTTCGTCGATCGTCGATAGCTGGCTGTTGTTGCGCGACGTTGAGCTTGGTGGAGAGCGGAATCGAGCACTGTACGTGCTCAAGTCCCGAGGGATGGCGCACTCGAACCAGCTACGGGAGTTCCTGCTTACGGCGCGCGGAATCGATCTGCTGGATGTATATGTAGGTCCTGAAGGAGTACTGACGGGGTCTTCGCGGGTGTCGCTGGAAGCACGTGAGAGAGCCGCTACGCTAGCCGGACAACAGGAAGCAGAGCGGAAGGAGCGCGATCGTGAGCGCAAGCGCGAAGCGCTAGAGGCAAAGATCATTGCGCTGCGTAAGGAATTTGAAATCGAAGAGGCGGAGAGTGAGCTGGTTACGGAGCAGGAAACGACTCGTCGAGAACGGTTGCAGGAAGACCGGCAAACGATGGCGAGGAGCCGTCACGCAGATGAAGGTAACGGGGCCGCCCGGCCCAGGATAAGACAAGATTCCCGATGAAGAAGAATGGTACTTCAGAGAAGAAAACGCCACTGACCCTCGATGAGATTGGACGCAAGCCATCGAAGGGAGACGAAGAAAAATGGGACTTGCGGCTGTACGTTGCGGGGCAAACTCCGCGATCAGTGGCCGCTTTCGCCAATCTCAAACGGCTGTGCGAGGAGCACCTTGCTGGGCGGTACAGCATTGAGGTAGTCGATCTGATTAAGCATCCGCAATTGGCGGCGGGAGACCAGATCCTGGCTATTCCGACACTGGTACGGAAGTTGCCGCAGCCTATCCGGAAAATTGTGGGAGATTTGCGGGACACCGAGCGAGCACTAGTTGGTCTGCAATTGCGTCCGGGAAAAGATTGATGGCGGGATTGCATTCCAATAATTTTGCGAGATAATGACGGCAACTGGGGGCTCTAGTAGAGAAGCTATATGGGGCAAAACATCATCATTTCCAACGAAACGGACGATAGCGCGCAAATATTAGAAGCAATTCGCACCGGCTGCGTGGATGCCTTTGTGGTTGAAGAGCGCGAGGGGCACACCGTTTACACGCTGCATAACGCAGACCTGCCTTACAGCACGCTGGTTCAGCGGATGCAACAGGGCGCAGCGATGTTGAACGCGTCCGGCAATCTGATTTATTGCAACGTGAGTTTTGCCGTTCTTTTGGGAATGTCGGCTGATTCGCTCATTGGCGTTCGTCTGCAAGAACTGGTTCATGAGGATGATGTCGCCTCTCTGCAAAAACTGCTGCGCGCGCCCGAGCTTGATTCCAGGGAAGGCGAAGTACGGCTCCGCAAAGTGGATGGCATCGATCTATGGGTTAGGCTGTCACTGAATCCACTGTCGCGGGACGGCGCAATTACGGGCGTGCTGGTAACCGATCTCACGACGGAAAAATCCAACGCCGAACTGGCTGCGCGGATTCAGAGCGTGCAGGATGAGGAGCGTCGTAACATCGCCCGCGAACTGCATGACAGCGTCGGACAACTGCTCACCGCGGTTGCGATGAATCTTGGCTTACTCCGGAACGCTGCGAGTAGTTTGAGCCCTGCACATTCCAAGTTGCTGGATGACAGTAACATGATAGTGGCAGAAGTAACAAAGGAGATCCGCACGATCTCGCACCTGCTGCATCCGCCGCTGCTCGGGGTTGCGGGTCTCTCCGCGGCGATTCGCTGGTATGTGGACGGGTTTTCGGAACGGAGCCGCATCGCGGTCGAGGTCGATGTTCCGGATGAATTGGGCCGTGTCTCGAGCGAAGTTGAGATTGCGCTGTTCCGCGTGGTTCAGGAATGCCTGACAAATGTCTACCGGCATTCGGGATGTGACTCGTGCTGGATTAAGCTTGAGCGGGAAGAAAACTGGCTCCATCTGCAAATTCGCGATGACGGCAAGGGCATACAGTCTCGTGCGAAGGCATCAACGGGGGTTGGTATCCGCGGAATGAAGGAACGGATGCGTCACCTCGGGGGGAGTTTAGAGGTGGTTTCCTCCGAATCCGGGACTACGGTCACCGCGCATCTTCCAGCAGGTGAAGTTGTTGGGAACGGGGAGCAGCCTTCCGTTCAACGGTGAGTGGTCATTGAATCCTGCGGCACCCCTTCTCAAAGTGCAGGGAGACAGCGTTTTTATTTTACGAAGTGTTCTCCAAGAGCTCTGCTGGTGATCGGAATACCCAAGAATTAAAGGACCCTAAAAAACTTCTCATCATCGTTTGGTTCTGTTGTTAGAATACGTTTTCTTAACCGTTCCTTCGTGGGTCAGCGAAAGGGCATGGCGCTGATCGGGCATCCAATGTCTTCCTGTTCAACGAGGAGGGTATGCGTTGGAAAAGGCAATCCTTCGTGTTCTGATTGTCGATGATTTCCAACCTTGGCGTCAGTTCCTCCTATCGACCCTTCAGAAGCTACCTCAACTTAAAGTCATTGGCGAAGAAGCAGACGGTTTGTCAGCGGTTCACAGCGCTGAAGACCTGAAGCCAGATCTCATCATTCTGGATATCAGTCTTCCAAAGCTGAACGGGATTGAAGCCGCACGCAGAATTCGAAAGCTCTCTCCTGGTTCCAGAATTCTGTTCGCAAGCGCAGATCGATCGCGCGAGACGGTTGAGGCCGCGTTGGAAACTGGCGCGTGCGGCTACCTTGTGAAGACAGATGCGGGAAGCGAACTGCTGCCTGCGATAGCGGCTGTCATCGGAGGCAAGCCGTTTGTCAGCGCGGGAGTAGGTGGCAAGCATCCCGCTCAGGCGGCGAAACGGCAGAATCGCGACGGCGTTGATCGCGACTCTGCGCGCTCAGCCCAAAATGCAAAGGTTCGCCATGAAGTTGACTTCTACCACGATGACATAGCGCTGGTGAATGGTTTTTGCCGGTCGATTGAAGATGCCCTAAAGATGGGCGCTGCGGTGATCGTGATTGCAACCGCCTCACACCACGCGCAAATTCTCGAGCAGTTCACATATCAGGGTACGAACATTAACGCCGCAATGGAGAGAGGAGGCTATTTGTCTGTGAACGCCGTCGAGGCATTAGAGATGATGATGTCTGACGGAATGCCTGACGAGGGGCGCTGCAGCAGGGCCGTGGGCGATCTCATCGCAAGGGCCCGCAAAGCGGTAACGTTAAAGGGTGCGCGAGTTGCAATATGCGGAGAGTGCGCCCCCACCCTTCTACAAGAGGGAAAAGCGGACGCGGCGATCCGGCTCGAGCAGATTTGGGACGAGGTTACCAAACAGCATAATGCCGATACTTTGTGCGGCTATCTTTGGAGCGCTTTTCCCGAGGGCGAAAACAGCGCAGTCTTGCGCCGGATCCGCGCCGAACATTCCGCAGTTCGCAAAAGATCTTGCGACCGAGAAATGAGTTAGCCCACCATGCTTCCGGAGTCGCCTTGCCTTGCCGAGTCCTCTTCGCAAGAAAAAGGCACGCGGGCATGGATGGTAGTACCGCGCTGGTGTTCTGAAATAATGGAGAGATCTCCATTAACCAGCCTTACACGCTCGTGCATACTCGTGAGTCCAAGGCCGGCTTCTTTGAGGGCCGCGTCCGCGTCAAAGCCCTTCCCTGTATCGCTTACGATCAGATGAATTTCGTTCGGAGTTTTCCGTAATTGGACATCCACTCGTTGTGCACCGCTATGCTTTACCGCGTTATGCAGCGCCTCCTGCAGCACCCGAAAAAGACAGAGTGAACTTTCAGAGGAAACCGAACTGGGGAAAGAGTCGTGCTGGAAATCGATCTCGATATCATGTCGCTCGCTGACCTCCTTGCACAGACCTCTAGCCGTTGCCACGAGGCCGACATAGGAGAGTCTTGAAGCTTGGAGCTCGCGCGAGAGCGTTTGGACACTCTGCGAAATCTGGACGATTTTTTCGTGCAGATCCGTTGAGCGGTCCTGGAGCTCAGGAGAAGCCACATGAGACTGCGACTGGAACTGCTGGACCTCTGCAGCGACAAGCGCAAGTTGTTGGGCGATGTCGTCATGAAGGTCTCTGCCGATCCGGGCGCGTTCTTGTTCTTGCGCCTCAATCAACCTGCCACTTACGAGGCGGAGCGAGGCTTGGGCCCGTCTGGAATCACTTATCAGCGCCGAGAGGAACATGAGCGGCACGTCGACGATGCAAAGCAGAGTCTGCAGTGAGAGTGTGTTCTGTGCCATAGACGTGTTTGGAAACGGCTCACGCCCTTGAATGACATTCCAAGTGGAGATCAATGCGATCAATAAAACCGAAAAACTCAGTCCCGCAGTACCAAACCGTGCCGTCGCCCACAACAAAAGGGCGAGAGGAACGTAAAGAAACGCAGGCCTGGTATGAGCTGACACCGCAGGATAAAAACCGAACACCGCCATCGAAACCACGACCGTTCCGAGGACGAGCAGTAGGGCTTCACACAATCGAGCCAAGGTGAGCCTTCGGATCCAAGAAGCACCATTCAAGCGAAAGAGCATGATCGTCGGGACGATTGTCAGTACGGCCAAGGCATTTGAAAAGAATCGCTCAATTCCGAGTGGCAAATAGTGTCGGCCCCAACCTGTGATGACCACCGCGGCAGCATCGAGGAATGAGGTGGCAAAAGGAGCAACTACGACGGCAAAAATAATAAAAGTGAAGACGCCGCGTACATCGTCGAACATTTTCCTGCGGTCGATAACCCGCGTGATGCACAAGGCCGCAATCAGGGCCTCACCGATATTCGTAGTAAACCAACCGACCGCTGTGGAAACTGGCACACCCACCTGGAGTTGGGCGAGCATATGCGCCGGGAAAACCGCCAGGATTAGGGCCCACCACGTTCGGACTGGAGTCAGCAGCAAGCACGCAAGCAGAATTGCATTGGGAGGCCAGAAGGTCGAAATCGGCTGCCCAGCCGGGGTCCAGGCAAAGCCAATTCTTGTGCCCAGGTAATAGCTCGCTCCTACCAGCAGAGCCGACCGGAGTGTGCGCAGCGTTTGGGTCTGCTGAAAAGAAGTGCCCTCAGAAGCGAACGCACGAGAAATCTTCAGGATTGGCGATGAAAATATGGCGCTCATTGCTCCCACCTATCGCCCGACAATCAGCCCACGAGCAATGTTGCGATAGATATTACCCTAAGAAAGGGTATGGTCAAGCTATCGCCCCGGATTCTTGCCGCTAGATAATGCGGTAACAATTTGGTGCTCGTACGGAGAAATGGTTGTTACGGGTACAATGTTCCCTATTTCATGCGATGCGATTCGCTGACGCCCATCGGTTGCGCCAGGAGCTGATCGCCCTGGACCTACCAATCCATAACGTGGAGGCAATCCAATAAACCCGAGATCACTGCTCTTCTTGTGCGCCGTGTCGGCGACCTGCCTCGTTCTCACTGCGAACCATTTAACTCAAGCCCAGACATCGACGAAGCCGACCGGCGATTCACCTGCGAACCTTCCTAGGACCGACTTCCCGGATTGGCCTTACCCGAAAGGTGTACACGAAACTCCGAAACCGGACGACGGCGAGCTCTTCCATATTCCCGGAAGCATCAAGAGTTACACGGATACTCAGATCAACGGGAGTTTCAGCACCGTGGACTGGTTCCCGGAGCTGCACCCTGCGCCGCCTGCGCCGGTCATTCTAGGTAAGGAAGGCGCCTACCACGCCTGCGGAATGTGTCACCTTATCGACGGGCGAGGCAAACCCGATACGGCCGATCTTCAGGGGCTTCCCGTCGCGTATTTTCTTCAGCAACTCGCCGATATGAGAGACGGTAAGCGGCATGGTTCCGTACCGTACGCTACGGTAAACGATATGATCCCGGTTGCGAAAGCGCTTGATGCAGCCGACGCGAAAGTCGCGGCTGAATACTTTCATTCGGTACGACCCGTCAGAAGTTCGCGCATTATAGAGACTGACAGTGTCCCTGTGACACGTCCGGGTCCGCATAACGTACAACTGGTGGACGCCAGTGGAGCGACAGAACCGGTCGGGACTCGCATCATTGAGGTGCCTGAGGACGTACAACGGACGTTCCTGCGTGACGCCACTTCAGGATTCATCGCGTACGTGCCAAAGGGAAGCGTAGAACGAGGCGAGCTGTTGGCGAAAACTGGCGATTCCGGCAAAACCGTTCGTTGCGGCTCCTGTCATGGACGTGGCTTAAGAGGAAAGGGAGATCGGTACCCACCTTTGGCCGGGCACTCCCCGACTGCTACAGCACGGCAACTCTACGATTTCAAAAACGGGGCTCGCAATGGCCATAATGCCGCGGACATGAAACGTGTCGTTGCCAAACTTACAGATCAGGACATCGTGGACCTTACGGCCTACATCGGCTCGCTGCAACCGTGAGTCTGGTCGTTTGACGCACTCTTCCACTCTCTTTAAACTCAGATGAACGGCGTGTTACAGAATCTCCCTACGCCGTGCGAAGGAACTTGTGAGTCCTACTGAGACGACTGAGAAGAAAAAAGACGGCGTGAAGCGCGAGATTTCGGTGGAGATCCCAGCGGAAGAGGTCACCCGCGAGACCGAAGCGTTGATAGCGAAATACCAAAAGGTAGCGCGGCTGCCCGGGTTCCGGGCGGGGCATGTGCCGGCGACGATTATCCGGCAACGGTTTAAAGAAGATCTGAAGAGCGATGTGGTGGAGTCGCTGATCCCGAAGTACTTCCGCAAAGAGACCGAGAAGTTGGGGATGGTGCCCGTCTCGCAACCACGGGTGACCGATCTGCACATTCATGACGGCGAGCCGCTGAAGTTCAAGGCGAGTTTCGAGATCATGCCCGAGATCATTGTCGAGGGCTACAAAGAGCTGCGCGCGGATCATCCGGAGATCGTGGTCAAGGATGAAGAAGTGGAAGAGGCGCTGAACAACGTCCGCGAGCAGCATGCGACCTTTACTACCGTCGAGGGCAGCACGCTTTCGGATGGCGATTATGCGCAGGCGTCGATGGATGGACGTCCGAAGGATACGGATGACAAGACGCAGCCCGTACACATGGATGAAGTGTTGATTGAGATTGGTGGGAAGAATACCGTGCCGGAATTCTCGGCCAATCTGCGGGGAGCAAGCGCCGGCGACACGCGAGAGTTTGAAGTCGTGTACGCCGAGGACAACAACGATAAGCGGCTTGCCGGGAAGACCTTCATTTACACGGTGAAGATTGGCGCCATCAAGCAAAAGAGTCTGCCGGAGTTGAATGACGCATTCGCGAAGGAACTGGGCGAGTTCGAGACGCTCGATGCGGTGCGCAAGCAGATTCGCGAGAACATGGAACATGAGCGCAAGCACGACGCCGAGCGCGAGGCGAAAGACAAGCTGGTGGCGGAGCTGGTGAAGCGGAATGATTTTGAAGTCCCAGAGTCGCTGGTGGACCGTCAAATTGATCTGCGTTTAGAGCGCGGACTTCGTGCGCTTGCGGCGCAGGGCATGAAGATGGAAGACATGAAGAAGATGGACCTGCCGCGGTTACGGGCGGGGCAGCACGATCAGGCAGTGCAGGATGTGAAGTCGTCGTTGTTACTGGACCGGATTGCCGAGCTGGAGAAAATTGATGTGAGCGATGACGAGTTGCAGAAGGAACTCGACGCGCTCGCGCTGCAGACGAAACAGCCGGTGGAAACGGTCCGCACTCGTTTGACACAGGATGGGGGCCTCGATAGAATCCGGAACAGAATCCGCAGCGAAAAGACCCTCGAATTTCTGTATCATCAGTCTGCGTAGTCCAGATACACAGACTCTTTCGAATCCTCCCCTGCAGCACGGTGGTTGCAAGGGGACGGAGTGTGGCAGGTAAACGTGAACAATAAAGATCCTCACATGATGTTAGTACCCATGGTCATCGAGCAGACGGGACGAGGCGAGCGCGCCTACGACATTTATTCGCGGCTGCTGCGCGACAACATTATTTTCATCGGCACGCCGATTGACGACAACATTGCGAACCTGGTGATCGCGCAGATGTTGTTTCTGGCTCAGGAAGATCCGGAGAAAGATATCCAGCTTTACATCAACTCTCCGGGCGGCTCGATCACAGCAGGGATGGCGATCTACGACACCATGCAATATGTGAAGAATGATGTGATGACGCTGTGCGTTGGGCAAGCGGCATCGATGGCCGCGTTACTTTTGGCATCAGGCGAACCGAAAAAGAGGTTGGCACTTCCGAATTCGCGGATTCTAATACATCAGCCGTCTATGGGTGGATTATCCGGACAGGCCACCGACATCGACATTCACGCACGCGAGATTTTGCGCATGCGCGAGATCACAAACCAGTTACTTTCGAAACATAGCGGACAGAAACTGGACAAGGTGGAGAAAGATGTCGAGCGCGATTTCATTATGAACGCGCAACAGGCTAAGGAATACGGAATCATAGACGATATCATTTACAAGACGGCAAAAGCGGTATGATCGCCCTTCGCGCCTGACGGTTCGAGCAAGACGACAGGAGGATGACTGGCTCGATCAAGCCGCGCGGGAAACGCCGAAGGAGTAAAGAAGAGTGAAAAACAAGTCGGGAACGGAAGAGATACTACGCTGTTCGTTCTGCCACAAATCGCAGGACGCCGTCGCCAAGCTAATCTCCTCTCCCAGCGATTACCCCCGCGCCTACATCTGTGACGAGTGCGTTGCGGTTTGCAACTCGATTCTGGAAGACGACCGGACCGCAACCCCGCCGAGCAGCACCCCAAACCAACTGCCCAAGCCCCAGGAAGTGAAAGCATTCCTGGATGAGTACGTCATTGGGCAGGAGCAGACGAAGAAGAAGCTGGCGGTCGCGGTTTACAACCACTACAAGCGAATCTTCATGAATCGCCAGAAGACGGGCGATGGGATTGAACTTTCGAAGTCGAACATCATGCTGATTGGGCCGACCGGCACTGGCAAGACTTTGCTGGCACAAACTTTGGCCCGGATGCTGGATGTGCCTTTTGCGATCGTTGATGCGACGACTTTGACGGAAGCCGGATACGTCGGCGAGGATGTTGAGAACATCATCCTGAAGCTGCTGCAGGCTGCGGATGGTGATGTGAGCCGGACGCAGACCGGAATTATCTACATCGATGAAGTGGATAAGATCGGGCGGAAGGATGAGAATCCGTCGATCACGCGGGATGTCTCAGGTGAGGGCGTGCAGCAGGCGCTACTGAAAATTCTCGAGGGCACGATTGCGAATGTGCCGCCGCAAGGTGGACGCAAGCATCCGCATCAGGAGTTCACGCCGGTCGACACGACGAACATTCTATTCATCTGCGGTGGCGCGTTTGTCGGACTCGAAAAGATTATTTCCCGCCGCATCGGGAAGAAATCGCTTGGGTTCCGCTCGGGCGAAGAGGCCGAGGAAGAATTCACCTCAAAGAAGAAGACGCAGGAACTTCTGCAGGATGTTCAGCCGGAAGACCTTATCAAATTTGGGCTGATCCCAGAATTTGTGGGGCGCCTGCCTGTGGTCGGGATGCTCGAAGATCTGGATGAGTTCGCGCTGATCGAGATTTTGACGCGTCCGAAGAATGCGATTGTGAAGCAGTATCAACGGCTGTTCGAGTTCGAGAACGTTCGCCTGAAATTCGCCGATGAAGCGCTGCGAGCGATTGCACGGCAGGCGATGGCCCGGAAGGTTGGGGCTCGCGGTCTGCGGATGATTCTTGAAGAGCTGATGCTGGATTTGATGTTTAACCTGCCTAGCCAGAAGAAATTGAAGGAATTCGAAGTGACTCGCGAGATGGTGGAAAAACGGTCCGCCTCGTTCGCTACCGTCATGGAGAAGGCTGGATAAGTACCCAAACCCTTAACCACAAAGGACACTAGGGTACACGAAGGATTTCACGCTTCGTGAATCATGGTGTCCTTTGTGATTATTGGCTTTTGGAATGCCGCCTCCAAATCTAAGGGCACCTTACCACTTAAATGCCATTTCGCGAGACCCTCCGCTCAAGGTAAAATCCAAGTAGATCGTCGTTTGGCCGTTCGTCGTCAGGCTGTTCAGCCCAGGAGAATCAGTGACCACATCCAAGGAAAAATACGAATCGAAAAAGCTGCCCATGATGCCCATCCGGGACGTCGTCATTTTCCCGTTTATGATGACGCCGTTCGTTGTGGGCCGCGAATCGAGCGTGCGGGCTCTCGAAGAGGCGTTGGCAGCCGATAAAAAGATATTCCTGGCGACGCAGCACGATGCGTCGATTGATGAACCAAAGGCGAACGAGATCTACCAGGTGGGCACGATCGTGAATATCGTGCAGAGCCTGAAGCTTCCGGACGGCAACATTAAAGTTCTGGTCGAGGGCATTGAGCGCGGGAAAATTCTTCAGGTCACGGATAACGAGGGCTACATGCAGGCTACCGTGCGCGTGGCACGGTTCACGACCGAGACGAATCAGGCGCTCGAAGCCAGCATGCAGCGGGTGACGTCTCTGTTCGAGCAATACGTGAAGCTCTGTCAGGCGCTGAATTACGAGACGATGATTTCGGCTGTACGGATGGAAGATCCGGCGAAGCTGACGGACGTTATTTCTGCGAACTTGCAGCTTTCGATTGAAGAGAAGCAGGAACTGCTGGAGATCTTTGATCCGGCGGAACGGCTCACGCGGATCGCCGATGTGCTGGATATCGAGATTGAGAAGTTGAATGTTGACCGCACCATCCAGTCGCGCGTGAAGCGGCAGATGGAGAAGGCGCAAAAAGAGTATTACCTCAACGAGAAGATCAAGGCCATTCAGAAGGAGTTGGGGCGCGGCGAGAAGAGCGAGTTCGACGAGTTAAAGAAAAAGATTGAAGCCGCGGGCATGCCGAAGGAGACGAAGGAGAAGGCCCTGCAGGAACTGAAGAAACTCGAAGCGATGCCGCCGATGTCGGCTGAGTCGACGGTTTCGCGCAATTACCTGGATTGGCTGCTGGCGGTGCCGTGGAAGAAGCGGTCGAAAGAAATTCGAAATATTTCCCGCGCTGAGAAAGTTCTGAATGAAGATCACTACGGTCTGGAAAAGATCAAGGAGCGCATTCTCGAGTTTCTTGCTGTCCGGCAGCTGGTGAAGAATCCCAAAGGATCGATTCTGTGCTTTGTTGGGCCTCCGGGTGTTGGAAAGACTTCGCTGGGGATGTCGATTGCGAAGGCGACGGGACGCAAGTTTGTGCGCATGTCGCTGGGTGGCGTGCGCGATGAGGCGGAAATTCGCGGTCACCGGCGGACCTATATCGGTGCTTTGCCTGGCCAGATTATCCAGATGATGAAGAAGGCGGGGACGAAGAATCCGGTGTTCATGCTGGATGAAGTCGACAAGATGTCGATGGACTTCCGCGGAGACCCGTCGGCGGCGTTGCTCGAAGTGCTCGATCCAGAGCAGAATTTCATGTTCGTGGATCACTATCTCGACGTGGAATACGATCTGTCGCAAGTGTTCTTTGTCGCGACCGCGAACGTGATGCACACGATTCCTCCTGCATTGCAGGATCGCATGGAGGTTCTGCGGCTGCACGGTTATACCGAGCAGGAGAAAGTCGAGATCGCGAAGCAGTTCCTGGTGAAGAAGCAGATGCTCGCGGCGGGGCTATCTGAAAAAAACATCAAGTTCACGGACGATGCGATCACTGCGCTCATTCGGTCTTACACGCGTGAGGCAGGAGTTCGGAACCTGGAACGTGAGATAGGGAACGTTTGCCGCAAGGTGGCGCGCAAGGTGGTGAAGGAAGGTGAGAACTACTTCATTACCATCACCGGAGAAAATGTGAATGACTTCCTGGGCGTGATCAAGTTCCGCGACACTCTGGCGCACGAGAAGAGCGAAGTCGGGCTGGTTACTGGGTTGGCATGGACTGAGGTTGGCGGGTCGATCTTGAGTACCGAAGCCAGCGTTGTGGATGGCAAGGGTAAGCTCACACTTACGGGAAAGCTTGGCGACGTAATGCAGGAGTCGGCGCAGGCGGCGATGTCGTACGTGCGTTCGCGCGCTCAGCGCCTGGGGCTGACCCGAGACTTCTATCGCAATCTTGATCTACACGTGCACGTACCGGAGGGTGCGATTCCAAAGGATGGGCCGTCGGCTGGAATTACGATTGCAACGGCAATTTCCAGCGCATTGAGCAAGATTCCGGTGCGGCGCGATATCGCCATGACGGGAGAGATCACATTGCGCGGCAAGGTTCTTCCGATCGGGGGGTTGAAAGAGAAGTTGCTGGCCGCTCATCGCGCGGGATTGTTCGAAGTGATCCTGCCAAAGGACAACGAGAAGGACCTGGCTGAAGTACCGGAAAACCTGCGCACCGCGATGAAGTTGCACTTTGTCGATACGATGGACCAGGTGCTCGGGATCGCGCTTGAGTCGCCTCTACCGAAGGTTGAAGAAGAAACGACGCAGCCGATTGCACCGCCACTGAGTACGGTGACGCCGGAGAGTTCTACGGCGCATCAGTAGGGCGGTCGTTGGTCCTTGATCGTTAGTCTTTGGCAAGGAAGGCCCGCTTGCGCGGGCCTTTTCCTTTGGCGTTTTGACTTCGTTTTGCTGAAGCTGTATTGGGGATACTTAATACGACGGGGTTTAAGTGTAATCGTGTGGTTTCCTCAACTCTCACTGCTGTAGGGTGCAAGCTCAATAAGGCGCGCCTCATGCGTTGGAATTTCTATGGTCCTTACGCACAGGCTGCGCGGATTTTTTCGCAGAGTTGGGCAAGGGAGCGCTCGACGCAATCGGTGAGCCAGCGTTCCAGGGTTGTGCGCTGGGCATCGGGGATGTAGGAGAATTTCACGCCGAACTTCCACACCGTGCTCCATACGACTCTGCCGTTCACGCCCAGGACTTCTCCGCTGGCGGGCAGGGCGAAGCGCAGATCGATCTCTTCTCCAACACTTGGAAGTGCACCGGAGAGAAATACTTTCGGATTGATCTCTATCGCTGCGCCACCCTCGCTCAAGTTGACAACCGTTGCTTCAAATAGCGGACGGGAATGGGTGCTTAGCGAGGCGGTAATGGCCACTGTTTCGCGGTGCTGTTTTCTGCGGCGGACTACGGTCGCGTTATAAGCGGCGCGGAGACAACGCTCGATCTGGACTGCGGATGCGGGCTTGTGAATCAGGAAGTGAACTCCGGCGGCAAAAGCCTGTCTGAGGTCCAACAGGTCGCGGACGATTGCGACGAGAACGCAGTCCTGATTCAGTTTGGAACGACGCACGGCGCAAAGGAATTCGGCGAGGTTATCGATCTCCCGCCAATCTACGATGATGGTCTCGAATTCATGGGCCTGGATCATCGCGAGGGCCGCCGAAGACGTGTTCACGATTCGCGGCGTTACTTGCAAGTCATGCAAGACGCTACGCGTAATTCCGAGGAAGCTCACGTCGGCGCACAAAAGCAGGGTATGCATTTCCAGCCTGCTTTTCGGCTTGTTTTCGAGAGTGCTTTCCATGGCGATCTCCAGTGCCGCGAGCGGCGGATTTGAGGCTCTATCTCGCTTGCTACTGGTTCAATCGGCCTGGCATCCCGTTAGTTCAATGGTGGGGCGGAACGATGGGAAACGCGCATGTTACTTCCGTGCGGGAGAAAGGTAAAGTCGCGAATGAAGAACAAGATGGTTGGGGTACCGGCAGGACTGGTGGAAGGCGAGGGACAAGACGTCTCACCGTCCTCATTGAACCAGTCTTCTCGATGGCGCATCCTATAAGCTGTTGAATGGTGAAGAATTGAATGACATTCTCGCGACGCAGTTTCCTGAAGACAGCTGGAGTCCTAGCCGGGGGAGTGCTGATTCCGCCGGCGATGGCACCAGCGGCTCCGCTGAGACGAAGCGGTGTGACAGGTTCGGACGACGGCTCTGTCGACTACACGATAAGAATCGCTGCCAGCGCTGTGGAGATCGCTCCGAAGAAGATTATTTCGATCACCACCTATAACGGCCAGTTTCCTGGGCCCCTGTTGCGATTGAAAGAAGGACAGCGCGTTACCGTTGACCTGGTGAATGAGAGCGACACTGCCGAGCAACTGCACTGGCATGGGCAGTTCGTGCCGGTGGATGTGGATGGAGCCTCCGAGGAGGGAACACCGTACATTCCGGCGCACGGCCGGAGGCGGATTTCGTTTGTGCCACAGCCATCGGGATACCGCTTCTATCACACCCACAATCGGGCGGGAGCGGATCTTTCCGCGGGTCAGTACAGCGGGCAAGTCGGGCAGGTGTATATCGAACCGAAGAATGACCCCGGCCACTACGATCGCGAAGTCTTCCTCGTATTGAAAGAGTTTGAGCCGAATTTCAGCCGTGGCGGCGATATGCCGCAGGATGTGCTATCACCAGCGACGAGAGTGAAGGCGCTTGAGGAGAAGGGTGAGTCGGAAATGAAGGCGTCTTTGGACAAGGGCATGCCTCATGGATACGAGGTCGGCTATTCGTCATTCACCATCAACGGGCGCATGCTGGGACATGGAGAACCGATCCGGGTAAAGGCTGGAGAGCGCGTGCTGTTTCACGTGCTGAACGGGAGCGCCACGGAGGTTCGAAGCCTTGCTCTGCCGGGACATACTTTCAAGGTCATCGCACTGGATGGAAACCCGGTTCCAAATCCTGCAACGGTTCCGGTTCTCTGGCTGGGAACGGCGGAGAGAGTCTCGGCGATTGTGGAGATGAAACATCCGGGCGTGTGGATTATGGGAGATACGGATGACGATGATCGGCGACACGGGATGGGCATCGTGGTGGAATATGCGCACCAGGCGGGCAAGCCTCAATGGATGGCTCCGCCAAAATCTCGCTGGGATTACACACGATTTGCCAAACCCGGCGCGACCGCTCCTGCGCCGGACGAAACCTTCGAGATGACATTCGCGAAGGAGAATGCGGCGGTTGAGGGATTCAACCGGTGGACAATCAATGGAGCGGCTTATCCGGTGACGGGAGCGATGGCTCCCGCGACTTTTCGTTTACACGAAGGGCGACGCTATCGCGTGCACATGCGCAATGCGAGCGACGACCTGCATCCGATCCATTTGCATCGGCATGTATTCGAACTCACAAACATTATGGGCAAGGCAACCGCAGGCGTGATGAAAGATGTCGTGATGCTCGGGGGGTATCAGGAGGTCTCGTTTGACTTTGTGGCCAATAATCCCGGGATGACGCTGTTCCATTGCCATCAGCAGTTGCATATGGACTTTGGATTTATGACGCTGTTTGATTACGTGTAGAGTTGGTCGTTGGTCGTCGGTTGTTGGTCGGCGGTCCTCGGTCGTCGGCCCTAATCGTTCTCATATCGATCCTGCTTTTGGAAGGCCGAGTCATGCACACCTTGCCAATCGCCGATTGGTCGTAGGAAACTTGGTTATGAGGGTACTCTCCCGGTTTCTGGCGTCCGCTACCGATCCTTCGCAGTTCCCTGCCCCATCTGTCCCTGAGATCGCCTTCCTTGGGCGTTCGAACGTCGGCAAATCGAGCGTCATCAATTCTCTCGTCGGCACCAAGCTGGCACGAACCAGCTCGACTCCTGGACGGACACGCAGCATCAATTTCTTCGAAATTCGCTGGCCGGGAAAGCCGCGACCGGAGTTCATCTTTGCCGATTTGCCAGGTTATGGCTATGCGAAGATTTCGCGCGAGGTGGCGCAGGAGTGGCCGAAGTTTATTGAGCCGTATCTCAACGAGAGGCCGACGCTGGCTCTGTGCGTTGCGCTCGTCGATGTAAATGTCCCGCCGCAACAGAGCGACCGGCAGTTGCTCGAGTTCCTGAATGCGTCAGGACGAGCATTGCTGCTGGTTGGCACCAAAGCCGACCGGCTGTCAAATAACCAGCTTAGTAATGTGTTGCGGACACTGAGTAATGAATATCCGAGTGCGCGGATGCTTCCCTACTCGTCGAAGACCGGCGCAGGGCGCGATGAGTTGTGGAAAGAAATCCGGCAGGTGGCCACCCCGCCACAAACAGCAGAAACTTCTTCGATGTGAAGCCGGTTGCAGCCTCTAAGCGTGGATGTTGGGCGTGCGAGGGCGTTCGACTGCGGCCAGTGAAGGCTAAGAAGTTACAGTTGAATTGGAGCGTTTTTATTTAGTCTTCCGAAGCGTATCCCGAATTGTTCCCGCTAATCTCGTATCCATTTTGAGCCGATAGAAGCATTAACACTTCCCTAGCTTGGGAATCGTACTTTCGGTGCTTTATGGCGCAATACATCAATGAAGGCGTGGCGTACCTGATGGCTCTGAAACAGGGCGGGCAGGCGGGGAACGTGGGGTCCGGGCAGCAAGTCCCAGAGGCGCAGCCGGGCACTCCGGCGGATGAAGACAACCGCTTCCATGGAGCGGAGAAGCGACGGAGTTTGCGCTACAAGTGTGAAGGGAGTGTCGAACTCAAAGAGAAAAACTGCGACGTGCACACGTGGGCGACCTTCACCGATGTCAGCATTCATGGCTGCTATGTCGAGGCGCAGGCGACATATCCACCTGGGACTGTGCTGCATTTGAAACTCGACGCGAACAGTATTCGAGTCGAAACCCAAGCTATTGTTCGAGTGACGTATCCGTACCTCGGCATGGGCATTTCTTTTGAAGGCATGTCGGACGAAAACAGAGCAAGCTTGCTACGGCTCTTGTCCATGTTGTCACACCGTAGCGTCGCAATCGGGGCGGGCAGCGCGTCATCGGCGAGTGGAGCACTGAAGGAAATTCCGGATGTTACTGATCCAGCGGCTGCGATGGGAGCATTGGTTGAGTTCTTTGGGAGTCGGCAGGCGCTGTTGCGCGAGGAGTTTGTGCGGATAGTAAAGAAGAGTCAGGAGAAGAGGTAGGAGTTTCGAGCTTCGAGCTTCGAGCTTCAGAAGCTTAAACCTGCTCTCTCTCACCTTTGCTGGGCATTCCGTTATGATGTTCAGGCATGTCTCTCAATCTCATTACCGGCATTGCCGGATTTATTGGATCATCGATCGCACGGGCCCTACTATCGAGGGGCGAACAAGTCCGCGGTGTCGACAACTTTTCGAGCGGAAACCACGAGAATCTGAAAGGTATCATCGATCGGATCGATTTTCGCGAAGCGGACATTCTCGATCTTGGTGCGATGCATAAAGCTTGTGCCGGAGTCGACTTCGTATTTCATGAGGCGGCAATCCCATCCGTGCCAAGGTCCGTTCTCGATCCGCTGGGCAGTAACGCCGCGAACATCGACGGCACGGTAAATCTACTTGTTGCCGCGCGCGATGCCAAGGTGAAGCGTGTGGTCTATGCGGCATCGTCTGCTGCGTATGGGGACACGCCGACTTTGCCGAAGCACGAGGGAATGAAGCCCGACCCGATCTCACCGTATGCAGTGGCGAAACTGGCGAGCGAGTACTACATGGTTTCGTTCTACCGGTGCTATGGGTTGGAGACGGTGTGCCTGCGGTACTTCAATGTTTTTGGGCCACGGCAGGATCCATCTTCTCCGTACTCCGGGGTGCTGGCGAAGTTCATCACGCAGATGCTGCGTGGCGAGCAGCCAACTGTCTTTGGCGACGGAGAACAGAGCCGCGATTTTACTTATATCGACAATGTCGTGGAAGCGAATCTGCTCGCCTCGAAAGCGCCGGCCGCGAAGGTTGCGGGACAAATCTTTAACGCTGCCACCGGACGCCGGGTCACGCTGAATGAAACCTTCAAGGCGTTGCAACCACTGACTGGATATAAGGGGCAACTGAAGTACGGGCCGGAGCGGGGTGGGGACATCAAGCATTCGCTGGCGGATATTTCCAGGGCCGAAGCGGAGCTTGGGTACAAGGCCATCGTTGATTTCGAAGAGGGACTGAAGCGGACTGTAAAGTGGTATCGAGAGCAGATGTCTCCGGAGCAAATGCCGGAAATTGGCGCCAAAGGATGACGCTTTACTTCGTCTCGGCACCAAAAGCTTTTGACCGCTGAGTTCGCGAAGGACTGCCGCTGAGGTCGCTGAGAGGTTGTAGATCTGCCGCGTCTGAGGGCGCCACTCATTTTTGCGCGGCAACGGCATCGCTGCGGACGACGCGCTGATACGAATCTGATTCCGGCCGCAGATCAGACTACGGGCTGTGAAGCGGGTTCCTCCTTGCTCCCTTCGGTTGCGTGTCGGAATGACAAAAACTCGTGAGGTCGCTGAGAAAGCCTTCACTCGTGGCGGAGGGATTCGATCGGGTCCAGGCGTGACGCGCGTAGAGCCGGAATCATTCCGCTGATCAGGCCTACCATGCCGAGAATTAGCGTTGATGCGATCAGCGTTGCTGGCTGGATCAGGAGACGAATGTCGCCAGCTTCTCCATTCTTTGCAAATGCGCTGTAGAGAGTCAGACGACCGACCGACAGCGCGACCACATACGCGAGAATCACTCCCAGCAAGCCGCCGATGGCGGTAATGGTCAGGGCTTCGGCCAGGAATTGCATCAGGATATATCCACGCTTTGCGCCGAGAGCTTTCTGTACGCCGATTTCGCGGGTGCGCTGCGTCACTGAGACCAGCATGATGTTCATCAGACCAACGCCGCCGATGCCGAGGGTCAATGTGCCGATGAAGCCCATCAGGATTTTCAGACCGAGCGTGATGATCTCGAACTGGTGGAGCTGATTCATGAGGTTGAAGACCCGTACGGCTTCGCGGTCAGTTTCGTTGAACTTGTGCTGGCTCGCGAGAATCGTGCGTACGGCCGGTTCGATGCGCTGATACTCCGGCGTCTGATAGTTGAACCAGATGGTGTCGAGATAGTGCGTGCTCTTGAGGTCGCTCATGGTGGTGAAGGGGATGTAGACGACGCGATTGATATCGTCGTTCCCTTCCTGCATCTTGGCGGAGAGAACACCCACGACCTGGAAGCTGATTCCGTCGAGGCGGATGTACTCGCCGAGCGCATTACGACCGGAGAAAAGTTTGTCCTTGGCCTCGGAGCCGATCACGGCAACATGGGCGCGTTGCACCTGATCCTCCATGTTGTAGAAGCGGCCCTGCCCTTGTTTCAAAGAACGGATGTCATAAACGTTTGGATAGTTCCCACTGACCGTAAACGTGAATGAGCGGTTTTCGTACGCCACGATGGACTGCTTATCGACACTGGGAGTGATATGAGTGATTTGCGGGAGGTTTGTGGTAAGCGCGTCGACATCGTCCTGCGTGAACCGGATATCGACTCCCGATTTCTGTCCGCCGGCCTGCATGGAAGTCTTGCCGGGAACCACGATGACGAGTTTCGTGCCGAAATTGGCGAAGATGTTCTGACATGCCCGTCCGAAGCCATCGCCATAGGCAAGCAACATCACGACCGTAGCGATGCCCCATGCCATGCCGAGCATGGTGAGAGCGGTGCGGCGCCGGTTGTGGCGCATGGCGCCGTAGGCCTCTTGAAGTAGGTCTCGCATCATCATTTACTCCTGCCGCAGTGCTTCCACCGGCTGCAGCAACGCCGCTTTACGCGCGGGATAGAGGCCCGCGATTACTCCCGCGAGAGTCAGGCTGCCAATCGCCAGCATGGCGGACATTGGTACCAGCTTGGGCGGATCGAATCCCTGCGGACCTTGCACTCCACCCATCAGCCCCATGAGGCCACCGGCAAAGGCTAAGCCCAACATGCCACTTCCCAGGGTGAGAAGGAGGCCTTCAAGGAAGAAGTGAGTCAAGATACTCCGGTTGGTCGCGCCGAGCGCCTTGCGCAGTCCGATTTCGCGGGTTCTCTCCGTGACCGCGACCAGCATGATGTTGATGACGCCAATCGCTCCCAGAGCCAGCGTTACCATTCCAACCGCACCGAGGAACATATTCATGACGTCGAAAATCGTGCCGACCATCTGGGATTCCTTGATGGAATCCCACTCGTCAAAGGCGTTGTCGTCGTTGGAGTCAAAGCCGTGATTGTGCCCCACGATCTTGTGTACCGCGGCGCGGGCGATTGTGTGTTCTGCAGTTACATGCGGCTGGTACTCGATGAACGAAATCGAATTCTCATGATTTTCGCCCTTGAGAGGAAAGTTGGAGGCCATCACGGGAAATGGGATATAGGCTCGGTTATTAAGCCACATGTTGTCGCCGCGGCCGAGGTGTGGAGTACTGCCGATGACTTCGAAACGCAGTCCGTTAAGCAGAATGAAGGAGCCCACTGCTTGTTGCCCTGGGAAAAGAGTTTTCTTGAGTTGATCTCCCAGCACAACAACATTGCGGCGTTGCGCCAGATCCATCGCATTGAGCCAACGGCCCTCGTTGATGGGCAGGTAACTGATCTCGTTCAACTGGGGTTCCGTACCGAGGACTTCTCCGCTGCCGTTGGAGAATTCACTTACTGCGTGCAGGTCGTTGCGAGAGATTAGGGGACAGGCATTGCGGATCTCGGGCGCGTGGCGGACATCGAGGTAATCCTGGTAGGTCAGGAGATAGGACCGGGCAGAGCTCATGTTACCTGCAACGGCTGGAGCGCGGCCTGGGAACAAGAACATGATGTCTTTGCCAAATTCCGCCAATTCGCGCTTGTTGCCGGAACGGAAACCTTCCCCTACACCCACTAGCAAGAGCAACGAACCCACGCCCCACGCGATTCCGAACATGGTAAGAAATGAACGGAGCTTATGGGCCCAGAGATTGCGGAAGATCTGGCTGAGAATGTCGGTTATGGTCCGCATTGATAGCTCCTGTGGGTGCAACCCGGTTCTTCTGGAAAAACCCCGCCTTAGTACTAAGACACCGAAAGCCCGGTGAATATTACGGTGACGAAGAAGAAATTTGAGACCTTCATCAACTCTGATGCAGAAATCCGGGACCGGGAAGTTCTTGGCACTGATGGATTCCGAGATTCTGCATGTATTTCCAGAGTCCTCTTGCTTGGACGCCGGAGGCAAGGAAAGGTACGCAGCCGGTCCGGAAAAAGTTCCATGAATCTGCGGACTTAGCTAGTCTGTATCGTTATTCCCAAGTCCTAAGTCCGAGATCGGAGTCGCCGGCTACGAGTGTTTGTTTTCGATTCTATGGTTCCAAATCTTGGCTCTCCGGGTCGGATGCCGTCGGGGCAGGGACGAGGACCCTATTCTGAAGCCGTCATTACGTTAGTGATCTACGGCCGAGTTACGCCCGAGGCTAGAGTGTTGGCATGACACTTTCCTCGATGGTGGTCTCGCGCGACTGGCTGGAAGTGAGTGTTCTGGAATGCATCCTGGGTGGCCTGCATATGGACGTGGCGGTGGAGAACGAACCGCAGAAGGCGCTGGCGCGGCTATCCAAATCGAAGATCGACGCGCTCATCGTGGATTGCGACCTAAACGGTAGTTCGCAACTGCTACGGGATCTTCAGGCGCCACAGAAACAGACGAACACGGTGCCGCTGGTGATCATGGGCGGGCGAGATTGTGTCGCTAACTTGGATGAAACGGGCGCCCTGTTTGCGTTCGAAAAGCCAATTTCCGTGGAGAACGCGGTCCGCACGCTTTCGGCGGCGCGCAATATGATTGTGGATGGAAGGCTGCGGTATCACCGGACGGGAGTGGAAATTCCAGTCGAAGTGATGTCTAAAGGACAGGATCCGAAAGACGCCCACCTAGTGAATGTCAGCCAAGGAGGCATACAGGTCCACACCGATCATTTCATCGATGCGGACACCGTTCTGCAGGTGCATTTTGAATTACCCGGCGCGAGGGCCGCATTGAAAGCACAGGCGGAAGTCGTATGGCGCGATAACTGTGGCAATGTTGGGATGCGCTTTACGAAAGTGGCCGCTCCGCAGCAGCGGACACTGCAACTTTGGTTGGCGCAACAGTTCCTGGCGAATTAGCAAATCGTGGCGGGAAAAAGCAGATTCCTCGCGCGCCTACCCCGCACGCTTCGGAATGACAAGCCTCCCACAGCCCGACATTCGGGTTGGTAAACGCTTCTTAGTCTAAATCTCTTCTTCCGTTTTCCTCTTGTCAGCTTCCAGGCCGGCCTTTCGCGCGAGGCGCGATCCTAGACTCTCTCCGCCGAAGACCCAGAAAAATCCCCAATACATGGTGGTTACTAATACGAGCCCTGCGGCAGCCATTGCGAACGGAGCGGGAGGAGCTTCTCCGGTTACCGAGAGGAATACCAGAATGAACAGGAAAAATGACGCAATCACGGCGAGAACATCGATCATCTTTGCGAGCCCTCGAGGGGTAAGCGGCTGAGAGAGCCAATCAAGATTGATGATCTCCTCGGGAGGCAAAGGGAGAAAGGACTCCTGAGCAGGCTGAAGCGGTTCGGGCCGCATCGGCAGGGTGATTACCTTTGCCGAAGCACCCGAAATCAACAGCCCGTCGTCTGCCTCAGAACTCAGGACGAACTCCTCCGATGGATCGGCATCAAGATGGCGAACTTCAAACAAGTCGCGCGAAAAGATAGATCGAGAGCGCCCGGCGTGCAGCGAGGCGGACTCCAATAGATCGCCGAGTATCCATTCGTTGATTTGCTGGCGCATGCCGCGGGGAAGGTTTAGAAAGCGCATGCCGCACTGGCCCGATCCACTGGTCCAAACCACTTCGCCGACTGCCTCTATACGAATTTTCGGACGACGCAATTCGAAGCGCAGATGCACCTGCTCACCGGGCCGAAGGGCCTTTAGCATTTGCGCACTGATGCCCTTCTGGTTGAGATTGCGGATGACTCCGCCAGTCGCGTGATTGACGGTGAGATAGGTCAGCGTGCGAAGTTCGTGCCGATGCTCGGCACGTGCTTCGCGAGCTGTCGAAACGCCAGCGCTCATAGGTACAGCCTCGAAGTAGTTGGCGGCAGGGTCGCTTTGAAAATGGTATATCGAGTGGGTTGACGGGCCTTAGTAACTTGGGTGGTTCGGAGGACAGGAGTCAAGGTCAGGGAATAGAAGTTCAGCCACAAGTGTATTTTCCATTTGCGAATCCCCAATGATCAGTGCTCCACAATCTTCATTGTTACCGTTACATGGGTTGTCCCAGAAAAATATCTCGCGTAGGTCGCTCAGATGCTTGCCAGATTCTTACTGCTTCGAACAGGATGACCGTCCCATAAGTCACCGCCAACCACACGATGACGGCTTCGAGTGGGAGATCGCACCATGCGCCGATAAAGATGCCCAGCATGGCATGATGCTGGTAGTTCCACCATCCATAGGGGATGGCGAGCGTGGCTTCCCACAACATGCTCAGGAGCATGATGAAAAACATGGTCATGCTCATCGCGCGCCAGTTGATGAATCGTTTGGTTGCTGGATAAAAGCCGATAGCGGGTGTGAGACCTCCGGCAACGAGCACGATGAAATATCCGGGCAGGCCTTCGCGTACATCGGAAAGGTAACGCTTGTAGAGGATAGCGATCGCGACCAGAAGGATGCCGATGATCAGGGACGTGGGATGAAACTGGAGCAAGCGCGGCAAGGCACGCGCCTCACCGCGATAATCCTGCACCGTATAGGCGGCTAGCCAATACTCACTAAGCCAAACGTATAGGAGAAGGATCATGATGAAGCCTGTGACATAGAAGAAGTACTCCTCAATCGGAACTGGTTTACCGAGTGCGGGGGCGAGGATGCCTAAGGTGGCTTTGGGATCGGGGAAATAAAAGAACCAGCGTGCAAACACGACATCGAGAAGACAGCCCGTGGTTGCAGTAGCTGCAATGGTTCGCCAGAAGGCGCGCCGAGGGATATCGAGCCCTGCGCTGGGCAGAAACCATCCCCCGATCACTACGATCGGGATGACAAACAGCAGTAAACTCCAAGTGTAGCCGTAGGGTGAGGCTCCCGGCACCGCGTGTACGGTGGCTGGAGTGACGACGGAATGGAGCGCGATCGCAGCCGGTATCGCGATCATTGCCAAGATCGCAAGGACAATCCCTGCGGCAATGGTGGGTCTGGGGGTTCCGTGAGTGATGGGATGATCCACGTTGGGCTCCTGAAGTCGGCAGGATTGTACTCCTCAAAATGCGATGAGGCGGGATTGTGGTGGACCGTCCGGAATTGCGGAATTAGTATGGACACCAAAGTACATGCCCGAAGGGTCAACCCTCAGCAATTGAAAGTCGCAGCAAAGCCCGATACCTTAGGCATGAGACCGTGTCTCGATGGCCACGTCTACAACAAAACCTGAAATCCCACTCTCCGGGTCGTTAACGGGGATTGGTTCGCGCGCTTGGGCGGGCTCGGGGAATAACCCCGGCCCTTTGACAACCGCGAAGAAAGCGTCTCCGCAAGAGGCGCTGCAGGCGTTGCTCGCTTTTTCGGCGCTGCACGATCAGATTCGTCGGCGTAAGGCTTTGGCTTCGCGTGGCGGCAATTTCGATTCACCCATTGTGCATGCCGAGTTTGAACCAGCGGAACTCTTCGTTCTCGATGAAGTTTTGCAACTTGTAGCGGAGCGCGCCGTCGCTATCACGGGGGCCGATGGGCTGGCAATCGCGCTCGCAGAGAACAACGAAATTGTGCTTCGCGCGGCCGCAGGCACGGTTCGTCCGGACGTCGGACAGCGCATCGATCGAGACTCGGCATTTTCAGGGGCATGCTTCCGCCAGGCGCAGATCATCATCTGTGACGACACAGAAACTGACTCGCGAGTAAATTTGCACGCCTGCCGCAAAATGGGCGCGCGCTCGATGGTTGCGGTGCCGCTGTGCGGGCGCAAACGCGTTATTGGCGTGCTTGAAGCTTTCTCGTCGTGGCCCTTTGCGTTCAATGAGAGCGATGTCCGGAATCTTAGCCTGCTGGCAGAGCTCATTCTTGGCGCACTGAAGCCGGAGGATGAAGACCGGTTTGCACAGTCGGCGCAAGTTGCCGCCACGAAGCTGGAACCGCCGAAGCCCACTCCGGTTGTGAGTGAACCTCCAAGGGAGGTCCTTACCAGCAAACCGCTGGAAACGACTAAGGCCGACGTACCGAAAGCTCCTGTTACAAGCGTTGAGCCGGCGAAAACGGAGGTGGTGAAGCCGGATCTGCCAAAACAAGCCGGTGCAACGAGTGTTCCACCTGCTGCTGTGACCGCGCCTTCGGCACCGAAAATTCCACTTCCTCCAAAGCCGGTCGTTCAACCGGAAATGCCAAAAGCGGCAGCGCCTGCGCCAATCACAACACCAGGGCCAGTGACCCCGAAGATCGGCGCTCCGATTGTTCCGCCTCAGAAACCAACGGTGCCGGAAGCGCCCAAGGCAGGAGTTCCGGCGATCACTACACCCGTGGCGACGCCAGTGGCTCAAGTTTCCAAGCCGGCTGTTCCTGAACTGCCCAAGACAGTGGCGCCGGTTATTGCACCACCCGCCATCACGAGTTCGATTCCAGTTACTCCCAGTCCCAAGAGCCTTTCGACTCTCCAGAGTAAGCAAGTTGAGTCTCTCACCGCAGCCGCCCCAGCGGTCACCCCTGTCGCGCCATCGAGCAAGGTCGTCGAGGAAGTTAGAGAGACGAAGCAAAGCGCGGTTGCCACTCCTGAACCTGTTGCCGAACCGTCCCTCACAATTGCGCAGACCCCGGAAGCTTCCAACCGGCTTTGGTTCCTGGTGATGTTGGTCGGTACTGTGATCGCCGCTGCATTTATCGCTGGTGTCTGGTGGAAGATGAATACCGCGCGGATTGGCGGGGCGATGGTACAGAATCAGCCGATCACACAGCCTGCTGCCCCGGCAGCGCCAGCGAAAGCGCCGCTTCCCGCCTCGGAAGCCAACCCGCTGACCAGCGGCGAGAAAATTTCTGAAGATAACGAACCGGAGAATACTCCCGCGACGCCGCAGGAATTATCCAAATTCCCGCGCGTCACCGCCATTCGGCATTGGTCGTCCGGGGATTCGAGCACCGTGGTGCTAGATCTTGAAGATCAAGTGCAGTACGAGCCTGGGCACCTTACGAATCCTGAGCGCTTTTACTTCGATCTGCGCGACACGCAGCTCGCTCCCGGGCTCGAAGGAAAGTCGTTCGACGGAGATTCGCTGCTGAGCCGCATTCGGATTGCGCAGCCCGTTTCCGGCATGACGCGCGTAGTGCTGGAAGCTCGGCCGAGTGCAAACGTGTCAGCCCCACAGGTGAGTCTGGAACGTGATCCTTATCGCCTGGTAATCCAGGTAAGCAAGCCCGGGACGGCTCCGAAAGGCGCGGTGAATCTCTTCCCGAAAGCTCCGGAAGCGGAGAAGGCGAAGCTTGCCATCGTTGTGCCGCCACCGACCAAGGAAGATCTGCAATTGCGCACGCACGTGCCGAAGATGCGCATCGTTGTGGATGCCGGACATGGGGGATGGGATTTGGGTACTGTGGGCCGCCGCGGCCTGCTCGAGAAAGATCTTGTACTCGAGATCGCGCAGCGGCTGGGCAAGCTTTTGGAATCGAGGCTTGGCGCGGATGTGATCTACACGCGGCAGGACGATAACTACATTCCCCTCGACGATAGGGCTGTGATCGCGAATCAGGCACAGGCGGATTTGTTTATTTCCGTGCATGCGAATTACAGCGATCTGCCATCTGCGCGCGGGGTCGAGACCTACTACACCAACTTTTTCTCTGCTCCGGGATCGAAAGATCTCCCGGCGAATGCCACGCCGAAAGAAGCGGCCATGCGATCCATGCCGAAGAACATAGCCATGCCGACGCTCAATGCCGGCGAACTTCATGACCGCATCGAGCAATCGCGGCGGCTTGCGACGAGCGTGCAACGGTCACTTTATGGAACGCTCTCGCTTCAGAATCCCGGATTGCGCGACCGTGGGATCAAAGAAGCGGGATTCGTTGTGCTGACTGAAAGCGCGATGCCGGGAATTCTGGCGGAAGTATCGTTCGTGTCGAGTCCGGCCGATGAGCAGAAACTCCGCAGCGATGGATACAGGGAGCAGATCGCTGAGGCGCTGTATCGGGGGATTGCGAAGTATGCCGCTGCGAAGACCGTGAAAGTGGCGGCGAAGTAGAAACTGAGTACCCAAGACTCAGTGATTTCGGGCGACCAGAGTCCGCTTTGCTAGCTCAAAACATCCCCACTTCTCGCACAAGAAACGCACGAGAAATGGGGTACCCAATTGCTCGCATACTTTAATCGGACGGGCCGACTTGACGGATGAAGCCGATCGCGGGACGAATCGGCCGTTGACGCGGGACGTAGTCAGTGCAGTAGAGTACGTCGAGTTTCAGGAGGCGAACACCTCCGCCGAAAGTGCAGGAGATGGTACTGCGTCCGCAGGCGCCGAACTGAATGTGGGCGAACGCACACTCATTGCACAACGGCTTAGGCTTCGGCGCGTTTCGGTGGTTCGCCATCGCTGCGATCGACATCATCACAAGCCGGACAACAATCACGAACAAGATTGTAGGCACGCCATCTCCTTTCTTGGCCTTTCTTGGCCTCGCCCGCATCTTGAGAAGGCCGAAGTCGACAAACATTCGTCCTCGGCCCTAGGTTGGTTCGCCTACTCCATGGACGAGACGGAGTCATCATCCTCGACTTCATCTTCAATCCCAGGAGCGAAACCGGCACGAAATCCGGAAGGCTTCCGTGCTGGATTAACGTTGATGAGCAAAGCCATCTTTTCGAGTTCCCAACGGTACGGTACGAGGCGGTTGGCATAGTCGGTGCACTCAGCCACCTTGAAGCCACCCGGGCGGAACATGCCCCAGGCGCAGAAGATGGCCTCCTCGCTCTCGCGAAATCCCTTTTGGATGTGCGCGTTGCGGCAAGTGCGGCAGAGAGACTCGCCTTCGACCAACGTGCCGTTCTTAATTCG